>Ga0315545_1005082_pt1 | contig 10652 bp, 9 predicted proteins | sample SalMarSW160210MG_FD_203096 | JGI IMG/M metagenome (GOLD analysis project Ga0315545, IMG submission 203096) | Salt marsh sediment microbial communities from the Plum Island Ecosystem LTER, Massachusetts, United States - Salt Marsh Sediment SW1602-10 ...
CAGCTGAAAAAATCATTGCCGTTGAAGGTTACCTACCACGACCCCTGCCACCTGGGGCGTTTGGGAGAGCCCTGGATTCACTGGAATGGCCGGGAAGTCAAACCCCCGGGTACGATGTTGTGGCTGCACGACCCCCCCAAGAAATACCGCCGGGGTACCAATGGGGTTTATGACACTCCCAGGAATATCATAAAGAGTATTCCGGGTCTGGATTTTGTCGAGATGTATCGCATCCGGGAGTATGCCTGGTGCTGCGGGGCCGGCGGTGGCGTCATTGACGCCTATCCCGATTTTGCCAAATGGACCGGTGCCGAAAGACTCAGGGAAGCCAGGGCCGTCGGCGCCGAGGCTATCGTCAGTGCCTGTCCCTGGTGCAAGCGGAACTTCCTCGATGCCGCCGAACAGACCGGTGACAAAATCGAGGTTCTGGATATCATCGAACTGGTGCAAAAATCCGTTTAGCGGGTTACCGAAAATAGCATGCAAGGAGACCGGAAATGAAGCTGACCAAAGAAGAATATAAGGCTCTTGAAGATATCGTCGGTCCTGAGTATATCACTCAGGAGCCGGTGATCATGGAAAGCTACAACCAGCTCTGGGGCAACAAGCTGGCGTTCGGTGATAAACGGCACAATCCGCCGGCGGCGGTTCTTTTGCCCGGTAGCGTTGAGGAGATTCAGTCCATCGTCAGGTATTGCAATAAAGCCGGCATTCTGTTCAAGCCTTCGGCTCGCGCCTTTGAGTACGTGGCCACTTATCTGGCCAGCGAGCGGGGCATCCTGCTGGAATTGAAGCGGATGAACCGGATTCTGGAGATAGACGAAAAGAATGCGCACGCCGTTGTCGAGCCTTTCGTTACGATGTATGAGCTGCTGGATGCCGCCGGCAGGGTCGGGTATTACGTTGGAAAACCCGGTGTCGGTTACACCGCCTCGGTTATTTCCCTGGCCTGCTGCCACCAGGAGATGACCATCTCTCAGCTTTATACCAGCGGCTACGGGCGTAACGTCCTGGGTTGTGAATGGGTCTTACCCACTGGGGAATTATTATATCTGGGTACCGCCGGCCGGGAAGGAGGCTGGTTCTCGGGAGACGGGCCGGGATTCAGCTTGAGGGGAATCTTGAGAGGGCGCGCCGGAGCCAATGGCGGGCATGGTGTTATCACCAAATGCTCTGTAAAGCTCTATCCCTGGTATGCCGACCCCCCGTCATACTATGAGATGAAAAGACAACCCGGCGAAGCTCTATCGGCTGGCCAGATTGATAAAATACCTGATAGCTACCGCGTCAATGTCCTCACCTTTCCCGATACGGAGAAGATGATGAAAGCCTCAACGGAAATCGGTCAGGCGGAGCTTGCGTGTATTGTCGCCCCCGCTTATATGGCCACCGGTTTTATGGAAGAAGGCAATGATGAACAGTGGGCCAAGATGAAGGAAGGGATAATGCGCGACCCGACCAGGATTCAAAGGTCAGTACCGGTGTTTGTCAATGGTCACTCTGCCAGGGAATTGGAATACCGGGAAAGAGCCGTGATGGCCGTTATGGAGAAGTGGCATGGCTATCTGGACCCTGAGTATAATGACCCCAGGATAAAGGCCCAGATGTTCATGTACCAGACTTGGTCTACGGGTGTGGGACTCCGGGCTACCGGTGATTTCATGGTATCCGTTCAGGGAGCCGATGGTTCCACGGAGATGCAGCTGAAATACCGTCCCGTCGAATTTGATGCATTTAATCCTTTTACCGAGCGCGGAGATATTGTACAACCCAATATGGGCATGTCGTACCGTCCCATGGAGCATTATTCCCTGGGTTCCTCCGGTGGCATCGCCACGGGCTATGACCCCTGGGACCCGGCCTCTCTGGCGGCCGCCAGAGAGTATATGGACCTGGTATATGACACCAATAGTCCCTTCAGGCGTTTCAGCTATACGAACCGTGGTGCCATGATGCAGGTCGAGAATATCGAACATATCCACCAGAGGTGGGGGCCCCTGTATGATAACTCTGATATCTGGTTGCAGAAGATAAGGAATATGCTGGACCCCAACCGGGTGGCTGATTGGTCAGGTTATATCCCGCCGGAGTATTCCGGCGAAGAATAAAGCTGGAAACTATGTCGGCGGAATATCTGGCCTGAGCTATTTCCCGGCTAAGACTCGCTCCATACGCAGGCCGGCATCCGCGTGATATGGCCTCTTGAAGGCTTGGGGATATTTCTTCCTAAACTCCTCCAGATTGGCTTTCTCCACTTCAACCAGGAAGCTGCTTACCACCATTCCCGTGGCTTTTTTAGAGGTTGTGTTGTGCGGGGTTATCGTATTAATCGCCCCGCCTCTATCCAGCTCCCCGGGGACTATCGGGTCGTACCTCGCCCCGTGGTCCATGTAGACGACGCCGGGCATCATTCTCTCGGTTACATAGGCGCCGCCGAGGACAGCCCCCCTCTCGTTATATACCTTGACCACGTCGCCGTTTCTGATGCGCCTTGCCGAAGCATCTGCCGGATTCATCCAGAGTGGTTCATAGTTATAGCCGTCTGGTCCTTTGACTTTACAGGTCGGGGCTTCCCTTGTCCACGAAATATCATCGCACTGGGCATGCACCCGCCACCGGCCGTGGTTCGACATGATAAGGAGGGGATACTTTTTGGCTCTTTCGCTGGAGAGCCTTTCATCATGGCTCTCTCCCTTTTCAATCCAGTGGGGCACTGGCGGCCTTTCCCTGTCATCCGGAAAGTGTTTGGCCAGACCCTGGGCATAGAACTCAATCTTACCGGACGGGGTCTTCAGGGGGTGGTTGTCGGGGTCATCGTGGAATTCTATCATACCTGTTGGACGTTTCTTCCAGTCCGGGTCGGTTGGGATGACAAAATATCCTTTTCTTTCAAATTCTTCATAGGTAATCATGTCCTGTATGCCCGAATGTTCAAAGCAGAGTCTTACCCATTCATCGACACTCTTGCCTCCGGTGTATTTCTCCAGCCGGCCAAGCTTCTCGGCAATCATACAGACTGCCTCATAGTCGCTCCTGGACTCTCCCACGGGTTCAATGCATTTCCCCCCGCGTAGAACGGTAGAGAATTGCCCGCTTTCAGCGTCGGTTGTTATATCCTGTTCCTCAAATTTAGTACTGACTGGCAGGATGATATCGGCAAACAGGCAGTCGTTTTCCAGCCATGGGTGCTGGGCTAGAATAAACTCTATCTTCGGGCTTCTGAGCGCCTTGATATAGGCATTGCTGTCGTTCCAGCACGTTATCCAGCAGGCCGTACCGGTCTCAAACCTGTAAAACCCGGATTAAAAAAGCGGGCTTGCTCCCCTCTCAAGACAATGCCAATCTGGGCGTCAGTCTATCGGGCATTTATTGGTATACGCCGTATTCCTTGGTGAAATCTATCATTGCCTTGAGGTTCTCCGGTTTCACCCTGTCAATCGCCGCCCCGTTGGCCATGATATAACCCCCGCCGTCGGCGCAGGCATCGATAAGCTCCCGGCACCTTTCGCTCACCTGCTGGGGCGTGCCGGTAATCAGCAATGAGGAAGACACGTTCCCGCTTATGCAGGCGACATCCCCCAGTATTTCCTTCGCCTTGGCCATGTCTGTCATGTCGAACGTCCAGGCCGTCTTGCCTTTCGGTACGTCCCTGATGACTTCCAGGCGCGAGTTATAGCTGCCCTCGACAAAGGGAAACGGTATGCAGCCCTCGTCAATCAGGCCCGTAAATACTTTTTTCAGCGTCGGCCAGTAAAAGGTCTTGAATTGCGCATCCGAGAGAAAGCCGTCGGCCCCTTTATGCAGCGGCATGAATACCAGCGGATTTCCGTTCATCCTTGCCATAGACACGCCCATCTTTATCATGAACGGCGTTATTACCTCCATCGCCTGGAGGAGTTTCTCAGGCTGCCGGTATATATCCACCATTACCCCCTTGGTGCCCCTGAGGGTATCGCCGATGACGTCAAAGGGTGCCTTGGCAAGCCCGCCGAGGAACCCCGGGAATCCGGCGGCGGCCATCTCATGACTGAAACCCATGACAACCCCCATCCATTTCATGGTTTCCGCCCCCGCCTCAAAAAGGGTCTTATACGTAGCCTGAACCTCGGGCATGGCAAACGGCATCACAAAGGAACCGAACGAACCTTCCTGCACCATCATGGGACTTTGCAGCATCTTTAAGGGTTCCAGGGCTCCGCATATGCGGGGCATGTAGGTGCTGCTCCAGAAATACGATGGGTCCTGAATCAAGGCGTCATATTCATCCGCCATCATGTATTCGCCTTCAACACACTGGTAGGTATTCTCCAGCGGGACCCCGTGCCCCGGCCAGGCATATAGCTTCACGTCGAGAAGTTCAAAAAGCCTCCCCGAGCCGGCGAAAAAGGCGCCCGGGTTCACGTCCGGCTCAAAGTCCAGGACGAATTTTCTTATCGCTGTGGTGAGCTTGTCATAATCATACATCATATGGTGCGGGGTCAGGCCCGAATAATAAGCGGGGAAAAAGTTAACGATGGAAAAGACCGGCACCCTGTCCGGTTTTTTCTTTAACTGCAACGCATCTTTTATCCGTGTTACTCTCTCCTTGTATGACTTCTCGGCCTCAGCGCTGGCAAACTCTACGCCCTGCGGCGAAAGCCACATATCAAACATCATTTCCTGTTTTTCATCTGATGATAATTCTGCCGGCGGCTTTTCCATTTTGTTTACCTCCTCAATATTCTCTGCCGGGGTTTTCTACCGGTTACACGCCCATTCTCTGGCAATATTACATGCATGGTATGTGGTTGTCAATTCTCCGTATCGGGACCCCGACACGGTTATTAAAACCCTCTTTTGTCAGCGCCAGCGTAGCTATTCGACTGAAGAAATCTGATAATTTGCTTCCCAAAAAGAAAAGGCCTCGGAAGCATCATACCCCCGAAGCCCTTTCGTTTCAATTTAAGGCCTGAAGCTTACTTCTGAGTCGTGTATTTCTCTATCAGCTCCTTCCACTTTGCCAGTATCCTGTCAGTAACCTCTTCGCTGTAACCCAGGTTCTGGCAATCTTTCGCCCACCTGGGGAACGCGTACTTTTCACAAGCTGCCACCCACATGTCACTCACCTGCTCTGTGGGTACGGTGATCGTGATACCCGAAGCTACAATAGCTGGCTCACTGTTTATATTTTCGTCGTACATTCCCTGGGCGCATACTATCTTGGCATCTTCCCACGATTCTGTGAATATCTCCTGGTCTTGCGGCGACATCGCATTCCAGTCGTCCCAGTTCATCAGAACCAGCAGGGATCCGGCGGTGAAGGGCTGTTTTAAGATGTAGTCGCAAATCTCGTACATCTTGTAAGGCCCTATCATGGCGTACGTCATCAAAGCCGCCGTGGTCACCCCTTTATCCATGTTCATGTAAGCCTCGGGAGGTATCTGGAAAACTCCAGCGGCGCCGTAGGCCTCCATCATATCCGCCAGAGAACCGGAGGCGCCTCCCACCAGCAGTCCACTCAGGTGCTCGGGAACAACTACCTTTTTCTCCTTGGTAATGAGATAACACGGGTCTATTTCGAAGTTCTTAACTACCTTGTAGTCTTTAAAGTTTTCGGCTATTTCCGGTTCCTGATGGAGTTCTATCAGGGCGTCAAATGATGCCAGGTATTCCTCAAAGGACACCCCTTTCTGGTGAAATGTCAGCGTCGGCAGGCCGGTGACCGAGGCTAACGGGAAAGAGGTTTGCTGGCTCCCGGTAGAGGTCATGATGATTTCACAGACGCTACTCTTGACCGCATCCAGAGCGGATGCATCCGGCACCAGGCCTGAGAATCCGTAAGTCTCCACGATGTAGCGGCCATCTGTCCTCTTCTCGAACTCATCTGCCCACCACTCGAAGCCAACGCCTATAGCTGAAAACGGAGGCATCGTGTAGTTGAACTTAAGCGTCACGGGCTCCGGCTTTGGTTCCGGTGACGGCGATGGCGACGGTGAAGGTTCTGGTGACGGTGATGGTGCAGGTGAAGGTTTCGGTGATGGTGACGGCGCAGGTGACGGTGATGGTGACGGCGCAGGTGACGGTGATGGTGACGGCGCTGGTGACGGCGACGGTGCCGGCGACGGTTCTGGTTCACCGCAGGCAAACAGTAGGAGCGTTGCCACTAGAATTAACGAAAGTACTGTAATCATCCAGTGTCTTTTCTTCATTTTCCCTCCTTATTACTTTAGCTTTATTTTATACCATTTCTCAGGCAACTATTTCAAGTATTTGGCAACCATTGCCTTGTATTTATCTAATATTTCCTCGGCGTTAGTGAGGCCCGCCGCTTCACAATCGGCAATAAACTTATCGGTGGCCGGGTAGCTATCCCTATCCCAGGCTGCTTCTTCCTCGGCTGTGGGTACTATATATTCCACTCCTGCATCTTTTATCATCTGGATTGCGGCTTCGGTTTGTGTTACCTGGGACTCGGCGTTCATTTCAGCGCACTCGCGCATCGTATCCTGTATGAGCTTCTGGTCCTCAGCTGGTAGTGAGTTCCAGAACTCCTTATTCGCCATCAGGACCAGGGTTCCATTACCAAAATTATAGGCATTGTGATAATCTATAACTTCTGTGATGCCCCAATCCGTTACCATGACCTCGCTGAGGAAGGCTCCCTGTATTACCCCTTTGTCCAGGTTCATGTACGTCTCCGGGGCCACAATGTGCACGGCCGCCCCGCCAAAAGCCGTTACTATCTCCGCGGAGACACCACCTGCCCCTATGCTCATACCATTGAAGTCGGCGGCACTGCGTACCGCCTTACCCTTGGTCAGAATTCCTGTCCCTCCTGTTGCATAAGGCCAGAGCATCTCGAAATCCGCATATTCCGCTTGTATTTCCGGCAGGTTGTAAAATTCCCACCAGCAGTCCCACATTGCTATCCACTGCTCGTAAGTTTTATAGGGCATGCCCACTACGGGGAGTGTCGTCACCTGGCTCAGCGGAAAATTCGTGGCGAACATTCCCGTGGACATCAGCCCGATTTCAGCCATACCCCCCTTAAGTCCATCCACGGCACCGCCCAGTGATAACAGGGTATTGGCCGGATACATCTCTACCTTATAGCGTCCTTCAGTCAGCTTCTCAAACTCAGGCCCCCACCACTCGAAGCCTACTCCGTAGGCCTTCCCCTGGGGCATGGTATAAGAGAACTTAATCGTCTTGGGAGCCGGTGCTGGAGAAGGACTGGGTGATGGTGATGGTTGTGGTGTCGGTTGTGGTGCCGGCTCTGGCTCTGGCTCGGCACAAGCCGACAATAACAACGCTAGGACAAGAACTGAGGTAACCATGGCAACTAACCAGTATTTTTTCTTCATTTTCCCTCCTCTGCTATTAGAATCAACCCTGGAATTTCTCTTAACTTCGATATTCATTCACACCTTGGCACCTCCTGATTCCGGATTCAGGTAAAATACATGCGTCGATATAGAGTTAAACAAACTTTATAATTTTTTCCCGCTTCTGTCAATCCCTTTTGGGCTTTATTATATATTATGATATGCTAGAATTTACAAAATGAAAATTCCGCCCTATAAGAAACCAGGCGAAAATACTCCGGCAGAGACGGGTTTTTCTACCGGAATAAACGTGTACAGAGGCTTGCTTATTTTGTCAACGTAGTGTATAATTTCGCCAACGAGGCAGTTGATAGATTTTGTTGAGAAGAAATGTCTCGATATAAACAGAAAAGGCTTCTCCCTTTTTTAATTATCTATCTCCTCGTAGTTTGCATGATTTTTGGTAATTTAATAAAATTATGAAACGCTCCGCCATATTTTCCTGGTTCTATTCGTTCCATAGCCTGCGTTATAGGAGGGGAATTGCAACTTCAGGAAGAGCGGATAACATCAAGGTGCAGTAGAGTAATCCTTAGCATCAGCAAGGTAATGGCGGTCATTGCGGCCGTAGTACTCGGTATTATGATGATTAACGCAGTTGCCGATGTATGCGGTCGTTATTTCTTCCTTTCCCCCATAGAAGGTACCTTCGAACTTATCGGTATTATGCTGGTTATCGCCGGGAGCCTGGGGCTGGGCTATTGTCAGCTTAACCTGGGCAACATCAGGATTACCATATTATCTGACCTCTTGCCGCGCCGGGGACAGGCTATAGTATTCCTCATTGCCTATTTAATAGCTGCCGTAACCACCGGTATTATATGCTGGCAGGGCGCTTTGAGGACATGGGACTATATGTTCAAAAGACTTGGCGGCACCAGCGTCACTCTCGGTCTACCCTACTGGCCGTTTATGGCCCTTCTCGCTATAGGTTTCGGTTTTGTGTGCATCATATTTCTGATAGACGTTTATCTCACTGCTAAAGAGGTATTCAGGCGTGGGTCAGACTGAAATCGGTTTACTCGGTATAGCCGTTCTTATGGTTCTCCTGTTAATGGGAGTGCACGTCGGTTTCGGTCTAATTCTCATCGGTTTTCTTGGCTTCGCTGCCATAGGTGGTTTGGGTGCCGCCATCAGCAATATGGCCATACTGCCCTTTGATAGACTCAATGATTATCATTTCGCCGTGCTCCCGCTCTTCCTGCTCATGGGTTCCTTTGTCGCCCATAGCGGCATAGGCAGGGAGGCATATGAGATGGCCCGTGTCTGGCTGGGCCAGCTAAAAGGCGGCCTGGCTATGGCCACCGTTTTCGCCTGTGCCCTCATTGCCGCCTGTGCCGGCACCAGCGCCGTCGGCGCCATACTCATGGGGCAGGTGGCCTATCCGGAGATGAAAAAGCTCGGGTATAGCCGGCAGTTGGCATCCGGATGTATCGCCTCCGGGGGCACTATGGGGATTCTCATACCGCCCAGCATGGGCTTTGTCCTTATCGGCATCCTCACCGAGTTGTCCATTGGCAAGCTGTTTATCGCCGGGATAATACCTGGCGTTCTCGAAGCTGTATTCTATGTCATTACCATTTTCATTTTGTGCAAGTTCAATCCGTCACTGGCTCCGAGTGCGGCCAGGACGACCTGGAAAGCGAAAGGTAAGTCTTTATGGCTGACCTGGCCGGTCATCATTCTATTTCTCCTCATCATGGGAGGTATCTATGGCGGTGTCTTTACGCCTACGGAGGCCGGCGGCATTGGAGCCTTCGGTGCGCTGGTAATCAGCGTCGCCAAGAGACAGCTTGGCCTTCAGGGCATCTGGGAATCCTTGATGGAGTGCGCCAGGATGGTCGCCATGATTGTCGTCATGCTCATTGGTGCCTATATGTTCAACGCCTTCCTGGCCATAACCCAGATTCCCACCACTATCAGTGAATTTATCGCCGGATTGGCAGTACCGCCCATAGTTGTCCTGATTGCCATTATCGTATTTTATATTATATGCGGCATGTTTTTTGATGTTATTGCCGTGCTTGTTCTCACCATTCCTATCCTTTACCCCCTGATGGAGACACTGGGGTTCGACCTCATTTGGTACAGTGTGATTATGGTAAGGATTATAGAAATAGGTATGATCACCCCGCCTTTCGGCATCAATCTGTTTATTCTCACGGGCGTTATTAACGAACCGCTCGGCGTTCTCTACCGCGGCGTAATACCATTCGTGATAGCTGATTTTTGCCATGTTGCCCTGCTTGTCGCCGTTCCTTCGCTCAGCACTTTCCTGCCCAGCATGATGTGATTTATCTCGCCCTCCTCTAGAAAGAACGTCTTTTATTATCAACTCATTCTTTATGTGATGGCGCTCTTTATTCTTCATCAAGATATCTTTAAAAAAACCCGCAACTGCCGGCAATTCTTCGGTCATGCAATTCCATGAAAAGGACTCCCCCTTATCTTTTCTTCCGGCCTGGCTGCGCCTGTTATCTGCATGTGCCCAATCAGTAAATTCCACCATGCGAAATTAGGGATATCACCGATTACAGAAGTAACCTGGCGGACTAAAGTAAGTTCGTATGAAACAAGTATCACAAAGGCATCAAATGTAAGTAATTTGATACTGGCGGGGAGCCGATGTTCAGAATTATTAGCTGGTCTCTAAAATGGATAATTATATCTATCCTTGTCGTTTTCGTCGGCATGATGGCCTGCGTCTATTTTATCGATGATTACAGTGCCTACATAGTTAAAAGCAACAGTATGCAGCCAACCATCAAAAGCGGCGATATGGTGTTCACTGGCCATCCCGGCCGGCCCTTGGTGGGAGATATCGTACCGGGTGGTATCATCACCTTCCAGCGTCATGATGAAACGGTAACCCATCGCGTTGAGGCCATTGAAGGCGATATTATTTACACCAGAGGTGATGCCCTGGAAGAAACTGACCCGTGGACGGTATCCCGCTTTTATGATGTCAGGGGATGTTATTTATTCCACATTCCATATGTAGGCTTGATATCCTCATATCTCAAGACCAGGACCGGCTGGTTTCTCTGTGTCATTCTCCCTGCCATGTGCCTTTTAGGCTTAATCATCAGGGAGATAATCAGGGAGGCCAGTCGGAGCTTCTCATATCATCCCGTAAAACAAAAATCATATCCAGAACTGGGGAAAAATGTTAACTACCTGAAATACAGATGAAAGGAGCATAGAGGTATGAAGAAGATTATGGGGTTGACTATTGCGGCGTTGCTGATTATAGGCATTGTTGGCGGTGGTACTTACGCCTATTTTAGT
>Ga0315545_1005083_pt1 | contig 10651 bp, 10 predicted proteins | sample SalMarSW160210MG_FD_203096 | JGI IMG/M metagenome (GOLD analysis project Ga0315545, IMG submission 203096) | Salt marsh sediment microbial communities from the Plum Island Ecosystem LTER, Massachusetts, United States - Salt Marsh Sediment SW1602-10 ...
TGAGTCTATCGGGTATCGAGCGACTGACCGATAATGCTATAAAGTGCTTTATTTCGGTCTATCTGCCTATCAGCTGTAATTCAGCAGCCAAATACAATCCTGTGTTCTTTATCAATAAAAAGCAGACGATAATACTATTCAGGGTTTTCTAATTCTCGCTCCACCTGTTTATAACGAACCTGTCGGCACCGATATCCAACTCCGTATCTCTCAGATTTGCATCATAATGTATCCTGGCTGAATTTTTTATATCGACGGTCTTTGATGCCAGCGCTCCGTAAATATCAACGGAATTATGGAAGACAACATCCGCATTCGGAGCATAAATAACACCGTAGAAATTAGAACTGTTCTTAAAGTCCACGGAAGTGCAGCTGTCAAGATAATACATCAGTAAATTACTTGGTATTTGCGTCGTGTTATTCAGTGAGCTGCTGTTTTTCGCTTCAAAATCGCCTTCGATATAAACCGTAAGTGAAGAATCCGCATTTATATTAACCGCAGAAGAATTACCAAGGGTAAAATCGTCTGTTACATAAAGGACAACATCACCATTAATAGTAAGGGTCTTGCTGTTTCCAAGGTCAACCTCAGTATATTTGTAAGAGCCTGCGGGCAATGTTGTATTAATACTGATAGTTCCGCCTGAAGGCAGTGATGTAAGTGATGAAGGGACTGTTACAGAAGCAAGTGTGTTTTCCTGAGTTAAAGCGCCCGTATTACCGGTGATTTCTGCGGAATTTTTCAGCTCAATTATATCATCCGGATTACCACCGACACCTACAAAACAATCGCCTTTGATTTTTGAGCTGTTCTTCAACGACACCTTGCCGTTCTGTGTGCTGTTGGTGCCCACTTTTAAATTTCCATCTTCAGGGTCATTATTATACCAATCCACAAGAGCGCTGTTTTTAAGTGAAATACTTTCATCTCCAAAAATCGCATAATCAAGAGTCGTTCCCTCTATAGCCAGTGACGTCCTGACCGTTCTCTGAGCAAAACCCGCAGAACCGGTGGCCTGTATCAAGTATTCGGAGCCATTTTTTGTAACAGTATAACTGAAGTAGGTATCAGAGCCTTCGAGCTGAGCATCAGAAACAAAAGGCAGAGCATCGTCATCAAGGGTACCCTGACTGAGCCTGAGGTTCATTTCATAAATGGACTGGGCAAGACCCGCATCAGCAGCGCAACGCGCTTTAATGTCCTCAGCTGTTCTCATCGCATAAACTCGGCTATTAAGCCCGATACGAAAAAGCCCGACGCCGGTGATAAACAGTATCAAAACAGCAAACATCGCTAATATTATAGCTGAGCCTGTCCGTTTTAATCTCATTATTTTCAAGGGTTTTCTCATTTTTCCCCCTATTTCAAATGATTATTTATATTTAATTATGCATTACCGCTGAGGTAATGGTGGTAATTTGCTGGGAACCTTCTTCAGTCGTTAGTATCATCTGAGCTGATGTGCCGACCTTTTTAAAAACACAATCAACAACATTACTGCAAATGGTCTGCACACCGGTGGTTTCTTTCGGATTAAGCGTTCCATACTCGATATTAAAATCGCCGTCTGATTCATAAAAACGCGCATAAAGGTCAGGGGCCACAGAGAATTCGTCTGCATAATAACAAACTTCAAGCCAGGAGCCATCATCATCTATCGAGCTATATGCAGAGGCCGACTTTCGGACGATAGAATCGAAAGCTTTTCTCACGATAAAACTGTCGGTCACCACGTCGGAATACAACCGGCTATACATACGATTCCATCCCCGCTGGCTGTCGACGAGCAGGACAGTGACACCGGCAAAAATCATAACTCCTATAGCGGATGCAACCATCAATTCGATAGTCGTCAATCCAGTTTTGAGATTAAACCTTTGTTTTGGCATATCGCGCCTGTTTCAAATTATCAATATACGTAACTGCTAAGCTCAAAAACACTATCCATATCAGAAAGCCCTTTATCACTCTTGTCCCTCCGCTGCCAGGCTACTCTTACGTTCAAGGCCCTCAAACCGGTATCAATGTCCTTGAATGATAAAGTTGCATAACAGGTAACGTTACTTACGATAAGCTTATGGCTGCTGAGTGTCGTAAAATCTGCGGGAGCTTCCGGGCCATCATCGGCAGTAATCGTTAATGAATCTGAGTCGAGATGAACGACGGGGTCATAAGTTAAGGAGCCGTTTGTTCCACCCCAGCTCTCGCAAAGCATCAGAGCAACTCTGGCGGTAGTAGCGTGGATATTTGCCCTTCGGCCGTCGAGAGAAGAATAATAACGATACGAAACGCCCCCGATAATTGCGATTGATACGACAGCCGCAGCAAGCATTACCTCAATTAAAGATGAACCTGTAAAGCGCTTAAATTTAATAATCATCTTATAAATATACTCTATTAATACGTAGTCCTATAGTCAGACCAGCCTGCAGGTGCAGGCAGAAACTTTCCCCTCAACCACATATCGCCAGGCAGGATACCTTCGAGAAACCTCTCGTCAAAGTAATAATGTTTCAAGTAACCATCAGTTTTTATCACACCCACGACGCCGCGAATTGCCTCGGTGATGGTACCTCTGAGAACGAGGTCATCCTCATTACCACTTGCCTCTTTTCTGCCCCCATAGTGTGAGCGTCCTACATTTTCAGCCCCCCAGCCGCCGCCGCCGACGGTAACTGCGGCCTCGACAACCATCGGGTCCGGCAAATGCCTTCTATACGAGTCTGTCGGATGGCCCAAGTCATTGATACCTATCGGCACATATTTCGAGCCCGAAGGCTCATCGGGTGAGCCATCGACATAGGAATAGTCGCTCATTCCGGGGTCAACAATCTTTATAACACCCTGAGCGATGAGGCCAAGGGCATTAGGATTATCTTTCGAAGGTCTGCCGTCTGCATCATGAGAGCCATCAACCGTGATAGAATCAGCGACCCATATATTGCCTGTTGCAACAACGGTAATTTTCCCCCTCACAACCTGACAGTTGAAATGGTCGGTTAGGTCACCGCCAATGATTACATTTCCGTTGACAAAGATCTGGCCGCCAGGTTCTGACTCAATCGAGCCAATAGTCTGAGTGACATATGTATTCTCAATATCCCGTACGATTCTATCACCAACTCCCACTGCATCTTTGTCCATAAGATGGTAAGCATAAATATAATATCTATCAAATACCTCACCATCGGAGCCGGGACGAATTTTAAAATCCCAGGTACTGCTATCACTGCTCTGCCTAAATCCCCGGACGGTGCAGTTATTAGTGATTCTCACTTTTCCGACGCCACCGTCCACAAAAAACTCAAGCTGGACAGCCGGCTGCGGATTCGAGACCGAAGCCTTTGCGACGGGATTGAATGTATAAGCTGCCTTTGTAAATTCTTTGAACCGTTCCACCTTCATAACCACCGAGTCTTCATCTGTTATTTTGTTTTTAGGCTGGTCAAATTGTATACCGTCGTTAAAAAGGTCCATTACGCCAGCATATTTATCTGAGCCGAATGGATTATATCTGGACTCACCCATACTGGCTTCTCTTAAAAATTGCGGATTGCCGGTTATGAATATATCCTTCACATCAGGACTGTCCTTAGCCTTATTAATATGAAGAGGCATATCAATTACTTCACCATCAGCAAAATAAACCGGGTCAGTACTGCTCTTTCCTTCAGGGACCCTGCACAATCCCATATCCCATCCACCGATTGCCTGCAGAACAATTACATCGACCGTTCTGGAGAACCTGCCGCAATTACCTTCTGAAACAATACGAAATGCCGGTCTCGAACCGAGGTAAGAATACAATGAGATATCATAGTTACAGTAGCTGTTCGGCAAGGTCAATGAATCGGATATAGAGCCGCCGCCTTTCAACACATAAGCCATATCCAGCTGCTGTCCCATCCAAAAGATGGCCTTTTCATAACCGGCTTCCGCGGCGAGCATCGCAATAGCTTCATTCTTTATTCTGGAGGCGTGCAACCTGACACCAAAAGAGACCGTCAGAAGCCCCAAACCGAGAATCGTTAATATTACCATAGAGATTACAGTCAAGAGGAGCACGGAACTGCGTTTTTTATTATGTCTTTTCTTTCTAAGGAACATTTTCTCGTTCCCTTCCAAAAAACCTATATGTATTATCTCGGCCAAACATTTCTCATCATCGTGGCAGTCATTACTTTCACTTGCTCACCATCATCAGGGTCGGTGAGGATAATATTAATCCTGACGCATCCCTTTCCTACGCCGTTATCGACCGTATGGCTAAAGGCACCAATATCGCCGTTGGTTGATACATTCTCAGCAAGAACATTAGTAACAATACCAGAGCTATTTCTTAAGCCGCCTCCCTCAGGCACAGCACCAGTCGGATACTGCCCGTAGTCCACCATCAGATTATCGCCATCGAGATAAAAAAGTGCATAAGCAGTGGCTGTTTTCGAGGTATCAATAAGATTGTGGCTGTCAGATTTATCAAGCTCAACGTCCCAATATCTGAATTCAACGGCATCACCGGAGACCACCTCAACGGTATCCATCTCTTCGGGCAGGACAGGAGAAAAAAGGTCTCCATCCTTCTTATAAATTCTATAATCAATGCGATTAGACTTTCTGCCGATTTTACCGAAGGTCAGCATAACAGCCTGAGCATCCTGCTTTATCTTTTTATGAACCGAATAATATGTCTGATGCCATACGCGATGCCCGGCAACCAAAAGGACACCGGCAGCTAAGGTCACAATCAAAGCCATAACGAGGGTGACTATCATCTCAATCAGGCTGAAGCCGGGAAGAGACGTTTTGAAGGCTGTTTTTCCTGTGCTGATACAGGGAACAACCTGCCTAAAGCGTACGGACAAATTCGTATTGTCACAAGAACACATTACTGCTCTCCTAAAAGTTTTAACCGCCGGCTGCGTCATTTCTAACATAAGTTGTCATAACAATATACGGGTCATCCCCCCCGGGTGCATCAGCTCTATAGTCTCTTCGCCAGCTAATCCTTACATCCAGCTTTCGAAGTGTTACTCCAGCATCTTCATCGATATCAATATCTGAACCATCCAGTTTTATAAACATAGGAAGAGTATCAACAAAACAATAATAATCAGCTTCTTCTGAGGTGGTAATAAAGCCCAGCTCAAGAGTTGTAGGGTCATAATAAGGTGAGCCCCCATTATTCTTCCAGTCTTCGAGCAATAACTGAGCAGTACGGGTAGCGGTAAGATTAGACTTAGCTATGCGATTATGTACAACTACATGATACTCATAGCTGAGGGCACCCAAAACAATTATAAAAAGAGTGCCAGCCGCAACAACCACCTCCAGCAGTGACAATGCCTTATAACGTTTTTTCAGTTTTAGAACCTTCATAACTTTTCCCAAACCTGCTTTTAATAAACTAAAGTAGCTGTTCTATCCACCAACTTGACAGCAAATATTACATCGGGCCACTTAAATCGGCGCTGCCCGTCAGCAAAACACGAGTTAAATGACCTAAACTTTTCGTAATAAAACTTTTTTAAAAACAATATACCTGCGAGCTTAATTTCACCACGTCTCAGACCAGGTTATATTGCCACTTTCATCAGCCGTCATAGTTACCGAAACAGGGCTCTGGGGTTTGTCAGGCTGGTCGGTCGGCGTACAGGTGATAGTAAATTGCGGCGGATTGACAACCGTTACGTTGATGACGGTAAAGTCGCTGTCAGAAAAATAGGTTCCGGTGCAATCGCCGGGCGGAAAGCCAAGGTCTCCAAGAGTACTCGGCTTGGGCCCCGAATAATCAGGGCTTCGCTCGGCACACCAGGCCCTTATGGCAGTAGCTATAGTGCCCATTATCGCTTTGCCCTCGGACCACTTTGCAGCGTCAATCCGTGCTCGGTAAATCGGGATTGCAACCGCCGCAAGAATAGCTACGATAAGTATAACCACCATCAATTCTATCAAAGTAAAAGCAGAAAGGAATTTTCGGTTTTTCTCATTCACCTTTCGCCATCCCACACAGGTTTTATAAAAACCGCAACGCAGCAGCAGAATAATCTGCCCCAATAAGGATATACGGGGGGCAAGGATTACCTTGCCCCCTCTACATAGTATCAAGCCTTATCCTTTTTACGAACCAGCGGTCCACTCGCCGTCCTGGTCAAGCGTCCAGCTCGGTGGAGTCGTCGGGCGGTCTGGATCGGTGGCTGGAGTGCAGGTAATTGTAAAGGTCAGCGGGTCCATATCGAGATCACTCATCGCGAAATCAGCTGAGGTAAAATATGTACCCGTCAGGTCAGCAGCAGTAAAACCTAACTCGGTGTCACCACTACCAACAATAGCTGTAGGCTCAGTCCCCGTCGGACCTTTTTCGGCGTGATAGGCACGAATTGCAGTTGCAATAGTACCCATCATAGCCTTACCTTCCGACCACTTGGCAGCGTCGATTCGGCCTCTGAGGATCGGTATTGCGACTGCGGCCAGAATGGACACAATCAGAATCACGACCATCAGCTCGACCAGTGTAAAGCCTTTCATCTTTCTCATCTTCAATTCTCCTAAAAAACAAAAAATTAAATTTGTAATTAATTAAATTTCCGCTTTGTTTTACACACGCTCTGATACAATCATTTTTTCTTAAAAAACTTTTATTCCCAGGTATTGATGCCTTTCATTGCAGGCTATAGTTATTTAGAAATATCCGAAATCGTGAAAATCGGCAGATATAATGCCAGAACCACAACCAACACAATCGCTCCTATAGTCACAATCATTACAGGTTCAATCAAAGACATTAAAGTAGATATAGTACTCTCGACCCTTCTTTCGTAATAATTGGCTGTCTTATCAAGAACGTTTGGCATCGAACCGCTTTCCTCACCGACCTGAGTCATTTTGATTACCATATTCGGGAAAAAGCTGGCGTCGGTCATACTGGAAGAGATGCTCTGCCCTTCAACAATCCGGTCTCTGGTTTGAGTCACAGCATCTTTTATAATGTCATTTCGGGCCATATCACTGAGTATGTCAAATACCTCAAGGATAGAAACACCGGCAGCGAGCAGTGTGGACATTGTTCTGCAAAACATAGAGACAAAGGCATGGCTGAAAAGCTTTCCGAGCAAGGGGATCTTAAGCGAAATGATACTGAAAAAGCGATGCCCCTTCTTAGTCCTTGTGTAAGAAAGTATCGAAACAATAATCAATAAAAATATCGAGCCCAGGATATAAACAATGTTATGACAGACCGCATCATAGATTTTCATAAAACCAACGGTAAAGACCGGGAGTTTCCCGCCAATCTGGTCAAATATGACGCGAAAGCGCGGTATAATAAAGGTCATTATCACTATGATAATCAGGATAATAAAGCTGCACACAAAAATTGGATAAGCGGTAGCGCCCTTTACTCTTTTAGCAAGCTTATCGCGATTCTCGTAATACTCGGCGAGTCTCTGCATTGATGCCGCCAGGTTTCCTCCTGTTTCTCCGGCTAAAATCACCGCCCTTGCCAGCTTGTTAAAAACATTAGGAAACTCAGATATACTTGTAACAAAACTTTCACCTTTGCTGATTTTTTCAGCGACTTTCCGCAAAATCCTTCCAAAATGCTGATTCTCCAAATCATCAGCGATTGTTTGAAGTGCAGTTGTGATACCAATACCCCCTTCAATCATAGTGCTGAACTGCCAGCAAAAAGTTGCGAGGTCAGAGGCCTTAATTCTTCTGCGCCGATTTGATTTACTGACGGGCCTTTTTACTTTCTCAGCTACCTGCTCTATGGAAATAGGGGTATATCCCTGCTCTCGCAGATAAGCGAGTACATCATTTGAAGAATTCGCCTGCCTGATACCAACTTTTTTATTACCTGAAGATTCCCTTGCACTATATTTATAGGTCTTCATCTGTTTGTATTTCCTTACACTTTAACCACAACAGCAAGGGCAGCTGCAGTTCAACTGCTCTTGTTTAACGGATAAACTATCGGTACCTTGAGCACTCAAGTTCAGGAAAAAGCTATTCATACTTAAAAAGACAGGATATTTTGGTATTAAATATGACATAAGGTCCCAAAAAAACAAAATTCCCCCCACAATTTTTGTCATCAGGACTGCACATCCTCCATAAAAGCAACGCCGAAGACCTCCTCAGCTGTCGTTACACCTTCGATAACCTTTCCAATCCCGCTTTCAAACAAGCCTCCATAGCCTCTTTGACGCGCCATAGCTCTTAATTGCGTCTCAGTGGCCTTGGAGGTAATTTGGTCGCGCATATCACTGTCGAGCACTAAAAACTCAAAGATAGGCAACCTGCCCGAATAACCTGTTCCTCTACAGTTTTTACAGCCCTTACCATGATAGAAGGTGGTCTTTTCTGCCTTTGCCTGTTCAGCCGTGATTTTCATCCGCTTTAAAACCTCGTCACTCAACTCTACAGGCTCCCTGCAATGCTCACATATCCTTCTTACAAGCCGCTGAGCAATGACCAAATTAAGAGTAGAGGCAAGCAAATAAGGCTCAACACCCATATACATAAGCCTGCTAAGGGCACTCGGAGCATCATTTGTGTGGAAGGTACTCAAGACAAGATGGCCGGTCAAAGAGGCCTTGATGGCAATATCGACAGTCTCTTTATCACGTATCTCGCCAATCAGGACTATATCGGGGTCCTGTCTTAAGATAGACCTTAGGCAGGTTGCAAAATCGAGATTTATTTCAGGCTTGACCTGAATCTGGTTAATGCCCGCAAGACGGTATTCAACGGGGTCTTCCACCGTCGTGATATTTTTTCTGGGGTCTTTTAGATAATTAAGCGCCGAGTACAATGTTGTACTTTTACCGCTTCCGGTCGGGCCGGTTACAACTATAATGCCGTGCGGCTGGGACAAGATATCCTTAAACTTTTTGAGAAGTTTAGGCTCGAAACCGAGCTGGTCGAGATTGTGATTGACCGCTGCCGTGTCGAGTATTCTCATAACCACTTTTTCGCCGTATATCGTTGGTATTGTGGAAACACGCACATCAATAGCTCTGTCGGCTGCCCTGATTTTGAATCTGCCGTCCTGCGGCAACCTTCTTTCAGCGATATCCATTTTTGACAAAATCTTCACTCTCGTAACTACCGCAGATTGCATCTTCCTGGCAGGCGGCACCATATCCTGCAGGACACCGTCAATTCTCATACGAACCGACATCGACTTTTCCTGCGGTTCGATATGAATATCACTTGCACGGCTTTTAACCGCCTGGCTCAGGAGAAGGTCAACAAACCTAATCACAGGTGCCCTTGTAGCAGCGACCTCACTGCTGATATTGGCCTCTTCAAGGTTTTTGTCCTGCTCCGGCGCCTCTGCCTTGTCCACTTCACATTCTACAACAAGGTCACGCAGGCTCTGTTCCTCGACATCGGAGCCGTGATAAATTGCATCGATAGCCTGATTGATTTCATTGACCGAACCAACCACTACCTTGACCTTTTGACCAAACTTCAGCGTGATTGTATCTATGGCCACGACATTAAGAGGGTCAGACATTGCAACAACAACCTGGTCACCCTCCTGACCAATCGCAACAAGACAAAATCTTTTTGCAATCGACTCGGGAAGCACTCTGGCAATATTCATATCTATCTGAGAAATATCGTCAAGGTTAACACACTCAATGGAAAGGTATTCAGCCAGAGAGCCGGCAACATCCTTTTCGCTCATCATTTTGAGCCTGAGCAATACTTCACCAAGTCTGCCGCCATTGGTGCGTTGTTCATTCAGGGCCTTGGTCAATTGCTCCTGGTTCAAAAGGCCTTTTGAGACGACAAATTCTCCGAAAAGAAGTGTAGATTTTGTTTGGGCAGGATTGTCAAGATTTTGTTCAATTTTCATCATTCTCTTCTCATCACCATTATCGATTTACAGAGTTTCAACGAGCTGCAAAACCGGTAAAACTCATCAGGAACCAATTTGATCTCATTTAAAAGTATAAGATAAAAAAAAGCAGAACAAAAAAATTATCAAAAAGTTTCTATAACTTACGATAACGCGGCGCAAACATCCGATAATTACTTCCGTGTAAATAAATATCCCCATATCAATCAGCGTTACTGGAAATACGGGTAAGGAAAATTTTTAAAAATTTGAGGAATAGCAAAAATAAAGTCAGCTCAAAAGTATAAGCTCGATATACTTAAAATTACTGACTTTAAGGTACCACTGCTGAATTGCCCACATTTAAGACTGCCGGAGAAAGGCTGATAAAAACGGTCGAGGAGACATCAGAAAAACCAAAAGCGGGCGATGGGATTCGAACCCACGGCTTTCAGCTTGGGAAGCTGACATTCTACCACTGAATTACGCCCGCATAATCACTCAAGATTCAAACATTCCTATAATTTATAATTTCGGCTTTCACTTTGTCAGTTTAATCATATCACAAAGGTATTGGAATTTCCAGCATTTCCTTATGTTATCATTTTCTATTTCAGTCCGGCTTTAATATTTCCGATTTCTGCTCCAAGAGTTCATCCCATCCGGCTAAAAACAACCTTTATGACGGGATATAAAAATATGGACAAAAAGGTCTTACAGCAAAAAAGGGGCTTGATTATATCGGTCTCTTCTGTTAAAATATACATTTGTCTTAAATATAAAATTCTGGAGGCAGGTTAC
>Ga0315545_1005087_pt1 | contig 10648 bp, 11 predicted proteins | sample SalMarSW160210MG_FD_203096 | JGI IMG/M metagenome (GOLD analysis project Ga0315545, IMG submission 203096) | Salt marsh sediment microbial communities from the Plum Island Ecosystem LTER, Massachusetts, United States - Salt Marsh Sediment SW1602-10 ...
GCCCGCCCAACAGCCACGGCTGGCTGCGCAAGTACGCCTTCGGCCTCGTGCGCGACGGCGACTCCTTTCGCTTCGTCCGCGTCCGGGGCAAGCGTGCCACGCCGTTCCGCTGAGGTACTGACCGATGAGAACCTGCGGAAGAAGCCTCATCGCCGCTCTTGTCGTACTCATCGTGGCGCTCCCCGCTTCAGCCCTCGCCGACGGCGTCGCCTACGAGCGAAAGGCGGAGGCCGAGCCGTTCCGCCCGCTGCACCAGTACGAGCAAGATGCCCTCATCGCCCACCACAACGGCGTCGAGCGCATGCTCATCGCCATCAACGTCGAGCCCGAAGGCGCCGGCAGCGACGCGTTCTGGCTCTTCCCCGTGCCTGGGACGCCCGAGACAGTCACCGTCGACCTCGTCGACCGGTTTCCTTGGCTCCGAGGCAAAGAGGTCCTGTCGGAGGCGCGATCCGCAGTCCGCACGTGGCTCTGGGCCGGACGCGGATTCGTGGTCAACCCGTTTGTTGCCGGCTTTCTCCTCCCGGCACTGGATTCATGTGTCGAGAGGGCATCACGAGACGTCCTCGTGCACGCCGCCATCGAGAAGCATGGCCTACGCGCCGAGATCATCACCGCTGGCTCGCTCGACGAGCTGGCCGCGTATCTCCAAGCCAAGAGCGTCGATGTCCCGCGGGAGCACCTGGCGGGGTTCGGGCCATACCTCAACGGCGACTACGTCCTCATCGCAACGCACATCGTCTCGATGGATCAACTCCGCGAAGAGTTCGGCGATGAGCTGGAGTGGCGACGCCCCTGGCGCGGCGGCCGGTGGCCCGGCGTCTACGTGACGTTTCCGACCGAGAAGCCGTTCTATCCGATGCTTCCCACGAGCGCGTACGGAGACGCCGCGACCTTAGTCCGGATCACAGTCCTCGGCTCGGTCGAACCCCGGGGCGATGGGCCGATGCTGGCGAAGGCAGGCTGCTCTCACCTCGAGACGTGGCGCTTCGACCCCGGCCAGTTTCCAGCCGGCATGCTCGACGGTTTGGTGAGCGACCACCACCTTCTCTACACGCGCGTCCAGTTCAACTGCGAGGCGAGTGCGTTCACGAGCGATCTGACCTTTGAGCCGCGGCCCGATCTGCTCTCGCCGTACCAACTTCTCGTCCAATCACCGGCGGGCCCGCGGCTTCTTGGCGGGGTCGCGATCCTCGTTCTCGGCTACCTGAGCGGCGGTGTGTGCGGCCTCATCTTCTTCAAGCGCTGGCACCCGCATGCTGTCTACGGGCTCGCCGGCTTCCTGACGTGTCGCCTCGTCGCCACGCTCGCCTACCGCACACCCGGGAAGACGTTCCGGCACTTACCGCTGTGTCTTGCCGTAGCCGCCCTTGCTGTCGCCGTGGGAGGCGCCATCGGCTTGCTTGCAGGCGCTGGTCTCGGGGCGGCCTTGGCCGCGTTCATCTTCGCGGTGTCCGCTCTCCTCCTTCCGGGCTGGCCGCACTGGCGTGTCGACAACACGGCCGGACGCCGCCGCTACGCGTTGACCTACCTGGGCATCTACCTGGCGCTCAGCGTCCCGGCCGAAGTGATCCTCACGGCAACGCTGCGGCTGTAGCACCATGCGGCCGCTCTGAAGCTGAAGCGCAGCCCCTTACTTGGCGTCGAACAGGCGCTTGGCTGCTTCGAGCGAGCAGTCCTGGTGCTCGTCGTAGGCTTTGGCGGCACGAAGGCGGACCTGCTGGGGCGGTTCATTAGCGATCCAGCCGTCGAGAGCGGCCTCAAGCGTGTAGGCTTCGGGCGCCATCAGGCCCGTCGTGAGCAGGAGCGGCCGCACGCCCGCCTTGCGCAACCGCTCGGCGAAGTACGACTTGCTGCTGCAGCACAGGACGACGCCGTCTCGTGGCGGCGCGCTGTCCCTTGATGGTGCGGTGTCTCCGGGCGCGGTAGCGCCCGCCTCGTCGAGCTCGAACTCCATCAGACCGTTGTGCCCGACGTAGGCGACGAGATCGGCCGCACCGCCGGCGCGCACCGATACCTCCCGATCGTCGAGCGTGACAACGATCTCGTCCGCCCCTTCGCCCGATGCCGCCGCCATGAAGTCGCCGATCGCGCGCTTGATCTCGCGCCCCCTGTACGCGTCGGCAACAAGGTAGACGTTCGCCGTCGTGTGCTTGAAGACGAGTCGCTCGAGCACGGCCTTGCTCGGCGCCTCGACCGCCGCAACAAGCTCCCACGCCTCGCTCCCGGCGAAGACCGTCTTCACGCCGTAGAGCGCGCCCCAGTAGAGGTTGTGCGCCGGGTCGTCGCCGTCGCCGAGCTCGTCGGGCACGCGCTGGACGCCCTGGTGCTCGTTGTCGCACAGGGCAACAAACACGTGGACCACGCGCGCCTCGTCCTGCGCCGCCGCGCTAGCGCAGCACAGGAGGCACAGAATCAGAAAGAGTGCTGCCGCCCTCATCTGTCATCCTCGCCGTGTCTGCACCCAGCGCCGGCTCGGTCGTGGGCGCCGCCTTCCACGCCTCGAAGCGCTCGACCGCCCACTTCGGCATGGTGCCCTTGTGCTTCACGTCGCCGACGCGAACCACGACGCGGTAGGCCTTCCGCAGTGCAAGCTTCCTTTTGAGCTCAAGCGAGATACGGGCCTTTTGGGTCGCGATCACATCGCGCTGCTTGGTCGCCAGAATCGTCGCGTCGCCAAGCAGCACGCCTTTCCAGCGCCACGGCTGACCGATGAACGGCCTGGACTGGAACTCAACCAAATCCTCGTCCTTCTTGCGCTTACGTGCCAAGAGACCCTTCACCAGCTCGTCAACGAACCGGATCGTCTCGCGCGAGGGCTCTTCAGGGAAATCCTTCCTGAGCAGCACGTATTTCCGAAGCTCGTGCACGCTGACGCCTATCTGGAAGATCCCAACGATAACCCACTTGAAAGCGTCCTCCACGCCGCGCGCGCCCAGCACCACGCCGGCCGTGATGTTCCACGCGCCCAGTACGACGATCAGCAGCCCCTCGGCCAGCAGGCCGCCGAGGGATGGACTGCTCAGCTGCCACACGCTGACGATAAACATCGTGATGCCGATCACCAGCAGGACGGCGTCGAGTGCATTCGTCGGGAGCTGCTCGCCGCCGCCGAGCACTGTTGCGACTGCCGAGAGCCCGAAGAGAATGCCGAACGCGGCCGACTTCTTCAGTTTGGTTGTGGCCGCGCGGTACTTGCCGAGCTTCTGAAGCATCTCGAGCTGATCAACGCCGACGTCCATCGCGTCCTCTCAGGATTCCGGGTCCTTCCTCATCGCAAGCCGCTGCTCAGCAATCACGCGGTGGCGGGGCCCCGACGTGCGCCTCACGTCTTGAGGCCGGAGCCAATGAGGCGCGGGGGGATCAGGACGCTGCGGACGCGCACGTCGCGCATCCCCTCAAAAACCACGTCGCGGAATGCTTGCGGACTGAAGCGGTAGTAATCGCCGGGCTCGTTGTGCACGCGGAAGGTGGGCGTCGCGTTGATCAGGAAGTCGAACAGCCGGCACGCCGACAGCCGCCGCCCGAGCGCGTTGAGCCACGACTCGCGCCCGCCGCGTGCGGTCCCACTCGCGCCCTGCGACCGGATGAGGCGGTCCTTCCACAGTTCGCGGTAACCGGGCGCGCCGATCACGACGAGACCGCCCGGCTTCGTCACGCGCCGGATCTCCGTCAGCGTCTTCCAGAAAAACGCGTCGTGCTCGAGCACGGCGTTGCACAGCACCGTGTCGAACGAGCCGCTCTCGAAGCACGCCATGTCGTTCGCGTTGCCCTGGACGATCTCGTAGCCGGCGAAGCGGTGGGGGCCATCGAGGTTGAGGCCCGTCTTGCTCGCGGCGCCGGCGAGCGCCTGCATGTTGAGCAAGCTCGTCTCGTCGGGCACCGCGCCGATCTCGAGCACGTGGCCACCCGCGCCGCGTTCGGCGCACACGCGCTCGAATGCTTTGTACACTCTCGGGTGCACGTCGCCGTCTCCGCTCATGGAAGGACGCGAAGCACACGATCCCGCGATTCGCTCTGCAGACCATACCACGACAGAAAAACAGGGACAGGCACCTATTTCCTCTCTCTCAGGCCGTCCGCGCGGTCGCCAGCCGCACGGTGCCGATCTGCCTGTGGCTTGATTCCCTAGCGCTCCTTTCTTAGAACGGCGACGCAGGCCCCGGTCTCGTCGTAGATCCGGTCGTGCATGGCCCAACCCGTGCCTTTGACAACCGCCTTGACCTCACGCGTCGAGCAGTAGAGCCACGGGACTCTCGCCACGTACCGGCCATAGCGCTTCCTGACCACCACAGCACCCGGCATTTTGCCTCGACGGGTGTTGGCCTGAACCTGCTCTCTCAGGTGCGGGTAGTCCTTCACGTCCTCGGCCTTGAGGGGCTTGTCGCCGCCATAGCCGGCCAGGATGCACGCGTCGTCGGACGTCATGCGCTTGAACCGCCGCAGGAGCCACTGGCCCCGTTCCGGCGTGGCGACCAGCCCGAAGTTGTTGCCGAGCATGAGAACCGTGTCAAAGACACCAAGCTTGTAGCTCAGCTGCGTGATCGACATGACGCGTGCTTTCTTGACGCCGCGGAGCCTCGCGACCTTGACGGAAAGCGGTGAGTTGTCGACGGCGAGCACATCGTGTCCGTGTTCCTGCAGGTAGAGCGCGTGCCGCCCGGCCGCGCACCCGATGTCGAGGACCCGTCCTGTCGCGAGCCGAATCGCCTTCTGCTCCCGCTCACACCATTCTTCGTACGGCGTGAAGTAGCGCGAGCACGCCGCTTCCCAGCCGAGTTGCCGGACGCGCTCCGTCTCTCCTCGGTAGTAGTCCCACAGCGCACGGCCGAATGCATCTTCGTGAGCTCTCATCGCCTCCGCACACTCCACATCGTGCAAGTCCTGACCGTCCCCGATGTGGGTCAGCTAACACAGCGTGCCATCCGCGCCTCATGCCGTCAACCGCGCCGCAGCCCGAAACCAGGCGGAGCTGCGGCGCCGCGTCTCGCAGGCGATCCCGTGCGTCGTCTACGGCCTGAGGCCGACGAACAGGCGGCTGTCGAGGTCTGTCAACGGATCGACCTCCTCGTTCGCCGCAGCGCGGGCAAACACGATGCCGGGCCGCTCGGACCGCATCGCCCGAGCCAGAACGCCGAAGCCCTTCGCCGTCGGCGGCGTCTGCACGCCGTACGCTTGTCTCACAGCATCCAGACTGGTTACGAGATCGGCCAGCGCCCGACGCGCTGTGGCGACATGGGCCACGAGGCCCACAGAATCGATCCCTCTCGCGAAGTTGGCGCGCACGACCGTCTGACCGCCTCCCGGACGCGCCAGAGGCCCGATCGCGCCGAGCAGCCGCTGCAAGTGGTGCACGCCGCCGCGCGCGCCGCTCTTGATGAGCAGAAGCTGCACGCCGAAATCGTCACTCGCGTAGTCGGTGCTTTGAGCGCAGGTGGTTGAGGGCCAAGTTGGTCGCGATCCGCATCAGCCACCCAGCCACACTGCCCGTCCCCTGCCACTGCTCTGCGCGCGTCCAGAGCCGCAGGAACGTTTCTTGGAGAAGATCGTCGGCGGCCGCCTCGTCCCGCGCGACCTGAACCAGACGCCGACGGACGGCAGACGCATGCCGCTCGTACAGCTCATCGAACGCGGCCGCGTCGCCGCGAAGAACTCCCTGGATCAAGTCGCCGTCGGTCACCACCACTACACCCTTCACCCCCCACGACACCGCACCACGGCACACGGTTCACGGCAAAACCGCTCAGGCAGGAACGCATCCTAACGCGGCATGAGGTGACCGAGCCAGGGCGTCTTGATGACGATGGCGCTCTCGGGGCACAGCTCCTGGCAGCAGTAGCAGCGGATGCAGGTGGCGTACCGGTACTTGGGTGGACGCGTGTGGTCGGGGCGGCCGTCGGGGCCGACGAGCCAGTCGACCGACTTCGGGCGCGTCGGGCAGACCTCGACGCACTGGCCGCAGCGCGTGCACGTCGACGTGACGATCACCGGCTTCGGCACGATGTGGTCGCGCGCCAGCCGCAGGACGCCACGCCGAGGGAGCACGCTCGGACGGCGTGCCACCCGCTTGAAGCCCTTGACGGCGACCCGGTTGAGCGGCTCGCCGACAATGTCAATCCGGTCGGCGCGCGCCGTGCCCAGGCCGGCCGTCTCGCCGGCAGCGATCGTCGGGACAAACTTGGGATCGAGGCCGATGATGCGGCATGCGGTCGCGTCGAGGGCCACCGGATCGGTCGAGATCAGCAGCAGGCCCACCCGCTTCGGAGTCCCGCCGCGCGGGCCGTTCCCCTCCATCGCCATCACGGCGTCCAGAATATGCAGCCGCGGCCGAAGCAGAACGGCCAGATCGACGAGCATCCGCCCAAACAGCGCCGGATCGGGCAGCCGCATGTGGAACTCGGCCTTGAGCAGGCCCGGAACACACCCGAACAGGTTCTTCACCGCGCCCGTCATCCGCGTCAGGCCGTGTGTCTTGAGCTTCGCCAGGTTGATGATCCCGTCCGCGTCTAAGGCCGCCTCCGCCACCCGGAACTGCTTGTTCTGGACACCGGCCGGATGCGACACCGTTCGCGCGGCCGAGAAATCGACCATCTCGACTCCCTCCACTGAGGCCGCCTGCGCCAGACCCGACCTGCGTGCTACGGTCGCTTGCCGTGCCATCCCCGGGGAGTCACCAAACAGCGCGTGCCCCCCTGATGCCTTCACCAACTGTGCTACTGCCTGTAATACAGTCGGGTGCGTGGTCACGGCGCGCTCAGGAGGGTCGGGTGCCAGCATATTCGGCTTCAGGAGGATGTTCTCACCGGGCCGGGCAAGCCGGGACGCTTCGCCCAGAGCGCTTAGCCCAACCAGCACAGATGTTGCGACGAGATCCGGCAGGTAGTCGGGACAACGGATGACTGCAACTGTACTACTGGAGATCATACAATCGCCCTGGAAGGGGGTCTACCGTAGGCGACGATGCAGGCCCTGGCTCAGAATCGAATCTCGGCGCCGACGATGGCGAAGCTGTACTCGCTGTTGATCGTGTCCAGAGCGGCCCGGCCGATCAAGGCGCCACTGAAGCGATACTGCGAGTCCACGCCGTCCTCGCCCTCCAACCGCGTGTACCCGAAGCCACCCCAGACGCGGATGTTCTCGGTGAAAGCATGCTCATACCGGATCAGCAGGTCGAGTCCCCAGCCGCTCGCATCGTGGTTGAGCGTCTTCTCCCTGAGAATCCACTGGCCAAATCCGTCGGCCTCGAGGAACGGCAGGATCGCCAGGTAGCCGCTCAGCGTGCCGCTGTGGCCGATGCCCATCTCGGCCCGCAGCCCAAGGCGCACGCCGCGGAACTCCATGTCGTAGGTGGCCGCGTCGCCCTCGTGGAAGCGGTCCACAGGCCGCGCGTCGAGGATCACCGTGTTGACATCGCGCACGTCGAACGCGGCATCCTGGAGGTGGTAGCCGCCGAACACGTCCAGCCGGATCGGTGGCGTGGAGCCGGCACCCGCGCTCTCATAGATGCGGTAACTCACGTCGAACGTCAGGAAAGCGTTCTCGCCGTCAGTGTGGCTGAGGCTCTTGACGTACTCACGCGAGGTGATCTGCCAGGCGTAGTCGGTATCTATGACCGTATCGCCCAGATTGCCGCTGGCGCCGTAACGCAGATGAAGTCCGAAGCCGCCGCCGATCTCGTCAATGCCCGCTTCCAGCACGAAGTAGGTCCCGTCCATCGGGAACTCGAGCGTCGATGTGAAACGCCCGAGGTCGGAGTCGATCCCGCTGACCGTGAACCCGCCGTCGCCCTGGGCCTGCATCAGGCCGGCGCGGAGGTAGACGCCCCCGACATGCAGCTCCGAAAGGCCCCTACTCTCTGTACTCCAGGCCTGCCCGCTGCCGCTCAGTGCCAGCAGCGCAAAGGCCGCCACGATCCAGCCTGCTCGCATCACCCGCCGGCGCATCGTCCCTTCCCCCGCAACCGCTCCGGAATCCAAAAAAGGGCCGTGAAGGGCTCACAGCCACCTCACGGCCCACAACTCCTTCGGCGCGTACCGGACCCCCCGCGCAGCCCGGCGCTCACCAGTAAATCTTGACGCCGACCGTCGCGAAGATCCCGTCGTACTCGAGCGTATCCGTCGTCGTAGCCGCCGGGATGGCCGAGAACCACTGGGTCGCCTCGAGCTCGGTATCCGCGGACCGGTAGCGCACCTCGGCAAACAAGCCGAAGTTGTCCGTGAACCGGTACTCGGCGCCGACACCGATGTGCCAGCCCCAGGTGCTGTCGACGTTGCCGTTCACGAGAAGGATGCCCGTGCCGCCGAGGTCAAGGCTCGCCGTGAAGGCGTCGATGCCGGCCAGCACGTACGGCCGGAGGCGGTTGTTCGGCAAGAACGTGTACTTGCCCGACAACGCCCAGTCGTTCAGGCCGAGATCGACCGTCCGTACGCCCGCAAACGTATCCTCGATCTTGACGTGGTCGAAGGCGAACTCGATCGAGATCGATGGGGTGATGTAGTACTCGGCCGAGAGGCCGTACCCGTAGTCGTTGTCGAACTCGAGATCGCCCCCGAAGTAGCTGCCGGCACCCGCCTTGATCCCCTCGATCGTGTGGAGCGAGGCCCGGAAGCTGAACGCGAACTGCGGCGCCTCGTCGCCGAAATAGACCTCGCCGGTCAGGGCCGCATGCACAGACGCCGGCGCCAAAACCAGACAGACCAGGCCGACAAAGAGTACCACGGCACTCCTGCTCATCTGTTTCTCCTTTCGAGTCTTGTCAACTCCGTCCGTCACGCCGCCCCGGCCACGAACATGGCTGCGTGGGCGGTTCCCCCTCAGCGTGCCACGTGCCGTGGCGCTGCACGAGATTCTCTACCAGACCGCGCGCCGATCGGCAAGCCTTTTTTCGTGTTCGCCCCGAGGCCACTCGCGCCGCGCTGCGTTTTGGCTCGCCCCGGACCGACCAGATGCCTATAATGCGGGCTCCAACGACTGACTGTGGAGGGACGCCCGTGAGCTTTTGGAACGAGCGCAACGTGATGGTCACCGGCGGCGCCGGGTTCCTGGGCCGCCACGTCGTGCGCCAACTCGAGCAGGCCGGCGCCAAGCGCGTCTTCGTGCCCCGCAGCGCCACGCACGACCTGCGCACCTGGGACGGCATCCAGCACGCACTCGAGGAGGCCGACCCCGACCTCGTCATCCACCTCGCCGCCGTCGTCGGCGGCATCGGCGCCAACCGTGAGCGGCCGGGCGAGTTCTTCTACGACAACCTGATGATGTGCGCGCAGCTCATGGAGGCGGCCCGGCTGCGCGGGGTCGCCCGCTACCTGACCGTTGGCACGATCTGCTCCTACCCGAAGTTCACGCCGGTGCCGTTCAAGGAAGAGGAGATCTGGAACGGCTACCCCGAGGAGACGAACGCCCCCTACGGGCTGGCCAAGAAGATGGCCCTGGTGCAGTCGGCCGCCTACCGCGCCCAGTACGGCTTCGACGCCGTCAACGCCATGCTCGTGAACCTCTACGGGCCGTACGACAACTTCGACCCCGCCTCGTCGCACGTCATCCCCGCGCTCATCAAGAAGTGCGTCGATGCGATCGAGGCCGGCGACGCCGAGATCACCGTCTGGGGCACCGGCAAAGCGACACGGGAGTTCCTCTACGTCGATGACGCCGCAAGAGGCCTGCTGCTCGCCGCCGAGAAGCTCGAGACCTCCGACCCGGTCAACATCGGCGCCGGCTTCGAGATCTCCATCAAGGAGCTCATCGAGCTCATCGCCAAGCTCACCGGCTTCGAGGGCACGCTCGTCTGGGACGCCACCAAGCCCGACGGCCAGCCCCGCCGCTGCCTCGACACCTCGAAAGCCGAGCACCTCATCGGCTTCAAGGCCACCACCCCCTTCGAGGACGGCCTCGCCAAAACCATCGAGTGGTACAAAGCCGAACGCGCGGCCGGCCGCGTGCCGTAGCCGCGGCGCACGACAAAAAGGCGCCCGCGATGCCGGTGCGGAACCGCGGGCGCCTGAAGGATCGCTTCGGCTGTTACTGGCTCTCTTCGATCTCGACGATCACGGCCGAGTCAGCGGGCACTTGCTGAACGTGGCCGTCGACGAACCCGACGACACGCCGCCCTTCGGTGAACTCCTCCTTCTCCCAGACCAGAGGCGTTCCTGACTGGATCTCGTCCAGGTTAACTCCCTTGAGCAGTAGCTCGTAGTCGGCGTGCTGGTCGATCGTCTCGGGCTTCTCAAGGTCGATCAGTGCCGCCTTGTCGCTGTTCATCGGATGCAGGAAGACGCGCCCGCTGCCGACGTACGGCGCCAGCTCGCTCAACCGCTGCGGCGTCATGCCGTAATCGGCGTGGTACTGCATGACGGCCAGCCCCAACTGCTTGACGTTCGACAGCGAGGCCGCCGCCTGCGCCGACTCGCGCGCACGACCCAGGGCCGGCAAGATGACCGCCGGGGCGACGATCATGACCGACTCGAGCAGCGCGCTCTTCGAGTGCATCCGGTAGGTCAGGCCGGACTCGTCGCCGGCGACGACCACGCCGAACCCGCCCAGATGCTCGCCGAGCGCGCCAAGCGCCTGCATCAGCTCGGCCGGCGGCCCGTCGTCGGGCGCTGCCGCGGCCAGGAGCGGGAAGACGAACTCGTAAACCGCCCTCAAGTCG
>Ga0315545_1005088_pt1 | contig 10648 bp, 12 predicted proteins | sample SalMarSW160210MG_FD_203096 | JGI IMG/M metagenome (GOLD analysis project Ga0315545, IMG submission 203096) | Salt marsh sediment microbial communities from the Plum Island Ecosystem LTER, Massachusetts, United States - Salt Marsh Sediment SW1602-10 ...
GATTATCCGGCCGTTATATCGCATCTGCCCGGCGCGCCTGCCCTTCTTGACCACGCGGGCTACAACCGTATCGCCGGTCATCGCATCATCGGTGGCGTGGGGGGGCACGAATAAGTCGCCGTGAGAGGTGCTGTGTAACGGCCTGACAAATCCGAAACCTTTCGGATTGGCCCGGAAAGTCCCGATTACTTTACCGGGCAGCGGCGGCAGACCAACCAGGTTCTTGGTCCCTATCACAGCTCGCCCGGCTCTTCTCAGCTCTTCGAAAGAGGCCTTGAATTCGCTGTAATCCTCGTCCGGGACCTCTAATGCCCGCGCTAAAGAACGCAGCTTCACCGGTGTGTAATCCGGGTGTGTAAGGAACTTCATTATCTTTTTTTTGAATAAATCGGTCATTTTATCGGTCTTTTGCAGGCGCTAAAAAACGTCCGGATGATTTGTTATATCGACCGGACGTTTTGTTTGCATAAAGATTAAATCAAGCGTTACAAGGTCTTAGCCTGAGGCTTTTTTTGCGATGAGCGCATTTAGCCGTTTGGCTAATTGTGATTTCCTCCGGGCTGCGGTGTTCTTATGCATTGTGCTCTTTGAAGCGGTCTTGTCCAGTTTCCTGGTGGCAAGTCTGAGAGTCTCCCGTGTCTTCTCAACGTCGCCGCTTTTAAGTGCATTTTCGAAATTCCTGACCTCGGCCTTGATGGAACTTTTACGGGCTCTGTTAATCGCCCTTTTTTTGGTGTTTTGCCTTATTCTTTTCTTAGCCGATAACGAATGCGCCACTTTTACCTCCTGAAATCAATGTTAACTTCTTTTCACCTTTCTTTTTTTACTTTTCTGTAGGGCCGTCTTGTGTGCCTGTTTTTCTCAGCCTGTCTACTCGCTCACGGACGTCCTTAAAGCCATAATCAACCTGGGCAAGTTTGCGATAGAGTTCCAGCGCCTCAGTTGTCTGGCCCTGCTGCTCGTACGCCCGAGCCAGATTATACCTCAAATCTTTGCCGACTTCATCATCTTTTATTTCATACGAATCGATCGCCTGTTTGAAAACGTCTATGGCGTCGGTGAACCACTCTTTCATATAAAAGCATACGCCCATATTGTTCATCGCCTCGACCTTATTATGCGGGTCCTTGTGGGCCTCCTGAAACATAGGTATCGCCTCGTCATATTGCTTGTTTTTCATAAGACACAGCCCGAGCTGGTATTTCATTCGCATGTCGGTGGGGTAGTTTTCGACGCAAAGTCTGTAATGTTCAAGCTCCGTCGTATTGAACAGTGCCTCTAAGGCCGAGAACTCGTTCCGGGCCTGGTCGTTATTAGGCTCGGCATTAAGACGGGCCTTTGCCTGGCGTATCTTTCGTCTCAGTTGTCGCAGCCGTATCTTACCTGAATGTTGCTTGAAGCTGAAATCTTTTCGCTCGGCATAGGTCTTTTCAAGAAGCTCTATGGCCTCGTTTTCGTACTGTTCTTCAGCCATATCCGCCAATGCGTCGACCAGCCTGAATATATTAACCACGACGTCCGGCTTTTCCGCCAATACCTCCCTAGCTTCCTGGACCGCCCGGATGCGGTAGTCCAGGCTTTTAACTGCTTTCTCCTGGTCCAGCAGCATTTCCTGCTTTTCGCGGTCCTTGATTGCTTTTCTAAAGTCGCCTTCCTCTCCGTATTTACCCTTCTGGACCGTCAGTTGAGCATAAAGGTCTCTAAGCTCGCTGTGCAGCAGGACGTCGTCCGGCTTGAGTTTTATCGCATACTGACAGGCTTTGACGGCCTTGTCGAATTGTTCCAGTTGACTGTAACTATCCTTCAGCAGCAGGTATGTTTCCAGTGCTCCTTTGTTTGTTACTTCTTCGGTTTGGAAAAGCAGGTCCGCAATCCAGCCGGCTACCTTCCTGTAGCCACCGTCTACGGCCGCCCTTAGGGTCATCGCTGCGTGTGGTAGATGCTCAGGGTCCTTGGCCAGTAAATACTCGGCTTTGAGCATCCGCTCGAGCGGGTCCTTAGCCCGGCTGTGCCTAAGCTTTTCGACCATAGAAGGCTTTTTGCCGCCCCGGCTCTGCCGAGTCAAGGCCATCTGGTGCAAGGGCTTGTGCCCATCTTCGACCGCCTCAGGAGCGCGTCTTAATCCTTCGAGGTACATATCGATGGCGTAGTCGTAGTTATTCGTTGCCGCGGCCTCTTCGGCGCGCTCAAAGAATGCCTTTGCCTCTCGTAATGTTACATCCATATTTTGGCTTTGTCCCGAGGTAGTCAAAAAGCCGACTCCTTTTTTCCGCCCTTCCAGAGCCGGCTATCCTAATCGATGGGTCTATATTGTCAACAAATAAATGTATTATCCGCCGCCGGCGCGGCCCGATGGCAAAACCGCCGATATACAACTTTCGAAAATTGACCAAGGAGGTGAAAATACTTGTACAAGGTTATGTCCTGTGTTATATAGTCTCCGTCAGTGTAAGGAGGTTATTCTAAAGGAGGTCTACCCTATGGAAAAGGCCGGTCCAACTTCGCCACTTCAGCAGTACGACCCGCAAATATATGAACTATTGAAGCAGGAAGAGACTCGACAAAGCGGCCGTCTTCGCCTGATACCCTCGGAAAATTACGTATCGAAGGCGGTGATGATTGCAAGTGGAAGCTGCCTGACCAATAAGTATTCGGAAGGATACCCCGGCAGGCGATATTATGAAGGCCAGCAGGTTACCGACCTTATCGAAATCTTAGCGGTCCAGAGAGCAAAGAAGATTTTCAAGGCTGAGCACGCAAACGTCCAGCCGTATTCAGGCTCTGTGGCCAACTGGGCGGCATATCTGGCGCTTGCCGAGCCGGGCGATACCATTATGGGCCTGTCGTTGCCGCACGGCGGACACCTGACACATGGCTGGAAGGTAAGTGTTACAAGCAGGATATTTAATTCCATCCAGTATACAGTTAGCTCAGAGACCGGCAGATTAGACTATAACCAGATTGAAGAGCTCGCTAAGAAACACAAGCCGAAAATCATTATTTCCGGCGCTACCGCCTATCCGCGTGAGATTGACTTCGAGATATTCGGCCAGATAGCGAAAAGCGTTGGTGCCTATCACGTCAGTGATATAGCCCATATTGCAGGTCTTGTAGTTGCCGGCATCCACAACAGCCCCGTCCCGTACGCCGATATCGTTTCAACCACCACCCACAAGACGCTGCGAGGTCCGCGGGGCGGAATGCTGCTTTGCAAAAAACAGCACGCAGACAATGTTGATAAGTCTGTTTTCCCCGGCCTGCAGGGCGGCCCACATATGCACACATTGACTGCTGTAGCCGTGGCGATGGCCGAGGCCGATACTCCTGAGTTTGTTGCATACGCAAAACAAATCGTAAAAAATGCGAAGGTTCTTGCCGAAGGATTGCTCGAGCACGGCTTTGACCTGTCGTCCGGCGGAACGGATAATCACTTAATCTTAATTGATTTGCGAGGTAAAAAGGTAGCCGGTAAAAAACTTGCAAAAGCGCTCGACAGGGCAAGAATCGTTACCAACTACAACACGACCCCATTAGACCCTGCTCACCCGGCCAATCCGAGCGGTCTGCGAATGGGTACGCCGGCCGTTACGACCCGGGGAATGAAAGAAGACGAGATGCGGCAGATAGCGGAGTTTATCAGTAAGGTCGCTGAGAACGTAGATAGTGAAACCGTCATTGAGCAAGTCGGCAAAGAAGCTCTGCTCTTATGCTCACAATTCCCCGTGCCGGACCATTTCATCCTGCCGAACAAAAACAGCCGACTTTCGCACCTGTTCGGAGGATAGAGATAAGGGGATTATCTCAAAAATCGGAATACTGAAAAAGGAGTGCCGCGTGGCCCGGGAAGAGCAGGTGCTGGTTATAGAGCGAAAGGTCCTTGAGGAGGTCGGGATGTTTACCGGCCTGGCATTTGACGTGGACCGCTACCTTGGTAAAATTTTCGTTCCTGGCGTTCCCCGGTTCATACCCAGGTCAAAAGCGGAAAAAGACCCCTCTTATAAACAGCTTATTCCTTATGTAGTAATAGCACACGACGGCAAATACCTCAGCTATGTCAGGGGAAAACGGGCGGGCGAAACGCGCCTGCTCGGCTTGAGGTCCATCGGTATAGGGGGTCATATAAATCCGATTGACGCTGATAATAGTACTTTATTTGCCTATCTGTATGAAAATTATCTTGCCGCCGTCGAGCGCGAGGTAGCGGAAGAGATATCCGTAGAAACCAATCACACCGACAGAGTTGTCGCACTTCTAAACGATGAATCCAACGAAGTTGGAAGCGTTCACCTTGGAATAGTCCACTGCTGGGACCTGGACTCTCCGGAAGTCAGCAAAAAAGAGCAGATGATTACGCAGATGGCCTTTATGACTCCTGCCGAGCTGCGGGATGTCCGGGACACGATGGAGACGTGGTCACAGTTGTGCCTGGAAGGCCTTGACGAAATAGCGGGCAAGGCCGAGGACTATAATAAAAACATAAAATAGCAGGTAGCATGAACATTAAATGTTTCTTTGGCTTGTTCGTCAGGATTATCATCTCTGTTATTTTCGCAGGTGTTTTTTATATCGGCTGGTTGGCCGTTGCTATTCCGGTACTTAAGTCAGGCCCCTTGTTTGCAAAGGCTCTTTGCTGGCTATCGGCACCTTTTGTTACCGGCGCGGGCTTTGCCGTCGGGACCGCGTTGTTTGAGCTGCTGCCCGGCACGAGGAAAAGCAAGCTTCGTGATATCGTGCTGTGGCCGATGGCCGGCTGCGCGATCGGGGCCGCCGTTGTTTTCTTTTTCGGCCCGATGCTAATTGTTTTTGCGATGTTTGGCCTGGGCACGACGAGTGTCCTGGCAAAAGAAATTGTCAGTATGAAAAAGCGTAAAATGGAAATTGAAAGTGCCTCGTCGGAAAATGTTTAATTAAATGGAGGTGTTTGATATGACTAATGATGAGCTTAATAATTTATTGGATGTGGTAGCGAGCGTTTTGCTTCGATGTTTATTGCTTGCTTTCTGTTTATTATTGTTCTGGTTTTTCTTTTATTTAGCTGCAAGTGATTGGATGTACGGCATGCATTCGAGATTGTTCACGATAGACAGGCACAATTTTGACATGATGATGTATTATGGGATTGGAATTACTAAAATAATTACCTTTATGTTCTTCTTATTCCCATACGTTTCCATCAAGTTAATTTTGAAAGAGAGAAAATAGTCGACAAGACAGAAGGCGGGAAGGCGACAGTTGTTAGTGAGCGGTATTTGGATGGTAGTTTTATTTGGAGGGAAAAATTATGAGTAGAAATGCAGCGCTTAAGATTTTGAATCCGATTCTGGCAGTATTTTTTGTCAATCAGGCGGTTACAGTATTATTCCGCGAGCATCTCTCATACAAGGCATTCGAGATTTTTCACAAAGGAGGCGGGGTAATCTTAATCGGCCTTATTGTTGTACACTTCATATTGAACTTTAACTGGGTGAAGGCAAATTACTTTCCTAAATAGTGGGATTGTAGAATGGTAACTGGTAAATGGTTAAATGGTAATTCCGCCGTCCAGCCTCCGGCGGACAAGCGGTGATTTAGGGAATCAGGTTATCAGTAGAACAGGAAATCAAGAGGGAATTTATTTTCTCTGTGTTTCTGTGGTTAATCTTTGAAATGTCAAAATGAGACGGGCTCCGCCTTCAGCGGAGCCCGTTGGTTTTCGTGGTGTTGTGCTCTGGATCAGGCAGGAATTACGTTTGTCGCACAGGGCCCCTTTTTGCCCTGTCCAACCTCGAATTCCACGCTTTGGCCGTCCTGGAGACTGGCGTAACCGGTCGTCTTGATTTCTGAGTGATGAACGAACAAATCATCACCGCCGTCATTGGGTGTAATGAATCCAAAACCTTTTTTCCCATCGAACCATTTTACTGTACCTTTGCTCACTCGTGTGCTCCTTTGGCCTACTAAATGGCCGTAAATTTGCCTCTCGGGTTTTTGAAGAGAATATTCTTGAGAGACGTGAGAATATACCCCTATCCATGTTTTTATCTATTATATCGGGAGAATTAACCGTGTCAATAAAAATTATTATAACAGGTAATGGTTAATTAGTTAAATAGCAGAACCCGCCTGCGGCGGGTAAAAGGCGGAATCAACTCCTGATTTCCCCCAGGAAATAAATGTTTCTTTTTGGCCAAAGAGGAGTAAAATTACGGCGGTAATGAGCGAAAATAAATTAAAAACTGCAGTGCTGGGGTTGAGCGAGAAGGGCCGGGGCCTGCTCGAAGCGGCCTGGCAAAGTGAGTATTATCAGGTACAGGCCGTGGCCGATGCGGATGCTGAACTTGCCCAGAAACTGGCCGGCAGATACGACTGCGAATACTACAGCGACTACCGGCAGTTGATTATCCAGAACCAGTTTGATGTCCTTTTAGTGGCTGCGCCGAGTCATACCTGTGCCGAACACATCCAGGCGGCGATGAGGAAGAAGTTCAATGTGCTGAAGCTTGCCCCGGCAGGGCCGAACTTCGAGAAGGCAGTGCAGCTCGTAAAGCTCGCGGAAAGTGAAGGAGTAAAATTCGGTGTGGTGAATCTGCGGCGCTTTGCCGAGAGCTTTCGCGCAGCACAGGATTATATAAAGCAAAATAGTCTGGAGCAGATTTACCTTGTGACGGCCTTTTGCGGGTTTTCGGAGCGCAGCGGCGAGAAGTGGCGGAGCGATCCTGAGCTTGCCGGCGGCGGGGTGCTGCTGTATCCCTGTTACGAAATGGTTGACCGGATTATTGCCAATTTCTCCATTCCTCAACAGGTTTATTCGTTGAGTCTTAATCAGGCTCCGGACAAGCTACAGCGGTCCTTACTGACCGAGGAATTGGCGGTTGTGACAATGAAATTCAGCGACCGGCTGATAGGTAATCTCATTGCAAGTGAGGTTTTCGGACCTGTTCGGCAGGAATTGAGGATTTACGGCAAGAACGGCAGCTTGGCCGTCACTAATGAAAGGCTGACTGTATATGACCGACTCGGGGAGGTGCTCGAAGAGTTCCGCTACGAGTACAATGAGCAGCAACTTATAATTCAATTGCTTGAGAATTTTGCCGGGAGCATACTTTCGCCTGACAGTGTTGGGCTTTGTTGCGGGGCCGCTGAGAACCTGCCAACGATGGCCCTTATCGAGGCGGCTTATCTTTCGGCCAGGACGGCAATGCCCGAAGAGCCCGAAAGAGTACTGCGGAGGGGATATCCGGCGCCGGTTGGTATTTGGCCGACATAAAAAAAAATAGGTTCTTGACAAAAACCGGAGCGGCCAATAGTTTGTTATTTGTGTTGTGAACAGTGCTGTTTTGTCTGGAGGCTAAATTATGCAGGAACAGCAGCTTAAAATCGCTTTATTCGTCAGTCTGGCATTGACGGTGCTTCTCGTTGCTGGGTTTGTAATCGAGTCATTAAGTAGTATGGGCGGCAGCGAAATTGCCGAGGCAGCTCAGGCCGGGGGTATTTGGATGCTGTGCGAGAACCCGGACTGCGAAGCCGCTTACGAGGTGACCGAGGAAGAGTTCTTGGAGCTGATGAGGTCAAAGGGCAGACCTGGCCTGAGAATGATTAGCCAATTGGCTTTTCGTTGTAAAAAGTGCGGCCAGGAGACGGCTTACCGTGGTATGAAATGCCCGAAATGCGGTGCGCTGTTTATTAAAGAAGATGTAATGGGGGACTATGCGGATAGATGCCCCGAATGTGGCTATAGCGCCATCGAAGAAATGTTGAAAAGCAAAAGAGCAAAAAAGCGTTAGCTGTATAAGGTGTTCAGCGTAACGTTTTTGAAAAAGGGATTTTTTATTTCCAGGTCATAATCTGAAGTTCTGGAGGGATGGATTCAATTCAGCTTTGCCAGGATGTACCTGCGATAATCTTCGAAGCCGATTTTCCCGCCTGAGATATTGGAATTTCTTTGCAAGCCCAACAAATATATATTATAGTCTGCGTTTTTCCTGGTGCGGCAAGAAATTATGGCAGAAGAGCAATTATGTCAAAGCTGTGGTCAGCGGCATGACTGCGAACAAATCTACCGGCAGATGGGCAATGTGAAGGGGCCCTGCATCGCTGTAAGCGTACTTTTGGTCTTTTTGCTGCCGATTGCCGTTTTCATTGGCGGTTTGGTAATCTCACAAAGTGCCATTGCCCGTCTGATACAGAAGCAGTCGGTTGCTATTTTAACTTCTTTTATTTTTGCCGCAGCTATGAGTTTTCTCGTTATCCTGGTTGTTCGAAGTGTGTTGAAAAAAAGGTAATGCAAAGGGATTATTAGAGACGGTGATAGCTGCTGCTAAAACGGGGCGTACTTTTCCAGGTGGGGTCCATCCGCCCGGGCGTAAGGGGCTGACCGAAGATAGTGCAATTCAATCGGTCCCGGTTCCCAAACAGCTTGCCGTGTTGCTCAGTCAACATATAGGAGCTGTTTGCAGGCCCTTAGTGGCAAAGAAGGATACTGTCAAAGCGGGCCAGAAAATCGGCGAGGCTGATGCCTTCGTTTCTGCCCCGGTGCATTCACCTCTAAACGGTACCATAAAAGAGATAGCGCTGCAGCCTCATCCGGTTCTTGGGCGAACTATGGGCATACTTATCGAGGTCGATACGGACAACGCAGCGGTCAAGGAACCCCGTGCCGAGCAGTTTGACGCTGAGTTTGATGAAAAAAAATTCTCGGACGAACAGATACTCCAGGCAGTTCGGGAGGCCGGCATTGTTGGCATGGGCGGGGCGGGATTTCCGACGCGGGTGAAGCTCGAGCCCAATAAAGCAAATCCCATAAAAACTATGGTCGTCAACGGCTGCGAATGCGAGCCTTTCATAACCTGTGATTATAGAGTAATGCTCGAATGGACCGAGCAGGTCATTGCCGGGATCAAACTTGTAAGAAAAGTTCTAAAGCCCGAGAGTCTATTCATCGGCATTGAAGATAACAAACCGCAGGCAATAGAAGTGATGAAGGGGGCGGTGAGCAAGTCTGACGGTATCCAGGTTGTCCCGCTGAGGACGAAATATCCGCAGGGTGGTGAACGGCAGCTAATAAAATCGATTCTCAACCAGGATGTACCAACGCTGGGTATTCCGCCTATGATAAATGTGCTGGTGTTGAATATTGCCACGGCCGCGGCGATTGCTGAGGCGGTGGTTTTCGACGAGCCGTTGACTCACCGTGTTGTTACAGTGACCGGCCCAGGAGTAGAGCGGCCGGGGAATTTCTATGTCCCCATAGGTATGACTGTCGGTGAGCTGATAGAGGCCTGTGGTGGCCTGAAGCCGGATGTCGTGAAGGTGATACTCGGCGGGCCGATGATGGGTATCTCCATCGCTGACTTATCGTGCCCAATAACCAAAACCACCGGAGCAATTACCGTCCTGACTGCAAAGGAAATCGGCAGGGCCAAACTCGATGTACGAGAAACCGCCTGCATCCGCTGCGGAAGATGTATCCAGGTCTGTCCGATTAATTTGAATCCGACGAAGATTGCCCATGCGGTTAAACACGGCCTTTTTGATGTTGCGCAGGCTTATTACCAGGCAGCGTGCATCGAGTGCGGCTGCTGTAGCTATGTTTGTCCGGCTAACATAGAGTTGACCGGATATATAAAGACCGGAAAGGTAGTGGTCGCCAGAATGAAAAAACAGGTTTCGAAATGAGTGTGAACGGGAAAGAGCCAATGCCTAAGAAAATAAGAATTTCACCTGCTCCCCATATATCACACCATTTTTCAACGCGCAGTGTGATGATTGACGTGATAATCGCCCTTGTTCCGGCGATGGCTGCCGCCGGTTACTATTTTAGATTTTATGCTCTTTTGTTAATTGCCACTTGTATTCTATCTGCCGTAACCACCGAGTGGATTTGTAATCTCATTCGCAGGAAGCCCAGCTCGCTTGACGACTTTAGTGCGGTAGTAACCGGATTAATCCTTGCTTTGTCATTGCCGCCGGCTATTCCGGTCTGGGCGGCGGTAATCGGCAGCTCATTTTCAATCGCCATTGGAAAGATGGTTTTTGGCGGCCTGGGCTCGAATATATTTAATCCTGCTATGGTAGGCAGGACCTTTTTAACCGCCTGCTTCGGTATGCTGATGACAACGTGGACCGTCCCGGCAAATATTGATTCCCGTATGCCGACAATTTCGGCTGCTATGCCCGATACAGTAACTCAGGCCACACCCCTGGCCTGGAGTAAGCAGGCCATAAAAACAAGAAACCTCGAAGATAAAGCAAAGCTGGTTCCTGCAAGTAGTGCAAACAGTCTGATGGCTGATATGTTCTGGGGCCGAGTTGGTGGGTGTCTTGGTGAGACAAGCGCTTTTGCTCTTTTAATCGGCGGAGCGTATCTACTTATCCGGCGAACTATACAGCCCCACATTCCATTGGCCGTGTTGGGTTCGGCCTTTCTCATCGCAACTATTGGTTATCTTGCCAACCCCGATGCCTTTATCAATCCGCTGGCACATCTGGCGAGCGGCGGGATGCTGCTTTGCGCCTTTTTCATTGCCACCGACCCCGTTACCGCTCCGCTGACCGCGAAGGGTATGTGGATATTCGGGATTGGCGTCGGCGGTATTACTATGTTGATTCGTCTGCTCGGCGAGTATCCAGAAGGTGTTATGTACGCGGTGCTTTTGATGAATGCAGTTAC
>Ga0315545_1005089_pt1 | contig 10646 bp, 7 predicted proteins | sample SalMarSW160210MG_FD_203096 | JGI IMG/M metagenome (GOLD analysis project Ga0315545, IMG submission 203096) | Salt marsh sediment microbial communities from the Plum Island Ecosystem LTER, Massachusetts, United States - Salt Marsh Sediment SW1602-10 ...
ACCCGCTGCAGGAAGTAGTGCTCCTCGAGGTCGGTGTGCTGGTCGGCATGGATGATGTTGCCGTCGTTCTCGAAGACGAAGTTGGAAACGGCCGCCACCAGGCCCTTCTGGTCGGGGCATGACAACAACAAGGTGGCGGTGACCGGTGCGGCGTCCATCAGGGTGAGGTTAGATCACCCGGCGGCACCGCCGTTGCCGGGCCCGCGCCGGGTAGGGTCGCTCCATGCCTGCATGGGTTGCTGCGCCGTGACCGTTCCTCTCGTCGACCTCATCGAGTCGAGTGACCTCAACGGCCTGATTCGGTACGTCGATGGTCTCGTGGCCGCCGGGGACTGGGACGCCATGGTGGACATGCGGGACCGGTGCCTGGAGGCGGTCGAGCGCGGCAAGCAGCTGTGGGGGGTGGCGCAGTTCGTCGAGTACCGGATGGCGCTCGATGCCGATGCCGAACACGCCGGCCGTGTGATCCGAGAAGGTGCGGGACGTTTCACTCTGGGACCGCTGTGGGAGGTGGCGGCGTCGACCCACCCGTGGGAGGAGTTGGCCCCTCACGTTCCCGACGCCAGGCTGCGCACGCTCGTCGGCTACGAGCGCGTCATCAGGGGCGAGGAGGTGCCCGCCGCCGAGGTCGATCGCAGCGTGCTCGACGTGCCGCTCGAGCTACAGCCGTGGGAGCCGGCGTATCCGGTGGCGGCGTACCGGGCCGACAAGGCGGACTTCCCCGATGAGCTGCCCCCCGATCTCGCCTGGGTCGAGCTCGACGAACCTGTGGCGCGGATGGCGCAAGGCGAGGGGATCGATGCCTTGCTGGCCCTGGTGCAGCCCTGGACCGAGCAGTCGAACGGCAGGGCCGAGGCGGTGCAAGTGGAGGGCGATGCCCGGCGAGCCATCCGGGCGTTGGGCCTGCACCGCGTTCGGATGGCTGAAGTGCCCTTTTCCCGAGCCTTGTCGGCGATGGCGTGGACGGCGGCTTCCGGGGGAGCATACGGGCGCCGCCGCGGCACTCCGGTAGGGCGGTCGCTGGCCTGGTGGACGCTCGCAGCCCTGCTCGGTCTCGACGACGGCGACCCCACTCCCGACGAGCTGGGGTCGGAGGGGAAGGCCCTCGGCTGGTGCCTGTGGGATCCCGGCGACCACATCGGCGGCTGGGGCTTCCACCTGGCGGTGGAAGATCCGATAGACGGTCTCGCCTGGGCGATCAGCGCGGTCGACGCTCTCTGAGGTGAGGTGGCCTCCCCCAGCTGGGGGAGGAGCCGGGGGAGGCCTATGTCTCTACGCCGACCGCTCCTTGACGATCTCCGGGATGCTGAGGCGGCGCACCGCCCGCAGACCGGGCCATTGCGAGACGAGAGCCACGGCCACCATCGCCACGGCCGCCCACAGGAAGGTCGTCGGCCGCACGTACAGGTCGAAGGCCATCAGATCGCTCGTGTAGCTCTTCATGGCGGCCTGCGACGCGTAGTACCCGGCCACCAGGCCGAGGGGGATTCCCATCAGCACGACGAGGAGGTTCTCGGCGGTGATGTACCGCGAGATGCGGCGCCGATCCGTTCCCACCGCCAGCAGGGTGGCGACCTCGCGGTTCCGCTCGGCGATGTTGACGCTCATGGCGTTGAAGATCAGCGCGAAGGCCATCGCCGCCCCAAACGCGAGCATCACCCCCACGAAGACGTAGAAGAGCACCATGTAGTCCTGCATCACCGAGTAGAGAGCCTTGGCATCCTCGAAGGCTGCAATCTCGGGGCGATCGGTCAGGGCGTTGCGGAGCTGGGCGGAATCGGCATCGTCCGTGTAGGCGACGAGAGCAGATGTCGCCGGCAGTTCGGTACCGGCGAGGGTCTCGGCGCGGTCCCGAGACACGTACGCCATGGTGCCGAGCGGCTCGTCCACGAAGGCGGCGATCGGCTCACGCAAGGTAATGCCGCCGGGCGCCTTCACCTCCAAGTCGTCGCCGATCTCGACATCGAGGAGGCTCTCGATCGCCTTGCCGACGACCAGGCCCCGATCGGGCAACTCGATCCAATCGCCGTTCGTCGACGCGAAGCGGTGCATCTCGGTCCCGTCGGCGAGCACCAGGAGGGCCGTCTCGTAGTGATCGGTGGTGGAGCTGAGGGAGACCGGAAGCGTCAGCGCCGGCTCGGCCTTGGCAACGCCGGCGATGTCCTCCAGCGCGGCGACGTCGGCCCTGCTCACCGGTTGGGTGAAGTACACCGTGGCATCCTCACGCTGGATCTCGACGAACTGGCGTGTCATCAGATGATCGATGGTGTCGATCATGCCCCACGACACGAGCACCAGCATCAGCGACAGAACGACACCGACGATCGTGTAGGCAGTCCGCCGCGGGTTTCTGCCGACGCCGCGTAGCGCCATCCGCCACGAGACGGGGATGCGCCGCAGCGGCGGGATCAAGCGCTCGAAGATGCTCTGACGTCCGCCACCCGATGGGGTCTCCCCGCGCATCGCCTCGGCCGGCTGCACCCGGGAGGCGACCAGCGCCGGCGCCAGGGCGGCGAGCAGGCTCGCCACCAGACCGAAGGCGATCGCCCCGAAGAGGGTCGTCGGATAGAACTGCACCAGCGTCACCGGCACCGACAGCATCTGGGTGTAGAGCCGGGTGATGACTCTCGCCAACAGGATGCCGGCGATCGCCCCTGGGATCGATCCGACCAATCCGGGGACGAGGCCATACCCGAGGTAGTGGCGCAGCACCTGGCCCCTGGTGAATCCGTTGGCGACGAGGACGCCGATGTGGGGGCGTTGAGAGTGCACCATTCGGCTGATCATCACGTAGGCGGCCATGGAGGCTGCGAGCAGGAACATGATCGGGAAGAAGACCGCCATCTCCTCGAAGCCCTTCAGGTCCTCGGACAATCCGGCATTGGACGGCTGCTCCGCCCGGGTGTACACGTTCGTTGCTCCGAGATCACGTGCCCGTCCCGAGAGCAGGGCCGTCGTCTCCTCGTCCGGCTCGCCGTCGACGTAGTAGAAGACGGCTTCGTTGTCCGGATCGGTTGTCAGCGTCGCTGCCAGCTCGGCGCTGGGGAAGATGACACCGAAGTTGTCGGGAGAGGTGAGGATGTCCTGCCGATCCCGCGCCGGCCAGATGTACTCCGGGGAGGACGCAACTCCCTGTACGGTCACCTGCATCCAATCGGTGCCGGCGAGCACCTCGAACGAGTCACCGATCGCCAGATCGAAGTGATCCGCCATGTGCTGCTCGACCAGCACCCCGTCCGGCGTCTCCGGGTCGAGGTAGTTTCCCTCGATCACCTTCAGCTGATTGACCTCCGGCTGACCGGTTGCCGGTACCCCGACGATGCGGCCCAGCAGCTTGACGTCGCCAACCCGGAACGGGATGTCGGCGACGGTGCGAACCTCGACGGATTCAACGGCATCAGTGCCAGCCGCCTCCGCCACGAGGGTGTCGACGTCGCCGCCGGACACGGTGAGATTGGCGAAGTGGTACTCGGTCGCCGTTGATCCGTACGAGGCCTGGAGATTCTGGAACGAGTCGTAGGTGGCGCCGAAGATGGTCACCCCCAGGAACATCGTGATCGTGACCGCGATGAACTGTGCCTTGTGACGCCCGATGTCGCGAAACAGCTTGCGATGGAGCGGCTTCACCATGTCAGCGCGCCTGCATCGATCGGTGACTCGTTGCGCCTGTCGTCGACGATCTCGCCCGAGCGCAGTCGGAGCACTCGGTCGGCGATCTCGCCGATGGCGGCGTTGTGAGTCACGAGCAGGACCGTTTGGCCCTGCTCCCTGCTCACTCGCCGCAGCAACGACAGGATCATTCTCCCGGTCTCGAAATCGAGTTCGCCCGTCGGTTCGTCGCAGAGCAGGATCGGCGGTTGCTTGACGAGGGCGCGGGCGATGGCGACCCGTTGCTGCTCACCGCCCGAGAGCTGGGCGGGGAAGTGGTGCCCGCGGTCGCCGAGACCGACCTGTTCGAGCACTTCGGCTGCACGGTCGGCGCCGTCGTGCATCGTCAGGTCGGCGACGAGCTCGACGTTCTCAGCTGCGGTCAGGGTCGGGATCAGATTGAAGAACTGGAAGATGAAGCCGACGTTCTCGCGGCGATACTTCACTCGCTCGTCGACGTCGAGGGCTTCCAGGTCGACTCCGTTGACCTCGATGCTCCCCCCGGTGGTGTCATCGATGGCGCCCACTAGGTTGAGCAGGGTTGTCTTTCCGGAGCCACTGGGACCGAGGATGACGGTGAACTCTCCCTGAGGGCTGACGAGGTCGACGTCACGCAGCGCGTGTACGGCCGTGTGTCCCTCACCGAAGGTCTTCCACACCTCGGTCATCTTGATGGTCATTCTCTGTTCGCTTTCTCGTTGACGGGCGCCAGACCTCTGAACGTGAGTTCGATCCGGCAGTTGAGTTGCATCTTCAAGGCCGGTATCGAGATGCCGTCCAGGCTGATGTAGATGAAGAGTTGGGCCAGCAGCGTCGAGTAGAGGAGCATGCCGGCATCCTCGACGGCGACGTCGGATCGGATGGCGCCGCTCTGCCGGAACGGCTCGAGGAGGGTGATGATCTGCGCGATGAGGCGCATGTCCATCTGTGCCAGCTCTGTGGTGAGCTCGGCACCTCCCCGACGGAACGACACGGCCATGACCTCTCGGAGCAACTCGCGATCCCACTTGCCCAGGGAATCGATGTAGGAGCCGAAGAGCCGCTTGCATGCCTCGAGGGGATCTCGCCCGGGTTTGGCGAGGATGGCGGCGCCCTGCTCGATCATGTCGTCGGTGTCCTCTCCGACCGCAGAGAGCAGGAGGGCGGTCTTGGATCCGAAGTAGTTGTAGAGGGTCCCGACGGAGACGTCGGCTCGGGCGGCGATGTCCTCCATCGTCGTGTCGTCGAAGCCGTTCTCGGCGAAGAGGTGGGCGGCGGTACCGACGATCAGGCACCTCGACTCTTCCTTCTTTCGATCTCGGAGGCCGCACATCTGAATCCTCTCTAGATTTATATTCTATTACAAGTTTGGAGCGGCCTGCAAACTTGTGGTGAAGGCGGTGGTTGCCCCCTTGCTCCGTTCCCTCTGGATTCAGGTAAGCCGGCGTGCCGCGAGCGAGTTCCCTTCTTTCGTCCCCCTGGGATCAGGGGGACCGGCGAGCGGAGTGAGCTGAGGGGGGTCGCGGCGAGGGACTGCACAGTGACCTCCCAACGAGCCGCCCCGCCTCAGTCGCTCGACAGGTCGATCCGGCGCAGCAGCATGGCGTTGATGGCGACGATGACGGTCGAGACGCTCATCAGCAGCGCCCCCACCGCCGGGGACATCACGATCCCGGCCGAGATCGCCACGCCGGCGGCGAGCGGGATCGCAATGGTGTTGTAGCCGGTCGCCCAGGCGAGGTTCTGGATCATCTTGCGGTGGGTGGCGCGCGACAGCGTGAGGGCCCCGGCCGCGTCGTCGGGGTCGTCCTCGACCAGCACCAGGTCGGCGGATTCGATAGCGACGTTGGTCCCGGCGCCGATGGCGACGCCGAGGTCGGCGGCCAGCAGGGCCGGGGCGTCGTTGATGCCGTCACCCACGAAGGCGGTCGGTCCTTCCCGCCGCAGCTGCTCGACGATCTCGGCCTTCTCCTGGGGAAGGACGCGGGCGTAGTAGCGATCGATGCCGAGCTCGCCGGCGACGGTGGCGGCGACGGCTTCGGCGTCGCCGGTGACCATCACCGTTGTGATGCCGACCCGGCGCAGCCGTTCCACCGTGTCACGGGCGGAGGCGCGGATCTTGTCGGCGAGGGAGATCACCGCCACCACCTTCTGAGCGTCCATGAGCACGACGGCGCTCTCACCGCGCCCGTCGGCCGCGGCCAGCGCGTCGGTCACCTCCGGGCCGGTGCCGACCCCGAGCTCCGCCGCCCACTCCGGCCGCCCGATTCGCATCGACCGTCCCTGCACGGTGCCTTCGACCCCGCGGCCCGGCACTGCCGAGACCGACTCCGCGTTGCCGTGGCCGACTCCCGCCTCTTCGGCTGCCTCCACGATGGCGGCCGCCAGCGGATGCTCCGACGCCTGCTCCAGGGCACCGGCGGCGGCAAGGGCCCCCTGCTCGTCGATGCCGTCGGTCACGATCGAGGAGACGGCAAACCGGCCTTCGGTGAGGGTGCCGGTCTTGTCGAACGCGACGAACTTGATATTGCGGCCCCGCTCGAACGCCTCCCGGTTGCGGACCAGGATGCCGTTGCGGGCCGAGACCCCGGTGGCGTTCATGTTCACCAACGGGATGGCGAGCCCGAGGGCGTGGGGGCAGGCGATCACGAGCACGGTGACGGTCCGGGACACCGCGAACCCGGTGCTCTCGGTGCTGAACACCACCCAGGCGGTCATCGTCACCGCCGCCGACCCGACCGCGATCACAGTGAGCCAGAAGGCGGCCCGATCGGCGAGGGTCTGGAAGCGACTGCGGGAGGCCTGCGCCTCCTCGACGAGGCGCATGATCTGGCTGAGGGTGGTGGCCTCGCCGATGCGGGTCAGCTCCACCCGCAAGGCCCCGTCGCCGTTGACGGCGCCGGCGATGACCTCGTCTCCGGCTTCCTTGGCGACCGGGCGCGACTCGCCGGTGAGGAACGCCTCGTTCATGGACGACGTTCCCTCGGTGATGTTCCCGTCGGCCGGTACCTGCTCGCCGGGACGGATCAGGATCACGTCACCGTCGGCGAGGTCGGCGACGTCGACGTCCTCGATCGACCCGTCCGCGGCGACCCGGTGCGCCACCGAGGGCACCATTTTGGCCAGATGCTCGAGCGCGTTGGAGGCCGATCGCACGCTGCGCATCTCCATCCAGTGCCCCAGCAGCATCACGTCCAGCAGGGTGGCCAGCTCCCAGTAGAACGGTTTGCCCTGGACCCCGAGTGAGACCGCGAGGCTGTAGAAGTAGGAGACGGAGATGGCGACCGAGATCAGCGTCATCATCCCCGGTTGCCGGGCCTGGATCTCCCGCTGCCCGCCCCGGAGGAAGACGCCGCCCGCGTAGACGAACAGCACCGTCGCCAGGATCGGGCTCACCCAGTCGCTCCCGGTGAAGGTCGGTGCCTCGTAGTCGAACCAGTCCTGGAACTGGGTCGAGAAGGAGAGGATCGGGATCGTGAGCACCAAGCTCACCCAGAGCCGGTCTCGGAACATCTCGGGGCTGTGGCCCTCGTGCTTGTCGTGCCCTTGGTGCTGGTCGTGGCGGGCTTGCATGGCATGCCCGCCCTGATGCTCTCCGTGCTCGGTGGCGGTGCCCATGGTCATGCGGTCTCCGGTTCCTTCAGGGTGCATCGTCATGTGCTCGTCTTTCACCTGCCGTCTCCGCCCTTTCTACACCTTCCAGCCGACTGGAAGGTCAAGTCCTATGATGAGAGGATGAAGATCGGGGACCTCGGCCGCCGCACCGCGGTACCGGCCAAGACTATTCGCTACTACGAGGAGATCGGGCTGCTCCCGCAACCCGATCGGGCCGGCAACGGTTACCGCGACTACGGCGAGGAAGCGGTGGAGCGGCTCCGGTTCATCCGAGACGCCCAGGCCACCGGCCTGAGTCTCACCGAGATCGCTTCGATCCTGGATCTACGGGACCACGGTGAACAGACCTGCGACCACGTCATCGCCCTCCTCGACCACCATCTCGACGACATCGACCGGCAGATCGCCCAGCTCCGCACGACACGCCGGCTCCTCGCCGAGATGACCGAACGGGCCAAGGCGCTCGACCCCAGCGAGTGCGTCGATCCCCATCGTTGCCAGACGATCGCGCCGGACCCGGCTGGCGGAACCGTCCTGCGTGCCGCCAGCCGCCACCTGCATCGGTCGCCATCCCATCACGAGTCACATTCGTCCTGACATCGGTGACGATCTCGGGGCGGGCGGCGGCCAGAGGGGGGGGCGTGGGTCCGCGACGGATCAGAGGGCGATGTGGTCGCAGGCCTTTCCGCGGTCGTCGACCGCGAGCGCGAAGTGGAGCCCTTCACCGGAGGAGTGCAGGAGGTACATGGCTTCGATGTTGACCCCGGCGTCCGCGAGACGGCGGGTCATCGAAGCGAGGGCGCCGGGCTCATTGGGGATGACGGTGGCGAGGACCTTTTGTTCCTCGAAAGGGACGCCGATCTCGGTCAGCACCCGGCGGGCGGTGGCCTTGTCGTCGACCATGAGCCGCACCACGCTGTCATTGCCGTTCGCATAGGTGGTGAGGGCTTCGATGTTCAGGCCCGCTTCTGCCAGGCACTGGACCAACTCGGCGAGCTGACCGGGGCGATTGGCGATGCGAACGGTGAACTCGGTCATACCGACAGCCTACCGCCAAAGGGGTGGCATGGGGCATCCGGCATCCGAAGGGTTCCCCCTCGCCGATCGAACATACGTTCGGTAAAATGGCGGGATGAAACGCTACGGCGAGCTGCACTGCCACACCAACTACAGCTTCCAAGATGGTGCCTCCCACCCCGCGGAGCTGGTAACTCGCGCCGCCGAGCTGGACTACACGGCGCTGGCGATCACCGATCACGATGGGTTTCGTGGCGTGGTCAGGATGCACCTGGCCGCACGGGAGATCGGCCTTCCCGTGGTCTACGGGACCGAGGTGGGGATGCCGAGAAGCCGGTCGGAGCCGCAGAGTCAGGTGGAGCCGCGGGGCAGCGAGCCGGTGGCAAGGGAGGTGGATGCCGCGGCCCCGGTCCACCACCGGGGGCGGGTGCGCCGCATGCACGGGCAGAAGCCGGTCGATGTCCCGGCCACCGATCACCTGGTCCTCCTGGCGCCCGGTCCCGCCGGATATGCCGCCCTGAGCCGCTTCGTCACCCGCGGCCAGTATCGGGGCCGCAAGGACGTCCCTGTCTACGACCCTGGTGAACTGGCCGTCGCCTCACGCGACGGCCACCTGGTGGCACTCACCGGATGCCGCCACGGGGCGGTGCCGCGGGCGGCGCAAGCCGGCGATCTCCCGCGGGCCATGGCGGAGGCGGCCCGACTCCGCGAAGTCTTCCCGGGCCGCCTCTACGTCGAGCTGTGGCATCACGGAATGCCCGAGGACGACCCGCGCAACGACCTGCTCGCCGAGGTGGCGGCCCGCCTTCGCCTCCCGCTGGTGGCCACCAACAACGTGCACTTCGCCCACCGTGCCGACGCCGATCTCGCCGAGGTGCTCGCCGCAGTGGGGGGTCGCCGCAGCCTCGATCTCGCCGACGGGTTCCGCCCTGCCACCGACGAGCGCTACCTGCGCTCGGCGGCCGAGATGATCGAGCGCTTCCGGCGCTACCCGGGCGTGGTGAGACGCGCCGGCGAGCTGGCGGCGGCGCTGGCCTTCGACCTCGATCTCCTGGTTCCGCAGCTCCCCGACTTCCCGATGCCGGGTGCCTTCACCACCGAGATCGAGTACCTCACCCACCTCGCTGTCGAGGGCGCCCGCGAGGTGTATCCCGGGACGAGCGGCGGGATCGATCCGCGGGCTCGGGCCCGGCTCGAGCACGAGCTGGGCGTGATCGGGGAGCTGGGATTCGCCGGCTTCTTCCTCGTGGCGTGGGACATCGTCCAGTACGCCCGCTCCCGCGACATCCACTGCCAGATCCGGGGCTCGGGCGCCGACTCGGCGGTGTGTCGCTGTATCGGTCTCACCCGGGTCGACCCGATCCGGCTCCGGCTCCCTTTCGAGCGGTTCCTCTCCTCTGAGCGAGGTCGCCCTCCCGACATCGACATCGACTTCGAGGCCGAGCGCCGTGAGGAGGTGATCCAGTACTGCTACCGGCGCTACGGCAGGGAGCGGGCGGCGATGGTTGCCAACGTCATCACCTACCGGGCCCGTTCAGTGCTCCAAGACGTGGGGAAGGCATTCGGGCTCACCCAGGCGCAGGTGAACGGCCTCACCAGGTATGTCGACACCCGGAGCCCACAGGCGTTGCGCGACGTGGTCGAGCTGCCCGAGGGTCTCACCGCCGACCTCATCTACGACGTGTGCCGCCGCCTCGACGGGTTCCCGCGCCACCTCGGGATCCACTCCGGTGGGATGGTGGTGGCCCGGCGGCCGCTGTGGGAAGTGGTACCGCTCGAATGGGGCCGCATGGAGGACCGCTCCGTGCTCCAGTGGGACAAGGACGACTGCGCCGCCATGGGGATCGTCAAGTTCGACCTCCTCGCCCTGGGGGCGCTCAACGCCCTGCACCTGTCGGTGGACACGATCCGGGAGGTCCACGGCGTCGAGGTGGACCTGGCCACCGTTCCGCAAGAGCCGGTTGTCTACGACATGCTGACGAGAGCGGACACGGTGGGGGTGTTCCAGGTGGAGTCCCGCGCCCAGATGGCGACCCTGCCCAAGATGAAGCCGCGGACCTTCTACGACCTCGCCATCGAGGTGGCGCTGATCCGCCCCGGGCCGATTCAGGGACACTCGGTGCATCCCTTCCTGCGGCGCCGCAACGGGGAGGAGGAGGTGCGCTACCCGCACCCGGCGACGGAGCCGATCCTGCGCAAGACCCTGGGGGTGCCGGTCTTCCAAGAGCAGCTCATGGAGCTCGCCCGAGTCTGCGCCGGGTTCTCGGCGGGGCAGTCCGACCGGCTCCGGCAGGCCATGACCCACAAGCGCTCCGACGAGGCGATGGGACGGCTGCGCGACGAGGTCTACGCCGGGATGGCCGGCAACGGGATCACGGGGGCCGCCG
>Ga0315545_1005090_pt1 | contig 10645 bp, 10 predicted proteins | sample SalMarSW160210MG_FD_203096 | JGI IMG/M metagenome (GOLD analysis project Ga0315545, IMG submission 203096) | Salt marsh sediment microbial communities from the Plum Island Ecosystem LTER, Massachusetts, United States - Salt Marsh Sediment SW1602-10 ...
AAACCTCGGCCAGATCATCCATGGCGCAGGCCTTTTAAGGTGCATATCGATGGGAGTGACAAATTCGCTGAACAATTAAGGTGACGTTTTCGCTGGACAGCAACAGCAAAACAGAGTTTACCAGTAGAATTTGCCGACCTAAGCCAGTCCCATCTCTTTGGCTACCGTCTCTCGGTATATAGTAGCGTCGTCATAACCGAGTTCAATAGCTCTAGCTCGCGTGGTGTAAAAATGCAAGTCATGTTCCTGGGTGACGCCTATAGCTCCGTGGATTTGATGTGCCAGATTGAAAATACGTGGTGAAGCTTCGGTTATCCACAATTTGGCTATTGCAATTTCTTTATCACAGGGCAGGCCGTTACTTAGCATCCAGGCTGCCTGGTAGGTACTGAGTCTTGCTCCTTCAACACAAGTGTATATGTCAGCACAATAGTGTTGCAGGACCTGGAAGCTGCCAATAGGACAATCAAATTGCTTCCTGTCCTTGGCATAAGCGACTGTATCTTCCAAGACCCACTGAAGATTGCCAACTATTTCACAGCATTTTGCCACGTCGCACATTTTGACTGTTTTTTCTACCTCAGGCCATCCCTTATCCAGTTGCCCCAGGATGTTCTCCTTTGGCACTCGTGCTTGCTCAAAGACTACCTCACAAAGCTTATCGTGGGCCATGGTCTTCAAAACCGTATAGCTTATTCCAGGGCTTTTGGCGTCCACTAAAAATATGGTGATTCCTTGTTCCTGCTTGCTGGTTCTGGCCACACATAACAGGCAATCAGCTACGTTGGCGTAAGGAACAAACAATTTGGTGCCGTTGAGGACATAAGCATTTCCATCGGGACTGGCCTCAACTGTGATTGCCTTGGGTTCATGTCCCAACTCAGGTTCAATCAAAGCCAGGCTGAAGATGGCCTTGCCAGTGGCTATCTTGGGTAGATATTGCCTCTTTTGTTCCTCACTGCCAATATCCAGGATAGGCAAGCCACCGAGGACTACAGTGGGAAACAAAGGTGCAGGTAAGCAGGCGCGCCCCATCTCTTCCAGCAATACCGATAGGTCCAGGAAGCTCATGCCACTGCCGCCATATTCTTCGGGAAATACCAGGCCCATCCAGCCTAGATTTGCCATTTCCTCCCATAACTCTGGTGAGTAGCCTTTGTCATCCTGTTCCATTTGCTTAACAAAGCTTTTGGGGCATCGTTCCTCGAGCAAATCACGAGCTGCCTTCTTCAGCATCTCCTGCTCTTCCGAAAGCACTAAATTCACCTTACCCTCCTATCAACTGAACTTTCTTGCTTAGCTAGTAGGCAGCCCTAGACCTCTGGTAGCTATGATATTCTTTAAGATTTCGCTGCTACCCGCCTGAAGGCTATAACCTTTAGAACCTAGGTATGAGTGAGCTGCCAGACCCTCAAAGGGGACATATTTAGAGCCAGCCCATAGCAATCCATAAGGGCCAAGGATTTCCATGGCAGTGTTAGCTAGGTGCTGCTCAAAAGTAGTGGCATAAGCCTTAGACATAGAGGCTTCCACTGTAGGAGCGCGGCCCTCATCCATAACCATAGCGACTTTGTACATGAAAAGCCTCCCCACTTCAAACTCAACCTGAAGTTGTGCTAGTTTGTGACGAACTATGGTATCCTGCGAAAGAGTTTTCCCATTATATTTTGTCTCTTTGGTAAATCTAATGAGGGCATCGAATAGAGGATAGTTGCCCATCAACCTCTCCATTCCACCTCTCTCATAGGCAAGCTGCTCCAAGACGTGGTAGAAACCCTTGTTCTTTTCTCCTATCATATATTCTTTCGGGACTCGAACGTTATCGAAGAACACATCATTCCAAGCCTCCGTGCCAGTGATATCTATCATGGGGATGCGGGAGATTCCAGTAAGGTCCATCGGGACAATAAATTCGCTTATACCTCTATGTTTGGGAGCGTCTAGGTCGGTTCTGGCTAATAGATAGATGTAGTTGGTAAACCAAGCACCGCTGGTCCATGTTTTCTGTCCATTAACTAGGTAACAATCATCTTCCTCAGTAGCCCTTGTTTTGAGCGAAGCTAAATCTGAACCAGCTTCTGGTTCGCTCATCCCCAGCCCGACATACATCTCTCCTCTGATGATCTTAGGCAAAAACTCTGCTTTTTGTTCCTCAGACCCATATTTGAGTATTGAGCCACCTATTTGTCGGTCGGTGAACCAGTGACAGGCTGCTGGCGCCCCATAGCGTAGCATTTCTTCGGTAACTATCAAACGATCTATAAAACTCCGTTCTTGCCCACCATATTCCTCGGGCCAGGTGAGTCCAATCCAACTCTTCTCTGCCACCCTCTTGGTGAACTCGGGATCATAAGCTTGTATCCAGGCATCGCAAGCTGGCTTCCAGAGCCCCCTTGCTAGCTCGTCTTCTAAGAAGCTGCATACTTCTTGTCTCAGTTTATTTTGCTCTTCACTAAAACTGAAGTCCATACTCCCTCCCTTAGAGATTTATGTTTGAGTATTTTCTCCAAGGCTTGGCCACGGTCTTGTTTTCCAAAACAGCCAGTGCCTTGTTTATGTACTTCCTTGTATCATGCGGCATGATTATGTCATCAATATAGCCTCGCTCGGCGCCGGGATATGCGCTTTCGTAGAGTTCAGAGTACTCCTTTATCCTCTTTGCCCTTACCTCCTTGGGATTGTCCGCCTCCTTTATCTCCCTGGCAAATATAACGCTGGCGGCAGTATCAGCACCAACGATGGTAACTCGGGCGGTAGGCCAAGCGAAGACGAAATCGGCGCCGATAGACTTGTCTAGCATCCCATAATGAGCGCCAGCGTAGGATTTTCTTATTATGACTGAAACCAAAGGCACAGTAGCGTCGGCCCAAGCATAGAGCAGCTTAGCGCCATGCCTCAGTATGCCTGCCCAGTCCTGATCAGAGCCAATCATATAGCCAGGGCAATCTGTAAGTGAGACGAGAGGAATATTGAACAGGTCACAGAATCTTATAAACCTGGCTAACTTGTCACAGGCATTAACATCTAAGATGCCTGCCTTTACCATAGGTTGGTTGGATACTATGCCCACGGGACGCCCGTCAATCCGAGCAAAGCCACATATTGAGTTCGTAGCATAATACTTAAATATTTCAACGAATTGCCCTTCATCCACAACCTTCTTGATTATCTGGTACATATCATATGGTCTTGTCGGCTCATCAGGGATTATGGTATCCAGCTCGAGGCTCTCTCTTTCTGGGCTATCCTTGGTCTCTATTCGAGGTGGCTTCTCTGTGTTATTAGAGGGAAAGAAGGACAAAAGCTCCTTGCATTTGTCCAGACAATCCTTGTCATCCTCAGCCACAATGTGCGTCTGTCCCGATTTAATGGCATGATTCTTCCAGCCGCTGAGTTCCTCAAGGCCAATCCCTTCTCCGGTCTGCGTTTTTACGAAGGCGGGGCCAGCGATGCCCATAAAGCCGGTTTTTCTCGTTTGGATAACGAAATCCATCATCACCGGATGGTATGCCTGTCCTCCCAAGCAAGGCCCCATTAATAAGGATACTTGAGGGATTATTCCTGAAGCCTGTATCTGAGATCTGAATGTCCAGCCATAGGATTCCAGGGTGTCCATTCCTTCGTGGAGTCGGGCGCCCGCAGAGTCATTCATGGTGACAAACGGCCAACCTTTGTTCTTAGCAAAATCAAGGGCGTAGGAGAGCTTCTTGCCATGATATTCCCCAAAGGTTCCCATCATGGCGGTGTAATCCTCAGCGCCAGCGACTACATGTCTTCCATTGACCTTGCCAAACCCAGTGATAATTCCCTCAGCAGGCACCTCTCTTTTGTCCATCCCGAAAGCGGTAGTCCTGTGTTTAATCCATAGTCCTATCTCTGTAAAAGTGCCGGGGTCGAAGAAATAGTCTATTCTCTCCCGTGCTGACATCTGCTCTCTTTTGTGGCGCTCCTTGACAGATTCGGCGCCTCCCATCTGCAAGAGAAGCTCCCTTCTGCGTTTCAACTCCTCAATTCTTTCCGCCGTTGTGTCACCAATTACTTCGCTCATAATTCAACCCCCTTTTCAGTGCTCGACAATAGCCAATTCACTGCCAGCCTCAGCAGTCGCGGCTGTTGACACAGCTACCGCTATGGGATTTGCGGCTGCTATTTCTCCTGACATGACTGTTGCGATTGCCTGTTGCCTTTTTGCAAGCTACTTCGGTTTTGAGAATTTGATGATGGCAAGCCTTATATCTATAGCATAAACGGTCAGAGAAAATCAACAGGGACGTAATGGTCTGGTTGTCTTTCATTTGTAATGGATTTTCAGGCTTAGGAATGGGAATTTGACAAATTAGTATAAGTATGTTATGGTTATCATGCCCCGAGTAACCAAGCAGGGATTTGGTGGCCGACGAACCAACTACTGAGTAGGTGAACAGTGAAATGTGCTGGGAGGTAAGATGCCTAGCACAAGGTAGGTGGAAGCTGAAAATAGGGGGGGGAGGTAACCAGCCGAGAAGTGAGGTTACTCGGGGCATTTTTGTGGAATCATAACTATTTTCATTTATCCCCAGTGATTGTCTTAACCTAGCTCGAAGCCAATTCCACGCAGTGAGCTTACAGAGCAGAAGAAGAGGGTCACTGTGTTTATCCATATGAGCTACTGGCCGTTTTTTGGCCCGAATTCGCCCCTCCCCATTGCCACAAATATAATGGCTAGTATGCCCAGAAAGAAAACGCAGATTAGCGAGCAGATAGCTCCTGCAAGTGCCAGCCGCCACTTTCTCTTTTCTACTGCATAGACGCCACCTAGTATGGCTACCATCCCCAGTATAATTCTAGGAATGCCAATTCCGCCAATTGCGGGAATAGCAACTGTGCCAAAGATTTCCGGTATTGCCGGGATAGACTTCAGCCCTGCAGCAATAGCTCCTCCCACCACAGCAATTACTATGCTGCTGATTACACCGAGACTCCCGGCGATAATAGTCAAAATCCCTGCGGTTGTTGGCTTCCATGTCTTCTCCATTTCTACCTCCCTTGTCAGCAACAGGGCAAATTTATATTCATGAGTTGTCCCGTCAACTTGAGTCGAATTTCATATTGAGCATTGTGTCCTCCTTTCCTTGGTAGTTGCGCGGATTATATGGTTTCTTGGTTTGGCTAGTGGCTTACGACCCCTATGACTTCTGGGGACTATCTGATAACCTACAAAGCTGGGGTATGAAGTTCATTGTGACTCAGTCTCTTGATGGCCTTGATTACCACGAAGGAACCTTCGCCGTAGCTTGACTTCACTGGCTCGATCCTATCAATATCCGACAAGTTCTTGAATATGGTCTGGCTAAATGTAAGCTCTCTGAAGCCAGCTTTGTTCAATATAGAGACAACTTCCGCTACAGAATAGAAAGTTGCCGCTCGATAAAATACATTGTTCTCCTTGTATCTTTCGTAGGACTGTCCAATTGGACTACCTCGGTCAATAAAGCCTATGACTAGGCAGCCACCTGGCTTCAGTATCCTATAGGCCTCTTTGAATGAAGATTCTAGGTCATCAACAAAGCAAATAGTGGTGACCATGAGGGCAAAATCAAATATGGAATCGCTGAAGGGGATCGCTTCTGCGACACCGCCAACTACCTCAACCCCTCTTTTGTGTGCGATTTCCCTCATTTTGACGGATGGCTCAAGCCCAAACCTAATGCCCAAAGGGGCAGCAAATCGTCCTGTGCCCACGCCAATCTCAATGCCTCGTTCATTTGGGGGCAGGTGATGTCTTACTGCTTCAAGCTCTGATTGGTACACAAACTTATGCTTGGTGAACCAATCGTCGTACCTGCTTGTATGCTTTTCAAAGGGTTCTATCTTTGTCATATATCACTCAGTCCACAATCCTCGTTTTTGTTCGCGTGCTTCTCTCTCCAGTTGGAGGAAGTGCGCCTGGTATTTAAGGTTCGGCGGATAGGAATAGGAATAAGCATAGCCTAATCTGACGAGCTCGGCATTGACCATTATTCCGTCTACCCAGACATATCTGAGTAAGCGTCCATATTCATCTTTATCCTCGACATCTTTTTCTAGCTGAATCCTTTTACCTCCGACTAGGTTGAGGTTAGCTTCTTTGGCCTCGAGATAGTAGGGCTCGCCAATTTCTGGAGTATCAATGCCGATGTACCGCACTCTTATACTGCCTTCAATCTCTATAGTGTCGCCATCGATAATTCTGGTGACAAGGGCTACATCCTCACTGACTCTGTTACAGCCTGGGGCTAAGAGAGTTAGAATTAAGGCAAGGATGATTGCTGAGCGCCCTTTATTCGACAATCCAGATTCTTGACGGGTCAGCCAAGATAATCTCTGGTGTTCCTTTGTAGATTTCAATCTTGCCCTCTACCCTCACTTTCTTATCTAGGAAATATGTTTCAGGATTGGGAGGGAATGCCTCGACAAACTTGTCTCTTATAGGTTCATTGGTTTGCCTATCCTCGTGCCAAATTACACACGTAAAGTACCCCTCATACGGGTCATGGAAATCTAAGAAGGTTGGTTGTCCTGTGGAGTCTTCAGCATAGTAGGCCCTGACTATGACCCCCTGGACTGTGACTACTTCCTCAGGATGGCTGTAGCCTATTTCTAATAGTCTGTCAGTATCTAATGCATCAATTATTTGCTCTGCTACTTGTTCTGCTTCCTGCACTGGTGATGAATTGATGGTCAGGTTCACTACTATTGTCTGGGGAGTATTGGAGGCACTCAGAGCAGCGATGGTGATGATTGCGGTATAGTCGCCGGTGCTCATACTGATGTTGTCCACCGATACGGCTACGTCGTTTACCTCTCCAGTGGAGCTGCCACTAGTGGGGCTTAGGCTAAGCCAGGGAGCACTGTCACTAATTGACCAGCTTAGCATCCCGTTGCCAGAGTTCCATATGCTTAATGTCTGGCTTCGGGGGTTAGGCTCTCCTTGTTCGGCAATGAAACTGAAGCTTGATGGTCTGGCAGTTATAGCTGGAGGCGACGGAAGTGCTTGTATTTCACATGCGACAATAGAACCAACCAGTAGAAAAGCCAATACAAGAATTGATAGTAGATATCGTTTACGCTTGTTTGTCATTTGAAATCTTCATGTTTTTGCTGGAGCTTGATTCAATTATAATTGAAAAGCTTTTAATTTGCCTCAAATTAGGTTAGAATTATCCGAATATGGCGTTGAGATATGCCCCTCAGGAAATTGAAAAGAAGTGGCAGGGGAAATGGGCTGCTGATGGTATTTACGAAGTCACGGAGGACAAGAGCCGCCCCAAATTCTATGCTCTGACCATGTTCCCCTATCCCTCGGGAGATCTGCACATTGGGCATTGGTATGCCATGGCACCCTCGGATGTCCATGCCAGATTTAAGAGGATGCAGGGGTATAATGTGCTTCATCCTATGGGTTTTGATGCTTTTGGCTTGCCGGCGGAGAACGCGGCCATCAATCGTGGCGTCCACCCTTACAAGTGGACAATTGGGAATATAGACAACATGCGGTGGCAACTGAAGAGCATGGGAGCGATCTACGATTGGAGCCGAGAGGTGGTTAGCTGCCTGCCTGAATACTATAAATGGACGCAATGGTTTTTCTTGAAGTTTTATCATGCTGGTCTGGCTTATCGAGCTAAAGCACCGGTCAACTGGTGTCCCAGATGTCAAACAGTTTTGGCTAATGAGCAAGTGGTGGCTGAGGGGGTATGCGAGAGGTGTGGTACTCCGGTGACGAAAAAGGAGTTGGAGCAGTGGTTTCTTGGGATTACCAAATATGCTGATGAACTTCTTGACTTCAGCGGTATAGACTGGCCAGAGCGCATTGAAACAATCCAAAGAAACTGGATTGGTAGGAGCGAAGGCACTGAGGTTTCCTTCGGGTTGGAACATGAGGGTGTAGGGCAGAAGGAAGTAAGGGTGTTTACTACTCGTCCCGACACCATCTTTGGAGTGACTTTCTTCCTGCTCGCGCCGGAGCACCCTTTAGTTCCCCAACTGACTAGCCCTGAGCATAAGGTTGAGGTAGAAGAATATGTTGCATGGTGCCGGCGACAGGCTGACTATGATCGAACAGCTGTGGGGAAAGAGAAAACAGGGGTCTTTTTGGGAAGCTATGTTGTCAACAGGGTGAATGGGGAAGAAATACCTATCTGGATTACTGATTACGCGCTGTTAACTTATGGTACCGGAGCAGTTATGGGAGTTCCTGCCCATGATGAAAGGGACTTCGAGTTTGCTAAGAAATTCAACCTTCCTATTAGAACTGTTATCGCTCCTCCAGGCTGGTCGGGCGATGAATTGGCAGAGCCGTATGTTGGGCAGGGCACCATGGTGAATTCTGGAGAGTTCAGCGGTTTGCCCAGTGAACGAGGATATGAGGCAGTGTGCGACTGGCTGGTAGAAAGAGGGTGGGGAAAGCGCACTATTACTTATCGTATTCGTGATTGGCTTATCTCCAGACAGCGCTATTGGGGGGCGCCCATACCTATCGTTTATTGTGACCAATGCGGGATGGTTCCTGTTCCTGAGAAGGACCTGCCTGTTTTACTCCCGCCTGACGCCGAGTTCAAGCCTACTGGTGAGTCGCCCCTCAAGTATTGTGAATCATTCGTCAATACCACCTGTCCAAAATGTGGCGGCCCAGGGCGAAGGGAAACCGATACCATGGATACCTTTATGTGTTCTAACTGGTATTTCTTGAGGTATACCAGTCCCAAGACGGATGATGCTCCTTTTGATGACGCTAGGATAAAGTATTGGCTGCCAGTGGATTTGTATACCGGGGGTGCTGAACATGCTGTGCTGCATCTTCTATATTCTCGTTTTTTCATCAAGGCATTAAGAGACGTGGGCGTGGTTGACTTTGGTGAGCCATTCACCCGTTTGTTCAATCAGGGAACGATAGTCTATGGTGGCGGTAAGATGAGTAAATCCAAGGGCAATGTAGTTGCTCCAGATGAGTATGTGGCTGAGTTGGGGGCCGATGCCGTTCGTGCTTATCTTATGTTTATCGGGCCTTGGGCACTAGGAGGGGAATGGAGCGATAGCGGCATTGTAGGTATGAGCAGATGGCTAAACAGAGTGTGGAGCTTGGTGGAGAGGGGCTATACTAGCCTGGCAGTTAGGCCAAAGGCAGAGAAAGAGCTTCGCCACATTGTACACAAGACAGTTAAGAAGGTAACTGAGGATCTGGAGAAGTTTCGTTTTAACACTATGCTGGCTAGCCTTATGGAGTTCACCAACCTTCTATCCAAGGTGCAGGAAGGAAGGAATATTTCAGCTTCTTTGTGGCAGGAGGCCATTGCGCATTTGCTTCTCCTTCTTGCTCCTAGCGCTCCTCACCTTACCGAAGAGCTATGGGTCAGGGCCGGGCATCCTTATAGCATTCATAACCAGCCTTGGCCGCAGTTTGATGAAGAGATAGCTAAGGAGGAGGAAATCACCCTGGCTATCCAGATAAATGGTAAATTGAGGGATAAGCTGGTTGTGCCCGCTTCCATAACTGGAGCCAAAGCCGAGGAATTAGCACTGGGACGAGAGCGAGTGAAAGCTTACACTGGTGGTAGGAAGGTCAGCAATGTCATTTATGTCCCTCAGCGAGTGGTAAATATCGTAGTGAGGTAGGAAATGAGGTTAACCTTTATTGGTGGCGGCACTATGGGGGAGGCGATGGTCAGGTGTGTTTTGGCCAAAGATGTTGCTGTGCCTCAAGATATTATTGTTAGCGATGTGGATCGCTCGAGGCGAGAACTACTGGCTAGAGAGTATGGAGTGGGGACTTCGGCTGATAATAGAGATGCGATAGATGGGGCTGACCTGATTATCCTGGCTGTGAAGCCACAGGATCTGCCGCGGGCAATGGAGCAGGTACGTGGCCCCTCGCCGCAGCAAGTCGTGTTGTCAATAGCTGCTGGCGTCAGCCTGTCTACTCTACGTCACGACTTGAGCCACTCTTACATAATTCGGGCCATGCCCAATATGCCAGCGCAGATTGGTGAGGGAATGACTGTGTGGACAGCAAGTGGTGAAGTAGGGCAGAGACAGAAGGAGATGGCCCGATCTGTTCTTGGTGCTTTGGGCGAGGAGATTTATGTCCCTGATGAAAAATACTTGGACATGGCTACAGCTTTAAGTGGCAGTGGTCCGGCTTATGTATTTCTTTTCATCGAGGTGCTTATCGATGCTGGTGTCCATATTGGCCTACCGCGCAGCCTGTCTGAGAAATTGGTGATTCAAACAGTGCTGGGCTCAACCCTCGCGGTCAAGAACATAGACAAACACCCTGCTGAGTTGAAGAATATGGTTACTTCACCCGGGGGCACTACTACCGAAGCTCTTCTCCAATTAGAAAAGGGGAATTTCCGTTCTCTTCTACTTGAAGCTGTCGGAGCCGCCTATGACAAGGCTAAGCAGCTTTAATATGTACCTTCTACCGGTGTCTGGTCCGGGTTCTGCTTACGCCATTTCTCTATAAGTTGTTCTTTCGTTTCCTTATGGTCGGGGTCAGGGACGCAACAGTCTACGGGGCAAACGTCAGCGCACTTAGATGATTCAAACCAACCTACACACTCGGTGCACTTATTAGGGTCGATGACGTAAATCTCTTCACCCTCGCTGATGGCCTCATTTTTGCATT
>Ga0315545_1005092_pt1 | contig 10644 bp, 12 predicted proteins | sample SalMarSW160210MG_FD_203096 | JGI IMG/M metagenome (GOLD analysis project Ga0315545, IMG submission 203096) | Salt marsh sediment microbial communities from the Plum Island Ecosystem LTER, Massachusetts, United States - Salt Marsh Sediment SW1602-10 ...
ACGGCATGTGCCGAATGGGAGGTGACCTCACCGGTGACCAGATCACGGACCACGATCCCGACAGCGCGTCCCTCGTGGACCACGACGTCGAGCATCTCGGTGCGCTTGTGCAGCTCAACTGTGCCGAGGTGGACCTGACGGGCGAGGGCTTGGTAGGCGCCGAGCAGGAGCTGCTGGCCCGTCTGGCCGCGGGCGTAGAACGTGCGCGACACCTGGGCGCCGCCGAAGGAGCGGTTGTCGAGGGTGCCGCCGTACTCGCGGGCAAAGGGCACACCCTGGGCCACACATTGGTCGATGATCTCGTTGGAGACCTGCGCCAGCCGGTAGACGTTCGCCTCGCGGGAGCGAAAGTCGCCGCCCTTCACCGTGTCGTGGAACAGCCGGAGGATGCTGTCGCCGTCGTTCGGGTAGTTCTTGGCGGCGTTGATGCCGCCTTGGGCTGCGATGCTGTGGGCCCGCCGGGGCGAGTCGTGGTAGGTGAATGCCTTGACGTGGTAGCCCAGCTCACCGAGCGTGGCGGCGGCCGAGGCACCGGCGAGCCCGGTGCCGACGACGATGATCTCGAACCTGCGCTTGTTGGCCGGGCTGATGGGCCGGATGTCGGAGCGGTGCGCGTCCCACTTGCCCTCGATCGGGCCTGCCGGGATCTTGGCGTCGAGTGTGATGCTCACCTTCTGGTCATCCTCTCCGGGCCTAGGCGATGATGCCGAGCTGGACCGCGATCGGGAAGCTGAGATTCCCGACCAGAATCACCCCAGCGACCCCGACTGCAAGGTAGCGCCGCCATTTGTTGAATCGCAGGTTGTTGATTCCGATGCTCTGAAACAGGCTCCACGCCCCGTGGTAGATGTGCGGGACGAGGGCGAGGTTGGCGACGATGTACAGCGCTGCCACCGGGATCCGTTCGAAGCTGGCGATCATGTTGGAGTACGGGTCGCCGCGCGAGAAGTCGGGATTGGTGGTGCCCCAGGTCAGATCGGCGAGGTGGAACACCAGGAACAGCAGCACGATGGTCCCGCTCCACCGCATCGTGCGTGAGGCGTAGTCGGCAGCCAGGTAGTCGCGCTTCGACCGGTAGCGCTCGGCGCCCCGTGCCTTGGCGTTGCGGTAGGTGAGGTAGTAGGCGGAGTAGATGTGGACGGCGAAGGCGGTGGCGAGCACGATTCGCAGGATCCACAGCACGTGGGTGCGCGGGGCGAGGTGGCCGCCGAGGTCTCGCAGTGCCTCCCCGTACTCGTTGATGCTCTCTGGTCCGAGGTAGACCTTCATGTTGCCGAGCATGTGGACGAGGACGTAGCCGAGCAGCACGATGCCGCTGACCGCCATGGCCCATTTCTTGCCGATGTAGGACTGGAAGAACGTGAGTGGCCAGGGGAGCGTACGCCGGCTCCGGGTGTCGCCCTTCTGTTTGGTCACGGTCACCGCGTTCCCTTCTTCTCAGCGGCGCGGCGGGCCATTATGCCGGAAGCCTACGCCGGGGGAGTGTCGCGAGACGAGGGCACTGGGGGAGGCCGGGCGGTGCGCTGCCGGGGCGGTGCGCCCGTCTCGGCGGCGTGCGCGAGCCGGACGCAACCCGTCGCGGGTAGTGCCTCATCCTCGCCGAACCGATCGCGTGCCGTCGAGAACTCAAGTAGCGCAGGGGCTTTCTGGGTTGACAGCCGCGCGCAGCCTTGGTTGAATTACAAGAGCGTAATTACAACCGTGTAGGAGATCGGCGTGTTCTCTCAGCTTCTCGAGGCATTGGGCAGCGAGGAACTGGCCTGGCAGGATCTCGCAAACTGCCGTGGCGCCAACCCGGATCTGTTCTTTCCGGAGCGAGGTGCCTCCACTCGAACCGCTAAATCCATCTGCCGGGAGTGCTCGGTCCGCGATGCCTGCCTCGAATTCGCTATCACGAGTAGCGAGAAATTCGGGATTTGGGGAGGCATGTCGGAACGAGAGCGCCGGCGGATTCGTCGCCAGCGTGCCCTCGCCGGCGAGCAGCGCAAGGCTTCCTGACCGAAGCCGTGCCTGGGTTCGGCAGCATCTCGTCAGCTTCGTTGTGCATCCCGTACAATCGTGAGAGATGGCACGAGAGGAGCCGATCGCATGATTCCGGGCCTAGCCATCCTTCTCGCGATTGCCCTGATCGCCCTGGTCGTGTTCGCGGCGCGTCACAGCGCCGAACAACAGCCGCCGGATGCCGAGGCCGGCCTGCCGGCGGCGCCGTTGGGGCTGTACGTTCCCGCCGCTGAGTTCCATGTCGAATCGGGAGAAGCCCGCGTCTACTTCGATGTTCCCCTGCCGGCCGGAGCCCCGGATCCGGTGCTACGTGACCTCCTGATCTACCAAGCGGTGGAGGTGGTGCGCCGCAAGCGCTTTGCTCACTTCCCGCTGGAGGGCATCGACACCGTCCGGGCCTACGGCACCCGGGCTGGCGGGCCGGCCGAGGCCGGATCGGTGATCCTGGACGAGCCGGACATCCTGCCCGCGGTCCCGGCCCCCGATCTGGTGCCACACGCCGCCACAGCCGGATACGATCCCCTAGCTCAGATTGCGGAGGAGGATCTGGTACGCGCTCCCGGCCTCGCAGGCGATCTCGAGGGAGACACCTTGGCACCGATCTGCGAGGAGGTCCGGCTCACCAAGGCTCTGGACGCCGGCCTGCGGGCCCAGGGCATCGATCCACGCCTCATGTCCGCCACCGACCTCACGTTGGGCCTGCTCCGGATCGCCGGGTACTCCATCGTCCCGGGAGAGGGCTCCGGCACCTTTCTGGCAACCCGCGGGGGGAAGCGCACCTACCTGCTCGTCGTCGATCATCACCCCGAGGAGCACCCCGAGCTGTCGGAGCGGGCCATCAAGGAGTTCGCCGCCGCTTTCGCGACGATGCAGGGCGTGGATCATGGCTTGCTCATCACCGACAAGCACGGGCCGTATCTCATCTACGACCAGGAGCGGCGCGAGCCGCGCTGCCGCTACATCACACGAGAGCGCCTGCAGGCCTTCGTCGACTCGGTGGCCGTGAGCTGACAGCCTGCGGTCCGGCGAGGATCGGACCTCCGGCCCGTTACACTCCCATGCGATCAAAGGAGTTCCGCGTGTTCAGACAGATCGGTGGATGGGAGATCGTCATCATCCTGGTCATCGTCCTACTGCTCTTCGGTGCCCGGAAGCTCCCCGGTCTCGCCCGGTCGCTCGGGGCGTCCGCCAAGGAGTTCCGCAAGGGACTCGAAGAAGGCATCGACGACGAGGACGATTCCCCCACCGAGACCTGAGCCGAGCGGGAACCGTCCGCCGCCCTGATACGTTGACCGTGAGGAGTCGGGGGAGGCATGGCCGAAGAACTCGTCCCAACGTGGGAAGACGTAGCACGACGATATGGGCGGAAGATATACAACTTCGCGTACCGCCTCACCGGAAACCCGGACGACGCCGCCGATCTGGTCCAGGACGTGCTCTTGCGCGTCCGCAAGGGCCTCGCCGCTTACACGCCGGGGTCCTTTGACGGCTGGCTGTGGCGGATCACCCGCAACGCCTTTCTCGACGGCGTCCGGCGCCGCCAGCGCCGTCCCACGTCGCCGCTTCCCGACGACGACCGCCTCCTGGCCTCTTCGAGCCCCTCCCCGGACGAGGTACTCGCCTCGGTGCGTCTCTCGGAGGACATCCAGTCGGCATTGCTCAAGGTGCCGCTCGATTTCCGAGAGTGCGTCGTGCTCTGCGACGTGGTGGGCCTCACCTATGAGGAGATCGCCGAGGCGGTCGAAGCGCCGGTGGGGACGGTCCGGAGCCGCATTCACCGGGGGCGCCGCATGCTGCGGGAGCTGCTGACATGGCCCGTATGAAGCACCACGATCGCTGTGAAGACCAAGAGCTGCTCTCCGCCTACCTGGACGGGGAGCTGCGGCCCGGTGAACTCGACGCGGTCGTCGCTCACCTCACCGATTGCCTCGACTGCGTAGCCGAGTTCCATCGAGTCAAGGAGATCCGAGCCGCGTTGCGCACCCTCCCGGAACTCGAGCTGCCGGAGCGCCTGCTCCCTTCTGAGCATCTCGGGCCCGAGCTGTCCGCCTACCTGGATGGGGAGTTGGCGACCATCGAGCAGGAGTACGTGCTCGATCACCTTGGGGAATGCGCCGACTGCCGCGCCGAATTCCATGAGCTGGATGCCGCCCGCACCGCGGTCCGGTCGCTGCCCGGCCTGGAGCCTCCAGAGTTCCTGATGACGCATCGTGCCACGTCGCCGGAGCACCACCATGTGCGGTGGCGGATCTTCACCGCGGCGGCGGGAGTGGCGGCGGCCGCCGCGATCGCGGTGGGCGTCCTCAGCACCCCCCCTCCCGCCTCCGAGGTCGACGTGAGCATGTTCTTCGACCAGCACAACGCCCGCGCCTCGGTCGAGCACGGCTTCGGGGCCATCCCGGCGTTCATGCCGCAGGAGGGTGCGCCGTGAGCCGTGCCCTCATGCGTTCCGTGCCGCTGGCGATCGTGACCGGCGTTCTCGTCATGGGAGCGGTGGCGCCGGCTGCGGCCTCCGATCTCGACGAGTACCTGGAGATGGCCGAGGAATCGAGCTTCGCCGGGCGCCAGGCCACGTGGAGCACCCTCGACGGCGAGTCGGCCATCGGCATCGTCACGGTGGAGCATGCCGGTGCGATGATGATGGTCGAGGGTGCCGGCGGCGAGGCGATGATCGGCGGTGGCCGGGTCTTCGGTGACAGCGGCGCGGTCGTCATCCACGGGTGGTCCGCCGCGGATCTGAGCAGCCGCTACAGCGTCGCGACTCCGGAGTCGGTGGAGCGGCTGGGCCGGGATGCCACCTTGCTCACCGTTCTGGAGGGCGACGAGGTGCGGGCTCGTTTCTGGCTCGACGACGCTACCTCGGCGCCGCTCGGGTCGGAGGTCTACGACGGCAACGGCGTCCTGTTCCGCATGAGTTCAATGCTCGACTTCGACTCCAATCCCACGCGGGTGTACTCGGTGTTGCGGGACGGCGGCGGCGATTTCGACGTGGCTCTGCCATCGGACCGCTCGTCACTCCCGTCGGTGGCGGATGGGTATGAGTGCCTCGACGTCTACACCGGGCCGGGCGATGCAATCCAGGCGTTCTTCACCGACGGCCTCTTCTCGTTCTCAGTGTTCGAGATCGAAGGGCACGTCGACACGGACCCCTTCTCCGCCGGTACCACAGTCGACATCAACGGGTCCGAGTACCTGAGGCTGCTGGCACCGAGCGAGATATGGGTGGTGTGGCGGTCGGGCTCGATGTCCTACGTGCTGGTCGGGGACCTTCCTCCCGACCACCTCGCCGCCGTGCTGGACGTGCTCCCCCGCCCCGATCGAGCCGGCCTGTTGCAGCGCCTCTGGAACGGCCTGTTCGGCTGATACCGCGGGGCCCGGGTCTCCGGGCACTCCGACGGCGCCGGGCATGGGCAGTCCTCTCGATCTGGCCGTATCCTCGGCGAGCGGCGATTTGGGCGCTCGGGAGCAATGATCAGTCGAGCAGGGTGCGGGCCGCCCAGCCGACGGGATCGGTGAGCTCCTCCAGTGTCGGCAGGCGGGCGGGCTCCTCCCAGAGGCGCCCCAGGGCGTCGTCGCTCCAGCGGTGCTCGATGTCGACGCAGAACGAGGCGGCGTCCCGAGCCCGGTGGCGTTGCAGCTCGAGTCCGACGAGCTGCCGGAGGAATCGTTCGGCGTCGTTCGGTTCTACCCGGCGCCGGGCGTTGGCTTCCTCGATGAGGTCGAGCTGGGGGAGCAGATCGGCGGCGGCCCGCCGCACGGTGTAGTCGGCGTAGCCGTCGATGAGGGCGATGAGCGCCTGGATGGGAGCGAGACGCACCGGATCGTGGCTGCTGCCGAGCAGGCCGGCCAAGCCGCCGGCGTCGCCGACCATACCCTCGAGCTCACTCGGGTCCTGGGAACCGGTGAGCATCTCGGTGAGGCGCGACGGATCGAACTGGACGGATTCGAAGAAGTGGCGGACGATCTCGACCAAGTGACCCCGCAGCCAGGGCACGGCCATGATGGCGTGGTGAGTCACCTCTTGGCAGGCGGCCCAGAGGCGGATCTGGCGGGCGTCGACCTGGTGGTCCTGAGCGAATGCCTCCACGTTGGGGACGACGAGGAGCATCTCGTCGTGGTCGAGAGCGGGAAGACCGGTGTCGAACTGCCCGAGGGCGCGGTGGCTCATGAATCCAACGGTGGTCCCCGCCTGGATGCCGAGGATGGCGGGTCCCATCGGCTGGAGCACGGCTTCGGTGGTCTGTGCTTCGCCTCCCAGGCCGGTGATCTTCCCCACCAGGGGCTCGACGAGGTATCGGAAGCTCTGCTGGTTCTCCTCCGCCCACATGGCACGATCGACCGGATGCAGCGGGCGGGAGGTGCTCACCTCGAGGTCGGTGGCCTCGGCGAGCCGGAGCTGTGCCGCCAGGGTCAGCTCCTGGTACTCCTCGGCGATGACGGGCTCGATCGGCTCACTCGCTCCCGTGAGGGAGCGCATCACTTCGGCGGCCAGCTTCCAGTTCACCGGGCCGGGTGACTGGAAGAGCTCGAAGAGCCGGTCGAACAGATTGTCGCTCACTCTCCTGCCTCCCGGGCCTCGAGGTCGACGATACCGCGGCGCTTCGCTGAACTCGAGACCGGCTGTGCCCGGTTGTGCGCGCTCACGCCCGCCGACCCGCGCCGGTCACTGGTCGGGGGGACGCTCGCCGAGCGTCACGTCGAACGTGAGGTGTTCGTCGCCGCGTTTCACCTCGATGGAGACCACATCGCCCACCTCGAGCCGGCGCAGTCCGCTGATTAGCTGTTCACGGTCTGCGACATTCGTGCCGTTGTAGTCGACGATGATGTCGCCGATTTCGAGGCCGGCGGCCTCGGCGGCGGACGGGGTGCCCGCGAACCCGATGATGATGGCCCCGGACGGGACCTGGGCCCCGTCGGCGGCTTCCGCGTAGGAGTTCTGGAGGCTCACGCCGAGGAAGGCGTGACGGACCGAGCCGGTCTCGATGATCTCGTCGGTGATGCGGGTCACCAGCTCGATCGGGATCGCGAAGCCGATTCCCTCGGCGCCGGCGCTGCTGACGCCGATGGCCGTGGTGATGCCGATGAGGCGCCCGGTGCCGTCGACGAGTGCTCCACCGCTCGATCCCTGCTGGATCGGTGCGTCGGTCTGCAGCATGCCGAACAGGGTGTCGTTCGGGTCGTAGCCGCTCCCCGTGATCACCTCACGGTCGAAAGCGGAGAGCACTCCCACCGTCAGCGAGGCTCCTCCTCGGAGCCCGAGAGGGTTGCCGATTGCGATCGCCACGTTGCCGATCTCCATCGTGTCGGTCGCTCCGATCTCGATCGGGCTGAGCCCGTTTGCTGCGATGGTCAGCACGGCCAGGTCGGTGCGGGCGTCGCTTCCCACGATGTCGGCGGAGTAGATGCGCCCGTCCTGGAACACCACTCTGGCGAGGTCGCTGTCCTCGACGACATGGTGGTTGGTGACGATGTAGCCGTCGGCGGAGAGGACGACGCCCGAGCCCGATCCGTACAGCTCGAAGCCGGCGGAGGCTTCGTAGCCGATCTCGACGGTGACAATCGAGGGGACGACCTTGCGTCCCACCGCGGCGGCGTCGGTTCCCCCGTCGGTCCGGGAGGTGGCGTCCTGGATTGTGATGGTGGTCGTCGTCACGGGGATGGTCGTCGTCACGGGCGTGGTCGATGGGGCCGCCTCGTCGTCGAAGGCACCTGCTACGAACAGGTAGCCGACGGCGGCCGCAGCGCCGAAGAGCCCGGAGAGGAGAGCCAGCACGACGATGGGCCAGCGCCGGAGCCGTGGCTGCCGCGGGGGGCGATCAGTCGGTGTTGCCGCGGGCGGCGGTGAGGCGGGAGTGGTCTCGATTGAATCGGTCATCTCGTCGGATCGCGCCGAGGTGGGCTCGGTGATTGGAGCCGCACCGACGGCGGCCGAATCCGGATCGGGCTCCTGGGGCGCGGCGAGGGTCGGGGTGGCAGGGGCCGGCGGTGCCTGCTCGGCGGTGGGCGATGGCGTGTCGGTTGCGGAGGAATCTGGTGCCGGGCTGGCGTCGGCTGGAGGCTGCGGCGAGGAGGACTCCGGCGTGAGCAAGTCGTGGATCTCACGAAGGGATTGCTCCAGCGTCTTCGGATGCTCAGCGCCGTCGCCGATGTCCGGGGTGTGCTCGCCGGGATCGGAGCCGGAGGCCCCGGGATCAGATTCCGAGTCAGTGTGGTCCATAGGGGCAATTGTATGGCCTCGCACCTGCTAGCCGGACGCACCGGTCTTGCAGAGTCGACCGGGTAGGGGATATCGAGTGGCCCGTCGAGTATGTTGCCGAAGGAGAAGGTGGGTTCCCGCTTTGTGCGGGATTCGACCGGGGGTGCCCAGGCGGGAGGCCGCGGTGTCCGAGATCGAGTGTCAGAGCTGTCACCGGCGATTCGATGGGCTGCTCATGGTCTGTCCCCACTGCGGGGTGGAGCGCGACGGTCGATCGGAGACGGCCAGGCGACTCTCGCGTCTCCTCGGATCAGCCGATATCGAGAAGTACCGCGACCCCACCGGCGTCGCGCTGTTCCTTCGACTCCTGGTTGGAACCTACCTCGCGCTCCACCTGGCCGCGGCGGTGGTCGACTATTCGTACTTCTCGATGATCGGCGAGCTCATCTCGGAGACGTTCACCGGCACCCTGACAGAGGTGGAGGGCATCGAGTCCAGGGTGGATCTCTTTTGGTTCTATGGCCTCGTGGTGCTGGGGATCAGCGGCATCGTCTGGCTTGTCTGGCTCTACCGCCTCTACGCCAACGTCGAGCACCTCGGGAGGAAACGGCGCTACGGCCTGGGGTGGGCGATCGGAGGGTGGTTCGTGCCGATCCTGAGCGTGGTCCGGCCCTTCTCCGTCACCCGTGACGTGTGGGTGAAGAGCTCCCCAGCGGTGACGGAGCCGGAGCCGAGTCCCGATGAGGCGCCGTCGGTCTATCTGGTGTGGTGGCTGACGTGGGTCGTCGCCGAGGGGTTCATCTTCGCTGCCACCGCCCAGGTCGACGACTCGACCCTCGAGGGAATGAGGACGGTCGTGGGTTGGTGGGTGGCGGGCGATCTGGTCAACGTCGTGGTCTCGGTCTTGGCGCTCGTCGTGGTGCAGTCACTGACCCAGCGGCAGGTCGCGCTCTACGAGAACCTGATCGAGGCGAGACGGCTCTACCGGGAGTGAGCCGGGCGGTGGGGGGCACCGCCGCGGATGCGCTACTCGGGAGGACCGCCGATCACCATGAGCGCCGCCTTCCGCACGATCGGGTTGCGGTCTTCCGTGGCGGCACGGATCGCCGCCTCTACCTCGTCGCCGTCGAAGACCGACAGGGCCGACACACAGCGCCGCCGGACCTCGGGTGGCGCCCCGCCGGCGAGCGCCAGAAGCGTCGGGACCGCAGACTCGTCTCCGATGGCGCCCAGCGACGTCACCGCCGACTCGCGTACGAGCACGTTGTCGTCACCGGCGGCGAGTTCGATCAGCCGCGGCAGTGACGCCGAATCGGCCGTTTCCCCGAGGGCGGCTGTCGCAGCCTCCCGCACCGTTGCCTCGTCGTCCTCGGTCGCCGTGAGCAGGGCGGTGAGCACCTCGCCCCCGCCGAGTCCTCTGAGGGCCTCGGCGCACTCCCGCCGTACCTCTGGGGCAGGGTCGCTACCGAGCAGGGACACCAAGCGATCCCGAGTGGCGTCATCGGTCCGGGCGGCGCACGCCGACACGGCCAGCCGCCGCAGCGCCGGATCGGGATCGTCGAGGTAGGGCCGCGGGTCGGTGGTCAGCGAAGCCAGCGTGGTGCGCTCGCTCATCCGCCGAGCGTACCCGAGGTCACGGATCGAGCCGGTAGCCGACGCCCCGCACCGTCGTGATCCGGGGCGAGCCCGCTACCTGCTCGAGCTTGCGGCGCAACCGCCGGATGTGCTGGTCGAGGGTCTTCGAATCCTCCCAGTGGGCGCCCCAGATCTCCTCGAGCAGCATGCTTCGGGGCACGACCCGGCCGGCCCGCTCCATCAACAGGTGCATCAGCTCGAACTCCTTCTTGGGGAGATCGAACGAGGTCCCGTCCAGGCGGAGGGCGTAGCGGCCCGGATCGAGAACGGCGTTGCCGGCGGTCAGCACCGTCTCGTCATCCTCGGCGGCGGCGCCCCGGCGCATCGTTGCTCTGATGCGCGCCACCAGCTCGCGGGCCGAGTAGGGCTTGGTGAGGTAGTCGTCGGCTCCCAGCTCGAGGGCGGTGACGATGTCGGACTCGGTGTCCTTGGCCGAGACCACGATCACGGGGGTCTCCGATTCGGCGCGGATGCGGCGGAGCACGTCGAGGCCGCTCAGCCCCGGCAGCATGAGGTCGAGCAACACGATGTCGGGGCGTCCGGTCCGGAACTCGGTCAGGGCGCTGCGGCCGTCGAGGGCGGCGGAGACGGCGAAGCCCTCCACCTCGAGGGTGACCTGCAATGCCTCGACGTACGAAGGCTCGTCTTCGACGATCAGGACGTTGAGCACGTCATTGCCTCCAGACGGGGATGCTGATGCGGAAGACACTGCCCTCCCCGGGTCGTGACTCGACCTCGACTCGACCGCCGTGGTTCTCGACGACGTGCCGGACGATGGCCAACCCGAGCCCGGTGCCGCCGGTCTCGCGGCT
>Ga0315545_1005093_pt1 | contig 10644 bp, 8 predicted proteins | sample SalMarSW160210MG_FD_203096 | JGI IMG/M metagenome (GOLD analysis project Ga0315545, IMG submission 203096) | Salt marsh sediment microbial communities from the Plum Island Ecosystem LTER, Massachusetts, United States - Salt Marsh Sediment SW1602-10 ...
ATCGAGGATTCTTAAGGCGAATCGTCGGAAATGTACAAGCGGTCAATGATGTCAGCTTTTCCGTGAAAAGCGGAGAGACGTTAGGTATTGTAGGTGAATCTGGGTGTGGAAAGACTACCTTAGGACGAGTTATCCTACGGGCATACGAGGCGACGAGTGGAGAAGTATTGTTTCGGCAGAACGGAGAGATGATAAATACTTTTTCATTAAAAGGACGGGAACTTAAGAAATTACGTCGGGATATGCAGATCATTTTTCAAGATCCTTTCTCTTCTCTCAACCCCAGAAAAACGGTTATGGAGATAATAGCCGAACCGCTTCTCATTCACGGTATCTCTCGGGGGCAGGAGTTAAAGTCACGGGTAGGGGAACTCTTAGAATTGGTTGGATTGAATGTCAAGTATATGAACCGTTATCCTAACGCGTTTTCCGGCGGACAAAGGCAACGTATCGGGATTGCCCGTGCGTTAGCTTTGCACCCGAAACTGGTGATATGTGACGAACCGGTAAGCGCCCTTGATGTCTCCGTACAGGCTCAAGTAATCAATCTTTTAGAAGACCTGCAAAATGAATTGGGGCTGACCTATCTATTTATTGCTCATGATTTGTCGGTGGTTGAGCACATCAGTGATCGGATTACGGTAATGTATTTAGGAAGCATTGTTGAGATGGTGCCAGCTCAGGAACTCTATAAGAATCCTAAGCACCCTTATACTGAAGCACTTCTTTCGGCAGTTCCAAGTATCGACCCTAATAGCCATAAAACCAGGATCATTCTTCCCGGGGAGATTCCCGACCCTTCCGATCCGCCCCCAGGATGCAAATTCCATACCCGTTGTCGTTATACCAAAGAGAAGTGTAAAACCGAGGTGCCTGCTTGGGATGAGATTTCTCCAGGTCATTGGACCTTATGCCATTTTTCAAAGACTTTGAATCTTCATGGTATTGATTCGGTAAAAGCTTCCGAAAAGAAAGGACAAATGATGAAGCTATGAAAAACAAAGGGTTTGATTATACGAGTCGGGATTCTCAGGGAACAGCTGTTGAATCTATTTCAATTAAAGAATTTGATATTGAGAGATATCACGAATATAAACTATAGATCTGTAGCTGAAGTTAGTTCTGAAAAATATAAACTGGCAAAACCGATAACGGTTATATATGAGTGAGAGGAGGGATGTTTAAGTGGGAGGCTTAAAGTCAGATACTTTATTACCAATAGCCTTTGTTTTTCATCCCGAATGGTGGCATAAAAATTACGGTTTGTGCTTTGAAAGGGATTTCTTTTATGACCCTGATACCCGGGTCGAGGCCGATCTTAAAATGCGTGAGATAATGAATGATCGCTTCGCTGGTTATGGGATGGAAAGAGAGATTCAGCCTGAGCCGCGGCCCTGTATTGGAGCGGTCCATCTGGCAGCAGGTTATATTATCTCTGAGATGTTTGGCTGTGATATTAAATTCAGTAAAGAATCTTCTCCACAGGTTATACCGAAGAATATCACCGATGAGGAAGCAGATAGAATTAAGCCGATAAATTTTGCGGAGAACAAAACCTTTCAGGAATTAAAGCAGATGGTTGAATGGTTTAAAGAGAGATTCGGCTATGTGATAGGAGATATTAACTGGCACGGGGTTCTAAATGTAGCCCTGGACCTGCGGGGTGATAAGATTTTTATCGATATGATGCAGAATCAGGAGAGGGCCAGGGGGATCTTCAGTGCTATCACAGAGACAATTAAGGAATTTGTTAGTTATATCAGGGGTGAAACCGGTACTTCTTCAATTTCGGTCAACAGGACGATAAAGTTTGTCAACCCAGAGCTAAACCTGCATTCAAACTGCTCGGTAGTGATGATCTCTCCCGATATATATCAGGATTTGCTTTTAGAGTATGATACTGAACTGGCCAGGGTCTTACAGCCATACGGTATTCATCACTGCGGTAATAATATGCATCTTCATGCAGAGGGCTATGCCAGGGTAGAGGGGGCTTCTTTTTTTGATGTGGGCTGGGGCTCGGATATCTCCCTCTGCCGGCAGAAACTCCCGGAGGCTTTTTTGAACTTGCGTTATGACCCGGTAAAGATGAGACAGGCACAGCCAGATGAGGTCAGCACCGATATTCAAAAGATGCTTAAACAATCTACCAATCCGGAGAAAACCGGTATCTGCTGCATCAATATGGGCTGGGATGTACCCGATAAAAATATCAGGGCAATTGTTCATACTGTAGATGAATACCGGAAACAATTCAATAAAAAAGCAAAGAAAAGGTAATAGAAGATTTTTTATTATATAAGAGGGGTGAGGGAATTGAAAAATTTAGAATTATCCCGAATATTTGAGCAGATTACCAGGATATTAAAGATTAAAGGAGAAAATCCTTTTAAGATTAGAGCTTATGAAAAGGTTGCTTTGGTTTTAGAGAATTTAGCTATTGATATAGAGACAATTTACCGGCAGGGCGGATTAAATAATATCCCGGGAGTTGGTGAGGGTATTGCCAAAAAGATTGAGGAATTTTTAACTACTGGTAAACTTGAGTATTATGAAAAATTAAAAGAAACAATACCCACTGGGGTAATCGAACTTTTGGATATTCCGGAAGTAGGGCCTAAGACAGCTAAGCTTCTATATGAAGAATTAGGTGTGGATAGTATAGAGAAATTAGAAAAAGCAGTTAGGCAGCATCAAATTAAAGACTTACCAGGGATGGGAGAGAAATCTGAAGACAATATTTTAAGAGGAATAGAATTATACAAAAGACGGAAAGAAAGGGTTCTTTTGGGTCTGGCTTTGCCTTTAGCGGAAGAGATAGTGAAAAATTTAAGTCGGCTAGATGAGACGGATAAAATAAGCATTGCCGGGAGTCTAAGAAGAAAAAAAGAGACTATTGGCGATATCGATATCCTGGTGACCTCCCAGAAGCCTGAGAAGATAATGAAGACCTTTGTTTCTTTGCCTCAGGTTAGAGAAGTTTTAGCAGAAGGACCGACCAAATCCAGTGTTATTACCAGAGATGATATTCATGTCGATGTAAGGGTGGTAGAGCCAATAAGTTTCGGAGCAGCTCTTCAATATTTTACCGGCTCCAAAGCCCATAATATTAGATTGAGAGAATCGGCGGTAAAGAGAGGTTTAAAGATAAATGAATACGGAGTATTTAACCAAAAGACAGAACGTAGAATAACTGGGGAAGAAGAAAAGGAAGTTTATCGAATTTTAGATTTACCCTTTATCCCTCCGGAGCTAAGAGAAGATAGAGGAGAGATTGAGGCAGCACAGGAAAACAAATTACCTCGGCTGATAGAATATTCCCAGATTAGAGGCGATTTGCACATTCATACTAAATGGAGTGATGGAGCCCATACTATTAAACAGATGGCAGAAGCGGCAAAGAAGATAGGTTATAAATATATCGCCATTACCGAACATTCACAATCACTTAAATTTGCCGGGGGGTTAACCGAAGAGAGACTTCAAGAACAAGTAGAAGAAATTCGAAAATTAAACCAGGAATTGGATGATTTTACCGTTTTGACCGGAATTGAGGTTGATATTAAATCAGATGGCAGTTTGGATTTTTCTGATGAAATTTTAAGTAAATTAGATGTGGTAATAGCAGCTATTCATTCTGGTTTTAAACAGGAGAGTAAAGTTATTACCGAGAGAATTATCAAAGCTATGCAAAATAAGTTTGTAAGTATTATCGCTCATCCTACCGGACGCTTAATCGGATACCGTGAATCATATCAAGTAGATATAAATGAGATGATAAAGGTAGCTGCAGAGACCGGGACTATCTTAGAAATAAACGCCCATCCGGAAAGGCTTGATTTAAATGATGTCTATTGTCGGATGGCTAAAGATAAAGGAGTACAGTTAGCCATTGAGACCGATGCCCATAGTATTGAGGGATTAACCTTTATGGATTTAGGAGTAGCCGTAGCCCGTAGAGGATGGTTAGAAGAAAAGGAGGTTATCAATACCCTTCCTCTGGATAAATTATTAAAGAGATTGGAAAATAAATAGAAAGTAATGTTTTGTAATAAAGAAAGAAGATTTTATGTTAAATTTTAATGATGTAAATGAAAAACTGAGCCAAGAAAATATTTCTAAAATTAAAGATATTATAAAATGGCTTTTAGATTCTTACTATAGAGCTACGGGTATTAAGGTAATCTTTATAGATAGAAAAGGAAAGATATTTTTATCTTCGACTTCTGATGGATTTTTTTGTAATATTTGTAAATTGATTCAAAGTAGGGAAGAAGGGGAGAGAAGGTGTTTGGAGACTTTCCAGAATAGTGCTTTAAAGAGTATCGAGTATGGATTTCCTTATATTTATCAATGTTATGCTGGTATTATTGAATGGTCTGCTCCTTTCTTATTCGAGGGTGAATTTTTAGGCTCCTTTGTTTCTGGTGGAGTTTTGATGAGAAAACCAGATTCTTCTTTTTTAAAAGAGATCAAAAAGGTAGATAAGACTTTGGAGATAGAGGAATCTCGTTTAAAGGAGGTTCTTAAGAAGGTTAAAATAGTGTCAGAAAAAAAGGTAAAAGCAGCTGCCGATATTCTTCATATTATGGCTAACTATTTAGCAAAAATGGAGTTAATAGATACTAAACTGCGCCAGGAGAGATATATTCAACAAGCAAAAATTTCTGAGGAAATTCAAAGCATAAAAAGAAAAGAATTAGAGTCGCTTGAAAAGGAAGAGAAAGATGAAAATTCATTTATTTCTATCAGTTCACTCTACCCTTTAGAGACAGAGAGAGAATTACTAAGGAGAGTTAGATTAGGGGATAAAGAAGGAGCAAAAGAAGTATTAAATGAGATTTTGGGGAAAATATTATTCAAAAATGCCGGTCAAATAGAATTAATTCGAGCTCGACTCTTGGAACTGGCAGTCGTTCTTTCTCGAGCTGCAGTAGAAGCTAAAGCAGAATTAGAAATGATTTTGGGATTAAATTTTGAATATATCCAAGAATTAGGCAAACTTAAATCTATTGAGGAATTGTGTATTTGGATTGTAAAAGTTTTAGATAGATTTACTGAATCTGTTTATGAGAACAGAAATATTAAAAATGTAGATATGATCAGAAAGACCAGAGAATTTATTCGAGCAAATTATAAAAAGAAGATAAGATTAATAGATGTAAGTAAAGCAATTTATCTAAGTCCTTATTATTTAAGCCATATTTTTAAAAAAGAAACTGGATCTACTTTATTGGAGTATTTAACTAAAGTCCGTATTGAGGAAGCTAAGCGATTATTAGAAAATACTCCATGGAATACCACTCGAATTTCTTTTGAAGTAGGTTGTTCAGACCAAAGTTATTTTTGTAAAGTTTTTAAAAAATCAGAAGGTATATCACCTTCTGATTATAAAAAAAGAATGAAAAGATGATTAATTTATTTCGATATTACACTTAAATATATCCCCAATATACCTATTATAAGCCTCTTAGTTTCATATTAGTTACAACCAAAAATATTTTATTTCTCATTTTTTAAATTTTCTTCGTATTCTTAATCAAGGCTTAAATGGGAGCAGATGAATAATAATATTTTCTTAAAAAGCAAGATATTACCTAAAAATACAATAATATATATAGTTTTAATACAGCTTATTTTATAAACTTAATTTAGATTTTTTAAAAAAGATTTAGAGGTAATATTATGGTAAATTTAAATAACATTTCAGAAGCTTTGCAAAGCGGAAGGGCGGAAAAAGTACAAGAACTGGTTAAACAAGCCTTAAATGAAGATATAATTCCTAAAAAAATTTTAGAGGAAGGTTTGATTCGAGGAATGTCTATTATTGGAGAAAAATTTAAAAAAAATGAAGTATATGTTCCCGAAGTCTTAATCGCTGCTCGCGCAATGCATGCAGGAATGGATGTTTTAAAGCCCAAATTGACTGAAACCGGGATAAAGAGTATAGGTAAAGTAGTAATGGGCACAGTAACAGGAGATTTACATGATATAGGAAAAAATTTAGTAGAAATGATGTTAGAAGGTGCGGGCTTTGAAGTAATAGATTTGGGAGTTGATGTCTCTGCTGAAAAATTTGTGGAAGCTGTAAAAGAACATCAGCCTAATATAATAGGGATGTCTGCCCTTTTAACTACTACCATGGTTAATATGGTGGAAGTAATAAAAGCGCTTGATGTTGCAGGATTAAGAGATAAAGTAAAAATAATGGTAGGAGGGGCACCAATTACTCAAAATTATGCTGATCAAATAGGGGCAGATGGATATTCTGCCGATGCTACTTCTGCTACGGATAAAGCAAAAACTTTTTTGAGTTAAATATTTTATCTGCTTTAAGGAAGTGTTTTTATATTTATGAATATTAATAGAATTATTAGAGAAAAAAATCTGGTAATCCCTTTGCTCGGTGCACCAGGTATTACTCTTTCTAAAACTACCTTAAAAGAAAACCTTACTAATTCCGAAGTACAATATAGAACTCTTTCTATGCTAATAGATAAGTTTAGCCCTGATGGTATTTTCCCTATGATGGACCTTACGGTTGAAATTGAAGCTTTAGGGTTAGAAATAAACTTTCCCAAAAATGCTAATCCTTCAGTGGCGAAACCACTGATTAAGAACAGAGAGGATCTAGAGATTCTTAAAGGTAATTGGCATGGAATTACCGGGAGGATGAAGGTTTTTATTGAAGTTATGGAAAGAATAGCAAAAAAATATCCTATAATAAAAGGTGGCTATGTAATTGGACCTTTTACTATGGCTGGTGAACTTATGGGAACTCATGATATAGCTATGAAGGCAATGTTAAATCCTGAGCTTGTATCTGAGTTGGTGAATTTTTCTCTGGAGGTAATTAGTGAATATGCTAATGCTCTTTTTAATGCTGGAGCAGATACAGTAGCAGTCTTAGAACCATTAGCAGTTATACTTTCACCAAATAAGTATAAAGAATTTTCTCTCTATCCTTTTAAAAAATTGGGTTCTAATCTTAATAATAAACCCTTAATATTACATATTTGTGGAAATACTAATCATCTGATAAAATCAATGTTGGATTCAGGTGCGGTAGGGTTAAGTTTGGACAGTGTAATAAATTTTGAAGAACTAAAAAAGATAATTCCTCAAGAAATTACCCTTATGGGCAATTTAAACCCAGTTAAAATATTTTTGCAATCTACTCCTGACCAAGTAGCAGAAGCTACAAAATCCTTGAAGGAAAATATGAAAGATACTAAAAACTTTATTTTAAGTTCAGGTTGTGATCTTCCTTTAAATACTCCTTTAGAAAATATTGAAGCCTTTATGAAAGCTGCACGGGGGAAAAATTAATTAACTTGGGGAGTTTAATAATAATAGGTGAACGGCAAAATGCTAAAAATAACTTTCTTACCTGATAAAAAAAATATTAAAGCAGATAAAGGAACTACTATACTGGAAGCAATGGAGAGAGCAGGAATAAGTATTGATACTCCCTGTGGTGGAAAGGGAATTTGTGGTAAATGCAAAATATTGGTTACTAAAGGAATCAATCCAATTACTTCTATAGAAGAAAAATTTTTATCAGAAGAAGAAATAAGAAAAGGTTTTAGGTTGGCCTGTCAAGCTAAACTTTTTAAGGATAGTATAATAGAAATACCTTCAGAAATTAGGTTAGATTTTAAAAGAGTATTTTCTTCTAATTCAAAGGGAGATATTCATCGTACCAAAAATAATTTTTCTCTTGAGTCTAATTTAAAAAAGGTATTTTTAGATTTACAAAAACCTTCTTTGGATGACCAGAGGTCAGATTGGGAAAGAATTAAAGATGGATTGTCTTCAAAAAAGATAAAAAATATTTCTAATTTAAAAATATCTGTAGAGATATTAAAAAAGATTCCTATTTTAATTAGAAGAGCTAATTTTAGAATAACAGTTACTATCTGTAATGACGAAATTATTGATATAGAAATCGGTAATACTGCGAAAAAGAGTTATGGTATTGCCTTTGATATTGGGACGACTACAGTAGTGGGATATTTAATTGATTTGGGAAGCGGTGAAGAGCTTTTTGCTGTGGCCAAGACTAATCCTCAAATTATTCATGGCGATGATGTTATTTCTAGAATTGGATTTGCCCAACAACATAAGGGCGATTTAGAGAAATTACAAAAAGAAATAGTAATTACTTTAAATGAAATAATTAGAGAGACTACTCAGAAAGCGGAAATAGATAAAAGCAATATTTACGAAACTGTGATCGTTGGTAATACTTGTATGCACCATCTCTTTTTAGGTCTTAATTCTATTAATTTAGCACCTTCGCCTTATATCCCTGTTATAAAGGAAAGCCTTAGCCTGAAGGTAAAAGATATTCCTGGGTTATCACTTAATCCAACTGCTAATATTTATATGCTTCCTAATATTTCTGCCTTTGTAGGAGCAGATATTTTAGCCGGGATTTTATCTACTTCTATGTGGAGGGAAGATAAAACTGTTCTTTTTGTGGATTTAGGTACTAATGGAGAAGTAGTTTTAGGTTTGAAGAAAAAATTATGGGCTTGTTCAGCGGCTGCGGGACCGGCTTTTGAAGGGTCTCGAATTAGTTCAGGGATGAGAGCAGCGGAAGGGGCCATAGATAAAGTTAAAATAGATAATAAGTTTATTACTTATAAGGTAATAGAAGATGGTAAAATTAGAGGTATTTGCGGATCGGGATTAATTGATCTAATTGCTGAATTACTCAAATTAGGACTTATAAATAAAAGTGGCAAGCTTATAGATAGAGAAGAATGTAATTTTGAACTGAGTGAAGAGATTAGAAAAAGAATTATTAAAGGACAAAAAGGTAATAGATTTCTTTTAGTAAAAGGTAAGGAAACAGAAAACGGGAAACCCATTTATCTTACCCAGAGAGACATTAGAGAAGTACAATTAGCAAAGGCTGCAATATTTGCTGGCATAAAAATACTTTTAAAAGAACTAAATATTCCCTTAGAAGATATTCAAGAAATATTACTAGCTGGAGCATTTGGTAATTTTATTGATAAAAAAAGTGCAGTAAGAATAGGATTAATCCCTAATTTACCATTAAAGAAAATAGAATCAGTCGGTAATGCAGCGGGAAGAGGAGCAGAAATAACTTTATGCTCTAATAAGATGAGGGAATTATCTCAAGAGATATCTAAAAAAGTTAAATATGTTGAATTATCTTCCCGCCCCGATTTTCAGGAAGAATTTATAAAAGCAATGATTTTTTAATGTTTTATTCTAATAATTTTCTTCTATCTTCTAAAACTCTTTTTACCTCTTGGGCAGCTGATTTTCTTAATTCTGCTTCTGTTTCAAATCTATTTTAATAACTCTATTAAATTTTAATTCGATTATTAAGCTAAAAAAATTTTCTTGACATAGTATTATAATAGAAGTATTATTATTTTAGAACAGCGTTCATAAAAATATCTAACAGTGTTCTTTATTTCACTATAAATAATAGATTAACAGAAGATAAAGATATTTTTTAATTATTAAATCCTTTAGGATATTTATATCGATTACGATAAGCACAAAATAAGATAAATACTTAATTAGAGGTTATAGATAATGGAAAAGAAAATAATTCAATCTATAGATCGAGCTTTACAAGTTCTTGAGTTATTTAGCTTAGAAAAGCCTGAGTGGGGAGTAACTGAAATAAGTAAAGTTCTGAATATTTATAAAAGTAATGTACATAATGTGCTAACAACCTTAGCTGAAAAGGGTTTTGTGAAAAAAGATTCTAAAACAGATAAATATAAACTCGGTATAAGATTTTTTGAACTAGGTAGTGTGGTTATTAAAAATATGGATTTAAGAAAAATAGCTCATCCTTATATAGAAAAATTGTCTAAAGAATTTAATGAAACAGTGCATTTAGGAGTGTTAGATGAAGGAAGAGTTGTTTCTATCGAGCGAGAAGAATCTGATAAAGGCCTATGTTCCCATATCGAGATTGGTAGAAGAGCTCCTCTGCATTGTACTGCTGTAGGGAAGGCCATAATGTCTTATCTTTCCGAAAATGAAATTAATTTAATAATAAAAGAAAAAGGGTTAGAAAAATATACAGAAAATACTATTACCACCAAAGAAGGTCTCGAAAATGAATTTAAAAAAATTCGAAAACAAGGTTATGCTGTGGACAATATGGAACACGAAGAAGGGGTACGATGTGTAGCTGGACCAATACGAGATTATAACGGAAAAGTAATTGCTTCCATGAGTATTTCTGGGCCAGCATTTAGAATAGATGAAAGTAATATACCTAATATTGCTAAAAAAGTTAAAGAATATTGTGATTGTATTTCTAAAGAAATGGGTTACAATTTTAATCAAAACAAATATTAAATTATTTGGAGGAAGATTTACAATGTTTGATAAAGAAAAATATGGAAAGATATTAGTTCCCTTGGTAACCCCCTTTAAGGAGGATCAGAGCGTAGATTATGAAGCAGCAGTAAGTATTGCTGAAAAATTAATCAAAGATAATCAAGCTGATTCATTAGTCTTATCTGGAACAACCGGTGAATTTTTTACTATGAATTTTGAAGAGAGAGTAAAACTCTTTCAAGTTATTAATGAGGCTGTAGGGGATAAAATACCCCTGATTGCTGGCATTGGTTCTTCTTCTAC
>Ga0315545_1005101_pt1 | contig 10635 bp, 13 predicted proteins | sample SalMarSW160210MG_FD_203096 | JGI IMG/M metagenome (GOLD analysis project Ga0315545, IMG submission 203096) | Salt marsh sediment microbial communities from the Plum Island Ecosystem LTER, Massachusetts, United States - Salt Marsh Sediment SW1602-10 ...
CTTCCGTGCTGCCGGTGAAAGCTATCTTGTCCACATCGGGGTGGGTGCAGAGAATTTCGCCTAGCTCCCCCCCTGGGCCGGGAATGACATTGAATACTCCGTCCGGGATGCCGGCTGCTTTTGCTGCTTCTGCCATTATGAGAGAGGTAAGAGGGGTATACGAAGCCGGTTTCAAAACAAGCGTATTGCCCATGATGAGGGCAGGAGCAATCTTCCAGCAGGCTATATACATAGGGTAGTTCCAGGGAGAAATTCCTACACATACCCCAACCGGTTCCCTGCGGATGAATTCACGGCCCGGCGCAAAAGCGTTGCCCGAGACTGGGATTTCCTCCTGCCAGGGAAATTTTGTGGCTGCTGCCAGACTCAAATTGCGTAATAAGGTGATACATATTAAGGGCATGAACTTAGCTAGCGATACGACCTGACCGGCGTTCATGGATTCAGTTGCAGCTAGACGAAGTCCCTGCTGTGCTATCTGGTCCGCAAAATCCTGAATTTTTGCCATACGGGCCACCGGGGACAATCCACTCCAGTCTCCTCTGTCGAAAGCCTTACGCGCGGCCGATATAGCCCTTTCTGCGTCAGCCTTTCCTGCCTGCGCTACCGTGGCTATAGGCGCCTCAGTGCCGGGGTCGATTGATTCAAAGGTCTTTCCATCCGCGGCGTCGACAAATTCGCCATTGATAAAGAGTTTGTAGTGTTCCACTTGCTACCTCCTTTTAGTGTGTTTCTAAATGGCAACCTAGTATCACATAATACCACCATAAAACGGGCTGAATTGCTTCAGTCATTCTCGGACAAATCGATGGTGACAAAATGATAGAACCCTCCTCAGCACTCAAGCGTCTGCCTTGATTTCCATCCATGTCATTACCCCACCTGGTTTGGTTTTATTATATCTTCCCCTGGGAGGAGTTTTCGCATTTTCCCCTGAAGCTAGCTGTCCGACTTCTATTGAAGCACAACATCCTTTTGTGAAGCCTTGCCTTCCGTTCTTTCATATTTGTCTCTCAAGTATGATTTTATATAGCGATTTGTATAACTTCGAATATGTAAACTATTCTCGCATGCTCTTGTTATACCAGTTACGCTTCGCCACATTCGAGCCTGTAGTCGCAGTAAGAGCACATCCATGAAGGGCATTTGGGAAGCTGCAGTGGTGATGTCGCCTTTTCCAAAAGCTCAAGCCGGCGTAATGCTTCAGCTTTCACAGCATTCAAATTCCTGAAGTTTACATCATATACCATCAGCTTGGCATCCTCTTTGGGAACCTTAACATAGTAGAGCAGCAGCCTGCCTTTTGTGTTCTCTGTTAAGGCACAGTCAAATCCCAGGCGGAGGAAGTAATGAGGGAATGCTCTGGGCAAGCGTTCTCTTTCCACCAGTGAAGAAAATTTTGGGTCGCGCAAAATGGTGGGCAAGTTTTGCCAGATTTGGACCAGGTCGGCTAGTGGTGCATGCTTCACGGGAATCCTCTGCGCTTCGCCTGGGGCACCGTAGCGTAATGAATCGCGGAGTGCATCGAGAAAGCCGCGCTCATCCATGGAACGAAGATACTCTTCCTTCTCCTCCCGAACTTCTTCACTCGACTTAAGGCGCTCAAAATATGCTTTGCGGGGGAAGACAATATCGTTGATGCCAAACAGTTGGGATGGTTGAGACCCAGCCATTTTACTGAGGAGTTGCTCACAGGTCATGCTATCGACATAGGTTTCCCCGGCTAACTCAGCTATCTCGTGTGATGCTGGCACCGATGTGGTTGCGCAGTCGCATACCTGGGAATAATCGCACTGCCTTTTGAGCCAGGGGCAAACGGGGAGATTACTGGGGTCGTTGGAAATGAGTGCTTGCACCAGGAGGTCTCGTCTCCGCCGCATTTCCTCTCGAATTGCTTCCAGGTCTGGGAAAGTAACGTGATAGACAAGCAGAGGGGAAGTTGAGGGCGATTCCTCTCCCTGGCGCTGATAAATGATAATTTCTCCCTCGTGGGCATTGACCATAGCACAGTACATGCCCAATTGCTCGATATAATTTGGCCTGTATTTCAATAAATCCTTCGTGTCTATAGGCGTGGAGGTGGTCTTAACCTCTACGGGAATCTTTTCGTAAATATCAATCTTGCCGACAATGCCCTCGGCTTCTACAAATTGCTCCAGGTATTCTTCGCTGGATACGGCTGAGCCGAATGTCTTGTGAAAGCCGGTGCCGGCCCACATAAGCTGCTGTTTCTCCAGAGGTGGCACGATTTCGGGATACTTTCTCCTGAAGTAAGCCTGTTTGAGGTTAAGCAGGTCGGTTACGGAGATGCGATATGGAGGGCGGCGCGTCTTTAAGCTTTGCATTAAAGCATCCTTGACCGAACGGTTCGCCTCGATGTGGGAAACATAAGATGCGATATCAAATTCAGCCATTGCGCTACCTTATATTAGTTTAGTCCCTAGGCGTAGGTCAATCGATCAAGATTACTTAATACTCGGCCCGTCATTCTACTTCGTTTTGCCTGTCATTCTGAGCGGAGCGAAGAATCTTATCTTGCTCAGGATAGACTCCATGAGGAGTCTAGAGACCCTTCGCTATCGCTCAGGGTGACAACCGAGTGCTCCCTTCACCTCCAGGCCCTCAGTCGCCTGAAGGCTTCGAGCTTCTCTCTGTCCCCAATTTTAGCCTTTTCCACCGCTTGTGCCAGAAATTGGATGCTGCTATCGTAGGTCTTCCTGTCCACGGGATAAGGATGGCCATCTTTGCCGCCGTGGGCAAAGCTGTAGCTCGCCGGGTCTCGCAGGCTGACAGGTGTCTCATAGGCTAGCTCTGAAATAAGACTCAGGGCGCGGAGCGTTTTTGGTCCTACGCCCTCCAGGGCTAGCAATGATTCGAAATTCTGTGGCTTATGTTCATAGGCGGTGAGGAAAATCTTGCCCAGCCTGTCAGGGTGAATATCCTCCAGGCTGATATAAGGTCGCCGAGGCAAATTTAAGGTCTTCAGCTTGTTTAGCTGGCCTACAATTTTATCCGGCTTCTCTTCGGCGGCGACCTGGGTAATGACATCCCTCACATTTGCACTTTCTAAAGCCACCAGATTCAATGCCTCTCCTCTGGCCTGGGAACAGATAGCCGCCTCGGGCTCGCAAACAAAATCGCTGACTTTCTCCCCCAGCCAGTGGTAGCGGCGCGCATAGCGGTTAACCTCATTCATACCTTGCTGGATGACTGCCCAGGAGCCGTCTTTGGTAAAGAAGAAGCTGTGGTGATAGAGCTGATAGCCGTCCTGAAGGGCGGAATTATCTACTTTGGCCGACATTCGGCTGGCGTACACCAGGGACGACGGATTTACCTTCAGCAGATGCCCGGCGTTTTCTATCTCCAGAGGAGTTTTCCGCGAAGTCCTGCCCTTGCCCCCGGCCACAAATAAGCCAAGCTCTCTTTCCAGTCCTCGCATTCCTTCCTTTATGGCGCCGCAGACAGTGGTAGTAACGCCGCTGGAATGCCAGTCATAGCCCAGGACGCAGCCGAAAGCCTGAAACCAGAAAGGGTCGGAAAGACGGCGCAGCATCTCCTCAGTGCCAAACTCCGTTACCGTAACAATGGTAATCTCCCGGGCAAGCTGACACATCCGCCCGAAAAGCCACGGCGGCACCTTGCCATAATGCAAAGGCAAATTAGCAATCCCCGTCCTCTGTCCCGAGCTAAACATCTCCTGTTTAGCTGTATTATACAACAGCGTTTGCCCTAATATCATCGCAATTTTGACACGGAAAACGCGGCCATTGCTTGTCGCATAGACTACTGGACATAAAACGAATTTCGTATATACTTAAGTATAAGGAGGTCTTGAAATGACTGAACAAAACTATATGATCAGAATTAAACTTGGTGAGGTTGAAATTGAGGCCGAAGGGGACAAGGATTTTGTAGAAAAGCACATTGAGGAATTCAGGAAAGAGATGCCTAGGATTGCTAAGGAGTTACCATCTAAAGAGGTTACTCCAGAAATCTCGAGAGAGCGGATCGAGCTGGGGAAACTTTCCATTGCTGAATTCTATAAAGAGAGGAAACCAAAGGAGGATATAGAGGTAGCGGTAACTATCGCATACTACCTCACAACTTCTGAGAAAAAAGAGGAATTTACCAACCAAGAGATTAAAGAAGAGGCAAATAAATTAGGTTACAAACTGTCAAATCCAGCTGACACTCTAAAAAAAGCGGCTTCAGGGAAAAAGGCATATGTAAGGAAAATTGAGAAGGGTAAATGGACACTTACACTGGAAGGAAAAAGGTTTGTAGAAGAAGAACTGCCCAGAAAAAGTGAGGTGTAGTGGAGAACATAAAGAAAATTCTTTCCACTAATATCGATACAGACTTAGTCAAACATCTGTTAGAACATTATAAAGAATTGAAGCAACAATTCTTCCTTGGTAAATATGAACCAAGTCAACTGAACTGTGCCAAATTTGCGGAAGTGGTAATGCGAATTCTCGAATATATTACTAAGAAGAGCTATACCCCTTTTGATAAAGGCCTTTCTTTAGACGAGCTTGCAAAGGAATTTGAACAGTTACCCAAAGATAAATTCCCTGACTCGCTTAGAATTCATATACCTCGGATTCTTCGAGCCACTTATGATATTAGAAGCAAGCGTGGTGTAGCACATGTAGGAGAGATAAACCCAAATTTTATGGATGCGACTTTTGTTGTTTCTGCGTGTGATTGGGTTATGGCCGAATTTATAAGGCTGTATCACACGGGTGACTCAAATGAAGCGCAGAGAATCATCGATTGCATAGTAGAGAGAAAGGTTCCCATTATAGAAGAATTCGACGAAGACCTCAGAGTTTTGACTCCAGATCTTCCTGTTGCAGATAAGATTCTGCTTATTCTGTATAAAAAGCATCCAAATTATGTTTCAACCAGCGATTTGAAAAATTGGATAAAGACTAGATCGCCAAGCCACATCACCACTGCTTTATATCGACTGGATGATGATGCAAAAGTTCACCGTAAAGGTAAGGAGAATATAATTACCCGAAGAGGAATCAAATATATTGAGGAGAATCTCCCAAAAGAAATTTGATGCCACTAAGCAAAGCACTTCGCCACAGAGAATTGGGAATGAGGAACATCAAAGAGCGATATCTTGTAAATGACAATGGCAATCGCATTGGATTGGTGCTTGACATAGAGGGTTACCGTCGTTTACTCCAAGGAACTTGAGGAAAAGGTAAAACAGATAAGAAGCCTTAGAAAATATTGAAGTTTAGCTGTTGCGATACGTGAGATAAATGAAAGCAGTAGAAGTTAGAGAACTGGTCAAGGACTATGGGAGCTTGCGGGCAATCAATGGAATCTCCTTTGAAGTAAACGAAGGAGAGATATTTGGTCTGATAGGTCCTAATGGTGCGGGGAAGACAACCGCACTGAGAGTCGTTGCCACGCTGCTTCAAATAACCTCGGGCTCGGTAACGGTCTTCGGCTATGAACTTCCTAAAGAGGCGGGAGAGGTGAGAAAGATAATAAGCTATTTGCCCGAAGAGGCCGGCGCCTATAAAAATCTCAGGGGTAATGAGTACCTGAATTTTATCGCCAAATTCTTTGGCGAGGGAGAGAAATCCCAGGATATAGTCCAGAGAGGATTGGAGATAAGCAATTTGGGGGAGAGAATAAATGATAAAGTTGATACATACAGCAAGGGAATGACACGGCGTTTGCTCGTGGGCAGAGCTTTAATGGTAAACCCGAGATTGGCAATATTAGATGAGCCTACCTCTGGCTTGGATGTGGTAAATGCTCAAGAGGTGAGGAGGATAATAAATAGCTCAGTCGAGGCAGGAGTGGCGGTCTTGTTGTCTTCGCATAATATGCTTGAGGTAGAGCTCTTATGTCACCGCATCGCTTTGATAGACGATGGGAAAATAGTTGCCAGCGGGACTGCCGCGGAACTCAAAAATGAATATGACGCTAGAAATATAGAAGAGGCTTTTGTTAAGGCGATTAAATAACCCCACGAAAATCGTGCGATTTTCGTGGGGACCCCGTTAATTTAGAATCAAATCTATCTGGGGTTCTCAAAAGCCGCAAGACTTTTTGGAGTTGATTTAAATGCTTGGCAACATAATAAAGAAAGAATTCAAAGAGTTGTTTACCATCTCAACCCTGCTCCCAATAGTGGTTGTTGCCCTAGTATTTGGCTTTGTGGGGCAAATGGTTGGCAACGTTGGGGAAAGAATAGAGGATAAGCCAGTCATAGGCATCGCGGATATGGACGGTGGCGATTTTTCTGATATAGCCATGTCCGTTCTTATCGAGAAGGCAGAGGTTATCTATGATGGCAGTGATGCTGAAGAAGGCTTGAAAGAAGTAAGGGAAGAAAATGGAGTTGCGCTTCTGGTAATACCTGAAAACTTCAGCCAAAACATTTATGCCAATCATCCCGGGGAAATAGAAATTTACTGGATAATGAGAGGGGCGGGGATGCTGGATTCCATATCCTCGGGCGTGGCTGAAGGGCTTATCCAATCAGTGAATCAGGAGATATCGAAGAAACTGATACAACAAGATAACTTATTAGATCCAGCCCTCATCTTGGCCTCGACGACAAGAAGTGAAACCACATTTTTCAAGGGAAAGGAGGTCGTGGGGCTATCGCCAAGTCAACTGAGTAATATGCTAATTTCACAATCGGTAGTTATGCCCGTTGTAGTAATGATGCTCATAATCATGGCGGGGGTTGCCGTAATATCTTCGATGGGATTGGAAAAGGAAAACAAAACCCTGGAGACATTGTTAACCCTGCCTGTAAGAAGAAGTCATATAGTAATTGGCAAAGTAGTTGGTAGCGCTCTGGTAGGGATGCTGATGGCAGCCGTCTACATGATTGGATTTTTATACTACATGCGTTCGTTCCAGATTTCAGATATAAATCTGGCGGATTTTGGGTTGACCTTGGGCGTGCAAGATTATTTATTGGTAGGAATTTCGTTATTCGCAGCTCTTTTAGCCGGGCTTTCACTATGTATAGTTCTGGGAACATTTGCTAAGAATTACAGAAGTGCCCAGGCACTAATCTTCCCGATAACCGCTCTTGCTATGATCTCCTCGTTCACAATCATGTTTAAAGATTTCGATACCATTCCCGCCGTCTTAAAAGTTTTGCTGTTTGCCATACCCTTTTCCCACCCTATGATGGCTGTGCGGGCTCTTATGCTGGATAATTATTTGCTGGTAATCGGCGGTATTGCTTATGCAGTAGTTTTCACGGCAATAATGATAGCGGTGGCGGTCCGCATTTTCAATTCGGACAGATTGCTGACCGGAAGCGTTCGAAAAAGGGCAGCTCGGGGAAAACTGGTGTGGGGATTTCGGCGGTAATAAATTAGCCGGCACAAAAATAACTTTCCTGCGCACTAAGTTGCGTTGCAGTCCGAGGGTGTTTGGGTAAATTCCTGATAATGAGATAAAAGTGGGTCCATATGATAACTATAGACGGTGCAGCCGGGTCGGGAAGTGGAACCATAGTTCGCTATTCTGTGGCGCTGGCTAGCCTGCTGGGTAAGAAAATAAGGATAGAAAATATCAGGGCGGGGAGGGATAAGCCAGGGCTGAGGGCGCAGCATCTTAAAGTGGTGCAGGCTTGCCGGGAGATGTGCCATGGGGTGGTGAACAATGCTGCGGTGGGCTCTAAGGAGATTACCTACACACCCGGAGAAAGGTTCAATGGAGGGGAGTATAGCTGGGATATAGGGACGGCAGGCTCAACCACCATGATGGCCCAGACGCTTTTGCCTCTGGCTTGCTTTGCCCAAAAGCCCTCCAAATTCAGGCTGGAAGGCGGGCTGTTTCAGGATTTTGCCCCTTCGGCCTATCATATGAAGTTTGTTTTGCTTCCGTTTCTAAAGCACATGGGTGTCCGAGCTGAACTTGACATAATCCATCCTGGCTATGTGCCAAGAGGCGGTGGGATTATAGAAGTTAGAGTTGAGCCGGCGGGGAAATTGAAGCCGCTAAATCTTACCGAGCAGGGGGAAATTTTCAATATCAAAGGCATAGCGCTTTCCTCGCATTTGAAAGAAAAGAGGGTAAGCCAGAGGATGGCAGCGGAATGCCAGAGGGTATTAAGCTCTTATGGCTATAAAGCAGAAATTGAGAAAATCGAGGATGAAAGCTCCCTTCAAGAAGGTGCGGCCCTGGCGATATATGCCGAGACGAGCCTGGGTAACCGGATGGGTTCCGACAGGGCAGGGAGGCCGGGCAGAAGCTCGGAATCCATAGGAAGATATGTGGCTGAGAGATTTATAGAAGATGTTAAAACTGGCGCCGCAGTTGATAGATATATCGCAGACCAACTCATAATCTATGCTGGCTTAGCCGAGGGGTTTACAAGGTATTCGGTCCCCCGCATTACTGAACATGTGGAGACAAACCTGTGGCTGGTCGAGGAATTTCTTGGCGTCAGAACAAAAATCGATGGCAATCTCCTGGAGATAGAAGGGATTGGCTTCGCCTAAATGGAAAACCTGGTCAAGCGGGCAGCAAAGGATTTGGCGGAAAGCAAATATGCCATTGCGTTAACCGGGGCGGGCATGTCAACCGAATCGGACATACCTGATTTCAGGGGACCAAAGGGCATCTGGACCACGAATAAAGAGGCAGAGGCTAAGGCTTATCAAAGATACGAGCTTTTCCTGAACAACCCCAGGGCGTACCGGGAGGAAATGCTGGGGTTTCAGGGGACATACGGGACGTTTTATGAACAAATCAGGCAGGCTAAGCCAAATCCAGGTCACTATGCTCTAGCTGAGCTCGAAGCTGTGGGGATACTAAAGTGCGTAATCACGCAAAACATTGATGGTCTACATAAAAAGGCGGGGAGTAAAAGGGTTTTAGAATATCACGGCAGCACCCATGCGCTGAGGTGTATTTCCTGTGGCTCAAGGTTTGTCAGAGAAGAAATCTCCCTGGATGAGCTTCCGCCTCGCTGCAAGTGTGGTGCTGTCCTGAAGGACGATGTGGTTCACTTCAAGGAGCCGATACCTTCAGATGTCATGGAGGAGTCGGAAAAAGAAGCTTTGGGATGTGACTTGATGCTTATCTGCGGGACATCAGCAGTGGTTTATCCTTTTGCCAATCTGCCCAGGATGGCAAGATTTCATTCGAGTAGATTAGTCCCGGGTCTGGATGTAATGGGGAATAAGGCTAATGTGAAGATAATAGAAGTAAATGCGGACCCTACGCCGCTCACCCAGGAAGGCATATCAGATTATTTAATCCGGGGGAAGACAGGTGAGATATTGCCCAGGATAGTGGAAGAGGTTAACAAAAGCATAAAAACATAAAAGCCAGTATATCTATTGCTAATCACGGTCAATATGCAACTAGACCTTGAGATTATCTCATTCTCGTGTTACTATTATCTAAAAGACAGGGAGCTTTTATGAGAACGGATGGAAGAAGGCGATTTTGACGAAGATTGACTGAATCTCTGGCGAAATAAAGGGGGGTGAGATGTTAAGGAGTAAGTATTTTTGGATAGCAATAGTAATTCTAGTACCATTTATAGTGGTGTGGGTTATGTATGGTATAGCTTGGGCCTTAGGCATGCTGGGGATGGTCGCAATTCTTTTCCTCTTTGTTTCTGGAAGCAGAAGGAGGCGAGCAAAACGCTACATCGTTTACGAAGAAGATGATGATGAAGATTACGATGAGGATGAGGAGGATGTAATAATAATGGAAAGACAACCGCAAAGACGGTCAGGTTATTCGGAACGGGTTAGAGACTTGTATTTCCCAAAGGGACTTAGAAATATTCATCAAGATGGTTTGAACGAACTTGGACAAAGGCAAAGAGAGAGTTTGAACGAAACTCTCCGTCGTTTGCGCCGACTAAGGTGACATGCGTCATATCTCCCTGAAGAACCGTATCGCGCCGATAACCGCCAGAGTGACACCTGCGATCCCTAGAATTACTGCTAACCTGTCTCCAAACAAAAATATGCCTTCCTGAAACAGTGGAGTATCATCAGGCATCCCCAAATATCCTCTGACGAAAAACCATATCAGCGATACAACTACCGCTGCTAAGCCATATTTAATCATTGTTTACTCGGCTACAATAATTCAGATAATCATCTTTGTTAAGAGCGCTTCCCAGGTTTTTGTTTGGTTATTTCTTGGATTCTCCGGACTGTCTCAGCCTCAGGATTAATTCGACGCTTTTGTCCAACAGACTTCTCAATACTCTCTTTCCATTTTCCATCAATAGGACTAAACCCTCTGGTCATTATCATCCTCCTTTATTCTTCTTCAAGTCTAGTATGGCATTTATTCAAATTCATTACAATCGTATTATTAAAATCGTGGGGTGTTTAAGAGGGGCTTCGGCCTCTCTTCTTCCTTGCTGACTACCGTGTCATGCGAGTCCTTAAGAAAGGCGAAACAATCTCAAGAGATAGAATTATTTATGAGAGATTGTCTAAATTATGGTATTCCGCAAAACCTCTTATAATTCTCCCTCTTTTTACATCACTCTCTTTAGCCTGGGGTTGGGGGTGATGCCGGGCATTCTGCCTCTTTTGGCGATGGACTTGCCTTCTATTTCGTGAAGGTCAGCGGTGAAATCAATGGGCTTGGCATCGCTGATAT
>Ga0315545_1005105_pt1 | contig 10631 bp, 8 predicted proteins | sample SalMarSW160210MG_FD_203096 | JGI IMG/M metagenome (GOLD analysis project Ga0315545, IMG submission 203096) | Salt marsh sediment microbial communities from the Plum Island Ecosystem LTER, Massachusetts, United States - Salt Marsh Sediment SW1602-10 ...
CAAAAGAAAATCCATATTTCCTCTGGCCAGATTCTTCGCTTCACTTCGTGGAGTTTACCCTTGAGCGGAGCGAAGGGCTCAGAATGACAAGGCGATATATGTCTTTGCAAATTAATACGCCTGAGGCGTATAAAAGAATTATCAATAATAATGTTAGTAAATAGGTCAGTTTGAGTAAGTTAATTTTATCATCTATAATGCTGTTATAGCTATTTTCAGCGAGGTGAGGAAAGAAAATAATCCTGAGGTCTGATTTAAGATGTGTTATCGTTTATTCGTCTTATTTATGTTTGTGCTGTGGTCTGTGTACTTAATACAAACGGTTTTTATTTGGTCCAGTCACAGAAAAGAAATGGACGAAATCATTGCCCGCGGAGATGGACCTCCGGAGAGAATCGAGCGGTTGATAGACATGCTTCGCCATAAAAGACACCTTGGTAAACAGGACAAGATAAGGCTCGACAGCCTCATTTCAATCAGGAATACACAGATAAAAGGCGTAAAACATGTGGAATCGAAAGTACGGTAAGATAAGTAAAATTCACCCAAATTGTACGTCTTATTACGTCTCGATAGTTTAAGTTCCCTTGACAGCACAGCTAAACGAGTTACAATCGGTACTGTAATAACAGAAAGATTTTCGATTAAGTTTTCTCTACTCCATACGTGATGAAAAAAGCTTGTTAGATTTGTTCTATTATTTGGGAATCTTACATGGAACGGATAAATGACTGGACGGGCCATTACGGTCCTAAATTTACACTGCCTAAGGAATTTGTGCCGTGGCTAAAATGGATAATTCCTGCTTTGGTGGTCCTGTGGCTTCTTTCAGGGATATATATCATAGACCCCGATGAGCAAGGAGTGGTACGTCGATTTGGCAAGGCTGTCAGAATAAGCGAGCCGGGACCACATTATTGTATGCCTTGGCCGATTGAAAAAGTCGACAAACCGAAGGTAAAACAGGTACGCCGAATAGAGATCGGTTTCGAAACGGTCAATCAGGGTCCGCCGGCAAGGTATCGATTTCATCCCGAGGAGTCATTAATGCTTACAGGGGATGAACAAATCATCGATGCCCAAATCATAGTACAGTATAAGATAGAGGATGCTACCGATTATCTGTTTAACGTGCGCAACCTGGAAGGCCCCCAAGGAACGATAAAGGACGCGGCTGAAGTAGCATTGCGCCAGGTAGTGGGGCAAAGACCAATTGACGACGTGCTTATCAAGGAAAAATTGCAGGTGGAGATTGATATTCGCTCAGCTCTGCAGGAAATAGTAGATGGCTACGACAGTGGTATTCGCATAATCGAAGTTAAATTACAAACTGTCCAGCCCCCCAAAGAGGTTGCGGCGGCATTTAACGACGTAGTAAGCGCCAAGGAGGATAAGGAACGGGCGATTAAAGAAGCCGAGGGATACAGAGAAGATATCATTCCCAAGGCCCGGGGACAAGCCAGGAGCATAGTCTTAGCGGCTGAAGCATATAAAGCTGAGAAGATTAGACGTGCTCAGGGCGACGTCGATAAATTCAAGGCTATCCTTAGAGAGTACGAAAAGGCAAAAAAGGTAACTCGAAAACGACTTTATCTGGAAGCTATGGAGGAGGTTTTACCGGATATAAAAAAGTTTATTATTTCCCCTGATGTAGGTAAAGGGCCGATACAGCTTTTGCCGCTTGAGGGGACGCCATTTACCAACAAGTCAAAGGCCGGAGAAAAAAGTGAATAAAAAACTTATTGCGCTTATTGTTATTGTTGTAGTAGTTGCAGTGGCTCTGGGTGGCTCGATGTTCACAGTGGATGAAACCGAGCAGGTCATCGTTACACAGTTAGGTAAATTCATCAGAGAGGTAAAGCAGCCGGGCCTGCATTTTAGGGTGCCGCTCATTCAAAGGGTACACAAGTTTGAGGCCAGAGTTTTGGAATATGACGCAGCCGCGGCAAAAATCATTACCGATGACAAAAAACATTTGGTTATTGATAATTATGCGCGATGGAAGATTAGCGATCCGCTTAAGTTCTATCAAACTGTGAGAACCGAATTCGGTGCTCAGTCAAGGCTGGATGACATTGTTTTCTCTGAGATGAGAGAAGAGCTTGCCCGGCATACCCTAACGGAAGTAGTCTCGGTAAACCGCAGCAAGATTATGGAAAAGGTAGCAGAGCAGTGCCGTAAAAAGGCAAAAGAGTACGGAATAAAGGTCATCGATGTTCGAATAAAGCGGGCCGATTTGCCGGAAGAGGTTACTCATTCGGTCTATGCGCGGATGAGAGCCGAAAGGGAGAGAATTGCTAAGAAATACCGTTCCGAGGGTGAAGAAGAAGCAGTAAAGATTAAGGCTAAAACGAACAAGGAGAAGAAAATCCTCCTTGCAGATAGTTACAAGCAGGCGGAGAAATTAAAAGGTGAAGGTGACGCAGAGGCAATCAAGATATATGCCGAAGCTTTTAAGAAAGATCCCGAGTTTTATTCTTTTGTCAGGACTTTAGAAGCTTATAGAAAATTTCTCGGCCAGGATACGACTATTATCGTTCCCAGCGATTCGGAACTTTTTCAGTATTTGAGTCCGCCGGTGCCTGCGACAGAGCGAAAGGAATAAGTCTCAAGCCGTACGCTGGTCAAGTTTTTATCTCTCGGAAACCTCCAAATGAGTGCTATGGAGTTTGTTTTTTAAGCCAGCAATCCACTAACCTTTGCAAATCACCGATGTCCACCCTGCCATCACCGGTTATGTCAGCACGTTGGCAATTACCAAAGTCGATGCTGAGCCAATGCTCAGCGAGTATTGCAAAATCGAGCAGGTTTACATAGCCATCAATATTTATGTCAGTTGGTGCTGGAATTCCACGATACAAATGTACCTTTCCGTCCCCTGCTCCAATAAGAACATCCGGATAAATATCGGCTGGGCCAAAATGGCCATCGCCGGTCCAGTAACACACGAAGGGCCTGGACCGTGGTGAGCCTGGAAGGTTTATTTGATTACCGTCAGATTCCACAGAGATGTAGCCTGAGAAGACAGGCTGCGAATCGGTTCCAACGTTCTTGTAGAACAACAATTGGCCATCTGTATTTCCTGTTAGAAGGTCCTTGTTCCCATCACCATCCAGGTCAAGTACGACAGGACTGGAACGCATCGAAGGCACAATCAAAGATGTGTCATCTTCCTGAGCGTAGGCTCCATCCGAATCAGATAAGCAGAATTGTGGTTGTGATGCATCATCACCGCTACAATTGTAATAAATGTGTACTTTACCGTCGAGGGCACCGACGACAAGGTCCAACATACCATCGCTGTCCCAGTCCACAAATGTTGGCGTGGCTCTTGCTCCTACATCAAGGATCTGAATGCCGGTAGTGCCCACACGAATGGTTGCTCCGATATCGAAGGTTGGATTCTCGTCTGTGCCGATATTGGTAAATATCTTTACGGTACCATCAGCCAGGCCGACAAGCAGGTCTTTGCGGTCGTCTTGGTCCCAGTAAACAACACGAGGGAAGCACCCTAAACAACCCGAAGCAGGCAACGTTAAATCAACGCCGTTGGACTGTGCGTAGAAGTAATCCGCAAACTGCGGCTCTGCTTCGGTTGCAGCATTCAGATATACGCGAACCTTAGCATATCCAGAGCTACCGCCCTGGCCTATGATGAGATCTTTAAGCAGATCGTTGTTCCAGTCGGCGAAAGACGGTACCGAGTAGCCGGGCACCTGGATGTCATTGCCGTCTGCCTGAACTATTTCTTCCAAACCGAGGTTAAGTAATAAGCCCCTACCAACATCTGTTTCGTCCGGTGCTGGGATGCCTCTGTATAGATGTATTTTTCCGTCGCCAGCTCCGATCAGAACGTCAAGACAGCCATCGCCTGTCCAGTCGCAAACGAACGGCCTTGAACGCGGTGAGCCAGAGAGATCTATCGGGACTCCATCGGATTGGACAAAAGAGTAACCCGAAAAAGCCGGCTCCGTGTCGGTTCCTATGTTTCTATAGAATAATAACTGTCCGTCAGTATTGCCGCTGAGAAGGTCTTTATTGCCGTCACCATCGATATCGGCTACAACTGGGCTGGAGCGACGTGAAGGGACGATCAGGTCGCTGTCGTCTTCGAGCACCGAGTATCCCGAAACCGGAGAATAAGAAAAATCCGGCGGTACTGCATCACTATTAAGATATATATGGATACAGCCATCATACGCACCAGCAACGAGGTCCAACATACCATCGTTATCCCAATCAACGGCGCTTGGTGTTGCCCTTGCTCCGACATTAATCATCGAGCCCGCAAAACCAGCCTGGAGATAAGTTCCTCCATCAAAGATGGGACTTTCGTCGGTCCCAATGTTTAAAAAGATTTTAATAGTTCCGTTGGCTTGGCCAACAAGTAAGTCCTTGCGATCATCTTCATCCCAATAAACTACTCTGGGAAAGCATCCCAGACAACCCTGTCCTGGGCAGGTTAGAGTAGAGCCGTTGGACCGGATATAAAAATAGTCGCCGAACTGAGGATCAGACTCGGTTCCAATGTTAAGATACACGCGGATCCTTGCATTTCCAGCACCACTACCCTGGCCGACGACAAGGTCTTTTAGGTTATCATTGTTCCAGTCAACGAAAGACGGTATCGAATAACCGGGCACCTGGATGTCAATACCATCGGCTTGTACAAGCTCTTCAGGACCGAGGTTTAAGACAAAATCGCCACCAAAGACATTGCATGGAGCGATAATCAGAATGGTAGTTAGAAACAAAAATTCAAGTTTCACTTCACTCCTCCCTACATAAATTCCCCCTAATCAAATATCCCCAAAACACAGGCGAGATATCCTACCCTGCCCTGATACCTCAACTGCACTCGTGATGACCAGGAAAAATGCACCACATAATTATATAATATCCGTTATCGACAATCAAGAAAACTATTCGATGTGCCCTGCAAAATAGTGAAAAAGACAGGATTTACAACCTTCGGAACATGCCCCAGGCAGATTTAGCAAATTCCTATCGATAACGAGTTAGTGGCGAGATATTAAGTGCCTCTAAGTCTATGCGATGGTTGTTAAGGTTGCAACCAGACTGCTCTGAAGGTTTTCCTATTAGGATTGGTGAGGTGCTTGTTTAAGCATGTTCCATCGTCACGCAGTTCACCCTCCATACATTCGGACTCATCAAATACTTTGATGTGTATACTACCGTCGTCGCTCAACAGAAAGAGCCGGGGAGAATTCTGAAAACAGATTATTGCCTCAGGCTCGAACTCGTCGGGAAGAGTGCTTAGCTTTCTCAAGAGTACAGGCCCCTCTTGTTGGTTGCCCGACCACCGATACAAAACGAACACACGGTCATGACCATTGTATGAGCCGGCAATAATAAAATACGCCTTGTGAAAATGAGAATACTCCATAGCTCTGATACCAAGACCGGCTAAATCCCACAATACTGGCTGGCCAAACATTGGAGCTTTGCCGTGTTCGACGACCGCATTAGGATTTTTCAATGGCACGACAAGTGCCCTTTCCTTGTGTGCAATTTTGTCAAATGGGCGAGGATTTCTAAAGCCAATATAGAGCGTCTTGTTGTCCGGCGCTGCGCATAATGCCTCAATATTTAGACCTTCTTCTTTGGGGGCGAGCTTCTCTCGCTGATTTTTCGGCAAGTCTTTTTCACTAAATCGCGTCGCCTCACTTAAGCCCAGCCCATGCATACTATCCGTTCCGACGAGCATGTGAACGAGACTCCTGTAAGGGACACCAACTGGACAGATTACAATATTTCCGTCTTCCGATTTGACAGAAGTAGCGAAAAATCGATAACGGCTTGGACGTATCTTTCCATCCTTGTTTCTGCCGTGCGAGGTAATCCAGTAGACACGGTCTGCCACCCTGGTTGCTCCTTCGATGTCTGCCTCAGGATGCTTCCGCTCTACGCTGAGGAAATCCGTCAGATCGTAGCTAAAAATGGGCGAACCTCCTTTTTCGACACTGTACACTCTCAGGATATTATTCTCGTCGTCAGCGACAACAAACATATCGTCACCTACTGCTACCGCAGCCGATGCGTCGCTGGCACCATTATAAACTCGAACCTGCCCGCTGAGCTTATCCGCAACAGAGAGAGTTACAAGGCTGGGAGCCAACAAAAAAACTGCTGTTCTGACTAAATTAATCAATTTGAATCCTCTTGTTAACCTGCTCCTTTCAATGACTATTATATGTCTCAATCTGTTAAGATTTTACAGGCACGTCAAGAGAGGAACGAGTAAAAAATCAAAGTCATTGTCCTCCGCCAGCATCTATATATTACACCAATTTGATTTAATAATTGCCGGAAAAAGCCATCGCCAAAACCTGCTGTTTTGACGCTGCCACCCATTGCTTAATCATGTGTGGCAGCCTCAAGCGCAGCGGCTCGACTGAGCTCGCCGAAGTCTTGGGGATGGGTGTGTGCTTTCGGCAATTTCTAAATATAATTGGTATTACTACCCTTAGAACATGCTATATACGCGAAGCTGCCGGACCCAGAAGAAAATCGATAATAACAGGCTAAAAATCCTGAAAATAAAGGCTGCAAGAATAAAAATCGCAGCCTGGTCTTCATACATATACCGCGTATGCGTCGGTAAGATAAATTAGATTGTTTGTGCGAACGCTACATCAGTCAGCTTACTTAAATTGGTGTATAATCCCAAATAGGATCATGTTCGCATCATCCATGACGTCGCCAATGTCACCCTCATACATCTGGTACTGGTACTCAGCGTAGAAATCATTGTTCTCGTTTATCTCACACCTTACACCAGCCACTGGACCCCAATATACGCCACTATTATCACCAAGGTCCTCCACATCAATTGTGGAATAGTAAACTTGAGCACCAGCATAGGGCACAAATTGGTTTTCCGGCATGAAATGGTACTTAGCCTTGCCACCAACTCCCCAAACATTCATGTCTGTATCTTCAATCTCAAGCCAAGCACCCAGAAGTGAGCCAGATACCTGAATATTATCAGTCAGAAAGTATCCAAGGGAAGCAGATAGTATCAGTAGGTCCAAGTCGCCATTATTCGCTAAGTTAAATGTGCCCCATCCTCCCATAAGGTCGAGTTCGGTATCACCTTGCATTACCGAGGCATTTGCGCTACCTGCTAAAGCTAAAACCATAACGCCAACAAACATTATCAATCCGTACCTCATGATATTACCCTTTCATTTCCAAAAACTAACTATTGTTTGTTTGTCCGTTAAAACACAAACTCTAAAGTTAAAGTGGTCTATCTCTTATCCTCATTTCGGCCTCTCCACAGTCTCACACTCTAAATATCCTTGGAATCCATAAAGGGGAAGTTTATCAGCCCAGCAATATAAATCAAATAAAAAACTATTTTAACTTTTTTATAGCAATCCTTTGTAAAAAGGAGCCTAAATATCTACAACACATGTATAATGTTCATACATATAAATTTTTTAACGATTTTATGTATTTTGCGTGTAATACATTTTATTATGTGAAAATGGGGCAAATGATAAGTTGCCTATCTACCCTGAAAGTGCCAATCGAAAACTGACAAAGCTGTTGATGGTCGCGGATGAGTTTACACGTGAAAGTCCTACCATAGAGGTTGTCCGGCCAGGTCTCGATCTGTTAAGACTTTATAGGCATACCAAGTAAAAAATGAGTAAAAAATCAAGGTCATTGTAGCCTGCAGAGCACACCAAACAATTCTCTGGTTGCTCGTAAATTATATCTCGTATTGCGTAAAGAGGTGGATAACTGGGCGGTACAGGACTTGAACCTGTGACCTCCTGCGTGTCGAGCAAAATCGGCGTAATGCTTTAATCACATAAATTATTCCAAAAACCGCACTTAAAAAAATCTCCAAACTCGATAAAAACCGTAAAAGTGTAGTTTTAACATCGCTTGCTAACTTAGCTAACTCCAGGTTTTATTGACCCGCCCATATTTATGTTTTTTCCCAATGGGAAACCTATCCGAATAGTCTTCTAATATCCTCGTCCGTTATCCTTTCGTTAGGCCTTATCGGTTCTCCTCTTCGCATCCTCAGATGCTCAAAGAATTCTTTAACATTACCTGGAGCTGATTTGATCGCCAATCCCAATGAATATCTCATCAAAGAAATATCTGCTCCTTCAAGAACTCCTTTTATCAGCCCCGTTTCGATGTCCTCTAAGTCTTTCATCTCCTTGTCAAATTTGTCTAACACGCTCTGCACGCTGCCATATTCTATCTGTTCCTCAGCAATTGGTTTATTGCTTATCTGAGAATAAGGCATTTGCATAGCTCTAAAAAGGTATACAGCTTCAGAGGGAACTGCTTTTGCATGTTCAAAGCCTTCTTTGAACTCCGGCCCATAATAATAGGGCGGCAATAGTATATGTGGTCTTTGCAGTAGAACAACGCCTTTTTTTACAACACTCCTATCCTGAAATCTGCTGTGTTCAGCGATAAATACATAAGGTAGCTCCATGTCCCCAAATGTAAAGAGCATCCGTTGGTAATCTCGGATTACCTCAGTGCTTCTCCAGTACTCATTGAATTTATCTCTGTCAAATTCGGGCATTTTTCTTTTCTCAATACTAAAGCAACAAAACAAAGCCTGGACAGTATACAGAGAAAGCGCTTTGCGAATAATCCAAGATGCAAACTAATCAGAAAACCGGAGTGGGAGATAACTGATATGACCAGTGCTGCCACTCCAACGACTATTTAAGCAAGAAACGATACAGTTGTCAAGGAATCTTCGCTACTTACAGTTTAACCTTACTGCCACACTCTCCACAATAGTTTTGATTACCCACCAGCATCTTATCACAAACTGGACATCTTCTGAAAAGACCAATGGCCCCACTAGTAGTTTTGGGATTAAAAAGCGGTATCAGCAAGGCAACGATCACGGTAATTGCTGTACCTGTTAAAAATTCCTCACACAGCCAATTGGCTTTTTCATTGATACCTTCTTCAGCCAGTCAGTTAACTATTAGCAAGATATTGCCCACAAGAAAGATAATCCCAATTAACGACAACACAACTATTTTTCTAATTCCAAGAGTCATAATTTTATCCTTCCAAAAAAATTAATATTTTTCAAGTTCCAGTGAAGCTCGTGACGTTGCAAAGCACAAGGATTTTCTTTAAGAAAAATCCATTAGTTGATGTAAGTGGTGCGCGATTGCACACCTAAAACTGTAAAAAAAATTTTTAATCCCCCTGTTTATTTTGTTGAAAGATATATACCAAGCAATCAAAATACAGACAAGAAGAGGGCTTGCTGAGTGAGCCCGCATGTAAGAAAGTTTTTTCAGGGAGGTACAAGAATGGCAAAGAAAAAAGCAAAGAAGAAGGCGGCTAAAAAGAAAACCAAGAAGAAAAAATAGGACTGCGGATAGTCCAAGTACAGTTTGAAAGCCATCGTTCTTGATGGCTTTCTCTATTTTGCCTTTCGATTCAAACCTGCGTCACAATGTTAGAACAAGACCACATGACTTCAAGAACCGCTCTTTTCAGTTCACGGTCATTCTTAATTGTAGTAGCCACTATTTAATCTTAATCAACACCACCAAAACCTTGGCCATTTTTTCCTTGCTCACCTTATCCAACAAAACCATTTCCAACTGTTGTGTTTCGAAGTTCATAATATCACCACTCAAGGCTAAACCATTGAAGACGGACACCAAACAGCCCTTCTTATTTGTCCATATCTCAGCAGGAGCTTCGCGGTCACTATACTCAAATCCCTGCTTTTCAAGTTCTTTGTCAATTGCCATTTTGTATCCCCCATCTTTAATTCAGACACTGCTCATATTTTGGCAGAGCCTGAACAATGTTTGATGATTTCTTGAAAAAATGACGTAATAGCAAGCAACAACAGGTGTTATTAGAAGGACATTAGAACTCCTAATTTGTCGGGCAGAAGTTCAATCCTTTCGTCGAGTAGACATAATATAGTTCCCTTTCATGTCGTATTTCACAAACATGAGGAACATCAATGCCCCTCATGGAACCGGACTTGTGGATTTCCTACATCCGGCTCTTCGGTTTAACTCACCTTACACCTGACTGATTATAAAACTTATGTACTATTTGTGGTTTCGGCAACGGATAATGTTCAAGGTACTCTGTAAACTTACCCCAACTCATCTTACGCTTTTGGCTACGCCTGTTGAGCCATTTTCTCACCATCTTGATTGTCCGCTTATAAAACTTTGCAATACTCACATAGTTTTCGCTGACTCCATAGTACTGGAAATGGCCTCGAAGTTTGGCTGCAAGAATCTTCCACCACTCTTTAGTCTTGACCTGGTTTCTTATCGACCTGAGCCAATCATTCATTTCCCTGCATTTTGCAGAGAACTTCTTGCGACTCGTCTTTCGCCCAAGCTTAAAATTGCCTCTGCGGGACGTATCGCAATAATGCGTAAAACCCAAAAACTCAAACGTATTGGGCTTACGGTTCTGACGTCTGGCATTTTCTTTCTTAAGTCCTTTTAACTCTTGCTAAGTTCTGCTAACTTTCTGTATGTTCCTGCAATTTCAGATAACTTGCTTAAGTTAGCCACTCATTTAACTGCGCTGCCCGTGTTTTATTGCCCCTGCCCGTGTTTTCTGGTCCC
>Ga0315545_1005106_pt1 | contig 10630 bp, 7 predicted proteins | sample SalMarSW160210MG_FD_203096 | JGI IMG/M metagenome (GOLD analysis project Ga0315545, IMG submission 203096) | Salt marsh sediment microbial communities from the Plum Island Ecosystem LTER, Massachusetts, United States - Salt Marsh Sediment SW1602-10 ...
AACTACGATTAAATTAAAGAAACAAGAATTAGGTGTTGAGAGTGCTAAATTATTATTTTCTCGCATAAATGGAGGACGTAAAAAGACAAAAAAGATAAGGTTAGATGTAGAACTTCAGATAAGGGAAAGTTGAATCATCCTCTTGGGTAGTGAATCCATTTTTATTTAGTCATTTGCCATTAATTTTAAGGAGAGGTATTCCGTGTTAAAAAAAGAACAATTTAAAAATGCAGTAAAGATGAATAATATTGAAAAATATTTTGGAAAAGTTGCTGCACTTAAAGGAGTAAATTTTGAAGTAGGAGTTAATGAGGTAGTGGGATTAATTGGAGATAACGGGGCAGGCAAATCAACCTTAATTAAAATTATCACCGGTGTTTTTCCTCCCACTAACGGAGAAATATATATTCGAGATAAAAAAGTATCTCTTAAAAGCTATAATGTTAAGCAAGCTTACAAGTTAGGAGTTGAGGCGGTATTTCAAGATAAGTCGTTGGGAGAAAAACAGGACCTGTGGAGAAACTTTTTTATCGGCAGACAAATCACTAATCGTTGGGGATTTATTAAGGTTCGTGAAGAAAAAGAAATTGCCCAAAAGATTATGTTTGACATGATTGGTTTTCGAGGTGCGGGAATTACGGCAGAATCCAAAGTTAATAAGTTGTCAGGGGGGGAGAGACAGGGAATTGCCATTGGTAGAGCCATGTATTTTGATGCAGATCTGATCATACTCGATGAGCCAACCTCGGCTTTGTCGCTTCAGGAAGTTCAGAAAGTATTAAATTTTGTAAGAAAGATAAAAGAGTCCGGAAGGGCTTGTATCTATATTTCTCATATTTTACCGGATGTATATGAAATTTCAGATAAATTTATCATTTTAGATCGAGGGAAAATAGTTGCCACTATGAAAAAAAGTGAGGTAACTCTAAAAAAACTAAGTGAATTTATGCTTAAATATGCACGTGCAAAATAAGGAGAACAATAAATAATGAAACATTTAAAACTATTTCTTTCTAAAGTAGTAAAAATTGAAGGTTTAACCATTATAGGAGTATTTATTGCTTTAATGATCCTTTTCATTATGACTGCTCCTCATGTATTTACCGGTTACAGGATTTATATGTCCTTTTTACAAACCGTTCCTCCACTTTTAATCTTAGCCCTGGGACTTACCCTGGTGATTACAGCCGGAGAAATGGATTTAAGTTTTTCAGCCATCATTGCCTTTTCCGGTTTTATATTTTGTTATATTTTTCGTACCTTCGGAACACCCTGGTTAGCTTTTATTCTCGCACTTTCTTCCGGTGCTTTGGTCGGTCTGGTTAATGGGTGGATGGTGGCAATAATCGGAATTCCCTCTATCATGGCTACTTTGGCAGCCCAATTTTTTTGGAATGGTTTGACTATTCTTCTATCTGGCGGACTTTCCTGGAATATTAAGGAGATTAAACCCTACTTCATTCATACTTTATTTGTAGGAAGAATTGGAGGTTTAGTGCCTGCTCAAAGTTTATGGGCGGTTGCTATGGCAGTTTTTTTGTGGTTTATTCTAAATAGACATACTTTTGGTGAACATATTTTATTTATCGGTGATAATAAAGAAGTAGCCAAAGTGATGGGAGTAAATGTGATTAGCACTAAAATAAAACTCTTTGTATTTATGGGAATAATTTCTGCTTTTGCCGGAGTATTATTAACTTTGGAGATGATTAATTTTTGGACAACTCAAGGCTCAGGACTTCTTTTGCCGACCATAGCGGCAGTTTTTATCGGTGGGACTTCTATCGCTGGAGGGTACGGAACGATTATAGGAAGTTTTTTTGGTGCTTATATTGTAGGGTCTTTAGAAGCAGGAGTAGTGGCCAGCGGAATTGGGGGATACTGGACACGTTTAGTGACCGGTCTGGTAATGGCAGCTTCGGTTAGTTTAAATATTATATTAAATAGAGAACAAGTGGAAGGAATAAAAGAAAAAATAAAAGAAACTATTTTGATCAAAAAAGGAGGCGAATAAAGTTCTTTATTGCAGAGAGAAAATCTAAAAAATAACTGAAAAAAGGAGGTGAATAAAAAGGAAAATTATCATTTTTTGAGCAAAGAAAGCTTGGTATAAAATGGAATTAAAGGAAAGTCGATTTTTTCTGGTTATATTCAACCTGTAAGCTTTCTAAAAATTTTAAAGTATTTAAAAAATAGGAGGAAAGTAAGAATGAAAAGGTTTCTAATAATTATAACACTGTCTTTAATGGTGTGCGGTTTATTGGCTAGTGCAGTTGCCGCAGAAGAACTATTAGGTTCAGGCATGGTAGTTTATATGCAGATGGGTGGTACAGAAGGTGACCCCTCAACACTTGCTCGTACCAATGGGGCAAGAGCTGCTGCTGCGCATTTAGGGGTAAAACTGATTGAACAATATTCAGGCTGGCAACCGGAAAAAATGATCAACCAGTTTAAAGAGGCTCTCGCAGCCTCACCTGATGGAATTGTGATTATGGGACATCCTGGAGAAGGTGCATTTGAATCACTGGTTGAAGAAGCAGCAAGTAGAGGGATTATAGTAACCAGTGGGAATAATCCTCTTCCTAACTTGCAGATGATGTATCAAGATAAAGGATTCGGCTATGCCGGGGCGGATCTTCATGCAGGAGGATATCTAACTGGTCAAGCTATGATAAAACAAGGACTTAAATCCGGAGATAAAGCTTTGGTCTATGGACTTTTCTCACAGGAAGGAAGAAGTAAAAGTCCTATGGGAATAGTTGATGCCCTTACCGAGGCTGGATTAGTGGTAGAGAAGCTGGATATTTCTCCTGATGTAGATTCGGAAGCATCTCTTTGTATCCCGATTCTGACCGCTTATATAGAAAGGAATCCTGATTTAAAAGCCATGGGTACCCAACACGGTAATATAACTTCAAATTTGATGAAAGTGTTGGAGGCAGCAGGGAAAAAACCAGGTGAAATAATTACCGGAGGAATAGATCTTTCTCCCGCAACGATTGAAGGTATTGAAAAAGGGTATGTCAGTGCATCATTTGATCAGATGCTTTACCTGCAAGGGTTTTTCCCGGTTACCCAGGTCGTATTAGCCAAGAAATATAATATTCCTGGTCTGGTTATTAATACAGGAGTAGGTATTGCAACCCCACAGAATATTGGAGAATTAAAAGCATTAATAGAGCAAGGAATCAGGTAATACATTTTTTCAATTAGGGAGGGAAGAGCGTATAATCTCTTTCCTCCTTAAATAATTGAAATAAACTTTAGCATATGAACGGGAAAGATTTAAATATCGGACAAATAAGTTAATCATTTAAGAGAGAGGAGGGGATAAAAAAAACGAATTAATTCAAAATACTAAGTATAAGAATTTTTTAATTTTTGTAAAATGAGGAGGAAATTGTAATGAAAAGATTTTTACTTATAATTTTACTGTTGTTAGTTTTTTCAGTAACTACTTTGGCGGCAGAAACGCTAATTATTAATTCCTATCAGTCAGATCCTGCCCCTAAGAAGGTATTTGCTGAATTAGTAGATCAGTTCAGAGCGATACATCCCGAATATGAAGTGACTGTTAATACATTTGCGCATGAGGATTTCAAGACATTGTTAAGAACATGGTTGAATTCTTCCAATGCCCCAGATGTTGTGACATGGTTTAGTGGAGAAAGAATGAGATATTTCGCAAGCAAGGAACTATTAGAACCAATCGATGATATATTCAAAGACGGATTTGAAGCTTATTTTCCCAATGCCTTTAAAAGTGCTTGTGCATACAACCAACAGCTGTACTTTGTTCCCGTCTCCTGGTACTGGTGGGGTGTTTATTACAGAAAATCTATCTTTAAAGATCTTGGACTTACTACACCGGTAACCTGGAAACAATTCAAGGATGTTTGCGCCAAACTAAAGGAAAATGATTATATCCCTATAACAATTGGTACAAAATATTTATGGACAGCTGCTGGTTGGTTTGATTATCTTAATATGAGAGTGAATGGACTTGAATATCATCTCAAATTAACTAATGGGGAAATTCCATACACCGATCCCGGGATAGAAGGGGTTTTTAAATATTGGCGAGAGCTTGTAGATGCAGGATATTTTATTGATAACCATACCTCTTATTCCTGGCAAGAAGCAGCGAATTATCTCTTTACCGGTGAAGCAGGAATGTACCTTATGGGACAATTCATTAAAGATGTAGCACCGGAAGATGTAAAAGATGACCTTGATTTCTTTAGATTCCCTGTGATTAATGGTGAAATAGGACTTTATGAAGATACTCCTATTGATGGATTCATGATCCCGGCGAAAGCTGCTAATAAGAATGCTGCAAAGGTTTTTCTTGAGTTCTTGGCTTCAAAAAGTGCTCAGGAGTACAATGCAAAAGAACTTGGCAGGTTAGCCGCAAATAAATTTGTTCCTGCTCCAGATCCACATGCACAGGATGGGTTAAATATGATTCTTGAATCAGATGGAGTCATGCAATTCTACGACAGAGATTCAAATCCAGAAATGGCAACTGCCGGAATGAATGGGTTCGTCGAATTCATGGACCAACCCGAGAAATTAAATTCTATACTCCAGAATCTGGAAAATCAAAGAAAAAGAATTTACCAAAAATAAAACGTAATTGTTGGGAGGTAATATTCCTGCTTGATATTGCCTCCCATAATTTGAAAAAGATTCTTTAAGCTATTATTAGTGAGGTAAGGAGAAAAACATTGAAGAGTAAATGGTGGGTCCCATATTCATTCTTAATTATCCCATTGCTTATGTATAGTATATGGGTTATTATTCCTATATTTCAAACAATGTTTCTCAGTTTTACAAATTGGGATGGCGTATCTCCGTTAATAAATTTTGTTGGCTTGGAAAATTTTAGGGAATTATTTAAAGATCCATATTTAATACTTTCTTTTTGGAATAATATAAAATGGTTGCTCGGTTTTGCAATAGTGGCTGTTCCACTGGGTTTAGCTGTAGCAATGTTTTTAGATCAGGAGTTCGCAGGATCAAAAATATACAAAACATTTATGTTTCTTCCAATGACACTTTCTTTTGTGGTTATAGGGCAAATATGGTCTTGGATATTCGAGCCAAGGGATGGTATATTGAATACATTTCTTAATTTTTTGGGAATTCAAGGGATTGGATGGCTAAGTAATCCGAAAATTGTGACATACTCACTTATAATGGCTGCCTTATGGAGACAAATACCGTATGCTATGGTCATCTTCCTGGCGGGTTTAAAGCAAGTTCCTAAAACTCTTGTTGATGCCTCTTATGTAGATGGAGCTAATTCGTGGCAAAGATTTATCTATATAATTCTTCCAATGTTGAGGCCTGCCACAGTTATAGCCATTACGGTTAACGTAATAGATTCCTTAAGGGCATTTGATATAATTTATGTGATGACCCGAGGGGGTCCTTTTTATTCTTCGAGTGTTATGGCAAATTACATGTATATCCAGGCATTTCATAATTATCGTATGGGTTATGGATCTTCTATAGCTGTGATACAGTTTTTGGTAACATTAAGTTTTATTATAATTTATATGAGGCATGTTATGAAAACAGAGGTAAGTTTATGAAAAAAGTAGTAGTATATTCGTTCGCTACTTTATTAATTATTATTTGGTTGATTCCATTTATAGCTGCATTTTTTACCTCTTTCAAGACTATGGATACCCTTATGAGTACACATAATTGGTTATTTCCCTCCAAGATATGGCATTTTAAAAACTTTACTATTGCTTGGGAAGATGGAAACATGAGACAATACTTTCTAAATACTTTTATCATAACTATACCAGCTGTTTTGGGTGCTCTGTTTATATCGAGCTTGGGTGCTTTTGCCTTGTCTTGGTATGAGTTTAAGTTTTCAAAACCTATACTAATGATCTTCATTGGAGGGATGTTAATACCATTTCAAATGTTATTAATCCCGGTGTATCGTTTATCTATAAAAATGGGAATATATAATAGTTTTATAGGTTTAATATTGTTTCATATAGCTTTTCAAACTGGTTTTTGCACATTTTTTCTTAGAAACTTTATGAAAACCATACCACAGAGTATATTTGACGCTGCAACGGTAGATGGAGCAGGACATTTAACAATATACCGAAAGATTGTTTTGCCACTAATACTGCCTGCCCTGGCTGCACTTGGAATTTTGGAATTCACCTGGATATGGAATGATTACCTTTGGTCGTTAATATTAATCCAAAGTGATAAGTACAAACCAATTACCCTTGGTTTAACTGCCATGCAAGGAGAATGGATAACACAATGGAATATAATAGCAGCAGGTTCTATAATAGCTGCTATAGTGCCTTTAATAGTTTTCCTTCTTTTTCAGAAATACTTTATTGAAGGGTTAACAGCTGGGTGCATTAAGGGTTAAAGAAGATATGCTAAGTTTGAAACTTTATTTTACACCCGGAATTATTAGTGACTAGTCTTTGTTGGTTTAAACAATAAAGAAATAATTGTATTTATCTTCTTTTGTTAGATATATTTATTGAAAGATTAACATAGTAGAACAATAGAAATAGGGAGGTATTTATTATAATGAAATACAGAAAAATATTGAATTTTAATACGGATTGGTATTTTTTAAATAAAGATATAGACAATGCAAAAAATATTCACCCCGGTGATAATAAACTGGTAAAAGTTAATTTGCCTCATTCTAATAAAATTGTACCACACCATTATTTTGAGGAAAAGGATTATCAATTTATTTCTTGGTATTACCACAATTTCTATATAAATAAAGAATATAAAAGAAAAAGAATAATTGTAGAATTCGATGGTGTTATGAGTGTCGCTGATGTTTATGTTAACGAAAAGTTTGTTGGGGAGCATAAAGGTGGATATACTTCTTTTTCATTTGATATTACTGATTATGTAAAGTTTGAGGGGGAAAATATAATTACTGTTAAAGTAGATTCTACCCGCAGAATTGATATTCCACCTGAAGGTGGATTAGTTGATTATATGCTTTTCGGAGGAATTTACCGCAATGTCCGTCTGGTAATAGTAGAAAATATACATATTAACTGGTCTTTTGTGGAAATTATAGAGGCAACTAAAAAGTTAGCGACGATTCATCCAAAATTTGAATTAAATAATTTAGATAATGAGAATAAAGAAGCTATAATAATTACAAAATTTATAGATGAAGATAATAAGGAAGTAATAACTAAAGAAACAACTTTGATTATTAAAACTGGTAAAAAAACAATTAAACAGGAAAAAATTTCTTTTTCGAACCCGGAACTGTGGCATCCAGATCATCCTTATCTTTATAATGTATATATACAAGTTAAAATTGATAATAGAATTTGTGATGATTTTAACACAAAAATAGGAATTAGAAAATTTGAATTTAAAGATGATGGAAAATTTTATATTAATGGTGAACCTTTCAAGTTAAGAGGGCTTAATCGCCATCAAATGTTTCCCTACCTTGGTGGGGCTATGCCAGATCGGGGTCAACGGAAGGATGCTGAAATACTTAAATACGATCTGGGAGTAAATTTTGTTCGTTCTTCTCATTATCCAGCCAATCCTTCTTTTCTTATTCGTTGTGATGAAATAGGGCTTTTAGTATTAGAGGAGATACCAGGGTGGCAATATATAGGTGAAAAAGAATGGAAGAATTTAGCCAAAAAGAATGTAGAAGAAATGATTGTTCGTGATCGTAATCATGCGTGTATTTTCCTTTGGGGTGTCCGGATTAATGAATCTAAAGATGATCATGTTTTTTATTTAGACACAAATCGGATTGCTCATTCTTTGGATAGCAGTAGAAAAACTTGCGGTGTTCGCAATTTTCGGGAAAGCGAATTCCTCGAAGACGTATTTACCTGCAATGATTTTGAACATAATTTAGAGGGTGAAATAAAATCTCCAAACCATATTCCTTATATGATTACTGAATACATGGGCCATATGTATCCAACTAAGTCATACGATAGTGTAGGGCGGTTAATTAGACACGCAGTAAATCATGCAAAGATTCAAAATTGCCAGTATGGGATACACAATTTAGCAGGAGCATCTGGCTGGTGTGCTTTTGATTATAATACGCATGCTTATTTTGGTTCCGGAGATAGAATCTGTTACCACGGTGTATGTGATATTTTCCGCCTACCCAAATTCGCGGCTTATTTTTATAAGAGTCAAATAGATCCAAAAATAGAAAAAGTCATATTTATTGCCAGGTATTTAATCCCTTCTTTTAACGAAGATTATGGAGATGAAGTTATCGTTTTTAGTAATTGTGATGAAATTGATTTATATGTAGGGGAGAAATATATAAATTCTGCTAAACCTGATCGAATTAATTATTCAAATTTGCCTCACCCTCCCTTTATTTTTAAAAATTGTAGTTGGTGGGAATGGGGAGCAGATAACATTACCAGTCTTAAAGCAATAGGAAAAATAAATAGCAAAGAGGTAGCTCAGCATGAAATTTTCCCCTTTGGTAGACCTGATAAATTAGTATTGAAACCCGATTATAAAGAATTAATTGCCGATGGAGCCGATTGTGTAAGAGTTGTAATTGAATTACAAGATAAAAACAGTCAAACATTACATTTGTCTCATCATCCTGTTTTTTTTGAAATAGCAGGTCCAGGTAAGTTAATTGGTGAAAATCCTTTTAGTTTAGAAGCGGGGAGGGGAGCAGTATTTATTCAAGCTGGACGTGAATCTGGGGAAATAAATTTAAAAGCCCATGCTGATGGATTGCCACCAATTGAAATTGCAATCAATAACATGGCGATGCAAGAAGAAATTGTACCAGTCAATGGAAATATATAAAATTAGTACAAAAACTTTAATTGGGAGTAAATTCTACAGAGATAAGACCGAATGTATAATACAATTTCCCCATGAAACAAAAATAAATAATCCCTATCCAATAATTTACATAAATATAAAAATATGAAAAACTCTTTTATGGAGAAAAATGTCTATCAAAATAGCTAATGATGAAAAGAAATGGTTTTTAAAAACTAAAAATACATCTTATGTAATAGGGGTAGATGAAAATAAGAATTTACAGCATCTTTATTGGGGAGAAAAATTGCCTTATACTAGTGATTATCCTGGAGTACTTCTGTTAAAAGAATCTTCCTTTGATAATTTCGAACAGATAATCAAAGAAGAATTTTCTCCTTGGGGTGGAATCCGTTATAAAGAACCTGGATTAAAAGTTATTTATGAAGACCAAGTACGAGACTTAATTTTAAAATATAAAACTTATAAACTAATTGATAGTGACAAGTGTAAAACACTTATTATTTATCTTATTGATTTAGCATATAATTTAGAAGTTGAGTTAAATTATCGATTAATCGAGGAATATGATTTAATCGAGCGTTGGGTTAATATAAAAAACGAAGGCAGCCAATCAGTTCAAATTAAACAAATATTGTCTGCTCAATGGCATCTACTTGATATGCAAAATTATAGGTTAAGTTATTTATATGGTCGCGGGGCTAGTGAGACTAAGCTATCGAGGATAGAATTAGGTTATGGCAAAAAGATATTGGAAAGTCGTCGAGGAATTACGAGTCACCAGTTTAATCCTTGGTTTGCTGTGGATAATGGTCAAGCTGATGAAGACTTTGGGAAGGTGTTTTATGGTATTTTAGGTTGGAGCGGAAATTGGAAAATTGTTTTTGAAAAAGATTCTTATAGTCGATTGCAGGTTAGTGGAGGGATAAATGATTTTGATTTTTCATGGCAATTAAAACCTGATGAGTGTCTTATTACCCCTAAATTTGCTGCTGGTTATACTAATAATGGATTTGGAGATGCCAGTCGCAAATTACATCATTATCAATTAGATTATATTTTACCAAGAAATTTAAATTATAAAACAAGACCTGTTCTTTATAATTCTTGGGAAGCTACCAAATTTAGCGTAAATGAAGAGGGGCAAAAAGAATTAGCTAAAAAAGCAGCCAGCTTGGGTGTTGAATTGTTTGTACTTGATGATGGCTGGTTTGGAGAAAGAAATGACGATAGAGCCGGATTAGGTGATTGGTATGTCAATAAAAAGAAATTTCCTCATGATTTAACAAGTTTGATTTCTTATGTGAATGAATTAGGAATGAATTTTGGTCTATGGGTTGAACCAGAAATGGTGAATAAGAATAGTAAATTATATCACTTACATCCGGATTGGGTTTATCATTTTCCAAATCGTCTTCGTTCTGAATCAAGAAACCAGCTTGTATTAAATTTAGCTAAAAAAGAGGTTGTAGAATATATATATGATTTTATAAATAAATTATTGGATAATTATAATATAAAATTTATTAAGTGGGATATGAACCGATCTTTCAGTGAACCAGGCTGGTCTGAGGCTTCTAAATTCCAGCAACAAGAGATTTGGGTTCGCCATGTTCAGGGTCTTTATCAAATTATAGATAAATTGCGAAAAAAATATCCGGAAGTTATTTTCGAATCTTGCTCTGGGGGAGGAGGAAGAATTGACTTAGGTATTTTACAAAGGACAGACCAGGTTTGGATAAGCGATAACACAGATGCTTTTGATCGCTTAAAGATTCAAGAAGGATTTTCCTATGCATACGCCCCCAAGATT
>Ga0315545_1005112_pt1 | contig 10624 bp, 11 predicted proteins | sample SalMarSW160210MG_FD_203096 | JGI IMG/M metagenome (GOLD analysis project Ga0315545, IMG submission 203096) | Salt marsh sediment microbial communities from the Plum Island Ecosystem LTER, Massachusetts, United States - Salt Marsh Sediment SW1602-10 ...
ATTTTATTATACAAGAAGTCTCATTTTTCAGTAAATATGTCCAGTGATAGGGGTCACTCTAATAAAGGGCAGATGGTTTGCGCTTTTGTGAAAAATATTATAATTAATTTTCACACGCTCTGCCGTAGCCCTTTACTAATTTTATATCCGACATATGTTATCTCCCAATTAATTTTTCTTAGCGCTTATCAACCTATAAAATTCTTTTTCAAAAATATTACTTTAGTTAAATTGCTATATAAACTTATGAAGTTCTTCTTTTTTATAAATAAATTTATAAAAATAAAAGAGCTTTTCAACTTGCTTGTAAAAGGGCTGGTTATTGTCTTTTCTCTCATTTACCATCAAAAATTCACAAAGTATTTAAGGGTAAAGTTAATGAAAGTATGTGTAATGAAAGCAGGCCAGAATGATTTTCCTCGATAGGCAATATATCCGAACCACAATCCCATCGGAATACACATTAATATCTCGATTTCCGGCTTTCCAATATGAAGAAGTACAAAAGGAACCATCTGTATGAGTATGCTCACTTCTTTAAATCTTTCCTTAAGTCCAAACAGTAGAAACCCGCGGAGTATAAATTCCCAGACAAAAAGAAGCGGAACCATTTCAGCAAAGAAGCTGTGATAATCAAAAGGTTTAGCATAATACTGATCTATAGAAGAAAAAAGAGAACCGATATACAATACCGGGATAGCAATAAGGATAGTTATGGCTACGTAGAAACCCCATAACTTGTAATCCCCTATTCGGAGACCAAAATCAAGAGGATTCTTTCTCAAGATAAATAAAATGGTGAAAACCGGGAGAACCATATAATATACTGTATAGTTTACTACCAAAGATGCCCCTACTGGTCGAGAAATGGCGAGAACAAGAAAAAGCGTCGACATACACAGGATAACTGTTTCCCTATAATTATTTTTAAAAAAAGAATATATTTCCCGTAGTTCTTGCTTAAAGAGATTTATCATAATGCCTCCTAACCCTGATAAGTTTATATTAACTCACTTATACGAAAAACTCTTTAAAAATCCCTTTTTTTAAAAAATCCAATAAAATAGCCCTTCGGCAAAATTGATAAAGAGCTATTTTTTGCCTGGCTCCCCTGTCGTTTTCTAATTGGATCCAAACTATTTCAGATAGGTGAAATATCCTATTAATAAACTAAAAGAGTTAATTAAAATCCTCTTTTTGTATAATAATTAAAAATTGTTTCCTTAATTAAAAAAATAATATTTTAATACTTCTTTATTATAATCGTTTTCCAGTTAGAGATAAATTTTACTTATATTTATTGGTTTTCTAAACGTTCCTGGAATTCTTTGATAATATTCTCAACAGCTTTATCAATAGTTAAAATTGTAGATTTTTCATCTAGATTATCATTGGTAATTTTAAAAATTCCATCGATTAAATATTCACCAATATCAAATATATCACCGCTTTCATTTTCCAAAGTTACTTTTAAATTACCATATCGATTATCCCAAGACTGTACTTTCCAATCGTCATCAAAATAAACAGTAGAATTTCGATATTTAAAAGATTTAAAAGATATTTGAATCGATTCAGGAGTGCCCATAGCTCCAATAACATCCTCTACAGAGGAGCCAATGGTAATGGGAGGAGCATTAGGCTCTTTTCCAATATTATTAATAGTTACAGCAGTTATAACATCATCTACCGAAGAAAATCCTACCTTTTTTGAAATTGATAACGAAGTTGTATTTATATCCTCAACAGTGTTTCCTTGTTTATCTAATATTTTAAACATTCCCGCTGCTTTATTCATTTCAATTTCATCAGACTGTGGTGCAGGACTAACCTCATTAGAATAATAGTCTTTTAAGTATGTTTCTCGAATCTTTGATGAAACTTTACTAGCAATTGGAGTAACGTCACCAGAATACTCGATAACCCAAACCTGAGCATAAAGAAATGAAAAAAATAATGAGAGAATAGTTAAAACAAGAATTGTAAAAATAATAATCCGTTTACATTTCATAATATTCCTCCTTATACGATGTTTTTTTATTTTTATAAAGAAGTAAAGAGATTTTAATTTTTCTTAAAAATTATATACTCTTGCTGGATATACAAGGAAATTATTTTTTTTCAGATACCTATGCCACTAATATTACAATACTACAAAATTTTATAGAATCCTTTTTTTTCTGGTAAAAAAAATAAAAAAACCTTTTAGCAAAATGCCAAGGACTGGATGTCATGGTTCCCAATGCTGTTCCATAGATAGAACTTTTATATATCAATTTTACCTTCAAACTGTAATTAAAAAACCTTCTACTCCCAAGAAAACATATAGAAATCCTATCTATTTAGCCAGAGAATATATGGAAGAAGCTTCTATAATCGCCAAAGGATGTAATGCTGATGAAGTAGCCATAATTCATGTGTATGAAATATATGTACCTCTAATATCATTTAGTACTGAACAAATGGAAAGCATTAGAAGGTTGACAAAAGAGCATCAAGGGGAAAGAAAAAAGATGTTATCAGAAGCCTTAAAATTTTTTAAAGGGAAAAACATAAAGGCGCGTACAATTTTAAAGGAAGGGCATCCCGCGGATACTATCATAAAGGTAGCTCATGAGGAAGGATTCGACATGATTGTTATTGGCAGCAGAGGGATGAGTGGTTTGCAAAAATTATTCCTTGGAAGTGTAAGTAATGCCGTAATTCATGAAGCGAAAAATTGTAGTGTACTCATAGTGAAGTAAGATTGTAAGCCAGCTCAGGATAGTCCTGATAAAATGATAACAGACCGGAAGAAAGTTATTTCTCTACTCCAGCTTTGGTTTACCTTATGTTGTCTTTTATATTTATTTAGTCATCTATAGCTATCATGACATTGCTTGCCTTAATCACAGCATATACTTCTTTTCCTTTTTCTAATGCTAAGTTCTTTACAGAAGATTTGGTGATAACAGAGGTGATTTCCAAACCATTCGGAAATACGATAACCACCTCGCCATTATCAGCTCCTTCTGTAATTTCCTCGACTTTACCTTGAGCATATTTCTGGCACTTATCTTCATTTTATTTACCTCCCTTTTGGTTTAATTTTATTTAGTCTATATATTTATTATATACCACGTTTATTAAAAAAGTACTTTTTCTTTTATAAGAAGCTGAGAAGAAAAAAAGCGTTTCAGCCTGAAAGCTGAAGGGTGGAAATTGTCAGGTTCCTCCTATTGAATAGATTCAGAACTTTTTGTTGTGATAAGATTATAGAAGAATTACAAAATAGGCACAAAATAAAGGGATTTATTAATCCTCTTGCAAATGCTATTGATCATGTTGAATTGTTGATTATCCCCTATTTATAAATTAGCGATAATCCTCCTACTATTATTTTAACAAGATATTATTATATAAATAAAATGATTTGCCACAATAAAGTATAAATCCTTATATTAAGACAAATGTAATATATTATGAGGAGAAATTCTTAAAAATATAGTATATAACTGATAAATTTATAAATTAGTTAATAAATTTTAAATAGCAAATTTCTTTTTTACACTAAAATAAAAGCTCTATGAAAAGGACGATAGATTAATTAATAAAAATCATGCAGTAAAGGCCAGAATCAATATTCAAGATAATTATAAAGCAGGGATTCTTTTCATTATAATTTCTTCCATTTGTTTAGCACTTATAGCGGCAATGGTAAAACAGGTAAAACATCTCCCCTTAATGGAAATCATGTTATTTAGAAATATTCCTACTATGATAATCGTTCCAATAATGTTAAAAAAAATGAATATATACTTTTTTGGTAATAATAAACCTTTTTTATGGTTTCGTGGTCTTATGGGTACACTTGGAATGATAACAACATTTTATGCTTTTACAGTGATGTCTTTAACTGATGCAATTACCCTTCTACAATTGGCACCTTTTTTTACATTTTTCCTTGCAGGAATATTTCTTCAAGAAAAATTATCTTTATGCCAACTTCCTTTTTTTATATTTGCTTTTCTAGGAGCATTAATGGTAATAAAACCTGGTTTGCGGATAGATATGCTTCCTGCTCTTATTGCCCTAGTTGCTGCATTCTGTACGGCAGTAGTACAAATAACCATACGATATTTGAGTTTAACGGATCATTATTTAGTCATTATAAATTATTTTGCCTATTTTAGTGGTGGAGTCAGTTTAATCATCTTATTAGTACAAAAGAGCTTTCAGCTCCCCAGTCTATCTGATTACTTAGTTTTAATTTTGCTTGGAGGGGTTGCTCTACTGGCTCAGATTGCTCTTACTAAAGCATATCAGCTAGCACCAGCAAACCTAGTTTCTATATTTACTTATTCTCAAATAATCTTCGCCACTATCTTTGATTTATTACTTTATCAAGAGATCCCAGACCTGTTAAGTATGGGTGGAGCTTTTTTTATAGTAATAAGCGGATATTTAAATTATAAGTGGAAAACGAATAAATAATTATGTATAGATTAAACCCCTTCTTATATTAATAAACCTCGCTTAAAGGCTAAAGGTCTGGAAGTTGTCAAGCTCCCCAGATAGGACGATTTTCGCAACTTTTGTATGAGTGATGATACTAAAGAATTGTATCAAAAGTTAGAAGAAGTGATTAATATTTGATATTATTATTGATTATAAATCCCTTACAAAAAGTTAGAAGAAGTTACCGAATTATTGAGCTAGTACATGTGTCCCAATTTATTTTGGATCTGACTAATTGAAACGCCCTGAATAATCATTTTAGCTTGAAGCTCTCGCGTTGCTACAACGCAAATATAAACATCTTCATTTTTTGCTATATAACGTTTCCAAGTATCCCTGGTTGCTTCATATAAGGCAATAACCGAAACAAGAAACGATTTTCCGGATCTGGCGCTAAATACTAAAACGGCTTCATTTTTCACCTGTCCGGGAAAATATTTGCCCTTGCCTTTAGTTAGGACCTTAAATATTTCAAGCTGTTCTTCATCTAAGGGAAGCCCATAATATGCCCGGAGTATAACATCTTGCGCCGGCCTTTTCTCAAAACTTAAACCTAAAAAATCGGGATCGGTTGCAAATTCGATAATATTCAGATCTTGAAGTTTCTTAGCTTTTTTAATAATTTCCGGTAAGGTCCCCGGCTTGTTGCCTCTTTTTAGCCTCTTTTTAGGTTGGCCAGGGACCTAGCTCGCTTTTCCGGGTCTTTTGATACATAACTAGAACGATTCCTATATTTCACACCTATTCCTTTTCTCTTTTTAGAACTTTTGAAAGTTTATTACCTATTTAAAGATATTCTTTTTGTATAGTTTTCAATATTACTTGTAGAGCCTGCAATAGCACTTGTAGAACTTGCAATAGCACTTATATGGCTTTCAATTTTACTAATTCTACTTGAAATATCAGCTAAATAACTTTCAATATTACTTAATTGATAATTATCTTCCTGGGCAATAGTCGGAGATAGAATGCCCCCTAGCATCATTCCAATTATTATCCCTATTAACAAAAAGATTACTAATTTAGCTTTCATTTTTTAACCCCCTTATTATCTAAAATATTTAGTAATTTTCTTTACTTAATTTAAAATATTTATTTGTATTTTCCAGAAATTCCTATGATACTTCGTTTTGCCTATTCATATTTGAAGAATATGATATTAATATATTTTTTATAGCGAATTCGTAAACTTCTGCAGTCATTTCTCTTATAACTTGTTAGATGGCTGGCCAATAATCTCCACCACACTTGCACCTATAAGATTTCTGTGGACCATCTTCAGTAATCACCATTGAAACTAACATTCCTATAACTGAACCGCATCTGTCACATTTCCAGGGCCCATTATGATGGTCGCGGTCCCTTCTAGATAATAATGATTTCTTTTCTTGAAATGAAAGATATCTACTGGTCGAACCTTCCCTCATAAATGCTCTTCCATTATATTCATAATAGCAGATGTCATTCGGCCTTTTGGCGGACAAGACCAGAATGTTCTTGCCGTTGTGTTCTTTGATTTTAATTGAGCACACAATAGAAGGATCAAACTTCTGTTGAATGTGTTGAACTAAGGTTCTTTGTGCTGAATCCAAGTCGCCTTCTATTCCAACAACATCATTTTCCGGAGAAATTCCGAAAAGAACCATTCCAGTACCCGCATTTGTGTTGAGCATACCACATAGTACCTTGCAACCTTCCCTCATTTGGCTTAAGGATTTCTTGAATTCTACCATTTGCGTTTCACCCGCTTGTATGATTCTCTCGATATTCATTGTTTTTTTTGCCCCCTGATATAGGTTTATCTGTACTAATAAGATTACAATTACGGCTATTTATAATCATATAGCTTTCCTTTCTACTTGTAATTTTATTTAATCATTCACTTTATTTGTAAGCAGTTAGACAATAAATATCTAATAAACTTACCCCCTTTTATACGGCTAAAATAAGCCGCATAATAAGTATTTAAATATAGTGAAACAACTTAAAGCGTAGAAAGGTAGTTTAGTGGAGCAATTAATAAAATGTTATTAATTATAAATTGAATATATTAATTGGGATAAATCTTGTAACTTTTGTGGTATATAAAATAAATATATTTATACTATTGTATATACTACACAATTTTTAAAAATCCTTCTTTTTATGTAAAATATTTTAAAATAAAAGGCCCTTCAGCAAAGGCCAAAGGGCTGGAAATTTACATCATATCTCATTATATCTTAGCTACATAAATGGTAGGTAAATTATTTATCCTATTTAATATTTATAAAGTTTATTTTTCTGATACTGTTATCCCTGCTTTAAAAAATACAGTCGTAATTAATTCAATAAGAAAACCATATATCAAGCCAAAGACAAAGGGCCAAATAAATTCACTACCTAGAGCTAAGGCCCCTATGCCTAAAACGAATCCAAACAGACCCCCTAAAAGCAATCCATGCATTGCCCAAGACCAACGCAGTGAACTAATTCCAATCGTAAAACCCATCAATCCGTTTTGCAGAATAATAAGCATATTCGTAACTAAAGGTTGATTGTGTCCAAAGCTATACTTACAAACTATCCAGGAAATACAGCCGCAAAGAAGTCCCAAAATAGAAGTTATAACTACTCGTTTTGTCATTTTCTTTTTTATCCTCCTTTCTTTATTAATTTTTCACCTTCTTTTTTATTGCTACTTATCAACTAATCAATATTAAAAGATGCTTATTATAAAATTTTTAGATATTTTCTATTTTTTATTTGCCTTTTTTATTAATCGCATTTTCTTATTATATAGATTATTTATTATAGGATAGATGTAATATTACTGTTAGGGGATGGTTGTTCATTTATTTAATTCTACTCTGTAGATTAATGCATATATCATTCCCAATATTATCCATCTAATCAAGCTGCTCATCGAAAGAAAAATCCAGTTGAACTCTGGCCAAATGTTGGTGTGAAGCTGTAAGGCCAAGTTGTTAGGTAAAAGACCTAATAGCCATAATAGGAATCCATAGATCACTCCTTTACTTAAGCCTGTTCCAGGGAGTCCTTTATAAAGTAAGGCATAGCCAAAGGCCCAGAGAATACATATGGCAAAGCCGAATATGATCATGGTGAATGTATGGACCCCTGTTTGGGGAACCCAGAAATCAGACGGAGTCACTCTCTTTGCATAAGGAATGATTAACTGGCTACAAACTAAAATTGAGTAGATAGCGTTTATCACAGCACCAACCACACCAGCAATTAAAACCTTTTTTAAATTCATTTTATTTACCTCCTTATGAGATAATTCATTATTCTGGGATACATTTCGTCTTAGCTTGTCTGATAGTGGAAGATAGATACTTGGATAGTTACTGTAGTGATAAGTAGGTTACTTTATGATTCTCTTGGGATAAAGAAAGGTGTTACTCTTAAGACCGATCTTAGATAATATAGCTTTTTATTTTAGATAATATTATTATAGATATTCTGCTTAGTTAAAAAATACGCTTATTTAATTTTTTTTAATTATTATTTTATATATACTACATAAATCTTAAAAATCCTTCTTTTTCTATAAATTAATTTAAGAAAATAAAAAAGCCCTTCGGCAAAGGCCAAAGGGCTGGGGAATGATCAGGCTCCCCCAACAAAACGATTTTCGAACTTTTTGTATGAGTGATGATATTGAAAAAGTGTATCATAAATTAGAAGAAGTAGTTGGAATTCCAAAACATGCTTATATGCGATAAGATTTAAGTTAATATGGATTGAGTGAAACACAGAAAATTAAGAATATCTTCTTAAAATTATTTATTATGATTTTGCAATTATAGACCCTATTAGATTTTCCCTAATACCTCTCACCAAGTAGCTACCCAGGTGCCCGACCAATTTTTATTATTCCATATCCAGTTTACCGTTCCTTCAACCTTTTTTTGAGCAACTCTTTTTCCTTCATATCTAGCCTGAAGACCGGAGGAAGTCCCGGTAGTCCCATGACGGGTAAAGATAACTGTGTATTCATCAAAATGCACAATATTGATCACAGCATTCGCCCCGTTGTCCCATAGAGCATTATACTGATCGTTCTTAAGTGTCCATATTCCGCATATTTCTATTTCATAAGTCTCACACTCACTTAGTTTTTGGGGATAAGTATCTGCTAAGCTTTGCTCTGATTTCTGAAAATTTTCCTGGCAACTATATACCAGTATATCAGCAATGCGCTGCTTCTCTTCGGCTTCCCAGTGAAAAAGCTCCTCTTCTAACTTTTGCACTTCTTCTTCCAGTTGAGGGACTTCTTTCAGTCTCTCCTGGTTTAACTGGTAGCTCTCTTCCAGGACCTGGTTAATAATTTGGTTATTTAGGTGCTGGTCTTGTAAGATTTTGATTTCTTCTTCAGTCAGATCTGCCTGGGGAAGGATCTGTTTAACTGTCTCGTTGAATACCTCCTTCCCGGTATCCATAGGATCGGCCAGGCTTTCTAATGCCTCTAAGGCACCATTCGCAGCTACGGAATAATCAAAAGTTTTTTTATACCAGTTTTAAGAAAATAATAATTGTTTCATATTATTTTTTGGAAGAAGAAATTAAAATATAGTAATTACACTATGATGTTCCTTGCTCTGTTAATCCTATAAGGACAGATCTCCTATCACATTTACTGTAAGAAATTAAATTTTGCACCTTTGTATTTAAATAATGTTTTACAAGCATCTACAACCATCGAATCATAAAGAATTCCTTTATTCTTAGTTAGCTCGGTTAAGGCTTCCTTTATACTATGACTAGGCCTATAAGCCCTGTAAGAACTCATTGCCTCAATAACATCAGCTACACATAATATTTTTGCTTCAATTAAAATTTCATCGTCTTTTAGTCCATTTGGATATCCAGAACCATTTACCTTCTCATGATGTTGTAGTACAATTTCAGCAACTGGCCAAGGAAAATCAATCTCTTTTAAAATATTATATCCAGTCATAGGGTGTTCCTTCATTAAATCGTAACCTAACTCAGTTAAACCACTTGGTTTGCTTAAAATCTCTATAGGCATACCTATTTTTCCGATATCATGAACCAAGGATGCAACCTTTAGCCCTTCAATTTTATCTTTAGGTAATTTCATCTCTTTGGCTATAGCTGTCGCAAGCTGAGAGACTTTTTTTTGATGACCAGCGGAATATGGGTCTTTCCTTTCAACAACTTTGGCCATAGTATAAACAGTATCTTCCATAATTTGCTGCAATTTTTGGTAATTCTCTTGGAGCTCTCGTTCCATTTTACTTTTTGTAGTAACATCTTCTCCAGAGCTTAATATCCCCTGAAATTTACCCTTTTCATCTTTTAATGCAGTGTTATACCAACTAATAATTCTCTCTTCTCCGCTTTGAGTTAAAACTGGATTTTCGAAATATTCATAAGAAACAATTTGATTGGATCTCAGTTTCTCTAAAATATCATTCATTTTGTTTTGTAATCTTTCCGGAATAAAATTGTCAATCCATTTTTTTCCCAAAATCTCCTCTTCTGTATACCCTAAAACCTCACAACCCCTCTTATTGATTAGACTTACTTTACCATTTTCATCTATAATCTTTAATATAATACCTGCTACATCAATATATTTCTGTAATTTGTTTTTTTCTTTCTCTATCATTTCTTCTTCTAACTTGCGTATAGTGATATCTCTTAATTGTATTTGAATTCCAAGTACTTTATCATCTTTAATTATCGGAGACCCATTTAGTTCGACTATCGCTTTTCCCCTATCTTTTCTTATTGTTTTAAGATTTACCCCCTCAATTTCCTTGCCCTGAATTAAAGTATTACAAATTCCTTCTACTTTTTTATCCATATTATTCGGGAAAAGTATTTGAAAATGATTGTTGACTATTTCCTCAGGTTTATATCCCAGCACTCTCTCTATCGAAGGAGAAACATAGCTGCATATTCCTTTTTCATCAGCAACAATAATTATGTCAAAACTTCTTTCGGCAATATTTCTGAATTTTTCCTCTGATTCTTTGATATCACTATCCCTTTCTTTTTGATCTGTAATATCGAATAAAACACCAATTAAGCCTATCACCTTACCATCTGCATCTTTATAAGGTATTTTATCACTTCTAACCCAGATCATGCCATT
>Ga0315545_1005114_pt1 | contig 10619 bp, 5 predicted proteins | sample SalMarSW160210MG_FD_203096 | JGI IMG/M metagenome (GOLD analysis project Ga0315545, IMG submission 203096) | Salt marsh sediment microbial communities from the Plum Island Ecosystem LTER, Massachusetts, United States - Salt Marsh Sediment SW1602-10 ...
CAGCGCGGGAAGAGAGATCCAGTCAAACCCGCACAACCCTCGGTCTCGGCCAAAAAGAAAAAGGCGTCTCGTCTGACATCAGACGGTCTTGAAATACACAGCTTCCAAACACTCTTGGCTGAACTGGCAACCCGGTGCCGTAACCGTTGTCGAATGAACTCTGATCCTTCTGCTCCACGTTTCTATCAGATCACTGAGCCGACTCCGCTTCAGGAGAAGGCTTTTCACCTCCTTGGGTTGTACCCAGGAGAAGGAAAACCGTAATAGGGGAATGTTGTGTTAAAACAATAAGATAGAGCTTTTCAATCAAAGGAACTTCAGTTTAGATGGTTTAGCGCCTCCTCGTAACCCTTGAGAAAAGTGTTGCTTTATTCCCTGCCTAAAAAATAGATTTTTCTGCTTTGTACTGAAAAGATCAAGAAAGTTTTAAGAAATTATGCGAGGACTTAAATAGCGAAGAATACTGTGCTTAGATGAAGAAAATGAAACTTACACTTTTGATTTTCTTTCTACCTTTAACTTCTTCAACTCCTTTCTCATAATCTTTCCGGTAGCAGTCATGGGAAGCTCATTAACGAACTCAATCTCACGTGGGTATTCGTGAGCGGCCAATCTAACCTTTACAAAGTTTTTGATATCCTCTTCGATATTCGGAGCAGGGGAGACTTCCGGCTTGAGCACGATAAAGGCTTTTACAACTTCTGTCCGAGTTTTATCCGGACTTCCTACGACAGCCACCATACTTACTGAAGGATGCTTCATCAAACAGTCCTCTATCTCGGCTGGTCCTATACGATAACCTCCGCTGGTAATAACATCATCCTTTCTGCCAACAAACCAAAAGTACCCATTCTCATCTCTTTTGGCCAAATCACCGGTAAGCATCCAATTACCCACATACTTTTCAACGGTTGCTTTGGGGTTTTTCCAGTATTCCAGGAACATCACAGGATCGGGTCTTTCGACAGCAACTTCTCCTACAGTGCCAGTCGGCACAGGTGTGCCTGATTTATCCACCACCTCCACATTGTGGCCTGGCACTGTCCTACCCATTGAGCCTGGTATATTTTGCATCACTTCTGAACAACTTCCCACCACCAGGTTACATTCCGTTTGCCCATAGAATTCATTTATCGTTAACTTCATCACCTCTCTGCCCCAGTCCAAGAGCTCCTCACCCAGGGTTTCTCCACCACTTCCTATGGAACGCATCTGATAGTCATAGCGGGAACCTGGATCTTTGACCTGGCGCATCATTTTTAGCGCCGTTGGGGGCATAAAGGCATTTCGAATCCCATGCTTGGCCAAGAGATAAAATGCCTCTTCCGGGTCAAATTTCTTTGCGCGGTAGGCAACCACTGGGATACCATGGTGCCAGCTAGGGAACAGCACATCGATAAGGCCTCCGATCCATGCCCAGTCAGCCGGGGTCCAGAAAAGGTCATCGTCCTTGGGAAAAAAATTGTGGGGAAATTCCACGCCGGGGAGATGGCCCAAGACGACTCGATGTGCATGAAGCGCCCCTTTTGGTGGGCCAGTAGTACCAGATGTATATATGATCAGTGCCGGATCATCGGCTCTGGTCTTGACGGGCTCAAACTCTTTTGAACCCTTGTCAGCCAATTCCCAGAAATCCAATACCCGTGCCGGCTTCTCACCTCCTATTGTGATGACTACCTTGAGATGGGGAAGTTTTTCCCATATCTCCAAGATCTTATGGAGGTTTGCCTCATCAGTGACAATTCCCTTAGCTTCGCTATTTGTTAATCGATACTCTAATGAATCGGTGCCAAAAAGGGTAAAGAGAGGGATGGCGATTGCCCCAATTTTATATACCGCAATATGGGAAATCGCTGTTTCAGGGCACTGTGGCAAGAGGATTCCTACTCGATCGCCATATTGTATTCCCTGAGCCTGTAAACCATTGGCCAATTTGTTCGAGAGCCTCTTCAGATCCCAGAATGTATAGTGGTCTACTTGCCCCTTTTCGGTCTCGTAGATTAAGGCCAGGCGGTATCGCTGATGTGCCCACTTATCACATATGTCAACGCCGATATTGTAAAATTCGGGAATTTCCCAACGGAAGGTGCTATAGACCTTGCCTCGACGTAGTCATGATATAAGTGGATAAAAAATGTATCAAAAAATCTACATGTAGACACGTTGATACGGATAGGCATTATGATGATGGCACTGTAATCAGGAATTCAATTGCAGGAGGGATAAATGCGAGAAGGCACTGAAAAACACCGCACAAAAGGGAGCTTGAGCGAGAGTTAGCCCTGTTCAAACTCATCTTCGATAGTATATACAGCGGAAGCATGGTTACCGATTCAGATGGATATGTCACCCATTTCAACAAGCCCTATGGCCAATTTTTAGGGATCAAACCTGAGGAGCAGATCGGGAAACACTGTACCGAAGTCATCGAAAACACCAGGATGCATATTGTCGCCAAAACAGGTAGGCCCGAGATAAACTTTAAGCATAGGATCAAGGACCATGATATGGTAGTTCAAAGGATCCCGATCAAAAAAGAGGGAAAGGTTATCGGTGTCTTCGGGCAGGTTACCTTTGAAGATGTGCGAGATGTGAAAAAACTTGCGGAGAAGCTCTCACTGCTGGAGAACAAGGTGGAATTCTATGAAAAGGAGCTTTTAGCACTCCGTTCCACCAGATTCACGATGGATAGCATTATCGGTGTGAGCGATGGTATCACCTCGCTAAAAGATGAAGCCCTGAAGGCTGCGGCAACTTACTACCCAGTGATGATAACGGGCGAGACCGGCACCGGAAAGGAGCTCTTCGCACAGGCCATCCACAATGCTAGTGACAGGAAGCCGCATCCTTTCATAAGGATCAACTGCGCAGCGATTCCCAAGGACTTGCTCGAATCAGAGCTATTTGGCTATGAGAGGGGTGCCTTCACCGGTGCTAATTCCAGCGGAAAGCCCGGCAAGTTTGAGCTCGCTCACAATGGCACGCTGTTTCTCGATGAAATAGGCGATCTCCCCGTGGAAATACAGCCCAAGCTCTTGCACGTATTGGAGGAAAAGGAATTCGAACGGGTGGGAGGCACCACATTGGTGAGGGTGGATTTCCGCCTGATTGCTGCTTCAAATCAGAATCTAGAGGTGATGATAAGAGATGGAACATTTCGGAAAGATCTCTACTGTCGTCTGAATGTAATACCCCTTTTCATTCCTTCCCTCAGGGAGCGAAGAGAGGATATCATTCCGCTAGCCAGACATATCCTCGGGCGGATTGCCCAGGAGATATCAATTTCGGAGGTAACAATGACCTCTCAGGTTGAGGGCACGTTAAGGGATTACGATCGGCCAGGCAACGTGAGGGAACTCCAAAACGTGCTCGAACGGGTCATGGCTACCCTGGACTCGGATACTATCCGAATGTATAACCTGCCGTTTTATCTCGCCCGGGGAAAAGGAAACGCCAACGAATCGAAGAACGATCCTCAAGGACGTTCAAGGCAAGGCCGAGCACGAGGCTATCTACGACGCCTTACGATCGACTAACTTCAACAAGGCGAAGGCTTCAAAGATACTGGGCATTTACAGAACGCTGCTCTATAAGAAGATGAAAAAGCATTGCATCGATTCCATCATCGGTATGCGCGTATCATAAGTGTAGCCAAATTGATACACTGAGGAAATCGGCATTCTCTTATTTGCTTCTGTTTTGCCCCATGCACCTTCGACAGGAGTGGAGAAATACACGCTGTTTTTAAGGCCAAGAGAAAAATGAGGATGGCGATTATCACGAGCTACTTCGCCGGGGAGACCTACGGGTTGCTGGGCCCTCAGGTGGCAGCTACCATCATCGAGGAGAATACGCCCTATGAATGCATTGTCATAGCGATCAGCAGGGAAGATGGCAAGACCCTCGTCAAAGAGGCCATCGCCGATTATTTCAGGGAGGAGCGACCGATACTCGGTTTTTCCTACTTGAGCGGCCGGGAGGACCTCTTCTCCTTTGCCAAGGAACTGAGGCAGGATGGAGTGCTCACCATACTTGCCGGACCCCAGGCGGATGTGGATTATTCAGGGGAACGGGGATGGCGGGAGCACTCATACAGATTTCCGGGCGTCTCCCAACATTTCAGCATGTCGCTGCACGGGCCGGCGGAACAGGCGATCCATCTTCTTCAAAACCTTGATGATAAAAACTGGCGCAAAACACCTGGATTGCTGTACCTCGGAGGTGATGGGGAGCTGATCCAAAACCCAAAACGGGGATGGGATGAGCAATTCTTTCGGCGTGTGCGGTGGGATAACCTGTATGTGGCCGGACCAGGAAGGCTTGTCCCCCTGAGGATACAAACGGCACAGGTGCTCCAGCAGATCGGGTGTCCCTATGCGGCACAGCAGCGGTGGGCAGAGATAGACTACCCTGTGTCTCTTCCGGGCAGAGACAGCGACAGGGTGAAGGTCCTTCTAAAGGGATGTAGCTTCTGCGATGTGGCAGTTGATAAGGGATTTTTCGGTCAGTTAGATACCGAAACCGTTATGAGCCAGATAACTTGCCTTCCAGAGCTGGAGGACGGGAGCAAGATCCCCTTTGAGCTCATCAACGAGAACCCCCTCCCCGGTCTCCCGCTCCTGTTAAAGGAGGCAAAGGCGAGGGGGTTACGGCTTTCGCAGGCAAACCTCATCATGAGGGCGGACTGGTTTTTCCGTGGCGAGTACAGGCTCAGAGAGGCACTACAAATGGCTTCATCCATGGGGATCCGCATCCTTCTCTCCTCTGTGGGATTTGAGTCATTCGATGACAGGATATTGCGAAACCTCAACAAGGGACTAGGGGTTGAGGATAACCTCAAGGCCATCCGACTCATGAGACAGCTCAAAGAGGAGTTCCCCCGAAATTGGGCCTACTCCAGGGATGAGGGGGCAATCCATGGATTTATCCACCCTACTCCATGGGACTCCGAGGAGACATCCGCGGCCATAGAACGTATCATGATCGAATGGAACCTCCCAGTGGATATCCTCCCTGCTAAGAGCATCCCCTTGATCATTCATCATGCCTCGGGATTGGGTGACTGGGCAAGGGAGGTGGAGACGAGGGAGAGGGTTCAGTTCAAGCGATCCGGCTCGATCATCGGTTGGTGGCAGATCGGGGATCGATTTACTATTCAATCATAAAATGAGCGTTTTAAGGTTCAGGGTTCAAGGGCATTTATACCGGGAGCCGTGAACGGCGAACCGATCAACCCAGGTTACTATAGATTTCGAATTGTGGAGGCGCCAAAAAACCTGCGTTTCAATAAGTTCTCAATAAGTTCGGCTAATTCCTTGCCGCTGCCATTTGATGCCATTGCGAGGAGCGGAGCGACGTGGCAATCTCGTGGCGACACCAGAGATTGCTTCGCTTTGCTCGCAATGACAAAACCCGAACTTATTGAGAAGTTACGCGTTTCATTTTAAAAACCTATTCTATTAAAGGTGCGAGATCATCTCGATCGATCAATTCACATCAAACCATCAACTTCGATCAAGACCAAGCTTTTTTTAGAACCATTCCCTAACGAAGCTCCGCCTCAAACCGACGAGGTGTTAACAGCATATATGTGGCGAAGCTTCGAATTGTAAAATGAAAAATGAAAAGTTCAAAATTCAAAAGTACTTTTTTTTCCATGGTTATAACGGCAATCTTCTACCGTTCATTTTACATTGGACGTCTTCAAAAACGAGACATTAATCCGCCCCAGGCAGATAAATGGTAAGATCTTGAGCTATGAAGACGGCTCGTGCCTCTGGGTGCAATTACCTACAATTTTCTTGACAATTCAGAGATGGGATATTATAGGAACCGCAGCCGATTTTACAGAGGCTATGGAGAGATCGTGAACGCTATTATAGGTGAAGGCGAGGGAAGAAATGAATGTTACTATAGATGGCACAACCATTACCGTTAAGAAAGGTATTACAATCCTAGAGGCTGCACGGAACGCTGGCCTCTACATTCCAGCATTGTGCTCTCATCCCAATCTACCATCATCGAGACAGGTGAAGCCCTTTGAGGTAATATACCGGGGCAGTGAAGCGGTCCACAACGATAGCTCATTGACCGAGTTCGAGGGTTGCCAGCTCTGTCTGGTTAAGGTAGCAGGTGTCAATGATCTCGTTACTGCCTGTACCACCGAGGTTGCCGACGGCATGGTGGTTCAGACCAACACCCCGGAGATTCAGGAAAAACGCAGGGAAAACCTGAAGGTCATCCTGGCGGAACATCCCAATGTATGTCTTGCCTGTGACCGAAAGGAAGACTGCGATCCCTTCAGGGGCAGCATCCGTAAGGCAGAGGTAGTCACCGGCTGTGAGTTCTGCCCCAACAATTTGAGGTGTGAGCTCCAGGAGGTAGCCGCTTACATAGGGGTGGATCCCACCACACCTCCCTATGAATTCAAGGACCTGCCCGTGGTGAACCATGATCCCTTCTTCGAGCGCAACTATAACCTCTGTATCGCCTGCACCCGGTGCGTGAGGGCATGTCAGGACGTGAGGGGCAATAGTGCGCTCGGGCTTGTCTTTCAGAACGGAAGGGTGATCATTGGGAGCAAAGCGCCCAGCCTTGAGGAGTCAGGATGCCAGTTCTGTGGGGCCTGCGTTGATGTCTGTCCCACAGGCGCCTTAACCGAGTGGGCTAATAAGTGGGAGGGTGTTCCTGAACGGGCGGTGGTGACCACTTGCCCCTACTGCGGGGTGGGATGCCAGTTGGAGCTTCAGATCAAGAAGGACAGGATTATAGGGGTAACGCCAAAGGGGGACGGCACAGTAAATGAGGGACAGGCGTGTGTGAAGGGCAAGTTCGGGATCATTGAGTATGTGCACCACCCCGAGCGGCTCCACATGCCCCTTATCAGGAGAAACGGGGTCTTCGAGGAGGCAACCTGGGACGAGGCACTTGATATGGTTGCCGAGCGGATGGCCGGCTACAACCCCCATGAGGTAGCGGTCATTTCTTCTGCGAAGTGCACCAACGAGGATAACTATGTAGCCCAAAAATTCGCGCGGGCAGTTCTCGGTACAAACAATGTCGATCACTGCGCACGGTTGTGTCATGCATCCACGGTGGCCGGCCTGGCTCAGAGCTTCGGGGCCGGCGCCATGACCAATAGCATAGATGAGATCAGTCATGCCAACTGCATCCTCGCGATAGGCACCAATACCACGTATGCACATCCTGTGATTGGGATGAGGGTTCGGCAGGCAGCGAGAAACGGCACCAAGCTGATCGTGGCCAATCCGAGGGAGATAGAGTTGGTGCAGGATGCGGACCTGTGGCTTCGGCACAATCCCGGAAGCGATGTTGCCCTACTCATGGGGATGATGCGGGTTATCGTGGATGAGGATCTTCACGACAAGGCCTTTATCGAAGAGCGTTGCGAGAACTTCGAGGCGTTCGCTGATTCCCTTGGGCAATTTGATCTTGATAGGACCGAGGAGCTTACCGGCGTTCCCAAAGAGAAAATAGTCGAGGCGGCCAGGATCTACGCGACCAAGAAGCCATCCTCAATCCTGTATGCCATGGGAATCACCCAGTCATCCCATGGTACCGACAATGTCATAGCCACCGCAAACCTGGCCATGCTTACGGGTAATGTGGGGAAACCATCAACAGGCGTAAACCCTTTGAGGGGCCAGAACAATGTCCAGGGCGCATGCGACCTGGGAGCCCTGCCGAACGTGTATACCGGCTATCAGGCGGTGGTAAACGATGAGATACGGAAGAAGTTCGAGGATGCCTGGGGTACGTACCTGCCGAGGGAGGTCGGCCTCACCTTGCTCGAGATACTGGATGCTGCGTATAGAAAGGAGATGAAGGCCCTCTATCTTATCGGCGAAAACCCCCTCTTGAGCGATCCTGATGCAAGTCATGCCAAGGAGGCGTTGGAAGCGTTAGATTTCTTTGTGGTACAGGACATATTCATGTCCGAGACCGCACAGTTGGCCGATGTGGTACTGCCAAGCACGAGCTTTGCTGAGAAGGATGGAACCTTTACCAATACCGACAGGAGGGTCCAGAGAGTAAGAAAGGCCATAGAGCCGATAGGCCAGGCCAGACCAGATTGGTTGATCACCTGCCAGATCGCACAAAGGATGGAGGGCAAGGGTTTTGATTTTGAGGAACCAACCCAGATCATGGAGGAGATCAGAACGCTCACACCGAGCTATGCGGGCATTACCTACGAGAGATTGGAGAGCGGCGGCATCCCATGGCCGTGCCCTACCATCGATCACCCGGGTACGCCCATCTTGCACGCCGAGAAATTCAGCAGGGGAAAGGGAAGGTTTATACCACTGGAGTACAGGCCACCGGCAGAGCTTCCGGATGATGACTACCCATTGATTCTCACCACTGAGCGAAGTAGGTACCATTTTCACACCGGTACCATGACACGGAAGGTGGATGGGCTCGATTTCCTGGATGCCGAGGCAATGGTGGAGATAAACCCTGATGATGCCTCCGGTTTGGGCATAGATGACGGCGAGAGAGTGAAGGTTGTGTCTAGAAGAGGCGAGGTTATGGCCAGGGCAAAGGTGACGGAGGTCTCACCGGCAAAGGTGGTGACCATGAACTTCCATTTCGCGGAAAGCCCGACCAATCAATTAACGAATCCCGCACTTGATCCCGTGGCGAAGATACCCGAGTTCAAGGTATGTGCGGTCAGGGTGGAGAAGACATAAAAATGGCGTAACTACTCAGGTAAATCAGGTTGTAGGCTGAAGACTGTTAGGAAATAAAGGGGAGAGAGCATTTTGAAGCCATGTTTGGTGAGAGAAGCTTCTGCTTCTTCAACAAACTGCGCTTATAGTGCTCTTTTGACTACTTTAATGCTTCAGTCTAAACAGCTTCAGGCTGACTACGTGAGTAGTCACGAAATGGTAATCTCTGGAGGTGTACATTGTACAAGATACGAGAGAAGAGAAAGCTGGTACCGAATATCAATCTAATCGAGGTTGAAGCCCCTGCTGTGGCAAAAAAGGCCCAGCCGGGCCAGTTCGTTATTGTGACCATTGACGAGAAGGGCGAGAGGATCCCACTCACCATCGCCGATTGGGACCGGGAAGGGGGATCGATTACCATCGTCTATATGGAGGTGGGAACGAGCACCCAGCGGCTGGCAACCTTTAATGCGGGAGACTCCCTTTACAGTCTTGTGGGGCCGCTGGGGATTCCTACACATATCGATACCTTCGGCACCGTGGTGTGCGTGGGCGGCTGTTATGGGATAGGCGCTATGATGCCCATTGTTCGAGCCATGAAAGAAGTGGGCAATACGGTAATCTCCGTGATTGAGGCTCGAAGCCGCTACCTGCTTTACTGGGAAGAGGAGCTGAAGAGGGTGAGCGATCAGGTGATCATAAGTGTCGGCGACGGTTCCTATACACCTGAGAAGTGGGTTCCCGAACAGGTAACCAAGATCATGGACTCCGGAGGCACCATAGACCTGGTGGTTGCATTCGGATGTACCTATATGATGAAGCTCACCTCGGAGACGACAAAGCAGCTGGGCATAAAGACTGTAGTCCATTTAAGCTCCGTGATGGTCGATGGCACAGGGATGTGCGGGTGCTGCAGGGTGTCTGTTGGAGGAGAGACCAAATTCGCCTGCGTTGATGGCCCTGAGTTTGACGGTCATCAGGTAGATTGGGATGTGCTTTTGTCACGGCAAAAAAGCTACCAGCAAGAGGAGATCCTTTCCCTCCAGGAGTGGGAGACCCGAAGGTGGCGCAGAGCCCGTTAGAGAATGAAACGCCTGTGAAGCATGCTCAAGGAGCAAGGGACTCGCAGCATAGCGATCATCGCGACAGCTCGTTTTCGGCTTTTTGGTAAGATTGGAGGAAGGCCCGATGGAAGAGAAGGAAAAAAAGGATAAGATTCCTCGGCAGCCAATGCCCGAGCAGGATCCCAAGGTAAGGATAAAGAACTATAAGGAGGTTCCCTTCGGCTACTCAGCGGAGATTGCCATGCTGGAGGCAAGCAGATGCATCCAGTGTAAGAACCCGGGATGTAGGACCGGCTGCCCGGTGGAGATAGATATCCCTGCATTTATCAACCGGGTCAGCGAAGGGGACTTCAAAGGCGCCATAGCGAAGATCAAGGAAAAGAACTTACTCCCAGCGGTCTGCGGGAGGGTGTGCCCCCAGGAGCTCCAATGCGAGAAGAACTGCATACTCGGGAAAAAAGGAGAGTCGGTCGCCATTGGAAGGCTGGAGAGATTCGTGGCTGATTGGGGGCGAGCCCAGGCCAAGGACGCAACGCCGGAGATAAGCTCTCCCGCTGAGGAGCCACAGGTGAAGGATCCCTCGACGGGGAAAAGGGTCGCGGTGGTAGGTTCTGGACCCTCGGGCCTCACCGTGGCCGGTGATCTCATCCTCAAGGGCCACGATGTGACTGTGTTCGAGGCCTTTCAGGTCCCTGGAGGTGTCTTGATATACGGGATACCGGAGTTCAGGTTGCCCAAGGCTATTGTTGCTGCAGAGGTAGAATACATGAAGAAGCTCGGCGTGAGGTTTGAGTGCGATACGGTAGTAGGGGCCACGGTAAGCGTTGATGAGCTTTTCGAGCAGGGCTACGATGCGGTCTATGTC
>Ga0315545_1005115_pt1 | contig 10617 bp, 9 predicted proteins | sample SalMarSW160210MG_FD_203096 | JGI IMG/M metagenome (GOLD analysis project Ga0315545, IMG submission 203096) | Salt marsh sediment microbial communities from the Plum Island Ecosystem LTER, Massachusetts, United States - Salt Marsh Sediment SW1602-10 ...
TATATGCTTTGTAGAAAAGAAGTCATTTCGACCGTAGTGAGCGAAGCGAACGGAGTGGAGAAATCTGAGTTCGCAACGCCATCGTATGCAGATTTCTCGACTCGCCCCCATTTCTGTCTTCGCCTGCCGCCTCGTCTTGCCCGCCGCCCCGACTCGCGTCGAGAGACGCGGGGGCAGGCGACGAGAGGCACAGAGGCAAGAGAAGAAGACACGGGAGTTCGCTTGAAATGACAACCGTGTCCTTTTCTACAGAGCAATTTGTATGGTTAGTTGTTGAGTAAAAGTAGGCCAGAATAGGGAGTAAGATATGAATCCTATAATAATTCTTGGACAAACGGCAACAGCGACCAATGGTGAAACAGAGGTGGCAGAAGAGGCATTTGCCCCAATGGAGATGTTTTGGAATAGCGTCACGTCACTGGATCTAGCTGTAGCGATACTTTCCATATCTTTTGGTGTGGTTTGCCTTTTTTATGGCTGGAGAGTATTTAAGATACTGGTTGCGATAAGTTTTGGGCTGCTCGGTTTACTTGCCGGAATCTGGGTGAATAAGGTTCTTATTGGTGGTAATGTGATCTGGCTTTCTGTGATATTTATAGCGTTGTTTGCGTTTCTTTCGATAACATTGATGAGATGGGGAGTAAGTATTTTAGGGGCAATAGCTGGGGGGATACTTACAGGTGGTGGATGGTTGGCAATTGGTCTGCCACAACAATATATTTGGGCTGGTGGGATCGTTGGGGCAGTCGCAGGTTTTCTTGTTTCATTCATCATATTTAAAATTGCGGTTATGCTGTTTACGAGCTTTGGCGGTAGTGTCCTGATTGTTATCGGGGCTCTTGCAGTAGCTTACAAGCACATGGGGGCGGCTGAGCAACTTCAACAACTCGTTTTTGAGGAGAAATGGTTTTTGCCGTTGATGGTACTAATACCGATGGTTGCCGGGATGATCACGCAATACAGGTTAATCAAAGGGACCAAAAACTGGAGCGTTTGACATCTCTCTTCCTTTGAGCCTCGAAAGGGTTAACGTATATAGTAGATTCTTAGCGAGGCTCAGTTGCATAGACGTCTCCGATGGGCGCTAATTCGAAAGATAGACATGCCATAAGTGGGTCGTATAGTCGGACCTAATCACGTCGTAACATTTCCCATTACAGTTTTTGTCGATAAGGGGTGCATTTCATCTTTGTAGGTAAAAAGGCTTATTTTGAAAAAAGCCATCCCCATCCCTAAGAGATGAAGCTGCCACCCGATCATCATAAACGAGGCAAGAGGTACGATAGATAATGAATGACGTGTGGCATCCTCAAGCGTAGCGGCTCGATTGAGCTCGCCGAAGTCTTGGGGATGGGTACGCGCCTACGGAAAAATTGGTGCTAAAGGCCAAAAAATTACCTACAAACTCGACACGCACATGTCGGTAAGTATGTGGTAGATTTGGGCTTGCAAAACCGGCAATATGGTCTTACAATCTGCAATGCGAAGACAATATATTATTGTATAGAGGTAATCATTTGGTGTTCGTAGGGTTCTCATTCTGCTGAAGTCAGCGGAATGAGGGCCCAAAAAGTTTAGAGAAAAGCTGTGTTTGAATCATTGACAGAAAAACTCAATTCGGTTTTCAAGTCTTTGTCCGGCCGGGGACGCGTCACGGATGCTAACGTTTCAGATGCTATGAAAGACGTGCGAAAGGCGCTTCTGGAGGCGGACGTCAGTTACAATGTGGCCAAGCAATTCTGCAAAGATGTCACGCAGGCAGCCATCGGTGCAGAGGTTATAAAGAGCCTGCATCCAGGCCAGGTGATGGTTAAGATCGTCAATGACGAATTGACGAAACTAATGGGGCCGGTTGACACGCAGATATATTTTGTCTCACCCGGACCTACTGTGATTATGCTGGCTGGCTTGCAAGGCTGCGGTAAAACAACAACTGCCGCAAAGCTCGGCAAATATCTTGTGTCTCAGGGAAGAAAACCTCTTCTGGCTGCTGACGACCTGCAAAGGCCTGCTGCTATTGAGCAATTGAAGGTGCTCGGTCAGCAGACAAATATTGATGTCTATAGCGAAGACAGTAAAGATTCCGTACGTGTCGCAAAGAATGCGGTCAGGCACGCCAAGGAGCACGGCTACGATGTAGTTGTGCTCGATACTGCGGGGCGGTTGCACATCGATGAGAAGATGATGGCCGAAGTGGCTGATGTGGCCAGGGTGGTGACGCCACATCAAATATATCTTGTCTGCGACGCAATGACCGGCCAAGATGCTGTTAATTCAGCCAAGGAGTTCAATGAAAGGCTTGAGCTTGATGGAGTCATCCTAACGAAGCTGGATGGTGATGCGCGTGGTGGAGCTGCGCTGAGTGTAAAGGCGGTAACAGGCAAGCCCATCAAATTTATTGGTGTTGGCGAAAAACTCGATAAGCTCGAAGAATTCCATCCTGAGCGTATGGCCAGCAGAATTCTGGGCATGGGTGATGTAGTGACATTGGTGGAAAAGGCTCAGGAGCAGTTCGAAGCTGAGGAGGCGGAGAAGCTGCAGAAGAAGATGGCCAAAGGCACTTTTGGCTTTGATGACTTCCTAAAGCAGATGCAGGCCGTCAAGAAGATGGGTGGTGTTAAGGATTTGCTCAAAATGATGCCTGGAATGGGGCCTATGAAGGATATGGAGGTTGATGATGGTGAACTTGCGCAGATGGAAGCGATTGTATATTCGATGACACCGCAGGAAAGGCGCGAGCCGGATATTATAGAATCCTCCAGGCGCAGGCGGATTGCGACTGGAGCTGGTGTACAGCCTCACGATGTATCAGGTTTGGTTAAGACGTTCAGGCGCAGCCGTGATATGATGAAGGCACTGAGCGGAGGTAGTTTTGGCGGATTGAAATCGCTTTTCTCAGGCGGCTTTAGTATGGACAAATTAGGTGCGGCTATGTCAGCCGGCAGGAAAATTAAACAACGCTCAAAACGCAAAAGAGTGATAAGACGAAGAGGGAAAATAAAGCGGCGATGAAGAATGAAATCACCATCGAGCAATACCTTGAGAAAGTAGCTGCATTTGCAGACAATGAGTACGGAATGCGTATACGAGGTCAATTTCGAGATACTAAAGGTGATAGCGAGCTGGCTATGTTAGCTGTGCCCAGCGCAGAGGAATTAGAGCAATTGAAAAAAGCAGTGGCAATAATGACACCTGCTGAAAGACAAAATGTTGAGAGTCTAACAGATGAACAAATACAAAAAATCGCAAACGATGCTCAAATCGACCCGGCTAATTTAGCGATTTTCATAAATGGTTATGCATTACATTGCAAACGTGTTTCGTGATTTGCACTAAGCAAACTCCCTATCTAAAAATAGGGCAAGGTCTTAAAAATGGGGATATTATTAATTACTACGGTATTTTCTATTCTGGATCATATCAATGGAATAACCAGTCTAGAAAGGGGATTGAAAGGTGATTCTTTTTTGATGAGGCTCTCATCAATTTCTTGAGTTTTTCATGTTGCTTTTCGTTTATAACTTTTTGAAGAGTTTGCATTTCATCCAAAGGTTCCTGCATCGCTTCTCTTTGTCGGATGTGCGGAGGTAGATTGTTCATAACTTTCTCATAGGCATCGAACGCTTTAGATAGTTTTACGGCTGCCACGTTCCAGTCCTCTTCTTTCGCAGCAATCGTCGTTTCAACAAGATATTTGATGTACATGATTCCAGAGAATGGGATTTCAGGAATATCTGTAACCTGTTCTTTTGCTGTGGCGATTAGTTCATCACTCCGCTCGTGTGACATTACGTAAGACAGTCTAACACTAAAGTCTGCAAACATTGCTTTGGCAAATTGGTTTGATGGATCTATGTCAATAGCAGATTTAAAGAGCTTAAAGGCTTCCTCTTTTTCCCCATATTTGGCACAGGCACATGCATAAAACGCCAGGAGAAAACTCTTGGCTGTACTGCTAGTGTCTTTCTGTGCTTCATTGAGATTATTTTTCAAATATCTGTAAGCGGCTTCTGGCTGGTCTTTTATTACGAAAATATAGGCTCTTGCAAAATGTGCAAATGCCGAGTTGTGATTCAGAGTAAGGGCTTGCTCGCTCATCGATTCAGCTTTAATTAGGTTCCCAGTCAAAGCTGTGGCCATCGAAAGAACTGCTGTTAACGTGGCTCTTTGTTCCTTGTCCTGTGATAACTCGAGTGCCTTTTCGAGCGCAGCAACGGCCTCTTTATGCTTGCTGTTATAGGCCAAGACTTCACTTAGGCCTAACCAAGAGTCCAGAGAATTCGGGTCATTATCAATAGCCCCGGAAAATATCTCGTAGGCACCCTCAAAATCCCCTCCACGTCCTAGAAGGCAGCCAAGCAAGTGTTTGTACTTCTGGTGTTCCTGTGTAGATGGTGATGCTTCCAAAGCCTGTCGGCATAGGCGGATAGCTTCTTCCTGTTTGCCCAATGAGCAAAGCTCTCTAAGTGCAGTTCTCACTTCCCCAAATGAGTTTCGCATACGGGCTTCCTTCACGAAACACTCCAGAGCTTTGGGACGATTCCCTAATTTGAGGTAGGTAGAACCTAACCTATTGTTAATGCCGACTCTTTGCGGATATACCTCGCGTGCTTTGGTTCGTAACTCTAGGGACCGCTCGTATTGTCCCTTTTTTGACCAAATAGAGGCTTGCCACTCCAAGGCCCACGCTTTGTCTATTGGCCGTATTTCTTTGATACCAGCTGCGGCTTCGAAACAAGAGAGTGCCTCATCGAACCTGTCAACTCTACTCAGAATCTCACCCCGAAAGGCCAAATAATAAGCCTTCAAGGTTAGATCCAAAAATTGGTCAAGTGCCTTGTCCAACAGCGAGAGAGCTTCATGCAGATTTTCTTGCGATTGTGTCCATAAAATCTTTCCCTTCATTGCGAGCGCTTGGGCATGTGCATCTCTCGAATTCCTTATCTCGTCTCCAGGAAGACAGAGGGCCTTTGTGAATTCTTCGATTGCCTCATCGTTTCTGCCATTATAGAAGAACGCAAAGCCGTAAGCATTATGTGGAGAAGCGGTATGGCCGTGAAGCTCAACCGCGCGCTGAGCTGCATTGATGGCATCCTTTTCCTTTCCGTACAAAGATCTACATGCTCCTAAGAAAGTGTATGCACACCACTCCTTCTCAGGATGACGTCGAATATACTCACGAAATTGTTGCTCAGCCTTATCCCAAGATCCTATTTTTGCAAGTGATTTGGCAAGAGTGAGGCGCGCTTGGGCGTTGTCGGGATCTAAATCCAACGCAAGGCGAGCTAACTTTATTTGTTCCTTTGGGTCCTGCTCCGCATTGGCTGTACGTGCTATATAGTCCGCGCGATTAGGCTTTCCCAGCTTCCATTCGACGTACCAAACCACCGTTATAACGGCCGAGCATGCGCACAGAAGAGTGATAATCCAGCCAAGTTTTCCGATCCAGTATTTGGTGCGTTTGCACAAGAATTGTCCTGAGGAAATTGTCGTCGCTATTATGTAGTATATCCAATGAGTCCCCATGGCTATCCACGGTTTCTAAGTTCCTATTCTTGTAAACAATACAATACAACAATTAAAACTATAGCAGACGTGCTATCTTTTAGCAAGAGCATTCCACCTAGCAGCACATCTCGCAGGTAGTTTACTAAATTAGGCGCAATTTTTAAAAACTGGCATTTTGAGCAGCTGCTTGATATACTTTATTCTATTCTATGGCTGGGTCAGCCGGAGAGTAGCTTCGCTCATTAAAGTGCAAACGTGTTCCGTGACTTGCACAGGGCATATCACGGGAATTGATTATAGACTATCAAAGAAAGGAAAAAGTCATGGCAGTGAAACTGAGACTCAAGAGAATGGGCAGGCGGCACCGGCCGTTTTTTAGAATCAATGCAATCGATGCTCGCACGCCACGTGATGGCAGGATACTTGAAAAATTGGGGCATTACGACCCTATTGAGAAAGACCCCGCCAAGCAGATTGTCTTAAATCGCGAGCGGGCGGAGTACTGGCTTAGTATTGGTGCGGTGCCGAGCGATACAGTTTCGCAGATTCTGCTTCGCCAGGGAATCAAACACAAATACGCTGAAGAAAAGGCCAAAAGCCGTGCACAGGCCAAGGCTATAGCTCGTACCAAGGGCAAGTTCTTTACAAAGGCTGAGAAAATAGCTTCGGAGAAGAAAGCTGAGGCGAAAGTGAAGGAGGCAGAAGAAAAGGCCAAGACTGAGGCTGAGGCCGCCAAGCAAGCGGAGGAGAAAGCCAAGGCAGAAGCCGAGGCGGCAAAGAAAGCGGAAGCAGAGTCTAAAGCCGAGGTAAAGGCTAAGGAGGCAGAAGAAAAGGCCAATGCTGAGGCTAAGGCCGCCAAGAAGGCGGAGGAAAAAGCCAAGGCGGCAAAGGAAGCGGAAGCAGAGTCCGAAGCCGAGGTAAAGGCTAAGGACGTAGAAGAAAAGGCCAATGCTGAGGCTGCGACCGCTAAGAAGGCTGAGGCGAAAGTGAAGGAGGCAGAAGAAAAGGCCAAGACTGAGGCTGAGGCCGAAGTCAAAACCAAAGAGATTAAGGAAAAGGCTGAGGCCGTAAAGAAAACGGAGGAAAAAGCCAAGGTAGAAGCCGAGGCAATAAAAGAAGCAGAGACTAAAGCTGGGGCCGAGGAGAAAGCCGAAGCAGAACCGGAGGTTGCAGAAGAAGAAGCTGAACAGGAAGAAGACAAAGCCGAAGAAGAGGCTGAAGCTAATGCTGAAGCCAAAGAGGAAGAGAATCCCAACGAAGAAGAAAAAGAGTGATGAGAATCGATGTTCTTACGCTTTTCCCACAAGTTTTTGAGTCGCCTTTGAGCTGCTCTATATTAAAGAGGGCTCAGGACGAAGGTATCGTTGAGGTAGTGCTTACTGATATAAGGGATTTTGCCACCGACAACTATCGAAAAGTAGATGACAAGCCATACGGCGGTGGGCCGGGTATGGTAATGATGCCCGGCCCTGTTTTTGCCTGCTTCGAACACGTCCAGAAGCTATCACCCGAAAAAGGCAGGGTCATTCTGCTCACACCTCAGGGACAAAGGTTCGACCAGAGAAAAGCAACCGAACTTAGCAAAGAGAGGAGACTCATTCTTATTGCCGGTCGCTACGAAGGCTTTGATGAGCGTATCCGAATCGGCCTTGATGCAGAGCAAACCTCAATTGGCGATTATGTTTTGAATGGTGGCGAACTTGCTGCGATGGTCATTATTGATGCGGTTGTGCGATTATTGCCTGGTGCGCTTGGCGATGAAGATTCAGCGAAAGATGACTCCTTCAGCCAAGGGCTTCTTGAATATCCGCAATATACAAGACCTGAAGTCTTTCGTGGCATGAAGGTTCCTGATATATTATTAAGCGGCGACCATGGTAAAATAGCCGAGTGGCGAAAACAACAAGCTATCGAGCGTACAAGAAAATGGCGCCCCGACCTGCTTGAAGATAGCAAATGATTCCTTGCATGTTCAGCACATCGTTGAGAGCCGGCATTGAAATTTAAGAGTCACAACAATTAAACAATCAGAATTGGAGGGAGACAAAATGAATTGTCCAAAATGCGGTAATGATAATCCAGATGACGCTCAATTCTGCGGTTCTTGTCATAATCCGTTAAATCAACCACAATCGGCAAAAGGCAAGATAACTGTCAAGACTAACGGTTTGGCTGTGGCCTCCATGCTTTTGGGATTTCTCGCCCTTGCTGTTTTTACTCTCTTGGCGCCTCTAAGCGTCCGGCCTTTTTTAAGCCGTTCTATTCCCCATGTAGTCGGCGTCTTATATCTTGTGGGATCAATTTCAGCATTTCTCCTTGGTGTTATCAGCCTCATCCGGATCGAATTAAGTGGTGGCAGATTGGTCGGGCGTGCTTGTGCCATAACAGGCATCGGCATCCCTGTTATCACATTTCTTAGCATGTTTATTTCTGCAGCGCTGCTTAGGACCAGGAGCGTGGCCTTTCGCATGACCTGCGGCACCAATCTCTCCGGCATCGGCAAAGCGATGCTTATTTATGCAAATGATTTTGATGATGAGTTCCCTCGTGCGGGCGGTCCAGGTACACGCTGGACAGGACGCACACCAGCCTGGGACGCACGCGATCGCTTTACTGCCTTCGGCCTTTCAAAGGACGGAACCGGCGGGACTGCAACGATATCATCAAGTCTATACCTTCTGGTCAAGTATGCTGAGGTAGCTCCTAAGAGTTTTAAGTGCAACGGCGACAAGTATTTTAAGGAATTCAAGCTCTACGACTACCAAAATCGTGATGCCAATTGTAGAGAGCTCATTTATGCCTGGGATTTCGGCCCCAACCCTGCAAAACACTGCAGCTTTAGTTATTATAACCCCTACGGCAAGTACCATTTAAAAAGCTGCGATGAGCCTAATATAGCTATAGCTGCTGAACGCAATCCTTGGATTGATGCTCCCGGCCATAAGGCCAAGGATTTTGCTCGCTTCGTGCCCGACAAACCACCCTACAAAGGTACACTGAAACAGGCCAGACACGGCAACAACTGGGGCCATGAGGGGCATGGCCAGAATGTTTTATTCCTGGATAGTCATGTGAACTTTGAGAAACGCTCATATTGTGGCATCGACGACGATAATATTTACACTTACTGGGCTGGTGAAGACAAAGTGCGAGGAACACCGCCTGTCGTTGGCAGCGAGCCTGCTAACAAGCTCGATTCACTTCTTGTAAATGACCCGTCGCTTCCACGACGCAGATAGATGCTTAGGCCGATCTATTCGCCTCAGATGTTATCAAGGGCGATCATATAAAATAGGAATGCTCACTTTGCGGGGGTTAAAACAAAATATATCGATTTTGCAAAATCTACTTGTCATCAAGATGTAGATTGAATATAATTTCGACTCCTTTTTTCGGCTGGTTATTTATTTTCTGGAGATAAGCTTGTGAACAAGACAGAAATAATCGATGCAGTTGAGAGCAAGAGCCTAAAAGAAAAGGTGCCTCATTTTGAGATAGGTGATATAGTGGATGTTCACTGCCTTATTAAAGAAGGTGACAAAGTCCGTACCCAGGTCTTTACGGGCACTGTAATCGCTCGCAAAGGACGTGGAATCAACGAGAGCTTCACGGTGCGGAGAATTGTCAATAACGAGGGAGTGGAGCGTATTTTTCCTCTTCATTCACCCAATGTTGTCAATGTAAGACCGATCCGAAGCGGTAAAACAAGACGTGCAAAGCTATATTTCCTGCGTCAGCGAACAGGCAAAGCTGTCAAGCTGGCTCATCGCCACAGCGAACATACCGTCTCCAAATGATTATTGACTATTTACAATTGATTATTTTTCCTTTTTCAATCCCCGATAATCATTTATCAATAATCAATTATGATTGGTATGCTGCTCAGTAAACGAAAGTTATTAGCCGATCGGCAACTGCTGGGTCAATGGGGCGAGAAACGCTGCGGCAGGTTCTTAAAGAAAAAAGGCCTAAAGATACTTACCCGTAACTTCTCCTGCAATAGTGGCGAGATTGACCTTGTTATGGTGGATGCCGATAGAAGTATTGTTTTTGTTGAGGTCAGAACGCGAGCAGATGAGAATTTCGCGCCGGCTGAAGCATCGGTAACATCTACGAAAAAGGCTCGATTGCTAAAAACGGCTCGCTATTTTCTTGCAAAACATAGTATAGAAAACCGACCGTTCCGCTTCGATATCGTTACGATAGTACTCGGGCAAACCGGCCGACCACAGATAAGATATTATAAAAAAGCTTTTGTGCCATAGCTGTTTTATTGGGGATTTTGAATGATAAAAATTATTCTAAATACCTGGATATTTTTGGTCCTGTCTTTTTTGACGTTGGTGCCCTGTGCCAACTGTGAAACAGAGGCCATTAAAAGTGACCAGCCGCTTACAAATCAACAGATTTTGGCTGAATTCACATTTAAAAGAGATGAAGTTGTAATATTTATCCCTGTTCGGATTAAAGGAAAAGAATATTTGTTTTTTCTCGACACTGGTGCTTCAACAACGGCGTTCGATAGCTCGCTCAAGGAAGATTCAATACAACCAAGAAGAACTGGCGGCGCATTGTTTACAGCAGGGGCACCAGCAACGATTGAGTCATTCAATGCCCCTGATGCCTTTTTTGGTCCTTTTAATCTGAAAGAATGCGGCGAGATAATCTACATGGACTTAAAGATGTTAAGCTCAATTCATGGAAAGGAAATCAGCGGGATTTTAGGAATGAATTTCTTAAAGAAATATGTCGTCCAAATAAATTTTGATGGAGGCAAACTTTTATTTCTCAAACCTATGGCTGGCAAAAATCCTGATTGGGGCGAGGCACACAAAATTGACTACCACCCATCCGGTCTTCCATTCATTACTGGAACTATGCTCAAAAATATCAAAGTGGATTTTGTGATTGATATCGGTGATGGTAGTACAGGAGCTTTACACCGCATGATATTTGAAAAAATTATCTCGGAAAACCAAATCAGAACATCGGAAGCATTGAGCCAAACCGCTGGTGGTATGATACGCCCACGCGTAGCACGCATCGAGAGTCTCTCTATCGGGACGTTCCGATACAAGAACCTCATTTTCGATGAGGGCAATTTCTCTC
>Ga0315545_1005117_pt1 | contig 10616 bp, 8 predicted proteins | sample SalMarSW160210MG_FD_203096 | JGI IMG/M metagenome (GOLD analysis project Ga0315545, IMG submission 203096) | Salt marsh sediment microbial communities from the Plum Island Ecosystem LTER, Massachusetts, United States - Salt Marsh Sediment SW1602-10 ...
TTGGATGCGCCGAGGATTGTGCCGCCAACCGTTAAGATATTGCTTACTTCGCCGTAGCTTAGAATGTGCATCCGGTCTTCAATCAGGCCCAGGAAGCCGTCTTCGACTCCCCAGACTTCAAGGTCGTATTTGTTCATTGCGGTCTTGGTAACGGCCCTTATGACGGCATTTAGGCCGGGACAATCCCCTCCGCCTGTCATTACAGCTATGGATTTAATAGCTTTCGCTGCCATAATTTTCGGTAACTTAGAACCGGTTATAGTTTGGAATTCATAGTTTTCTTTGCGGCTTTTATGACGTTGTCTGCTGTAATACCGAATTTTTCGAAGCAAGTTTTAGCCGGCGCAGATGCACCAAACCGAGACATGCCAATAAAGACACCCTTATCGCCAATGTATTTGTGCCAGCCAAGTTCGATGCCGGCTTCGATACCAACCCTTGCCTTGACATTCGGCGGGATAACCGAGTCTTTATACTGCTGAGTCTGTTTTTCAAACAACTCCCAGCAGGGCATACTTACTACAGAGGCCTTTATGCTTTCTTTGGCTAATCCTTCAGCGGCACAAAGGGCAACGCTGACCTCCGAGCCACTTGCCAGAAGCAGGACGTCGGGCTTGTCTGCAGCGAGCAATACATAGGCACCTTTGCTGATATTTGCAGCGGAAGCGTATTTGTTCTGGTCCAAGACAGGCAATCCCTGACGTGTTAGAAGCATTGTTACCGGGCCATCGTGATATTCGAGGGCAAACTTCCATGCCTGTGCCGTCTCGTTAGCATCAGCAGGACGAAAAACAAGCAAATTGGGAATCGACCGAAGAGCTGCAAGATGTTCCACCGGCTGGTGCGTCGGGCCATCCTCGCCGACGCCGATGCTGTCATGGGTGAAAACAAATATAGTCGGATATTTCGAAAGGGCCGCCACGCGAATCGCCCCACGCATATAATCACTGAAAACAAGGAACGTTCCGCCATAGGCCCTGGTTAGGCCGCTTACCGAAATACCGTTCATTATCGCCCCCATCGCGTGTTCCCTGATGCCGAAGCGCAGATACCTGCCGTCACGTTCATCTTTTTGGAAGTCCTTTGCGCCGGCAAATTTGGTATTATTGGAAGGCGTTAAATCCGCTGAGCCGCCAAAAACAAAGGGGAGCTTCGGCATTAATGCATCGAGCGTTTTGCCGGATGCCTTGCGTGTTGCGACGGAGCTGCCTGCTTCAAAGTCCGGCAATAGCTCATCAAGATTGACGAGGGGCCTGCCTGCCGCTGTATCGCGAAACTGCTGCGCAAGGTCGGGGTGCTTTTTTGCGTATTGTTCGAACATCTTGTCCCACGCTTCTTGTTGGTCTTTGCCTTTATCTGCCGCCTTTCGCATATAAGCAGATACTTCATCCGGCACAAAGAAGGACTTTTTCGGGTCCCAGCCAAACCTTTCCTTGGTCAGCTTGATTTCATCCTCACCGAGGGGGGCGCCGTGCGAGCCGGCGGAATCCTGCTTATTGGGACTGCCGTAAGCGATATGCGTGCGTAATTTTATAATCGAAGGCCGGCTTTTTTCGTTCTTGGCATTGACGAGCGCCTTCTCGAAAGCGGCCATATTGTTGCCATCGCCACCTACTTCCTGGACGAACCAGCCATACGCCCTGAAGCGTGCTGCCTTGTCTTCAGTAAATGCAAGCTCGGTGCCGCCGTCAATGGTGATGTAATTATCATCATAAACGACAATCAGATTATTCAGCCCAAGATGCCCGGCCAGTGAGCAGGCCTCGGAAGCAACTCCTTCCTGCAGGTCGCCATCGCTTGCAATACAATAGATTTTATAATCGATGATATCAAAGCTGTCCCGGTTGAGATAGTTGGCCAGATATTTTTCGGCAATTGCCATTCCGACGGCGTTGGAAATTCCCTGCCCCAGAGGCCCGGTTGTAACTTCGACTCCGCGGTCGGGGTCATATTCCGGATGGCCGGGCGTTTTACTTCCCCACTGCCGGAAATTCTTCAGCTCATCGAGCGTGATGCCATAACCGGTCAGGTGCAGCAGAGAATACAGCAGCATACATCCGTGGCCGGCCGAGAGAACAAAGCGGTCTCTGTTGTGCCAGCGGGGATTGGACGGATTATGTTTGAGGTGCCTGTCCCACAAAACAAAGGCCGCCGGCGCCATACCCATCGGCATACCGGGATGGCCGGAATTGGCCTTCTGCACGGCATCTACCGACAAAAATCTTATCGTTTGGACACAAAGCTCGTCAAGCTCGGATAGACCTAAACTATTCACGGATTTACTCATCGCCTGCTTCCTAAAATAGAGTTTTCTGATATAGCTCTAACGCAAAAACAAAGTAAATATAATAATTCCAAACATTCATTTTGGCAAGCTTTTTTATGTTTTATTCCCGCAGGTAGCGCTCCGTAAAGATATTTTCCTTAAGGCCAACATTGTATTTGGTGTCGCTAAATTTCATCTCTGTCTTGCGGCCGGTCTTTAAATCCGAAACCAGCGATTTTACAACCGTTGGAAAATCTTGAATAAATTCGACCCTTTTGGATTCGATTACACGATCGCTTGTCCCTTGCGGCTATTCGCTTTACCAAATCAAGCTCTCGGCGAGAGAGCATATATCATCGGCAAAGACATACCGCTGCCGATGACCTGCTGGGTAGATGAGCCGGAAAAAGTCGGCACCGACAGGGTTGTCTCTGCCGCAGCGGCTTATGATGTAGTTGGAGATGCGGTTGTCGTTGCCGATTTCGGAACGGCTGTCACCATCAACCTGGTTGACCAGAACGGCATTTTCCAGGGAGGTGTAATCTGACCGGGCTTTGAGATAAGCGTTCAGACCTTGAAAGACAAATGCCGAGCACAACTATATCGTGCAGAGCGAATTGTTCCTTATTTCGGTTATGAAATACTCTTGCCGGCTCATCCGGCGACAGTATATTTTCAGGGTCGGTATCAACTTTGATTCGCGGTGTCAGCGCACCCAGCGCCAAAACGAAGGCGACCATTAAAACAGTAACTGACTTATAATGCTTTAGAGAATAATCTGCGAGTTGCTGTTTGGAATCCAATTTTATATCCACTCGCCATATCCATACGTTTGCATAGATGAGCATCTGAGCCGGATTTAAGTTTATGCTGCTTCATAGTATTTTTACCTTTTTTGAAATACGCGGGTATGGATATTTCGATACGAATAGTGTCAGATACTTACATGGCACAAAACCGCCAGCGCCCAAAGCAAATCCTTTTTATTCAAGACTTTCGTCTCATACCTCTCGTTTATCGGTATAAGATGGACATCCTTGTCTGTTGTTCTTATGAGCTTGCAGGTAACCCCTATTTGGTTCGCAATGCGGGCAATTGCAATTTGTCCCTGCACCGCTGACACGGAGGGGCTTACTATTACAATGTCGCCGTCATTTATCTTAGGAGACATACTGTCGCCGTCTATCTGCAACGCGAAACTGTCTGGAAACAACTTATGAATCTCCTCGCACTGCACAAATTCGACTATTTGCTTTTCTTTTGTCCCGCTGACCTGAATAAGGTTTGCCTGCTCTATTTTTATGCCATCCAATAGCGCCTTCGTTTGCAGGTCAATTGATACCGAGCCGTCTTTGGAATTGACAATTTTTTTGCCGAGGTGCTCTTCTACGAGGTCTTCAAGCTGTGTGACGGCTTGTTTCGGGTCCGGAAGAAGCGTCTGGTCCCAGAAATGAACAATCCCTGCGGCGGTCCGTCCCAGTATCGGAATCCAGCCGGGCCGAACCCGTCCGGTAGCTGAAACTTCGTAGCCAAGCTTTTCCTCAAGCCCTTTTTTCTCGCACAATAGCTTAATAAAGGCCAGGGCCGGCTCTTTCAGCTCGGGATTTTTTGTAAACAGGACATCTAATTTTTGCAAAAGTTCGCCATTTAACCCAAATGCGGAATTTTCCGCTGCCTCTTTGCCTTCCAATAGCCAGTGTAAATCAGCGCCAGTTACTTCGCATATTTTCAGCAGGAGGTCAACTGGAGGCACCCGGTCGTCTTCGTAATAGCTGTATGTAGAAGGACTTATACCTAAAGCCCGGGCGAATTTGCTCTTTCCTCTGATGCCTGCAAATTGCTGTCGGAGAAATTTGATACGTTCGATTATCGCATTGTCGTCAGATTTTTTCATTTATTTTACGTAATTGCGAAATAAGAGGTTGCATTATTTCGCAGTTGCGATAATATTTACAAATGTTCTTACAGTGAAATCGAAAATAAGCGGAAAACCATAATTTGTCAATATAAAGGAGCTGCAAAAATGTCAAAATCCGAAAGAAAAAAAAGGAGAGTAACAACAGCGACAAAAGGCACAAGAAAAATTTCCCAAAGGCGGAAAAACGCGAAGAGAGAAACAAAGGCAACAGAGTATGTAAACCACCTTTTGGAATTGAATAAGCTACAGGGTGTATTGCTTACGTATCTGAAAAAGGAAGTTAGTTAGCATAATAAGCCCTTCTGAAAAAGGTAAAAACTGAATATCGGATTGCTGATATCTTCGGTAGGGCAGCTTGCTTTTCGGTTTTTGTGATGGGAAATTGCACTTGACAGCCGAAGCTCATTAAGTAAGGTGGAGATATAAGAGATGGATGTTATTCTTAATAAATGTCTGAGGGGAATATTTACCTTGTGGGCGAATTAATAATCCTTTTCTATGTGAGGGCAGAATTATGGACATAATGGATTTCCTGGAATCGATAAAAAGACCCCAACAGGGAATGTACACGCCGAAACTGTCCAGATGGTTGGCCGCGGTGGTTTTAATTGTCCTGGCGGTTATTTTGATTAAGACGTCTGTTTACACTATCGCCACTGATTCAGCCGGCGTGGTAAAAAGATTTGGGAAATATAATCGAACAACCGAGCCGGGTATCCACCTGATGTGGCCTTTCGGCGTCGAAAATGCTACCGACGTGCCGGTCAAAAAGGTGCAGAAGGAAGAGTTCGGCTTTAGAACGCTCAAAGCGGGAGTGGATTCGCGATATCTCGGCACCGAAGAAATAGACTCCGGCAGACTGGATTCCGGGGATTTAATGAGATTGATAGAAGAAAGCGGCGAAAGGGTCTCAAGAAGCGGGTCCCGCCAGCTGGTGGCAATGGCCCAGGAGATACTCAAAGGCGAATATATAATGCTGACAGGAGATTTGAATATCACCGATGTCGAATGGATAGTTCAGTACAAAATAAAGGACGCAAGGCAATATCTGTTCAATGTAAGAAAACCCAAACAGACTATAAGAGATGCCAGCCAGGCAATAATGAGGCAGCTTGTAGGAAACGGAAGCGTTGATGAGGCCATCACCATTGGAAGAATAGAGTATGAAAGCGCCGCCAAGGAAATGCTGCAGAAGCTGCTCGATGAGTACGAAACCGGAATTTATATTGTAGCAGTCAAACTTCAGTCATCCAATCCGCCTCAGAGGGTGAGGCCCGCCTTTAACGAAGTAAATAAGGCCCTGCAACAAAAAGAGCAGCGAATCAACGAAGCAATGAAGGCATACAACGAGGCAGTTCCTAAAACCAGGGGCCAGGCAAAAAAGCAAATCGAATCTGCCAAAGGATACGCAGCTGAGAGGGTCAATAGGGCAAAAGGCGATGTCGCCAAGTTCAAAAAAATCTACGAGGAATATAAAAAGGCGCCGGATATAACAAGGAAGAGAATGTATCTTGAGACAATGGCCAAGCTTTTGCCACAGATACCGGAAAAGTGGATAATCGAGCAGGGCGGGGCAGAAGGCGGAATCCTGATGAAGCTCGACCTTGAGAATCAGTAGTAAGAACCGAAAGGAAGGAAATAAAAATGGGTCGCATTATCGTAATAGTGTTTCTTTTAATCGTTATCATCGTGTCTTCTTCTTCGATGTATATAGTTGACGAGACTCAGCAGGCGGTCGTAACCCAGTTCGGCAAGCCCGTAACAGTTGTGATTAATCCGATAGAAGGACGAAGAACACAGGAAACTCTGACCAGACTGAAAGACAAATACACGGGAGAGGGGATTGCAGTTGCAGAGGGTGCAGGGTTGAGATTCAAGGTGCCTTTCATACAAAGTGTGCGAAAATTCGAGAGAAGACTGCTGAGGTGGAATGGTTACCCCGAACAAATCCCGACAAAAGATAAAAAATACATCCGGATCGATTCCACAGCGCGATGGTATATTGAAGACCCGCTTCAATTTTTGAGGTCGGTAGGCACAGAAGAGCAGGCCCATGCACGGCTTGACGATATCATAGATTCAAGCACACGAAACTCCATTACGAAAAGAGACCTTCTCGAGATAGTCAGGACAGATAACCGCGATATGAGGGTGGCCGAAGAGGAGCTTCTTGAAACAACCAAAGTCGGCCAGGTGGCGGAAGGGCGACCCAAAATTGTGGCTGAAATAACAGAATCCTCCAGAAAAGCATGTGAAGATTACGGTATAGGAATACACAGCTCCGGCGTTCTAATCAAGGGACTCACCTATGTGCAGGACGTCAAAACAAAGGTGGAAGACAGGATGATAGAGGAGAGATTGAGGATAGCCAAGAAATATACTTCGGAGGGTGAAGGGGAATTCGAGAGGATTATGGGGGACAGGGAGAGGGACGTGAAAACGATTCTCTCCGAGGCATACAAAACCGCAAAGGAAATAGAAGGAGCAGCCGATGCCGAGGCAACACAGCTCTATGCAGAAGGTTTTGGAATAGACCCGGACTTTTACAGGTTCTGGAGGACCCTCGAACTTTACGAGAACTATATAGGCGGAGAAAAAACCAGATTAATTCTCGGAGCAGATAATCCTTTGCTTGAGATGATCAAGGGTGAAATACTCCAAACCAAAGAAGGGCCCAAAGAAGAGTGAGAATCCCATTTATTGACTTGCTATATCGCCACCTTAATAATGTATTTTCCAGAGGGTATTACCAGTGTTTTTCGTTAAACTGCTTAGAATACTGACCGGGATTTTTATTTTCTTGCTGATTTTCCAACTTCTGCAGCGGCTTAGCAGGAAAAAAACAACGGCGCACAAAGTAAATCAAGGTGATAATGGCGATTCACGCAGAAAATTTGTTGAATCTCAAGTCGTGGAAAATCCACAACAAACCGACGAGGAAGTCCAGTCTTGATTTTTTGTCAACTTTTTCCCGAAAAAACTTACACGCCCGAAAAAGATAGGTCACTACATAAGACGGTCGTATTTTGAGCCCAATTTGTGGGACTGGATGTGAATCTCATTAAGACAGGGTCATATTGTCTGGCGCGGAGGTAATATTCATCTATCTCGGAATCATAATACTGGCCTGTGAACAAAAAGGAGTTACTCGCTGAAAACATATCTTGATTCGATTCCAGGACTTCGCCGAAGGGCTTATATGTATAATATTTGACCACACTGCCGCTATTATTGATGACCTGTCTGGCGCTGCCTAATCTATCGTGCATATAGAAATACCGCGGGTCGGTATCATTGCCATCGTGCTGGCAGAGAAGCTGGCCGTTGGCGTAAATATAGGTCTTTTTGATGTTCATATAGTCCTGCGGGTCAAGCTCCATCAATATCACCGGCAAATCGCCCACAATATCAACGATATATTTGCGAGCAGTTTCATGAAATTGCTTGAAGATACGATTTCCATCCGGGTCGTACTTAATATCGATGCTATATGCGCCTTCTTTCTCGCCATTTCGAAGCTTATTATCCCAGTTATACTCTAATGTCGTATCGTTAGTAAGAGTCAGGTTACCGTTGTCGTCCCAGGTAAGCGCAAAGTTATCGCCACCGGAGGCCGATTCCATAAGGTCGCCGTCATAGGTAAAGGTCGTTGATGTATCGTTTAACGTCTTCGATTCCAGATTTCCGTCTTTTCGATAACTATAGTCTATTTTCCAGAAAGAGCTGCTGAATTTATCTATGTCCGCCTGCTTTAGCTGCGAGCGCATATCATAATCGAAACTATAGCTAAAGTCAACAACATTCTCGCTGGCATTAGAGATACTTTCATCAGCGCTGGTTAGTCTTCCCAGACCATCGACTTCAGCATTTTCAAGCTCCTGCTGGGCATTGTATTTCCCAAACTCAAATGTCGACCCACCAGTGGTTTCGAATTTGGTCAGCATATTATCATTGTTATAGGTGTAATCAATGGTTGTAGCTGGGCCGGAATCACTGCCGTCGAGGTAATATGTGAGCAGAGAGCGGTTGCCGTTCTCATCGTATTCAAAGCCGGCGATGAGGTCATTAGGGTCGAGCAGCGGCTCAGTTACGCCAATCAGCCGGCCAGGCAATAGTTTCAAAACCGTCTGTTACACAAATATCAGTCGGTGCTGCGCCGCCACTGGTAATTATTGAAAGAAAAGCAACTTCGAGCGTGAACGACCAGGTTTTCCACATAAAGGTAACAGCCGGTTCGAATCCTGTCACCAAGTGGACTATCGATTTCGGAGACAAAGCAACACAACCGTCGAGTCTCTCCGGGAAAGGCGAGGTCGATAAAGATGTTACCCATCATTATAAAAAGAGAACAGGAAAAATCAAAAACGAACTGACAGGTAAAATCACCGAAGTTCCGTCTTACAAAGTTGAACTTACAGCTGTGGATTCACAGAAGAATGAGGTAAAACAGACATTGAGTGTCGCGATCAACCAAGATGATACAGGAGGCACGCAGAGTACTGATACAACAGCTCTCCAGACAAAATTGAAACAAAAGACGAAGGGACCCGTTGAGGCCGGCCCCATAGTAGATGTTTCAGTAAAAACCTTGGAGCTGCCGAAAGAACCTTACCTGGGTAAAAGCTGCAAAGTGAACATGGTCGTGAAAAATAACTCCAGCAGTGCGATACAGGGATGCTACGCGTTTTTCGAGTCCGAAGACGGCACGAAGCGAAGGGTGAGAACTTCATTAACGCCGGAATCTGAAAAAACAGTAATATTTACCTGGGTGCCGAAAAAAGAAGGTAATCAGGTCATAAATGGCTATGTAGAATGTGAAGGTGATAAGGATACAAAAGATAATAAGATAACAAAAAAGGTTTTTGTAAAAAAGTGACGACCGGGGAAGGAGCTAAAAAGAAGCCCTAAAGAGTTGCTGGATTTATGATTTTTTGTTCTCGTGACCGGCTAAAAAAAATAGCGGGGGCATAATATGGGGACCTATAGATACAACCTAGGGCAGAATTCAGCATTAAAAACGGCTAAATGAGTGGCGGATTTGTCGGTCGGCAGACCCATTGTAAAGTTATAAGTTTTTGTTACATAAAATCTTAAGCGATGTCGCCTGTCCGAACCCCGACAACATTTTTATTTTGCAACTTTGTAGATATCATTTATAGTCGGATTTAATTTTCGGAAAGGATTAGGTTGGATTTGTGAAGACTTTGAGTTTAGACTTTTGCAATTTTAGTATCAGGCCTCTCGAACATTTTATGCTCTAACAGGCCAAAGAGGTCGACAGTGATCCACAACCTTTGGGAAAGTTCGTTCTTCTTACGGAAAGTAAACCTTTCAGGATGATTATTCTTGTTGTGAAAAAAAAGATACTTGTCATTCAAAAAGGAGGTTGTGAACTAACTTTGGATCTTTGGAGGTGAAGTGACCATTCGACAGGTGAACAACAAGTTCAGTAGCAACAAACGATCGGATATTATGATTCACAATCTCGACAACACCTCTTGTAAATAGAAGCACCTCCGGCACAACCTAAAAAACGGGGGCAAAATTAACATAAGTTCTTATATGCCAGTTAGTTGTGGAAGAATAATTGTTACGCCTCGTTGGGTTTCGGTCTGAGAAACCCTTGACTTTTTATTAAGTATATGTCAAAATAAACAAGATTACATACAGTATGAGGGAGTTAAAAAGGGGAAGTGGTGTTTTAAACACACTTTTATCCTAAAGGATTTATACCGTGGGTAAAAAACTTGTTTTGCTGGTCGGCGTTTTTATTATCATTTCTTTACCCAACCTTACAGTTGCCAGGCATTTGCCTTACGGCGACCTCAACGCAGATTATAAAGTCGACTTCGCTGATTTAAACCTGTTTGCTCAGCAATGGCTGAATCCTTCAGGGTGTTCAGGTTCCAATTGTGCTGATTTTGAAGGCATAAACGGTGTAAGTTTCAGGGATTTTGCATTACTTGCGGATTCCTGGCTAAGTAGTGCAAAACCGGTAACGCTTGTGATAAACGAATTGATGGCTGACAACTCCGGCTACATTCTCGATGAATACGAGAATTCTGACGACTGGATCGAGCTTTACAACTATGGTGATGCACCTGTTGATATTGCGGATATGTATATGTCGGACAGCCCGGCAAATCCGACAAAGTGGCGCGTGCCTGATGATAATCCGTCGGCAACAATTATTCCGCCTCACAGCTATTTACTTATATGGGCAGATGATGAGCAGGACGAAGGAACACTGCATGCCGCTTTTAAACTCAGCGCAAATGATGGTGAACAGATTTACCTTTACGATGCAGCGGGCAATTTAATTGATAGTGTTGTTTTCGGGCCTCAAAATACTAATGAATCTTACGGACGGTTGCCTGATGGATCCGAAAACTGGCAGACTTTCACAGTGAGCACTTCTCCACCACCGACTCC
>Ga0315545_1005121_pt1 | contig 10611 bp, 10 predicted proteins | sample SalMarSW160210MG_FD_203096 | JGI IMG/M metagenome (GOLD analysis project Ga0315545, IMG submission 203096) | Salt marsh sediment microbial communities from the Plum Island Ecosystem LTER, Massachusetts, United States - Salt Marsh Sediment SW1602-10 ...
AGGGTGCATAGACGATGAAGCTGTGTCCGGTTACCCATCCTACATCGGCGGTGCACCAGTATACGCTTTCTTCCTGTATGTCAAAAACCGTTTTGTAGATGGAGTTTATGTAGACCAGATAGCCTCCTGTGCTGTGAACTATACCCTTCGGTTTCCCTGTGGTTCCAGAAGTGTAGAGAATAAAGAGGGGATGAGTGCTCTCAACGGGTAAGGGAGGAACGGGTTTTTCTATGTGCTTTGCAGCCTCGTGATACCACAGGTCTCTGTCTTCCTTCATTTTGATTTCGTGACCCGTTCTCTTTACAACAATTACCTTCTCCACTGACGGCGTGTTTTCCACGGCCTCGTCAACTATTTCTTTTAGTTTGATGATTTTTCCTCTTCTGAAGCCCCCGTCTGCTGTTATGACAACTTTAGCTTCAGTGTGGTTTATTCGGTCCGCAAGAGCCATCGAACTGAATCCGGAAAAGATCACAGTGTGTATTGCGCCTATTCTGGCGGTTGCCAGCATGGATATGATCATTTCAGGTATCATGGGTAGGTAAAATGCTACGCGGTCTCCGTCGTTTACGCCCATTTCTTTGAGTGCAGCCGCTAACTTGTTCACTTCTGTGTAGAGTTGCGAGTAGCTTAGGGTTCTTTTTTCGCCGTTTTCCCCTACCCAATATATGGCTACTTTGTTTCTTCTCCAAGTTTTTAGGTGTTTGTCGACGCACAGGTAGCAGGCGTTTAGCATGCCTCCGGGGAACCATTTTGCGAAGGGCATGTCCCAGTCGAGCACTCGATCCCATGTGCTGAACCAATCAAGTTTTCTTGCTTCTTGCTCCCAAAACTCTTCTATGTCATCTAATGATTTTCTGTATGTGTCCATATACCGTTTTATAGGCCAGTATCTTAATTCAACTGGAAGAGAATCCATTTTCACACTATCACCTATCTTATCGTTTTCGAGCGAACACAAAATGCTCCAGCAATATATCTTTTATGGAGTCGATTATAGAAAAGACAGCAACCAATTCGCTGTTTTATGCTGAAGGACAGGTCTTATAATGAAATGCTTGTGTGGTTGGCGGGCCCGCAGGGATTTGAACCCTGGGTTTCCGGCTCCGAAGGCTTGCGCGCCACCATTTTCAGGTGACTCGACGCCTTATCCAAACTAGGCTACGGGCCCTATCGAGAATAGATGTTAGAATGGTGATTAAAGTATAGCGGCAGTCCACTCTTTCTGGTGTTGTGAAGTTTTCGGTTCGTGGCTAATGGTTAGCCTGTTTTGGGTGATGCGGAGAAAATCCTTTAATAAATGGAGTATTTTATGGTTTGTTTATGGGCTTGTAGCTCAGTTTGGCTGGAGCGTTCGGCTGATAACCGAAAGGTCGAGAGTTCAAATCTCTCCAGGCCCACTTTTCAATTCACCTGGACCACTATTACATTGTTATAAGTGGGTCATTTGCGTTTGCGGAAGAGCATGATTTCGTCAGGTGTGGTTCAGATTGGCAAGCCTTTTAGAAATGTTCTTATTCGCTGATATGAATCGGTTCTAGCATCTTCGGTGCCTATGAATCTGGCGACGGCGGTTGGACCCTGAGACAGTAGTGAAGCGAAAACATCTTTGATTTCATTCAATGCTTCTACTGTAACCTCAGAAGGTTTTTTCTCTCTTAGGTCGTTCATAAATGCTTCCGAAGCCTGTTTTTTGCCTCCTCCACAGAATCCAGCAACAGCATAAATGTCATAGCTGTCCTTGTCTTTCATCCGATACAACGCCAACCCCTTCATAGTCAACGAGCCAACAATATTCGCACAATTAAACCTAGCTGAGGCTTCACCATCCTCCGGTATAACCGCTCAACAACCCTGAGCAAAAGAGAGGCTCTCTGATGAAAAAAGTGGGATTTTGCGGGTGTCCTCTTAGATTTCCGTTATCTTCGTGCATTGATAGATGCGCACGGGGAATAGATTTTTACCTTGCTATAATATTACTGCTTTCAACATAATGAAAGGACTTCTGTTGGTAAAACATGGCTAAGGTTATCGAGACTGTTGACCTCACGAGACGATTCGGGCAACTCACTGCAGTAGACAGACTCAACATCACAGTCGACCACAGAGAAATCTTCGGTTTACTCGGACCCAATGGAGCCGGAAAAACCACCATAATATCAATGCTCTGCACCATCCTAAAACCCACATCAGGCACAGCCAAAGTCAACGGCTACGACATTACAAAACAAGCCAACCAAGTACGCAGATCAATAGGCATTGTTTTCCAAGAACCAAGCGTCGACGACAGGTTAACAGGCCGAGAGAACCTCTTCATGCACGCCAACCTCTACGGCGTGCCATCGAGCGAACAAAAAACCAGAATCAACAACGTTCTGAAACTGGTGGAGCTAGAACACAGAGCTGACGACATTCTGCGCACTTATTCCAGCGGAATGAGACGCAGGCTAGAGATAGCACGTGGCTTAATTCACTACCCAAAAGTGCTTTTTCTCGACGAACCCACGATCGGGCTTGACCCTCAGACCAGAGACCACATCTGGACGTACATCAAAGAACTGAAAGAAACCCACGACATAACCATAGTTTTAACAACCCATTACATGGAAGAAGCAGACCGCCTATCCGACCGTGTGGCGATAATTGACTACGGAAAAATCGTTGCCCTAGACACCCCCACCAAACTAAAGAAAACCCTCCAAGGCGACGTAATCACAGTAACCACAAAGGACGCCCAAAAACTATCTACCACACTCGCCGAAAAGCTGAAAATTAAGAAAACCCGCATAGCAGACGGCAAGCTAGAACTTACAGTGCAAGACGGAGAAGCATTCTTACCAAAAGTGATTGAAACCGCTGCCGAGAACAAGATGCACATCGAAGCAGTCGTACTCCACCAGCCGAGCCTAGAAGACGTTTTCTTGCACTACACTGGCAGAGCCATACGCGCCGAAGGAAGCAACGAACCCCGCGGAGAAGCCGCGATCAGGAGGAGAGCCATCAGGTGACCGAAATTCGAGGTCTTTTCACTCTTTGGCTACGTGAGGTCAAACGCTACTTACGGGATAGGCTGCGAATCGTAAGCGGTATCGTCTCACCCGTTCTCTGGTTGTTCATCTTTGGCACAGGGATACGCTTCGCAGGCGCCATAGGCAGCCTCAACTATCAACATTACCTCTTCCCAGGAATAGTGGGACAAACCCTACTTTTCACTTCGATGTTCATTGGCATATCCGTCATCTGGGACCGAGAGTTCGGTTTTATGAAAGAAATCTTGGTTGCGCCTATTTCTAAAGTGTCGATTTTCTTCGGAAAGATGCTGGGCGACAGTACTGACGCCCTTATTCAAGGAATAATTATCTTGCTTTTGGGCACGGTGCTTGGAATACTTGAAGACCCCGTTATGTTTTTTCAGTTACTGCCGGTAATGGTGCTCATGACCTTCGGGTTCGTAAGCCTAGGCTTAACGATTGCAAGCTTCATTCAGAACTTGGAAAGCTACGGAGTTGTCGTGAGTTTCGTGAATCTGCCCCTCTTCTTTCTCAGCGGTGCGCTTTTTCCAGTCCGCGGAGAGTACGTTCCAGAATGGCTGCAAACTGTTTCCGCTTTTAACCCTTTAACGTACGGTGTTGACGCTCTGAGACAAATCGCTCTTGGACAAGAATGGCAGCCGCTTTTCCCGTTATACTATGACCTTATGATAGTTGTTCTTTTTGACATAGCCATGATAATCATCGGAACGCTGGCGTTGAGTAGAAGAAAATAGTGCACTACGAGGCTTGGACACGAGAAAAAAGAACCTAAGAATTTATAGATGACCTACTTCAGTCCCTATTTATGCCAAAGAAAAAAAATGAGATGTTTGCGGTTAGGAATTCCGTCTCCACTACTGCCGAGAACAGGAGCTCCATGAATGAGATTTGTATCATGACACCAGCAGAAAAGCCCATCAGCTAAGAAAGGTGCCTGTGTTTAAAGCCTTTTATGAAGAATGCCACTAAGCTGCCAAGGCCAGTACACAGTCTGCGATTAGAGAAAAAAGAAAGGCAACCAGTATTGTGTCGTTCATCAAAACACCCAAAGCTTAAAAATAGTTAGTTTTCTGCCAATTCTCTTTTCAGAATGTTCACAAAGCTTTCTTCATCTTCTGCCATTCTTTTCTTCACTTCTTGCCAAGTTGCTGAGCAATTCTTGTAATCAACTCCAACGATGCTGTGGATAACTCTGTCAACGTCCTGTTTGTTTTCTTTTGTGATGCTTATTCCTGTTTTTTCGAAGATTGTTTTTAGGTGTCTGAAGTAGCAGGTCATGGTAAACAACTTGGTTTTGTATTTGTTTGGAAATGTTTATAAGCATGTGTGCTGGTTGGTTTACGGCAATAGGTTGCCGTATGCCTATCACTCATGGGGAATAAAATACAATGAAACGGGTCTCAATCAAAGAAGAAGCATGCATAGGATGCGGTCTCTGCCAAGTCCACTGCATAATAGAACACTCCAAATCCAAAGACCCAATAAAAGCATACAGACGAGAACAACCCCGACCAGTCAGCCGAGTAAGAGTGGAAACAAACAAACCACACTCCATCTCAATCAGGTGCCAACAATGCAAAGACACACCCTGCGTATACGCCTGCCTATCCGGAGCCATGACCATAGATGAAAAAACCGGACTGGTGGTTCATGACGCAGAAAAATGCATAGGCTGCTGGACCTGCATCATGGTCTGCCCATACGGCGCCATAAAACCTGACACCTCAAACAAAATTGTTGCAAAATGTGATCTCTGCCCAAACTTGGAAGTCCCAGCCTGCGTAGCTAACTGCCCCAACGAGGCGCTGGTCTGCGAAGAGGTGAAACAGTAATGACGAAATACGTGATTATCGGCGGCTCAGCAGGAGGCATCGGAGCAGTTGAAGCCATCAGAGAAGTGGACCCCATGGGAGAATTAGCCGTCATTTCTGAAGAGTCTTTCCCGCAGTATTCCCGCCCCATGATCTCCGAGTACGTCAGCAGAGAGGCTACTCTGGAAACCATGAAATACCGAGGCGACCAGTTCTGGAAACAAAACAACGTCCAGACCTTAACTGGAAGAGCCGCAGTAAAAATAGACTTCACAAAAAAACAAGTTGAACTCAAAGACGGAACCAAAATCGATTTCGAGAAGCTTCTAATCGCCACTGGCGGCAGACCCTTTGTTCCAAGATTGGAAGGCGGAGAAAAAGATGGCGTCTTCACATTCACAGAACTCTCCAGCGCAAAAGGCTTAGAGTCCAAGCTGGAACAGTCCAAGAGTGCCGTCGTTATCGGTGGGGGTCTCATCGGCGTAAGTGCAACTGAAGCGCTGGTGAAACGTGGAATAAATGTAACTTTAGTGGAACTAAAAAACAAAATTCTCAACCTCATCTTGGATGAGACTGCTTCAGATATAGCAGAAAAAGTGCTCACAGAAGATGGAGTCACAGTAATCACTGGTCAAACCGTTCAACGGATTCTGGGCAGAAAAGACAACGAGGACGCTGTGGGCGGAGTAATAATGACTGACTGCACGGAAATCCCCTGCGACCTAGTGATTGTCGCTATCGGAGTTATCCCACGCACAGAACTCGTCAAAGAAACAGACCTGAAAGTGAACAGAGGAATAGTTGTGGACAGGTTCATGTGCACCAACATACCTGACGTGTATGCGTGCGGAGACGTCGCAGAAGCCCATGACTTCCTACTTGACGGAAACCGTCTCCTGCCATTATGGCCTCTGGCTCATCTGGGAGGGCGAGTGGCAGGATACAACATGACAGGGAAGAAGGCAGAATACGAGGGGGGAACGGTTATGAGTTCCCTGAAATACTTCGATCTGCCCGTCATCGCCGTAGGAAACGTGAACCCAGAAGACATCAGCGATTATGAAGTAATGGTTGAACTTAAGCCCGAAAAAACTGTTTACAAGAAGATATTGCTCAAGGATGGTGTGATTGTGGGTTTCATCTTCTTGGGAGATATCGAGAAAGCTGGGATATTCTTCCATCTATTGAAGAATCGGGTGAATATGGCTGAAATCAAAGAAGCGCTTCTCTCCGAGGATTTTGGTATCGTTACATTGCCGGAGCAGCTGAGGCAAAAATTGTTTGTGGTGAATTAGGATGAAGGACCTCAGTAAAGTCAATAATCCATACAATGACGAGAAGGTCTTTGATGCATGCTCCATATTCGGTATGATGAACCTTAAGGGAGAACGGTTCTCAGCAAAAGACCCGGTTAGAGCCATCGCAAACATGCATGACAGAGGAAACGGGCTGGGCGGCGGCTTTGCGGCTTACGGCATCTACCCAGAATACAAAGACGATTACGCGTTCCAAATCATGTACCTCGACAGAGAAGCAAAAAAGAAAACAGACCGGCTGCTCAGCGAATGCTTCAACATCCTCAACGAAGAGGAGATGCCAACACAGGAAGCTAACGTTAGAGACCCCCCTATCATGTGGCGGTACTTCCTTCAACCCAAAAAATCCAAAACGAAGAGCCAAGCAGCCGATGATTACATTCTGGAGAAGGTTATGCGAATCAACACAGAAACCGGCAAAGCCTTCGTTTTCTCAAGCGGAAAAAACATGGGAGTCTTCAAGGGAGTTGGCTTCCCAGAAGACGTGGCGGAATACTTCTGCTTGGAGGAGTATGAGGGATACATGTGGATCTGCCATGGACGGTTCCCAACGAACACTCCGGGATGGTGGGGAGGAGCTCACCCCTTCAACATCCTAGACTGGACTGTGGTACACAACGGAGAAATCTCATCCTATGGCATCAATAAGCGCTACTTGGAAATGTTCGGATACAAATGCACCATGCAGACGGACACAGAAGTGATGGCTTACGCCTTCGACCTCCTGATGAGGCGTCAACGTTTGCCTATCGAGATTGTCTCCAAGATTCTTGCCCCGCCCCTCTGGACAGAAATAGAAACTTTGGAACCAAAACGTGAACTTGCCCTGAGGGCTCTGCGCCAGACATACGGCAGTCTCTTGATGAACGGACCCTTCACAATCATAGTGGCTCATCAAGGAGAGATGATTGGACTCACAGACAGGATTAAGCTTCGACCCCTAACAGCCGCAGAGAAGGATGATTATCTGTTTCTGTCCTCGGAGGAAGCAGCGATACGGCTAGTTTCGCCTATGCTGGATCGGGTTTGGAGTCCAAGAGGCGGAGAGCCTGTGATCGGAAGACTCGGATCCCAAAGAGCTGTGGAGGTTCTAGCTTAGGAGGTTACGACTATGAAGAGTTACGTTATCCCCGAGTATATCGTTGAGCGAGATCAGGACCGTTGTATCCGCTGCAAAGTCTGCGTGAACCAGTGCAGCTATGACACTCATTACTACGATGAGGAAGATGACATAATACTCAGCAGAAACGAAAACTGCGTGAACTGCCAGCGATGCGCCACCTTCTGTCCAACCCAAGCCATAACAATACGGGAGAATCCTAACCATTACAGGTCTAACGCCAACTGGACCCAAGAAGCTATTGCTGGCATAAAGAAGCAGGCTGAAACCGGAGGCGTTGTTCTCACTGGAATGGGATGCGACAAACCCAACCTCACATACTGGGACAGGCTTCTCCTGAACGCAAGTCAAGTCACAAACCCGTCCATTGACCCGCTTAGAGAACCAATGGAACTGAGAACCTACATTGGCTCAAAACCTGACAGTCTTGAACTAGATATGGAAGAGAGCGGCGGGGTCATGCTGAAGACCAAACTGGCTCCCCAGCTCCGACTTGAAACCCCAATCATGTTTTCAGCCATGTCCTATGGTTCAATAAGCCTCAATGTTCACAAGTCTCTGGCGCGGGCAGCCAGCGAGGTTGGCACCTTCTACAACACAGGCGAGGGAGGCTTAGATAAGAGCCTGTACAAGTATGGAGACCATGTTATAGTTCAAGTAGCATCTGGACGCTTCGGGGTTCACCCTGAATACCTAAACGCTGGAGCCGCCATCGAAATCAAGATTGGGCAGGGAGCGAAGCCTGGTATAGGCGGTCATCTTCCAGGCGAAAAGGTAAGTGAAGAAATCTCTGAGACTCGGATGATTCCCTTGGGAACAGACGCGCTTTCTCCTGCTCCTCAGCATGATATTTACTCTATCGAAGACCTCCGACAGCTAATCTACGCACTAAAAGAAGCCACAGACTACACAAAACCCGTCTTCGTGAAGATCGCGGCGGTACATAACTCAGCCGCCATAGCCAGTGGCATAGTCAGAGCCGGTGCAGATGCTGTGGTGTTGGATGGTGTAAGAGGCGGAACTGGAGCTGCGCCAAGGATAATACGGGATAACGTTGGAATTCCCATAGAGGTGGCTCTTGCAGCTGTGGATCAGCGTCTACGGGACGAGAGAATACGAAATCAGGCTTCTGTTATCGCCGCGGGCGGAATCAAGAGCAGTGCTGACGTTCTCAAGGCTATAGCTTTGGGCGCCGACGCCGTGTACATTGCCACCGCAGCCCTAGTATCGTTAGGTTGCACTGTGTGCCAGAAATGCTACACTGGCAAGTGTCCTTGGGGCATAGCAACGACTGACCTTTGGCTTACCAAGAGAATAAATCCTGACATTGGGGCGAAGAGGCTTGTGGGTCTTCTTCGTGGATGGAGCCTAGAGATCATGGAGATGATGGGAGGAATGGGCATAAACGCCATCGAGAGCGTGAGAGGAAACCGTTTGCTTCTCAGAGGCGTAGGATTGAGTGACACGGAACTGAAAATATTAGGAGTAAGAATGGCAGGTGAATAAAAAGATGGTATTGAAAGACGAAATAAACAACGTACGCGAGAATTTGATCATGAAAAAGAATGTGGCAATGATCGATGCCACTGGAGTTTACTATCGGGACCTCAACAGTCTCCTCAGGAGTCTGGACGGTAACGGCATCGAAAAAATCGAAATTCGCAACGTTTACGGTCAACGATACATCGGCACTGACCTTGACGGACACATCAAGATTGACGTTTATGGAACTCCAGGTAACGATCTGGGAGCCTTCATGAGAGGCGCAAACATTACTGTTCACGGAAACGTGCAGGACGGCTGCGGAAACACCATGGATCACGGGCAGATAGTTGTTCATGGACGCGCTGGTGACCTAGTTGGGCATTCAATGCGGGGCGGAAAAATCTTCATCCGGGACGACGCTGGATACCGCGTTGGAATACACATGAAAGAATACCTCGGCAAACGCCCATTCATAGTGATAGGTGGAACTGCCCAGGATTTTCTGGGAGAATACATGGCTGGAGGCGTGCTGGTGGTGTTGGGAATAAACATGAAGGAAAGACGTCACAACGCTAGGTTTGTGGGAACTGGGATGCATGGCGGAACAATGTACATTCGAGGGGAAGTGCGTCACTTGGGAGAAGAGGTTGAAGTTACAGACCTTAAGGAAGACGATTATAGGCTGCTTGGGAGTTTAGTTGATGAGTTCTGCAGCTACTACGGGTTAGACGCCGAAAAAATCTTGGAGAGCAAATTTAGCAAGCTTTCTCCTGTTTCATCTCGTCCTTATGGGGGGCTATACGCCTACTAATCTTAAGAAATCAGCGGCTTGTATTCTGGAATACTGCTAGTTTCAAGGACAAATATGCGAGGGTTGTTGCAACGATAGCTAGTACGTAGAATACGGCTCCAACGATTACACATGTGGAGGTAGGAATCCAGAGGTTGCTGCAGTTGTCAATCCTATTTTCTCACTCGATTATGGTGCCGTTCCAGAAGATGAGCTTGCTGTAATGGCTTAGGGCGGGGTAGTATTTTGGGTCATCATAGATTATGTCCACTCCAAGGTGATTAGTGTGCAAAAGGTAGTCAACGTCTTTGCCTATCTGTTCGGACCGCGGGTCGATCCACAGTCCCCACACCTTGTCGAGGCTTCCTCTAAATCCCCAGCCATAATCTTTGGGTAGAACGTAGGCTGTCCTCTTGGGTTCTGGACCATAGATTTCGTGTAGTGGATGATTTGTTACGTAATTCCAGAATCTTTGTAGCGCATCAAAATGTTCGTCAGTCAAGAGACCGTAGGGTGAGACCAGATTGGGATAGTTGAAGACAATTATATATTTCGCTCCGCTGAGATATGCTAAGATCATATCATAATAAAGTTCGTCTCCTGACCCTATGTGAGGTTCGTTCTTCTCTGTCCAAGTTATTATTGCTCCCCACTCCTTATCCTGCATAGTTGCTGCACCCCTAACAAGGGCGATGTTGAGGGGTCTACTGTGGTTCCATCCAAACTCAGCGAGTAGAACATCATACCCTCCTTCATAGGTAAACCAGTAAAGGGCGTAGTCAGCTGAAAACCGTTTCAGATCACCGGCATCCATATTCTCCTCATAATAGGAAAAGACCTCGTTCCTCAGACGGTTTACATATATGTTCGCCGCTTCAGTGTAGCTGTTAGCTTTTCCCTCTTCAACCAATCTTTTCCAATAGTTCTTGTTGCCATACGTTGCATCCAATTGATTGCCTCCCCACTCGTCATAAGCGTAGACCCCTAGGAAACGGTCACCCCACTTGGCTCTGGCGTCTGCAAGCCATTGCGCTTGGTCAAATGCCGCTTCCTCGGT
>Ga0315545_1005122_pt1 | contig 10611 bp, 10 predicted proteins | sample SalMarSW160210MG_FD_203096 | JGI IMG/M metagenome (GOLD analysis project Ga0315545, IMG submission 203096) | Salt marsh sediment microbial communities from the Plum Island Ecosystem LTER, Massachusetts, United States - Salt Marsh Sediment SW1602-10 ...
GGACGTTTTGGTGGCCCATACTCCTGCCAGGCGGGCATGCAATATATCCGATGCATTGTTAATGTTTTGTTTTGCAATCACTTCAGCACCGATGCTAGGTATTTCCCTTCCATACTCCATATTACCGAAGAATTTACGTTGTGCGGTTATTTTTACTTCTTCGATGGTAGTGATTGACGGAGTAAGTGAAACATCGATTGTCAGGTCTTTATCAAGCTTTATGGTTATTTCCTCCGGCTGGTATCCTATAAAACTAAAAACCAGAATATAGTCTCCCGCAGGAGCCGATAATATATAAATACCTTTTGAGTCGGTAGTAGTACCGTATTGGGTATCCTTCAGGTAAATATTTACTCCGATTAGTATTTCCCTGCTCTCTGCATCCTTAACTTTTCCCTGAATGTTGAACAAGGATTGTATTGCCCCGCCCTCATTTTGTGCAGATAGAAGTAATGATGCCAGGGGAAAAATCAAACTTAATATAAATCCTAAGCTAATCTTCATAAACAATAAATCAGGATTCATCCAGAATCAATTTCCTTTCAAACGTTCATTCAGACGATATCATACAAGGCTTTAAACAAAGTTATTATAAAAATTATAACTTAGGATTTTAAACTGATTATTTCAATATAATGACCGGGAATTCAGAATTCAGCTCTGGAAAAGTTATATCTTTCTTTCTGACTATAGAATAAACGTACTCTTTATAAATAAAGTGATAAATATAAATACTTCAATTCTTAATTCATATAAATATTAGCTCCTTCTCATAAAATCGTTATTCTTGCCTGGATCACTAAGTCCGAACCCCTTTGGTTCTTCCCAGTCCCGCGATCTCAAAATGAGAAAAGCCACACAGAGGTGGCTTTTCTTTTTGTGATCCTCAGGGCCTGAAATTGAACTAGTAAAGAAAATATTTCCTGGCCAGGTAGGAAAGCAGCAAAACCAAATTTTAAAGAATTCGATAATAAATTATTTACCGGCATGAATGGGTGAAGCTGTTTTAAAAACAGTCTGTTTCACTTAATAGTCGGGGTAAAGCTTCTAAATCCGAAAGTGAAGGGCATAAAACAGATCCGGCAAAGCGTCATGGCCCTGTGGCTAAAACAGGAAGTTTTATACATAGTACAATACATGACAGATCACAGGTATATAAGGACAACAGAAAGATACCAGTTAGTTAACCAGGAAGGGTTACAAAGTGAGATAAATGAGTATAATCCATTGAAGTAAATTGGGTATCGCATTTTGCGACACCCAATTTTAAAATATTATATTTGAAACCTCTAAATCTAAATTTTATGAAAGAAATACAGCCCATGTTGCCCGATGAAGTGATAATGAATAAAATATACGTGATACGTGGTAAAAAAGTAATGTTAGATCGGGATCTAGCTGGATTATTTGGCGTTGAAACCAGGCGTTTAAAAGAACAAGTTAAAAGAAATTTATCCCGTTTTCCGGAAAACTTTATGTTTGAGTTGACAAAAGATGAATTAGAGAACTGGCGCAAACAATTTGGTTCTTCTAATAAGGAAATAATGGGATTAAGGATACCTCCTTTTGCTTTTACAGAACATGGTGTATTAATGCTTGCCAATGTTTTAAAAAGCGATAGGGCAATAAAGGTGAGCATAAGGATAATAGAGATATTTGTCCAGTTGCGTGAAATGTTATTTACCCATAAAGATATACTGCAAAAGCTGGAGAATATAGAAAGAAAATACACTGACCATGATCAGAAGATAACGGTAATCTTTGAATACTTAAAACAACTGGAACAAGTCAAACATGAAGACTTACAACTAAAGCCTCCGGTTGTTAAAGGTTACAGGAAAGATAAAAACCGGAAATCTTAACTTAATCTTCGCTTCTAAATATACCAAGCTTTATAATCCCTACCGAAGCTATCACAAAAGCCAGTCAACCGTTACAACCCTGCAAGCCAGGAATGGAAAAAGCCACCGCAAGGGAACCTTTTTTATTTTGTGAACCTCAGGGGCCAGAAATCGAACCGGTTACATGAGGCTGTGGAAAGAATCAGTGCATTGAGGGGATTAATATTGAGCTTGCAAGTCGATTATTGTAGCTTATTGGCCATATTTTATAAGAATATTCATTTATCTATCCACTTTTTAAACTCGGTTACTTTGTCCCTGCTAACAACTAAATAATCTTCATTAATAGACCGTATCTTCTCATTTAACCTTAATTGCAATCTGCTTGACGAATAACTTAAAATATCACTGATTGCGTTAATGTATACCAGACAATTCCGGTTAATCCTGAAGAATTTATCAGGGTCTACTATTTTTTGGAGGTTATCGAGAGAATTATCAATGGGATATTCTTTACCTGAGAATGTTCTAATAAATGTGGCGCGTTCGAGAATATAAAAACAACATATTTCATTTACCTGAATTGACCTGTAATGTAGCCCAATTTTAATAAGGAACCGGTTTTTATATTGTTTGTTTATTTCACCGAAAAGTTGCTTTAAGATATCACCTGACAATTTAAAATGGAGAGTTTTGAATTTATCCAGTGCTTTGCGCAGAGTATCTTCTTCAATGGGCTTCAAAAGGTAATCAACACTATTTACTTTAAAAGCTCGCAGTACATATTCATCGTAAGCTGTTGTAAAAATTACCGGAGTATCAACTTTTATTGTCTCAAATATTTCAAAACATAAACCATCGTCAAGTTGAATATCAATTAAAATCAAATCAGGTGAGCGATTATGTTGTAACCAGTTTACAGTCCCTTCAACTGTTTCGATAACTCCGACAATTGCAATATTCTCATCAATTTTTTGCAAAAGACCTCTAAGCTTATCAGCAGCTGGTTTTTCATTTTCGATTATTAGTATATTCATGATAATAAAGGTAATTTTACAATAAAATCAGTGTTTGTTTCTTCAATAGCAATCTCTTCCCCTGTTATAAGGCTGATACGTTCAGCAAGATTCTTAAGTCCGATTTTTGTCGATTTTAACTGTAAAGCCATTTTCTGAAGATTGTTTTTTACAACAATATGCTGATTTTCAATATAAATTGAGATCTTTAAAGGATTTTCCCGTGTTGCCATGTTATGCTTGATGGCATTCTCTATGAGAATCTGAAGTGAAACAGGAAGAATCCAGAAACTATCTGCATTGGGGGCATCTATGGTAAGTAATATTTTTTCTTCGTCTCTTATTTTATAAAGATCAAAATAATCGTTGATAAAATCTAATTCAGACTGAAGGGACACTTTATTCTTATTGCTGTTATCAAGTATATACCTGTAAATTGAAGATAATCTGCTTATAAACCTTTCGGCAACTTCGGGTTTTGTACTTATTAACGATGAAACAGTGTTCAAACTATTAAATAAGAAATGTGGATTTATCTGATTTTTAAGTGTTTCGTTTTGAAAAATCAGACTTTTTTCCTTTAGTTTCCGTTCTCTCTTTAAGGCGTCCATCCATTGAATAAAGAGAAATATCACTGCACCAAAGGACAAACCCTTTATTGTTGATTTAAACCATGAATTAAATTCAAAATGAAAAAAGTTATAAATTAATTTGGTCAGGTCCAGGTCATTCATCCAATAATTAATGAAGCGAAATAAGATAAAAATAACCAGCGCCGAAAAAAAACAGGCAATATAAAAAATTAAAAATCTGAAAAGTATATTCCTGAGGAATTCCTGGCTAGTAGTATCCGGCCCCGGATGCCGGAATATCTTCCTGGCAAGAAAAATGAATGCTTCCAGATATATGAAAACCAGGATAGCTAATTCAAGTTGATCCCTGAGTGAAGATGAATAGTTGCCGGCCAGCACAGAAAAAGCGACAGTCAATAGTGAAATAATGATGAATGCAATATGAGGATACAACCTCCTCTGGTCTATAATTGTTTCAAGGTCTATGGTTTTCATAAATATAAAGATACTTGATCTTATTGAATTTTCTCAACCCATAATTCCCTGATTGTCTTAACCAGAAATTTGTTATCCATGCCAGTCACCTTAATTTCCTGTATTGTGCCGCTATACATTACAGCACGCCCTATCAGCCTTGATTTAAGTGATACCCATACGGTCCCCCAGTATTGTTCTGTTCCTTTGGTTTTTATACTCTCCATTGATATTTCAATCTTATTATCAAGTGCCCTGTATTCAATAACTGCACATAATTCATCATCAATTCCCGAAATGCCTGTCCAGCACAATTGAACTTCGGCATGAGAGTAAGTACCTATATCAGCCATGCTAAATTCCCCTTTCATCACAGGAATCCGATAGATCTTATTTAATACCAGGGAGTCAGTATGGTTCCAGGCAAATTCCTCAATTGCCATCATATCCCAGACTAAATTTCTGGTAAATACGCTTTCCAGACCAGCAGGGAAATCTTTGAAAGCCTGGGCATCGAGCATTTCCTGAGAAGGAACATATTTTATATTCTCCATATACTCCTGTTTTGTTCCTTCCTGAAAAGGTTCTGAGTACTTGTCTGAATTTGATATATAAACATTACTCCAGCTAACAGAACCATTTTCAAGACCCCTTGTATAATCTCCAACAACTTTTGTTTTCCCGGTAAAGTTACCATAAAGGTCCCTGTTGATATAAATGGCAGTCATCCTGTATTTCTGCAATTTATTACTAACCGGAACAGAGGGTAGATTACTTAAATACTTTTTTATAACAGCATTTTCACTCTGGCCGTTGGAAACGGCAGATACAATAATCAGCAGGCATACTAGTACTCCTGCCAAACCTGAATTCAATTTCTTTTTCATTGTATTAAATTTTATGGTTTCACATTAAATTAAGACCAAAGAAAAATCAGGATTGATTCAATAAAAAATATAAAATGCAGAGTCGTGGAATTATTATGCAGAATAGCACAATAATCTGATTAAATCGGAATGTCACTAACCAGACAAAACAAAATGAGTATTTATATTATAACAACTTACTGTAATTTACTCATCTTCTTTGAATCCACAATTTCACCTATCAGAGTAACAACCTAGCGTGCAGGTACCGCATAATTACTATCTGCAGAAATAGAAGGATATTCTTTTAAATTATCTTCAGTTTTGTCGCTGGTTACATAAGGGGTATAGTACATTATTCTTTTATCAGCACTCAAACCAGATTTATTAATAACAATAGACTTCTCCGATTCACTCATATTTAGAAAAACGATTATAAGTTTATTTCAATCAGCGTTTAAATAAGCCGAGCCTAAAAGGCCATACCTGTCATTGGCGTATGTTAAATTAATTCTTACTGAACTCGGACGAATGAAACGGCTGTAATTGCCTAATGCCCATAATGTTTTACTTTCAATGATATTTTGAAAAGCAGGATTATCCTTAAAATCTGTATAAATAAGCCCGTCTTTATAATCTTCCGGTGAAACAGCTGTCCACCATTGCCAGGCACTGGCATTAAGAATGGTTAAATCATAATGAATCACCCTGGCAACATCGAGGGCTGTTTTTATTGTTAAATCCCTTCCACGACCGCTATCGCCGTCAGGACCATCCAGAATGCAGTATTCGGTCACCCAGTATTTCCAGCCATCATTGAGATAAGGCGACATTCTACTGTACAAAGACTGACGATGCTGAATCAGTTGACTGCTAACCCGATCTGACCAGTAAGAATGCCCGCTGAAATGCTTTGCTACTTTATCTTTTATGTTATCATCATTAAATAAGTCAGTTAAATAATCGCCATATTTTTCATTATATTTTGAAGTTATATTGTTTCGCTGCTCATACCAGCTTCGCAAATCACCGCTTTCAACAAGGGAAATCACAGTTTCAATTTCCTGTTTGTTAATTTCTTCATATAGTGCATTTACAATTGATTTAATATCCTGATTGCTTGCACGGTTGCCTTCCTGATTGCTGTTGTTCCATTCCCACTGAGGTTCGTTAACCGAACTGATATGATCAAAAGTTATTCCCCATTCATCCCGAAAGTGTTTTAATATATCAACTAAATATGTGACATATTGACTTTCAAATCCGTCCTTTAAATTTGTACTTCCGAGACCGTCACTGCAATGCGTACGGCCATTACGGGTCATTCTTCCCGGTGGACTATTGACGAAAGCAATAAACTGATCGACACCTCGTTCTTTTGCTGCTTGCAGAAACCAGCGTTCTTCTTCCTGCCTTGACCAGTCATACACGCCTTGTTCAACTTCAAACGTCTCAACCGTCCTCCAGCTATGATTGATATGATCATTAATTCCACCGCCAATATTAAACCGCCAGGCCGACAGTCCGATACCTTTATCAACTGAAAAAAGCAAATCGGCTACCCGTACAATTAACAATAAATAAATTCTTCTGAACATAATAATTAGTCCTTTACATTAGCCAAATCGCAAAGGTAGATGATTTTATTCAGCAATAGAAATTTAGAACTCTATCTTCCTTTAAAAAGGCATGCTAGAGTGGTAATCAGGAATAATCAGGTTTCCCAACCTTTCCCATAAAGACAATAGCACCTGTTGAATTCTCTTTTATGATATAGAGGAAGGGTTTGTCCACCTTAAGAATAACAGGACCTTCGTCGATAACACTGATTTCTCTTATTTCTACAATAGTAGCCGCAGCTGCTTCGGTACCTTCCTCCTGTACATCTATGAACGTCTGGTGGATCACCCTGGAAATATAAAGGCCGCCTGAAGGTCTGATCCGGGTGAAATCGGCTGCACCAGAAAAGGCTACCCCAAGCCCCAGGTTGCAGAGCGGATCGTTCAGCAGACTCTTGAAACCATATTTGAATTTTGGCAATTCGACCTGGACATTCGTCATATTTGAATTATCGAACCATGAATCCCAGTGTTCCACATCCAGATTAGCCACAAGGTCAGATACCGTTTTCTCACCAGAGGGCAGCATCAATACCATGCTGAAGGCACTATCGCCATATGGCAGCTCGACTGCACGAAAATCCTCATTGGAGGTATAATTAAAGGCCCCATTAACAACCATATAGTCGGTAAGATGCGTGGAACCATCTGCCAGCATGAAATTATCTTCATGGGTTTTGTCCTTGTCAAATTCATATTTCCATTGTGCGTTGAAGTAAATTGCATTGATCAGGTACATTACAGCATCGGGCGGTATAAAATCCAGCATGTCCTTTATCTTGCCGTTTGTCTTGTCCTCTATCCACTGATTGATGATCTCCAGGGTTTGCGGATCAAAGAAATCAATTTCCTCAATGGCTGCGTCGAAATACTCCTGGTTAGTCGCAATGAACTCGGACAATACTTCGAATCCCAGTCTGTACCAAATGCTATTGGCAATGGAGAACTCTACCCGGTCATCCAGTGTAACCAGCTGGCTCATCAGGTCTTTATAGCTTTCATTGACTTCCTGGTTTGTAAGGTCTTCGAAATGAAGTACATCCCTGAAAGCTTCCAGTGTAGTGCCGGCTGCCCCGTTATAAGTCATACCCAGTGCATAGGATACACTCAGGGGTGAGATCATCAGGTTATCCTCCTCAACAAAGTTGTATACTTCCCGAAACAATTCAAAGCCAAAAGCCTTATCTGCCTCAATGATCTCGGCAGATTTTTTATTAAGCTGTATTTCCGTTGGTTCTTTTTTAAAAGGTTCATTAGATTTCTCACAGGATGGGAATATACCGGCATAAATCATAAAAATTACTATATAAATAAGATATTTTTTCATGTTATTTATTTTTTTTCTCAATAGTAAGATGCATAATATTGGTGAACGGTTGCTTCATTAATTTAACTTTAAGTTTCAATCATCGCCGAATACTCTTGGCATTGGGGAATACTTTGTTTTATAAATTACCCCGACCTTACGGCCGGGGTAACAGGCATCCGTTTTACAGGATTCTCATTTAAAGTTGTCACCTAATGTTTTCCTGCAAAAATCTATTTCATTAAAGTCATTTTCCTGTTTATCACCCTGTCATTAAATTCAAGCCTGCAAATCAAAACATTGCTTTTTATGTTTGATACATCAAACACAATCTCATGCGAACCCTGTTCTTTCATTCCTTCGAAAAGACAGGTTATTTCTTCACCAAGCAAATTGTAAATCGAAAGTCTGACATAGGTTCTTTCCGGTATGTTATAAGCAATCGTTGTTTGCTGCTTAAACGGATTAGGATAATTTACAAGGTATAATTCGTTTTTAAATTTATGCGGTTTAATTGTAGATACAGCTGCAGAATCTATAAAGCTGACATTATCGATAATGATATCGTATGGATAAGATACCGTCCCATCCGTATACATGCCAATTACAATAGCAAAATATGCTGGAAATTCTTCTCCCAGGGTATCTGGTGCAACGAATCCTATGCCACCGACCAGGTTAGGTATTTCATCGTTTAAACCATACCAGTCACATGCATCATACGCCCAGGTGCCGTCAATATACGGACCACAAGGCGGATCTAAATAGGTATTAAATCCCATTAGCTTAATATCTTCATTTTCAAACGATGGAGGGTTTCCTTCAATAGCTATTTTAAGTTGTGCCCACCATTGATTAAGCAGTCCTCCGGTAAGGTCCTTGAATGCACCATCCGCCTTATATTTAGCCCCGGCCTTTAGGGTAACTTCCTGAGAAAATATGATATTGACATATCCCGTTCCGGCAGCCCATACATGAAGGACCTCGCCATCACAATATAAGCATTCTTCCTGGTACCCAAACTCATATTCAGGTATCTGGTCTCCAACAGGTTCCGCAAAATCACCGCGACCGACAATTTCAACTGTCCAGAAGGCTTCATCATTTGCTCCCATACTACCCCCCTTTAGTATATCTACACCCTGACCGGAAAGGTTTAGCAAAGTAAAAATCGCCAGGAGAATCACGAAAACTCCTGATAAGCTTTTCTTAATTAATAGTGTCTTCATAACAGAGGTGGATTTTAGATTTTGTGAACCCAAAGGTACAAAACTCGAACAATTTTCTTGAGGATTTGAATAGAATTAATACATTGAATGGATTGAAAATAAATGTACTGATTAGCATTAAATGACGAAAAAAATTTTAAAGAATTATTAGAAAGAATTTTGATTATCCACTGTATTAAATAAATGATAAAATTACAATTTTTATTTAATAGGAAATTGTCAGAGTACTTTTAATACAATGCCTCATTCGCTTTTCTCGCTTAATGCAAAATCAATTGTGATGATTTGTTACACAATATTTTTATTTATATTATTTTTAAACTCTTTGAACAATTCTGAAATATTTTCAACTAATGGCTCAAGTACTTGGGGTTTAAGGTCGAGAGCATAAGCATGACTAAAAAAATGCCTGAAAGCTAAATAGTCTTTCATTTTATCAAATATTCTTTTCGAAATAATACTTTCGTCAACTGCCTTCATTAGGAGTTCTTTATGCCAGGATGGACCATCCGGAATCTTCAAGCTTTTTGCCTGAAATATTTGTTTAAGTATATTTTCAATACCATTATAAAAGTTATGCACTAATGCTGCTATGCCAGCGAGTTCCAACTCTGATAATTGAGATAGAGACCGGTTAGGAAATGAAGCTACAGTTTTCTCAATAGCTTCATATTCAGCTTCGATACGTGTCTTGTAATCAGTCATATAAAGGAATTCCCTCCTTTTTAACCATATTAATAAATTTTGAGGTTCCGGATATGTCAATGATATCTATGGGTTTAGAAAGAGATATCATTAATTCTCCATAATAGCTGAAAAAATCTCTAGAAGGAATTCCTTCAACTCCTATATCAATATCATGACTTTCATGTTCAGAATTCAAACTTGAGCCAAAAATCAGTACTCGTGTTGCATGATATCTTTTAGAAATCTCCAGGATAATTTTCTTATCTGTTTCAGAAATCATAATAATATTTTTAAATATATTAAATTCAAGTTTCCATTTTTAACTCATTACTTCATTTACCATAACAGAGAAAAACTAGGTTTTAGTAGATCTCAAATTATTGTCAGTCACAAGTTTAGTTATTGTCAAATGTTTACTTTTTCCAAACTTACAAAAAATAATTGAAATACTTTTTTGATAATAAAGTAATAAATTAAATTTAAAACTTAATAAAACCAAGGAATGAAAAAATATTTGGATAGTCTAGAATGGACTGTAGTATATGAATAGTAGCAATAACTTTACTCGAGAAGGTTTTCGCCATTTAGAAGGTGTTTTGTGAACCTAAGAGGACTTGATTCGAACCGTTTTTTGGAGGATTTGAGGAAAATCTCTGAATTATCAAATCTAAAAACTTTAAAATAAGGTTCAATTACATTCACTCAGATATTTTGTTTAAAATCGAATCTTCATGAAAGAACTCTTTAATATCTACTTCGAGTGCTTCTGCGATCACTTTCAGTGAAACTAATGTGCAACTGTGCAATCCTCTTTCAATGTGTAAATTCCGGTGTAATTGATCACCCTTGTCCGATTTAAATTGAGCAGTGATGTCCGGACTAAATTGAGCAGTCATTTTCAAGTCTAAAAATTTTAGCCTCACTGATATAATTTAACTCTAACTTAAAATAAATTTGTCATAATATAAAATAATTACTTTTCAAATAGGTTGTAAGTAATT
>Ga0315545_1005123_pt1 | contig 10611 bp, 9 predicted proteins | sample SalMarSW160210MG_FD_203096 | JGI IMG/M metagenome (GOLD analysis project Ga0315545, IMG submission 203096) | Salt marsh sediment microbial communities from the Plum Island Ecosystem LTER, Massachusetts, United States - Salt Marsh Sediment SW1602-10 ...
CCTGCCATCAGCGGGAACGTAATCCGGCTAACTCTGCCCCCACTAAGCGTGGAGCGGCGGCAGGAGCTAACCAAGGTGGTGCGAAAGAGGGTTGAAGAAAGAAAGATTATGATACGCAACCTGAGGCGTGATGCCATGACTGAACTGAAGGGGCTGGAGAAGAAAAAGGATATATCACAGGACGAGCATAAGCGTGCCTTGGACCAGCTACAGAGGCTCACTGATAAGTTCACCGCCGATATTGAGCAGATAGCCCGAGATAAAGAAGCCGAACTGATGGAGGTCTAGTATAACTAGAGCCGAAAGAAGCGCCGTTCTCCCCAACCATATAGCCATTGTCCCCGACGGCAATGGTAGATGGGCGAAACAACGGGGATTACTCAGGCTTGAGGGTCACCGGGCGGGCGTGGAGAATATGCGCTCTGTAATTGAATACTTTATAAAACTTAAACTGAAGTACCTTACACTGTACGGTTTCTCCACAGAAAACTGGAAACGTCCTGAAGAGGAGGTTGCTGGTTTGCTTAATATCCTGGGAGAGATAATAGATAAAGAAACTAACGAACTTCATAAGAGAGGGGTTAGACTGCATCACCTCGGTCGCCTCCAGGGGCTGCCGCAAAGCCTGCAGCAAGCAATAAATAGGGCGCTGGAGCTGACCAAAAATAATACCGGGATGACCCTAAGCCTCGCCTTCAATTATGGGGGTCGCACTGAGATTTTAGACGCCGTCGGCCGCATTATTGCTAAAGGCATTCCGCCGGAAAAATTGGATGAAAAATTATTTAGTAGCTATCTTTATACCGCCGATTTGCCTGATGTTGACCTATTAATTCGCACCGCTGATGAACTCCGCCTCAGTAACTTTTTAATCTGGCAGACGGCTTATAGCGAATACTACTTTACCAAGGTGCTATGGCCTGACTTCAACGAGAAAGAGATTGACAAGGCACTGCTAGCCTACAGCCAGAGGCAGAGACGCTTCGGTGGGCTATAATTTTAGCAACCTACTAACCCTTTTATATCTTTTCCCACCCACCGCCCTTTAAGGAAGGAGCAAAAAGGAGCATCGCAGAGAGGCGGAGCCAGCTAGGGTGGGCTGGGTGGGAAGAAAAAGTTAAGTTAAAAAGGGTGGGTGAGGTTGAGAGATAACTATATGTTGAGAAAAAGGGTTATAACCGGGCTGTGGGGCATTCCTCTCTTAATTGCTGCTGTCTGGTTTGATAAGCCCCTCCCCTGGTTCACTGTTCTGGTGGCTATCTGGGGGGTGCTGGCGGTCTTTGAATTCTATAAACTCGCCGCCGGGGCAAAGCTACAACCACTCACCTACTTCGGGCTAATCTGGGCACTACTATTTATCCTGAGCCCTCATTTCAGCTACGACTTTCTCATACCACTGCTGCTAACCTCAGCCGTAGTGCTGCCCCTAATCTGGCTCCTCGGGCGCGCCAAAAAGGAGGGGGCTTTTCTCGGCTGGGCATGGACCTTAGGCGGAATCCTATACATCGGCTGGCTACTAAGTTACTTTGTGGCACTAAGGGGTCTGGAGGACGGCAGGAACTGGGTATTCTTCGCCCTGTTTACCACCTTCGCCTCCGACACCGCCGCCTTCTTTGTCGGCCGGGCGCTGGGCAGGCACAAGCTCGCCCCCCGCGTCAGCCCGGGAAAAACATGGGAAGGGACTATCGCCGGCGTCTTTGGGGCTATTATAGTCAGCCTGCTCTTTACCATGCTGATACCTATCAGCTACTGGCAGGCGATAGTCCTCGGCATACTGGTCAGCATCTTCGGGCAACTCGGCGACCTTACAGAATCCCTACTCAAGCGCAACATGGGGGTAAAAGACTCGGGCAGGCTAATTCCAGGGCACGGCGGTTTTCTGGACAGGATAGATAGCGTTGTCTTTACCGGCGTCGTGGTATACTATTACGTTATATGGGCGATATAAAGCGGGTAGCTGTCCTCGGTTCAACCGGCTCCATCGGTCGTCAAACCCTGGAAGTAATTAGCGCCCACCCCAAATATTTCCGCATCATCGGCCTGGCGGCAGGTAAGAATTTCAACCTGCTCACCAGGCAAATCAGCCAGTTCAAGCCGAGGTTCGTTTATTCCCAGGATAAAAAGGCTCACCCAGCCAGTGCCGAATACAAGTTCCTGTCGCTGGAAGAAATGGCAAGCCACCCAGAGGTAGATATTGTGGTCATCGCCACCTCAGGGAAGTGGGGGCTTCAGCCGACGCTGGCGGCGGTAAGAGCCGGTAAGAGAATTGCCCTTTCCAACAAGGAATCACTGGTCATGGCCGGGGAACTCATCACCGCTGAGGCAAAACAAAACCAGGCAAGGATTCTGCCCGTTGATAGCGAACACAGCGCCATATGGCAGTGCCTCGAGGGTGAGAGAGAGAAGCCAACTAAGATTATCCTCACCGCCTCCGGTGGGCCATTCTATCATTATTCACAAGCCCAACTAAGAAAGGTTACCGTAGAGCAGGCGTTAAAACACCCATCGTGGCGGATGGGGAAAAAGGTTACCATTGACTCAGCGACCCTGATGAACAAGGGGCTTGAGGTAATTGAAGCCCACTGGCTTTTTGATATGCCCCTTGAGGGTATCGATGTCTTAGTCCACCCCCAGAGCATAATCCACTCCATGGTAGAATTTATTGACGGCTCGGTTAAAGCCCAGCTAGGTTGCCCCGACATGCGCCTGCCCATTCAATACGCCCTATCTTATCCTGAGCGCCTCCCCAACCCCAATCTCCCCAAGCTCAACTGGAGGGGTATTAAAGAATTAACCTTCGAATCGCCTGACCTTGATAGCTTCCCCTGCCTTAAGCTAGCCGTTGAGGCGGGGAGGAAGGGAGGGACTTATCCGGCAGCGCTCTGCGGCGCCGATGAGGTAGCCGTTGAGCTTTTCCTATCCCAGCGCATCAAATTTACTGATATCGCCAGGCTCGTCGAGCAGGCGCTGGAGAGGCACCACCCTACCCTCTCCCCCACACTGGAGGCAATCCTGGCGGCTGACACCTGGGCCAGGGAAGAGGTCAAACGACTGGCTGGTGGAGATAAGCGATGATAATTACCATCCTCATCTTTCTGGGTGTGCTGGCACTACTTATCCTTGTCCATGAACTGGGGCATTTTGGCACTGCCAAAGCCTTCGGCATAAAAGTGGAGGAGTTCGGGCTGGGCTTCCCCCCAAGGTTATTCGGCGTAAAAAGGGGGGAAACGCTATATTCATTAAACGCCATACCACTGGGCGGATTCACCAAGATGGCGGGCGAGGAAGACCCAAAGGTTCGGAGGAGCCTTGCCAGCAAGGGCGTTGGCACCAGGATAATCGTTCTCAGCGCCGGCTCAATAATGAACCTACTGCTACCTCTGGTCCTCTTTTCCATCGCCTTCATGATTCCCCACGATGTAGTAATTGAACCAACGGTAGTGGCAATAGTAAACCCTGGTTCACCAGCCGCCAGCGCTGGCATTGAAGTTGGAGATACAATTCTCGAGGTAAATGGGAAAGCAATAAATAATTTTAACGAACTCCACCGTTACACCCGTCTCAACCTGGGCCAGGAAATTACCATGCTGGTCAAACACAGCGATTCAACTACAGAAGAGGTTCACTTGATACCCAGGTGGAAGCCACCTGAGGGGGAGGGGGCGGTTGGCATTGAGCGCGATGTTGAGTTTGCGCTATCAAATAGGACTATTGTTAGCCAGCACTACCCCTTCTGGGAGGCGATACCTATGGGAGTCAGTGAATGCATCGAAATCTTCATCCTAATCAAGAATGAAGTATTGAGCTGGGTCATCGGGGCTACCCTCCCCCAGGTGACCGGTCCGGTTGGCATCGCCCAAATCACCGGTGAGGCGGCTAAGGCCGGGGTTAGCCCACTCCTGGAATTTACCGGTTTTATCAGCATAAACCTGGCAATAATCAATATCTTACCCCTCCCCGCCTTAGACGGGGGCAGGATTGTCTTCGTCCTCCTGGAGTGGGTGCGGCGGGGCAAGCGAGTATCGCCAAAGACAGAGGGGCTGGTGCATCTTATTGGCTTCGCTATGCTGATGGCGCTGATTCTGGTAATCACCTACCAGGATATAATACGTATTATAAGTGGAGATAGCTTAATACCATGAACCCACGGCGAAGGTCTAAACCAATTCAAATTGGCAGGGTAACCGTCGGCGGTGATGCTCCTATTGTGGTGCAATCTATGACCAAAACCGACACCCGTGATATAAAGTCAACCATTGCCCAGATAAAGGAGCTTGAGGACTGCGGCGGCGAGCTGGTTCGGGTGGCCGTGCCCGATATGAAAGCCGCCGAGGCAATCTCGCCTATCAAACAGGGCGTCTCTACCCCTATAATTGCTGATATCCACTTTGACTATCGTCTTGCCCTGATGGCGCTGGTGGCTGGGGCTGACGGGCTCAGGTTAAATCCGGGCAATATCAGCGAGCCGGAACAGGTCACCAAAATAGTCCAAGCCGCCAAGGAAAGAAAAGTCCCCATCCGCATCGGGGTAAACGCCGGCAGTCTCCCTAAATCCAAAAAACCAAAACTCTCCATCGCCGAGCAGATGGTTGAGGCGGCACTGGAGCAGGTAAGACTATTAGAAAGCCTAGATTTTGACCTTATTAAGGTCTCGCTTAAAGCCTTTGATGTCCCCACCACCATTGAGGCTTACCAGAGCATCGCCCGGAAGATAGCCTACCCTTTACACATCGGCGTTACTGAAGCTGGTCCCCCCCGGACGGGGATTATCCGCAGCACGGTGGGCATAGGCACCCTTCTTTATCAAGGCATTGGCGATACCATTCGGGTGTCACTCACCGCCCACCCCAGAGAAGAAGTCATCGCCGGCTATGAGATTCTGAAGAGCCTGAACTTGCGCCAGCATGGTCCAGTCCTGGTCAGCTGCCCCTCCTGTGGTCGGGCTGAGGTTGATATCATAAAATTAGCTGAGGCGGTAGAGAAAGAGCTACTAAAGATTACCAAGCCAATAAAGGTGGCGGTGATGGGCTGTGTGGTCAACGGACCCGGCGAAGCCAAAGACGCCGATATTGGCATCGCCTGCGGCAAGGGCAGAGCCGTTTTGTTTAAGAAGGGCAAAAAGCTCAGGACTATTGAGGAGAAGGATTTTATAACTGCGCTGATGGCGGAGGTGGAGAGGTTTTAAACCACTAGAATAAACCTCCCAAGTATGGTTTAATACACAATAACTCCAAACAACAGAGAATAAAGGAGGAAAACAAAAATGGCGGTTTCATCAAAATCAAGACTGGCGACCACCTTACTAGCCTTCTTTCTCGGTCAATTTGGCGCCCACCGGTTTTATCTAGGGAAGATTTGGACGGCAGTGATCATGCTCGTTCTGGCCATCATTGGCTACTCAACCATGATTTTTATTGTCGGTTACTTCTTTCTTGGCGCGGTGGGGATTTGGGCATTCGTTGACTTTATATATGCTGTTGCCGGGATTATGAAGGACAAGGAAGGTAACCCTATCAAGAAGTGGTAAGACACTTCAAAAGCGATGCGCCTATCAAAGCTGTTCGGTAAGACACAAAAAGAGACGCCAGCTGAGGCGGAAACAACCAGCCACCAGCTACTGCTGAGGGCGGGGATGATTCATCAGGTGGCGGCGGGCGTCTATTCCTACCTCCCCCTGGGGTGGCGGGTACTCCGGAAGATAGCACTTATAATCCGCGACGAGATGGATAAAGCCGGCGGGCAGGAACTAATGATGCCCGTCCTCCAGCCCTTAGAACTGTGGCAGGAAACAGGGAGAGACCAAGCCTTTGGCAAGGGGCTCTTCACCCTAACCGACCGCAGGGAGCGCAAACTAGTTTTGGGACCAACCCACGAAGAGGTCATAACCGAGCTGGTCAAATATAACGTCCAGAGCTACCGCGACCTGCCCCTACTTCTGTATCAAATACAGACCAAGTTCCGCGATGAGCCCCGCCCCAGAGCCGGTCTAATCAGAATCCGTGAGTTTATGATGAAAGACCTTTATAGCTTTGACACCAATGAGGACGGCTTGAACCAGAGCTACGCTAAGATGCTCACGGCGTATAAAAATATCTATGACCGCTGTGGCCTGCCCAGCCTGCTGGTTGAGGCTGACAGCGGCGCCATCGGCGGCAAGGAGTCTCACGAGTTCATGGTCATCACCGAGGGCGGGGAGGACGAGATTGTCTACTGCGACAGTTGCCACTACGCAGCTAATGTGGAGAAGGCGGAGAGCAAAAAGAGTAAAATAGAAACTGGGAAGCCGTTGCCCGTGGAAGAGGTTGCCACGCCCGGCGCCAGCACCATTGAGCAGGTAGCCGAGTTCTTCAAGATAGACAAAAGCCATACCCTAAAAGCCGTGTTCTACATCGCCGACGGCAAGCTGGTCTTTGTCGTTATCAGGGGGGACATTGAGGTAAACGAGGTCAAGCTGAAGAACGCCCTTGGCGGCGCTGACCTCCGCCTCGCCACCGAGGCTGAGATTATAAAAGCCGGTATCGTCGCCGGGGCAGCATCGCCCATCGGCATAAAAGGGATTAAAATCATTGCTGATGATTCCATAACCCTGGGGGCAAACTTCGTTGCCGGCGCCAATAAAGCTGAGACCCATTTTAGAAATGTCAACTACCCCAGAGATTTCAGGGCTGACCTTCTCACCGATATAGCCCAGGCTCGTGCCGGGGAGGAGTGCCCCAGGTGCAAGGGCAAGTTACTATCCACGCGTGGCATTGAGGTGGGGCACATCTTCAAGCTTGGCACCTTCCTCAGTCAAAAACTGGGCGCCCTCTTTATTGATGCTGACGGCGCAACTCACCCCATTATCATGGGATGCTACGGCATTGGGCTTGACCGCCTGCTGGCAGCCGTTATAGAGCAGAACCACGATGATAAGGGCATTATCTGGCCAATGTCTATCGCCCCATATCAGGTCTATCTCTGCCCGCTATCTATGGAAAACGAAAAAGTAGAAGCTACCGCCGAGAAGCTCTATGCCGATTTAGAGGCACAGGGTCTAGAAGTCCTCTTTGACGACCGCAGAGAATCGGCGGGGGTAAAGTTCAATGACGCCGACCTTCTGGGGATACCAGTCAGGGTTACCATCAGCCCGCGGACTTTAGAGAAAAACAGCGCTGAGATAAAGCGGCGCTCGGAAAAAGAAGCCGAGCTTGCGCTGCTTAAAGGGATAGCCGATAAGCTCAAAGAGCTTATTACGACAACTGCCTAAGTCACTTCTTCGGCTTTACTAAAAGCACTATGCCGAAAGCTAAGACCAGAGCCCCGAACAGGATTGCTGGACAACAGGTAGGGCACATAAAGGAAGGTATGATCAACACCCCAAGGACTATATTAATGATGGCGATAGTCTTGACTTTCATATACCCCTCCTAATTTTTTTTATACTCCTCACATTATACAGGCTATTGTCAAGAGTCGTTAGAGATTACTTATCTACCTCACCCCCTTAATCCCCCTCTCCTATCAAGGAGAGGGGGAAGATATTAAAAAGAGGGGCTTGCGCCCCTCTTAAACACCCCCCTTTCGGCGCAGGGAGGGAAAATTACAGGATAAGCCGCAAAGCCTAATGGGTGGGCGGGTGGGAAGAAAGACGCTTGTTAAAATGGGGAGGGGGTAGGTTTTTAAATGAAATCAGCTACGCAGGGTCGCCCCAAGCTCTTTAGCTAGCTTATCCAGGATTTTCTCCAGGACCTTATTGACCTCGTCATCAGTTAATGTCTGAGACGGCGACTGGAAGGTAATTCTATAGGCGAGGGACTTCTTGGCCGGCGGCAGCTGCCCCCCGGTAAATACATCAAACAGGGCAACATCAGTCACCAGCGGAAAACCCAGGATAACATCCTGCGCCTGACGATTGGTTACCCCCCCATCAACCACCAGGGCTATATCCCTGACTATAGCGGGGAAGCGGGGTATGGGCTGAAATAGTTTATGGCGCAGAGTAAAGGACAAGAGCGCCGTCAGATTGATTTCAAAGAGGTAGACCTCCCCGGAAAGCTCAAAGGCCTCAGCTACCTTAGGGTGTAGCTCACCGACAACGCCCAATCTTTTACCCTCGATAACGATGGCTGCCTGTTTACCTGCGTGCAAACTCTCGTCACCATTCGGTTCGAAGCTGGCTTCCACACCCAGCTGGCTGAGCAAGCCGCCAACCACCCCCTTAGCATCAAAGAAATCAAGCACGTCGTCCTCACCATGCCAAGACTCCTCAAATCTGGGTCCAGTTAGCAGCCCGCAAACCATCTCCGGCTCACTGGGCAGGTCTTTCGGCCGCGGCTGGTACACCCTGCCAAGCTCAAACAGCCTGATACCGCCAGCCTCGTGTCTCCTGTTCGCCGAAAGGGCAGCCAGAAGGTTAGCCCGCAAACTTGGGCGAAGATACTCCTGCTCAGCAGTCATCGGATTTGCCATCCGCAGCGGCGCTGGCTTAATGGGGTGGGGCTTGGGCAACAGCTTATTTATTAGTTCCAGGCTGGTCAGTGAATAGTTGACTACCTCCTGAAAGCCGTAGCCGGTAAGGCTGCGCCTTACCTCCCGCTTGAGGCTGATGATGGGGTCGGGGTTGTGTCGGGGTATTGGCTCACTGAGCATGGTTGTTGGAATCTGGTCATAGCCAATGATACGGGCTACTTCTTCAACAAGGTCCTCCGCCAGGGCGATATCGCTCCGCCAGTAAGGGGCGGTGACCAGAAATCCGGAACCAGTTGGCTTAACATCAAGGCCCAAAGAGACTAACGCCTTCTTCATCTGGTCAGGGGTGAAGTCAGCACCCAGAAGGCTGTTCACCCTGGCAGTTGATAGCAATATGGGCTTGCGCTCTTTCCTTCCCGGATAGGCGTCAACCAAGCCCTTAGCCGCCTTGCCACCGGCGAGCTGGACAATAAGCTGGGTAGCCCGCTTAAGGGCGGGAATAGTGAGCTCGGGGCTAATCCCCCGCTCAAAGCGCAAGCGAGCCTCGCTGGGCAAAGCCAGGGTATTACCGGTATGATAGATGCTCGCCGGGTTAAAGTTAGCCGCCTCCAGCAGTATTGCCGTAGTCTCGCCAGTTACCTCACTATCGGCACCGCCCATCACCCCGGCGATAGCCACTGCTCGCTCCTCATCAGCGATAACCAGTACCTCCCGGGAAAGAACCCGTTTTACCCCATCCAGGCTAACCATGGTCTCACCCTCGCCAGCCCGGCGGACGATAATCTTCCTGCCCTTAATCCGGTTATAGTCAAAGGCGTGCAGGGGCTCTCCATACTCCAGCATGACATAGTTAGTAACATCAACGATGTTATTTATGGGGCGCATGCCGCAAGCCAGAAGCCGCTGCTGCAGCCACGGCGGGGATTCAGCTATCTTTAGACCGGTAATCAGGCTGGCGCTATACCGGGGGCAGAGGTCGGGGGCTTTGATTTCTATTGATATTTGCTCCTCTATAGGCGATGACGCTTCCTCGTAGCTGGCTTCGGGGAGACGTATCTTTTTCCCGGTAAGGGCGGCAACCTCCCTGGCGACGCCGATTACCGAGAGGCAATCGGGGCGGTTGGGGGTTATATCAAGGTCAAATATAACATCACCGAGATAATCAGCGAGGGGGGTGCCAAGCGGGGCATCGGCGGGTAAAATCATGATTACCTCATGGCTATCAGATATACCGAGCTCCTTCTCCGAGCAGACCATGCCGCTGGAGAGGACGCCGCGAATCTTGACTGCTTTCAGGCGAAATACCTCCCCGGTGTGCCCGTCTATAAGCTGGGCGCCAACATGGGCAAAGACGACCTTATCGCCAAGCTTGAGATTGGGCGCCCCGCAGACTACGGCCTGCTGCTCGGTGCCCAGGTCTATGGTAGGCAGACTGAGGCGTTCAGCCGCGGGGTGGGGATTAATGGCAACAATCTGCCCGACAACGATGCCCTCCCAGCCACCCCCCATGACCTGCCACCCCTTGACCTCGGTGCCGGACATGGTCAATTTCTCGGCTAGCTCAGCCGGGGGGAGGCTGATATCCAGGTATTCCCTGAGCCACTTAAGTGGAACCTTCATCTCAGAACTGCCTCAAGAATCTAAGGTCGCTACCGTAGAACAGTCTGATATCATCAATGCCGTAGCGGAGCATGGGGAGGCGGTCTATGCCCATACCGAAGGCGAAACTGGTATAAACTTCGGGGTCAAGGTCAGCGCGCTGGAGGACGTGGGGGTGGGTCATTCCTGCCCCCAGTATCTCAATCCAGCCGCTATTACCGCAAAGCCGGCAGCCAGCACCACCACAGACCAGGCATTCTATCGCCATCTCAACGCCGGGCTCAACGAAGGGAAAATAGTCACAGCGGAAGCGCACCTTTCTGTCCTCGCCGAAGAAACGGCGGGCAAACTCATAGAGTGTCCCCTTCAGCTCCGCCATGGTAATGCCCTTGTCCACCACCAGACCGTCAATCTGATGGAACATCGGGGTATGAGTGGCATCGCTCGCCTCATAGCGATAGACCTTGCCCGGTATAACCACCCGTATCGGCGGGCTTATCTGCTCCATAACCCTCATATCAACGGCGGTGGTGTGGGTGCGCAGTAGCATATCTCTTTCGCCAG
>Ga0315545_1005125_pt1 | contig 10609 bp, 8 predicted proteins | sample SalMarSW160210MG_FD_203096 | JGI IMG/M metagenome (GOLD analysis project Ga0315545, IMG submission 203096) | Salt marsh sediment microbial communities from the Plum Island Ecosystem LTER, Massachusetts, United States - Salt Marsh Sediment SW1602-10 ...
GTACGCCATCGGAAATTAGTTGCGACCTAAAGATCGAAGGGTAAGGGTATTTCTTCACTGATGGCCGTTCTGTCAGCACGGCCTCCGAACCTTTGAGGACAAGGAATCCGTTCTCAGTGGGTCTTCCGGTAGCTTTGACCTTCTTGATCGTGCAGGTCAGAAGCTCCGATGGCTTTGGTGACAAGGTCATCTTCGTAATGCGTTTTAGGAAATCCTGTCCGAGGACAGGTCGGAGCTGCTCAACTTTGATGGCTTCGTAAAAAGTCAAATCGATTTAACTTATTGAAATAATTATAAATAGATGCATTTTTTGTTTGCTTTCCGCTTTACATTTTGGTATAAAGAAGTCAACTGATCAACCAAGGTGTAGGTAAAAAGCATGATACATATTAAAGACCATACACAGAAGGATCTTTTCGATCCATGGGCGTTTCTTGGCCCCAAACGGCGCAAACTCCTGGATCAGTCCTGGGCCGGTCTCTTTCAAAAAGAGCTCCTGGGTGAACTTCCCGTTGGCAACCTGATCCCCTTCTTTACCCATGGTTTCGGCCGCCCTACGAAAGAACTGTACACGGCACTGGGAGCTCTCCTTCTGCAACAAGCGCATGACCTGACCGACCTGTCTGCGTGCACCGCACAGGCAGATGAAGAAACAGTGAACCAGGTAGCGTTTAATACCCAGTGGCATTATGCGCTGAATATCACCGAAGAGTCGGATTCAGCAAAGTATCTATCTCCGAAGACCGTATGGAATATACGCAGCATCGTGGTTGATAACGGCCTCGACGCCATTCTCTTCGATCACATTACCGATAAACTGGCAACGGTGTTCAAGGTCAAAACCGACAACCAACGGATCGATTCGGTTCATATCAAATCCAATATGCGGCGTCTGGGCAGAATCGGCATCTTTACCTCATCCATCAGGAAGTTTCTGGTCAACCTCAAGCGAAACCACAAGGAGCACTTCGATACTGTGGACAAAGCTATCATTGAGAGATATCTTTCTCAAGAGTCCCTTCAATGCTTCTCTATGGTAAAGCCTTCAGAATCGGCCAAAACACTTGCCTCGGTTAGTGCTGATCTTTTTCATCTGGTGGAGCAGTTCAAAGATCACCCCGACATCGCAGGCATGCACAGCTATAAACTCCTTGAGCGGATTTTGAAAGAGCAGTGTACCGTATCGGATGATGGCACGCGGGTTACGGTAAAACGACCGAAAGAGATTCCCTCTGACTCGCTTCAAAACCCCTCGGATCCTGACGCTACCTACAGCGGCCATAAGGGACAGGGCTACCAGGTTCAGGTGATGGAGAGCTATGGTAAGGATGAAGAAGCCAGAGAGAAGAGCCTGAATCTCATTACCTATGTTCACGTGGAGCCTGCCCATGAAAGCGATGCCCATGCCCTGCTGCCGGCTATTGAATCGAGCAAAGAACGAGACCTTTCTCCTGAAGAGCTTCTGTCTGACACCGCCTATGGTGGTGATGAAAACTGTCAGAAGGCTGCACAGCAGGGTGTCGAGCTCATCTCCCCCACCAAGACCATCAAGGAAAAAGACGGCATCACGCTTTCAGATTTTGAGGTGAATGAAAGAGGCGAGGTTGTCTCCTGTCCCCAAGGTCGGGTACCGGTTATGACCAAGAAGAAGAAAACTCGGCACACGGCAGCCTTTGATTCCCAGCACTGTAGCGCCTGCCCCTTTCAGGAAGCCTGCCCGGTAAAGAAAGGCAAAAGGTATCACTATCTCCGGTACACGGAGAAAGAGATGCGCTTGGCGCAACGAAGAGCCTATGAGTGTACCGACGCATTCAAAGACCGCTACCGGTGGCGTTCAGGGATAGAAGCTACCATGTCGGAGTACGACAGAAGAACCGGAGTGAAACACCTCAGAGTCAGGGGTTTTCAAGCGGTTAGGTTCTGTGCCACCTTAAAAGCGGTTGCAGTGAATATCTTCAGGGCAACTGCCGTCCGAAAGGCGGTTAACAATGATAAAGCAGCCCCTGGAAGGGTTCTACCTGCTCTAATGGATGCTTTTTATGTTGTCAAAGAGCGTTTTTTGAAGGCTTGGGGCCAAACGGCAAAAATTTTCACTCTATTCGATCATCGCTACGGGCATCCGCTCATAATGGCCGGGTAAGGGATGTCTGACTTTTTACGGGACCATCAACTTTGGATAGGAAAACATCCATGTCCGCAGCATCTGGCTCCGGGAGGTGCGAACCGCTCGAATGCGTGTTCTCTAATTCAAATCGGTCGGCCACTTTGGTCAACTCGATTAGCTTACCCTCAAGGTACTTAATGTGGGCTTTGGTGAGATTCTCGTCCTTGCTGACGAAGAAGATGATCGTCTTCCAGAAATCCCGATCGAGGTGGTTCTTGATTCTGGACCGGATGATTTCTGCCTCGCCGATATAGACTCTCTGTTTACCAGTTTCGGGATTGATGCCTGTGAGGAAGTAGACGCCGGGCTTCGTGGCTTCGTCTCTCTGGAGGATCAGATCTAATTGAGAACGTGGCCCAGCCACCGCTTTCCCGGTCCAGTTCGATATTTCAGCAGTCCGAACGGAATCCGGCTCGCCCTGCGCAAGGAAGATCTTTACTGTCGCTGTTTCCTTCATTTGTCCTCCTCTGGGCCAACCAGTGATTATATAGTTTCTGTCTATCTTAAAAAATTCAATAGATTTAGAAGTGGGATTTTGGGCTTTTCTATCTATATAACTCCTCAAATTGAATGTTATACAGAAAGCTTGATAATTCTTATAAAAGAGATTGGCTCTGAAGATGTTAGTTTACCTGACAATGACCTGAAATCTGAACAATTTTCAGTATACATATGGTAGTGGAAACTTCAATATTATTTTGAAACCTATCCTGGTTATTTCGGTTTTAAATAAACTGAGGTATCAGATCTAAATATCTTGATAGAGTTTTATTGTGTTAGAAAAATTCCATTTTGATTTAGAATGTTAGGGTTTGAATGGCCCTGGGCTTTGTATGCATTGTCTGGATTAAACACTATATATTGTTGTTTTATCTTTCTTGACATACAATAGGTATTGTTCTATACTTTATCCTCACAACAAAAGGGTTTAATGAATGCATGATAGAAAAAGATTTTGATATACTATTTATTGCTGATCTTGCGCTCCGTGAGAAACAAATTCAGCAGAACTACCGCCCGGTGATCGCCGTTCATAAATGGTTCGCCCGGCGACCGGGCACCCTCTTTCGCGGTTTGCTTTTGTCCGAGTTTTCGGACAGACCGCTTCGTGAGGTGTTTTACAAGGCGAATGATCTTTCAGGCCGCTATGTCGCTGACCCGTTCATGGGGGGCGGGACGCCAATCCTGGAGGCGAACCGAGTCGGATGCAATGTCACCGGCTTTGACATCAACCCCATGTCTTATTGGATCGTCAAACAGGAAATCGAACATCTTGACCTCAACGCTTATTCGGAAGCCGCAGAATCGTTGCGTTCAGCTCTTGAGAAGGAAATCGGACATCTTTATCGAACGCAATGCACCCTCTGCGGAGCACACGACGCCCATGTGAAATACTTCCTTTGGGTGAAAACAAAGCCATGTCATAAATGCGGGAAGGATATTGACCTGTTTCCCGGTTACCTCCTTTCTGCTGATTCCCGGCACCCCAAGAACGTCTTTGTGTGTCCGGCTTGCGGGGAGCTAACTGAGACCAGCGATCGGAAGAATCCCGGCCAATGCAATTATTGCTCTAGGGAACTGATATCAAACGGACCTGCAAATCGAAGCCGGTGCAGATGCACCGAATGCGGGGCCGATAACCATTTTCCCGATGCCGCCCTTGGTGCGCCGAGTCATCGTCTTTTTGCACTGGAATATCACTGCCCAAGATGCAAACCTTCTCATGTGGGCAGATTTTTCAAAAAACCTGATGCTCAGGATATCGGCCGGATTACCGAGGCCGAAAAACGCTTCTCAAGGATCCGTCCAAACCATGTTCCGGAGGATGAAATTCCAAGCGGAGACGAAACGAACCGCCTGCACCGCTGGGGATATGCACGCTACCGGGAAATGTTCAACAGCCGTCAGCTTCTCGGGCTGGAACTCTCTGCCAGCATCATCGTTAAAACACCTGATGAGCGGGTGCGCAATGCGCTGGCAACAAACCTTTCCGACCTTCTCCGTTACCAAAATATGCTGTGCCGTTATGACACGAGGGCGTTGAAGTCTCTCGACATTTTCTCAGTTCACGGATTTCCGGTTGGGCTGATTCAGTGCGAGTCGAACTTCCTCGGGATCATGGAGCCGGGCCACAGCATGTGTGTAGGCAGCGGCGGGTGGGCTAACATTATCGAAAAATTCAAGAAGGCGAAATCTTATTGCGACCGACCTTTTGAAGTCAGGTATCAGGGACAAACAAAAAGGATAATCCCTATCAAGGGTGAGCGGATCGGCGATCACTTGAACGGAGATGATTCCGAACCCTCGAGAGTTGTTGATATCTCATGCCAAGACGCCGCGTCCTCCAAGCTGCCGGATGCCTCACTGGACGCCGTCTTTACCGATCCTCCCTATTTTGGCAATGTCCAATACGCGGAGCTCATGGATTTTTGCTACGTCTGGCTCAGGAAGTTGGTTGGACAAGACTCCCCGGCATTCTGTAGAAATTCCACTCGCACACCTGGCGAATTGACCGGCAATGTGGACATGGGCCGAGGACTCGATCATTTCACAGAGGGACTCTCTGCAGTATTTCAACGAATGTCGAAGGCATTAAAACCCGGCGCGCCACTTGCATTCACCTACCACCACAACAATATTGCAGCGTACTATCCGGTGGCAGTGGCTATCCTTGATGCGGGGCTGACCTGTTCGGCGTCAATCCCTTGTCCAGCTGAAATGGGAGCATCTATCCATATCAATGGGACAGGATCGTCCATTATAGACACCGTGTTTGTCTGCCGGACAACAGGAGTCATGCAGCGAAAGTGGCTGGTGGATTCTCCACATGAACTCGCCCGGGTTGTGGAAGAAGACCTGGACCATCTCAGGGCCGGAAATGTCAAACCGACGCTTGGTGACATCAGATGCGCTACTTACGGGCACCTAATCCGACTGGCGATCTGGTCCCTGCGCCCTAACTGGAACAAGAACGAACCAACAACATCACGTATGGCGAAAGTGGCAGACTGGCTCCAACGCTTCGGAGGGTGGGCCGAAGTCGAAAAGTGCATGGAGCGCATCAGAGAAAAAACCACAAAGGATATGCCTTTGTTCGCTGTGCGCGAGAGCGTTACAGGATATGGAGCCGAATATGCCGATGTTTCCTTTTGAAGTTTCATTGGAGGAGATACTCCGGGAACAGGAAAGCTACGTTGATGCTGTGTTTTCATGCCTGGAATCGGAATTCCTTGTCATGCCCAAGGGAGCCGGTTTTGTGGAATACCCTGTGTTCGAGCGTGGCTACGAAGCGTTGAAAGCGGCGACTGCGGGATTTTCCTCGCTCGATCCCGATAAAGTATTTCCTCTTGCGGTGTCTGAACCGATCTCGATTGTTGTGTTACGCACCATGCTTGGGTTTACACCTCCGGAATGGGGCTATGTCACGACGCAAAGAACGGACGTGTCAGTTACGCAGGGTTTTGTACGTTCGTTGGACCGGAAGGTGCGAATGGAGCCGGAAAAGGAGCTAAGCACCAACGGCGTAACTGAAGAGCGGCTCAAGGCACTGGTCCAAACCGCGTGTCAGTTGCTATCAGGCGGCGTTCCAGGGGTTAACCCCGACCAATTGCATCGCCTTGACAAAGCCGATACAAAACAGGGCATTGACAGCATCAAGAATTTGGCCGGAATAGGCGTTCCCTATGCCATGCTGCTGTATGAACGATTTCTTGGAAGGCCCTTTGCCGGACATCGTGACTCCGTAAGTGAACTCGTCGGCGACAGCCTAGAATCCGCTATTGAGGATGTCCTTACCAAGGCAGGTATCAGTTTTCGTAAAACCAAGCGTGCGGAACGGATTGAAGGATTCGATCAAACGCCTGATTTCATCATTCCCAGCGAATTCAACCCACAGGTCATTATCGAGGCGAAAATCACCGAGGATGACGGCACAGCCCGTGACAAGGTGACGCGCATTCAGCATCTCGGGGAACTGAGCCTTGCCGGACGCTCTAAGGATAATCCTAAATATGAGGTCATTGCCTGTATCGGTGGACGTGGTTTCGGCGTCCGCAGGGAAGACATGAAAAAGATGATTCTTGCGACCAGGGGGAAAGTGTTTACTGCCAAAACTCTGGACCGCATGGTGGAATGTACCAGACTAAAGGGGTTTCGATCTCACTATTAGATAAAAATGTATTCCATAACCAGCGGTTAAAGAATGACCACACTGGGATTTGACAGGGTGTGTGAATTTGGTCTCTGGATTTTGACATATTTCATGTGCCTAACCAGGCCCCCACCTTCCCGGAATGGGTGTCTTGCAGAATTTACACCTTCCATCGTCGATATTGAAGGTAGTGATGGCGTAACCCTTTCTATCGATCAATACCTTGTGACAGTTGTGGCAATAGGTATTGCAGGCATCATGACCGGGGACATTGCCGATATACACATAGCGTATCCCCTCCTTCAGCGCGATATCCCTTAGCTGCTCGAGTGTTCTCACCGGGGTAGCCGGCAGTCGGTTCAATTTATACATGGGTGAAAAACGCGTAAAATGCAGGGGATGATCAGGCCCAAGTTCCCTTACTATCCAGCCGCACATCCTCTTTATCATCTCAGGCTTATCCACGTAGCCTGGGACCACGAGTGTGATGATTTCAAACCAGACTCCCTTTTCATGGAGGAGCTTAAAGGTATTGAGCACCGGCTGAAGCCTTCCGCCATTGAGCTTTCTGTAAATATCGTCTTCGAATGATTTGAGGTTTACGCTGGCGGCATCCAGATATTGGCAGAGAGCCTCAAGAGGCCTTTCGTTTATGTACCCGTTGGAGACCCACACGTTCTTGATCCCCTCCTGCCTCGCGAGCTTCGCGGTGTCATACATGTACTCATAGTACGATACCGGCTCCGAATAGGTGTACGCGATGGAGGGCACATTTCTTTCCTTTGCAATCCTGACGACATCAGCAGGGAAGAGCTCCGTGTGAGAGACCTCCTCCGGTTTTCTCTGGGAGATCTCCCAGTTCTGGCAATTAAGGCATCTGAAGTTACAGCCAGCAGCGGCTATAGAGAATACCTCAGTGGTCGGATAGAAATGGCTGAGTGGTTTTTTCTCTATCGGGTCAATATGAACCGCGCAGGGGTTACCATAGGCAAGGGAATACAGCTTTCCCCCGATATTCACCTTTGACCTGCACACGCTCCTGTCCCCAGGGGTGAGGTAGCACCTGTTCGGACATACCCCACACTGGACATCCCGGCCGTTCGTGGTATAGTAAAAACCCTCTATGGACCACTTCCAGGGCTTCTCGGGCGCGTCGTTCTTGAAGACATGTCCTCTGATGTCGGCCCTCTTCTCCTCATCCTTACCGGACCAAAAACAGTGCCCTTCGGTGGCAACCAAGAGGGAGAGAAGGCCCATCTCCCTCAGAAACTCTTTTCTCGTTAGCAATCGTCTCATTTCCGGTAATGTCCGTTGATAGCTTCCGACTCCGAAGCTCCACCTCAGAGTTATTTTTGGTATTAACCGGTTTGGAACTGAAAGGATGTCAATTCCTCTTCAGGGATTCTTGCCCGTATCCCCAAGAATTCAACTCCAACAACTCGTCCGTCTTTGTCGAAGTCAAGAATTACGCCAGGTTGGACCTCTTCTGACTCTGCGATTGCACTCTCATTTAATCGAAAGTAAAGTGCATCGTCTTCCTTGTCGACTCTTAGTCTCATTGTTTACCCCTCAATCTTGACAAAGTCGTAAAAAGTCTGAAATCTGCCTCTTTCGTCATTCCGGCGAAAGCCGGAATCCAGTATTTTCAATAGGTTATAGACTCCGGCTTACGCCGGAGTGACGATGTTAGTGACTTTTTACGAAACCATCAATCTTCGGTCAAAAAATGCTGTCTGCTCTATTAGGCTGCACTTGAATATTAATCACAACTCGAAGCCATCTATTTCCATGTTCCTCCATGCGCCGCATTAAATGCCAGGTGCCATCCTCTTGATCTTCAGTTTTCTCGGGTTCGTTTATCGCTCTGTGCACCCATTCCTGCTGGATGGATCGCTCTTTGAGCATACTTTTGAAATGTTTCGTGAATTCCATTAGTTAAATAATAATCCAATATAAGCAACGGTGCAATAGCTAAAGACTACTATTAGAACATCAATTCCACTACCCCTTCAATAGAACCACAGTGCTCGCTGCCTTGAGCAGAATAAGGGCCGCAACGGCCGCCTGAATGCCTAAGAGGGGGATTAGCAGGGTTCCGATCGCGAGGGTTCCGGCGCCCGCACCGACAAGGTCAGCGGCAAAGAGGCCCGCTGCGGGGCTGCGCTCCTCTCCTATCATCTCCGCGGCAACGGGAAACTGTACTCCGCACAGCATGGAGAAGAAAAATCCGTACAGAAAAAAGGCAAGCTCCGGCATCACAGCTCGATACAACGACGCCCAAACCAGGTAGATCATAAGCAAGAGGATCATCCCTGCCTCTGCTTTCATGAGCATATCCCTGCCCCTGCTCTTCCACCTGTTCCCCAGGATGGCGCCCGGTAAGAGGCCGAACAGGAATGAGGTAATTACCGCACCTACCTTGAGGTAGATATAGCCATAGAGCACCTGGAAGGAGAACATGATCAACATCTCCACACCCATGACGGCAAAGCCGGTTGAAAAGAGAACGAACTCCTCCTTTCGTATCATGGAGACATACACAGCAATCACCCCGATGAGCACCGCGATGAACCAATTGGGGGAGGTCCCGTACTTCTTGAACCACTCTTGGAACATGATGTTAACAACCCTGGGTCGAAGGTCCGTGTTCACAGGCTCATCCGAATTAATGGATTCATTGATGAACCGAATTCTCTCCCTTGTCACGTTTCCGTGGTAAAAGCCCTCGATATACGACGTGGGAATGGATTTGCTCCTCAACTTCAGCGGTATATCGGCTGACAGCCCCTCATCGCTTGCAAGGAAGTAAATCTCTTCCCCGGGGATAAGGAGCACATGTTTGAAGTGCCCCCTCACCGTATTGTAGATGGACGATAGTTTCTTGACCCGCTCCTCTGAGAGATAATTGGGGTTTGCCAGGAGCGAGAATGAAAGGATGCCGTCCTTCGTCAGGATCTTCTTGCAGCAGGAAAAGAACTCGCTCGTATAAAAACGGTTTACCTGGAAGGTGTCCGGCTCCGGCAGATCGAGGATAATCGCTGAATAGCGATGATGAGATGTAGCGATAAATCTCCTTCCATCGGCAAGAACGATTTTTACCTTCCCCTTGGGATCGAGCAGGCCGGAGGTGCGCGCCAGGGTGATCAGCGTGGGATCGAGCTCCACATAGTCAATGCGGCGAGGGGAGTATTTCATGATCTCATCCAAGGTCTCGCCTATGCCTCCGCCAACGAGCAAGACGTCCTCTATGTGATCGACCTGGGAGAGCGGGTAGTGCACCTTTTCCTCTGCGGCGGTAATAGTAAAGGTGGAGTAAGTGGGCGATCCTGACTCCCATATAGTGTACTGCCCCCTTTCCCTGGTGAGCACGATTCTTCCATAGGGTGATTCTTGGTAGCTGACAATATCCGGGCCATACTGGTTTTGAAGGGTTTTGAGCTCAACGTCCTTCTCAAGGGAGAAACAAAGGAAGACCGCCACCGATAGAACGCCCGCGGCGAACAGGAGATATCCCCTTGCACGGATAAGAAGGACGAGGGAGACAAGGATCAGCAGTGATGAGGTGATAACGATGATCTGAAAAGGACTCAGCAGATATACCAGAATGAAACTGAACAGAACCCCGCCTGCTATGTCACCGATATTATCGGTGATATAGAGCTGCCCAGAGCTAAATTCTCCCCCCTGGGCTCTGATAACGGAAAGTGAGTAGGGGAGCAGAAACCCTATCAGAAACGCATACGGGGCGCTGAAGGTGAGTATGAAGAAAAAGATGGGGTAAAAGCCCGGCGATTCTCCATGGATGAAGATGCTGTCCCTGAAGACCCGTATCGAGCTTATCTGAATCAATGGGAAAAGAGCCGTTATCAGGGAGATAACCGAGTAGGCAGCCACCGACTTTGTGGTGAAGTATTTTGAGACAAGGGAGCCGAATCCACCCACCATGAGCCAACAAAACAGCACGAGGGATATCGTAATCTCATTGCCCGCGAACTGTGAGAGAAATTCTCGCACGGTAATGATCTGGATAGCGATGGAGGATATCCCCGTACCGATGACAGATATGACGATGAGGCTGGTGAGGTTCATGGAATCGATTGATGAAAGGTATCCCGTGTTACACGGTCAACACATAGCTGTAAAACCGGGGCCCCGCGCTATTTCGCCTTCTCTTCTTCAAAGGACTGAACCTGGTAGGTAGAGACCTGGAGTTTCTCCTTCCTCCAGCTCTCGTGAGAAAGGCCTGCCTTTATGCAGAGATGCGTTAAGAACTCCTGCTTATCAGGAAGCTGGTC
>Ga0315545_1005126_pt1 | contig 10608 bp, 6 predicted proteins | sample SalMarSW160210MG_FD_203096 | JGI IMG/M metagenome (GOLD analysis project Ga0315545, IMG submission 203096) | Salt marsh sediment microbial communities from the Plum Island Ecosystem LTER, Massachusetts, United States - Salt Marsh Sediment SW1602-10 ...
GCGCCGAGAAAGATTGCGATGCTGGACGACGCTCCAGGACCCGAGCCGGTCGAAGGCGAGGTGCTGGTGCGGTGCAGCCACGTGGCCCTTTGTGGAAGCAATATTAGCCAATACGCCGGCAAAGGTCTCTGGGGCGACATTGATTTTCCTTGTCCGGTGGGCTGGTCCGGACACGAAAACATCGGCATAATAGTCGAGTCTCACTGTGCCGACTGGGAAGAAGGAGCATTAGTGCTGGCCCTGCCTCACGGCCCTTATGGTTTCGCCGAGTACATCGTCTCCCGACCTCCGGCTATTGCCCGTCTGCCCAAGGACACGCCCGACCCCGCGGCGATGATCATTGTCCAGCCGCTGGCGACGGTGCTTCGGGCGCTTACGCGGACGGACGACGTAAACGGCCAAACCTGCGCCGTGGTCGGCCAGGGCCCAATGGGATTGATATTCACACATGTATTGCGGCTGATGGGAGCGAGCAAGGTCATTGCGGCCGACCTGCTTGATTGGCGATTGGAATGGTCCAAACGCTACGGGGCCGACCATATCATCGATGCTTCGAAAAAGGATGTTGTCAAGCTCGTCAAGGAGCTGACTAACGGGAAAATGGTTGACCTGGCAGTTGAGGCGGCCGGCTACGTCGATTCACTGAAGACCGCTGCGTATCTGCCCAGGCACGGTGGCAGGTTACTCGTTTTCGGTGTGCCAAACTATGAGCTGCAGGAGTTCCCCTGGTATCACGTCTTCCGCCAGGAGATTCAGATCAATACCTGTGTCGGCCCGGAGTGTGGTCTATTCTTCCAAACAGCGGTGGACATGGTCCTCGATGATCGGTCCTCGGCCCTCACCGAGATTGTCAGGCCGCGCATGCCCTGGGACAAGGCCCCGGAGGCCTTCGAGATGTATGCCGAATGTGCTAAGGGCTCCCTGAAGCTGACCCTTGAAGTCTAACCGAAACACCTCTGAATTTTAGGCTGGGATGAGCACATACATTAGAACCAACAGTACAGTATTGATATTCTGCGTTTGAACGACCCACCGCTCAATACAATCGGTTTTGAGCCGCTCGATGATCTCAATATTTCCATCAGGAATACTGCCGATTATCAGGCGTCTTTATCATCCACGGTGCGAACCATCTGCCGGCCAGATGCGCGCCTGCTGCTGCGACCAAAAGCATGACGCACAGGCTGCCCAGCGCGTACCAGCGGCTTTGGTCGTCCCAGTAACCTTTCAGCCCCAGGCCGAGAAAAACGAAACCGGAAACCAGATTCAACAACCATAGCCACCCGGGCAGCCGCAAGGCCTTGGGAAGAAATCTCCGGTCCATCCACAGGTTCATCAGGCAAAACAATCCACAACCTAATACACCGGTAAACAGGTTGGCGGGAGTCAGGATCGCCAGCAGCAGGCGCGGCTTGCCCGTGGCGCCGGTGGACTGGTAGGCAAACAACCATAACAGAATTGCGCATGCACCGGCGGCGCACCAGATGACCGTTATGCGCTTGATGCGGCGGGCATGCCGGATGGCAAAGTCGCGGCTCACCGCGTGCGCCATCTCGCTGACGATGCAGCAAGCGACTTCCAGTGTGCCATAGAGCGTTCCGAACATGGTCAGGAAAGCTCCCGCCACGTACAGCGGCAGCAACCAGGGATGTATGCCCGTGACGAAGGCCGACTGGAGATTGAGCAGATTCTTCTCGTCGGGGATCTTGTGATGCGGGCCGAGGATCAACGCTCCCGAAGCTACGAAGACGGCGCTGAAGGCAATGATGACGAGAAAACTGATGGAGCAATCGACCAGCGGAGCGCGGACCCAGCGTCGAACCGGATGTGCCGGGTCACCGGCGATCTCGGCAAGCCGCTTGGCAGAGACCGGACCCTCACCGGCCTGTCCCCACGCTTTGTCGCGCATAAAGGAGGTGTATGCCAAATAGTCGAAACCTGCTCCGCCGATAACGCCAACGTAACGCGTCGTCTCAATCCACACCGGCTTGGCGGCGATATGCGGATACTCGGCGCTGAGCCACTGCGGGTACACATAGGGTTGCGGAATGACGGCCCCCTTCAAAAGCCCCAGCCAATCCGGGTGGTAGAGGACCAGCGTCACGCCGGCGCTGAAGACCATTGCGGCCACAATAATCAGTTGAATGCGCTCCAGCGTCGAGTAACCGCGCAAGGCGGTGATCGCCACCACGACGGCCAGGATCGCTGCCCCCCAGAGGTAGTCGATGCCGCCTCCCAACATTTCGCTCGTCCCGGTCATCCAGGCGGTCAAGTTGCCCAGGACGCCGCTGTGGAAGCTGATCCAGATCGGCAGGCAAACGGCGGCGATCAGGAACAGCGCCAGCGTCAACCAGCCGCGGGGTCCCGGCAGATCGAGCATCCGCTGATAGGGGTGGACGCCGGTCAACACCATGTGACGTGACGATGCCACCACCAGGCCCCACTTCAACAGCGAGATTACGACGAACAGAAACAGTATGCGGTATCCGAAGATTGCGCCGCCTCGGCTCGAAAAAATCAGCTCGCCGGTCCCGATTGTCAGTGATGCAATGATTGCTCCGGGGCCGAAGACCTTCAGCCAGTCCAAAGGGCGGCGAGGCAATGCGCCGGAGCGACTCTCGCCGGTAACGGTAGTAGTTAACGTATCGTCCATAGTCGGGCCCGGGTGTGATAGCCCCAAGACAAGTGAGTCTTTCTGACGGATGTCACGGCATTTGGGGCTACAGTGCTTAGGACTTGTAAATAAATTATCTTCCATTTTTGGCTGGCTGCGGCTTCGGCTGGCGGTGTCAGCAAAACTCGGACTACCAACCAGTAGGCCTGCGTTTTGCTTCCTTGCCAGCCTTGTCCTCGCTGGAGCCAAAACGAAACCTAATTTCTTTACCAGTCCTTAAAATACCCTTAAAGTGGCATATAATACATTCTCTCAAGAATGACAGAATATGTCACTCTAATGAGTTCTGCAAAATTGAGGTTAGGCATACTTTGAAAAGAAAAAAATCGTTTTTTGTTTTTTCTTTTCAAACAGTAAGTCATTGTGTAATAATCAGTTAGGTGAACATTTAAGAAAATCAAAAAAGCAGATTTTCTTAAATAATATATGCCTAACCTCAATTTTGCAGAAGCCTTAAGTCACTCTAATGAAAAAAGGCATTCTAAGTGAGTAGTAAGATACTGCGAAAATTGGGGCCAAACAAGGAAAAAAATCCATATAAAGCTGCAGTGGTATCAATTGCATAAGATTTGTGCAGGAGGTCTACCGTTTTACGTAGTTTGTGCACACGTATTACAGACCTGAGGTCAAAGGCTCCTTACTTCTCTCTTAGTATCGCTATTCTCTCGTTAAGCTCATTAATGCTGAATCCCTCCGCTCGCACAATGTGTTTGCCGTCTGTCAGAAGCAGCCAGGGCAGCGACTTGACACCCCACGTGAAACGTGTTTTCTCCTCATCGCCTTGGACCATCCCGACTGCGAAGGGGATTTTATATTTTTTCACCCATTCATTGAGTGTGTTTTCGTCAATCTTCGAGGCCTGGACAGCGGCAACGATTATGCCTTTTTGCTTTAGCTGTTCAGCCTGTTTGGCGAGCTGATTGACACAGTATCGCGACGGCCTTTGTTCCATATCGAAAAAGCAGACAAGAATCATCTTGCCTTCGGTATCGGACGGTGAGAGGTCGATTTTTACGTCTTTCAGTTCGGGTAAGGGTCTTCCAATGAGCAAAGGCGGCCGCTTCGGCTGATAGCGGGTTGAAGACGACCTTTGGCTTATCACGATCTGGACATCGGTTGCTCCGCCCTCGGTTTCAATAGAGCCATATAGTCGTGGTGTGCCGCTTTTATTTGCGCTGAGCCGTATCTTTCCGGCACAAACATTCTCAAGCGTGAATTTGCCTTCCGTATCGGTTTGGGTCCTGCGAGAGGGCTGGTTATCGCCATAGCAGGAAATCCTTGCACCGGCTACGGGTTTATCATCGTCATCCACCACCAGACCCGAAACTGTAAGATTCGCTAAAGCTAATGTCAACGCTCCTATATTAAGCTGATTATCCACTGCATTATTCGTACCGATCTCTCCGGAACGATATTCGTTGTATCCTTCAGCCCTTGTATACAAACTATATTTTTGCTCTGGTGGTACGGCTTTGATTTCAAATTTTCCCTGTGCGTCCGTTGTTGGCTGTTCGCGTCCTATTACCGAGTTCCCACTTGGGCGTCGCAGCGTAAACAAAATCAAAGCATTTGCAATGCCATCACCATTCGGGTCCACAACTCTTCCGGTAAAAGTTACGCCGGGCTTAAGTTTGATATCAATCTTTCTTGTATCTTCATAGATTTGAACAGCAGCAGCCAGGTTACCTTCTTCATATCGGCAGATAAGAAACATAACCGGAGCTTCTCTATCGAACCAATCCCCAACGTTATAAGTAACCTCGTATCTCCCTTCAGCATCTGAAGTAGCGCCTTCCCTGCCACCCATCGGACAAACTTGCAGTTTGACGCCTTCAATTGGCTTGCCTTTTTCATCCCGTACCACACCGGTAATTTTCGGCTGGCCCATAAGCTCGTATTCAAGGCGTTCGGTCTTACCCTTTTCAATCATGAAAGCATCCTGAGACCACTGATCCGAATAACCTTGCTTGTAAATGTAATTCATCAGGTACCGACCCGGAAAAAGTCGCATCCGTGCAACTCCATCTATATTGGAACGGCTACTGAAAGAACGTCCACCTATTGCATGCTCGATGGTTACATTTACTTTTTCCAGGGATTGTTTATTAACCGCATCTTTAAACACAACCTCCAATACCCCCCCTTTGCTTAGTTCTACTTTCACATCATTTTTTGTTTTACCCGCCTCGGTTATTACTTCCACCGGCTCAGCTACCCAATCTGCCAGCCCCTCTCTCGATGGCACAAGTTCTACTGTGTATCTTCTAGAAGCAAGAGCTCCTATGCTAAATGTCCCATCTTCCTTTGAAACAAGCGGTTTTGGTCTGAAATACGGAGGGTCCTGCTGATTCATCACCCTTACTTTTACCCCACTGACTGGTATGCTGGAGCTTTTTTCAACAACAATACCTTCTATTTTTGCCTCAAGCGGTAAAACAAGTTTGATATCCGTTTGCCCGGGTGTAAATTTAAGCTTTTGGCCTGCCATTTCTATACGTCGATACGTATTCACAGTCGCTCTACCGTTTTTCTTTACAATAAACTCCGCTGTAGCCTCAGCCGGTATGCCGGTAAATTTGAACTTACCTGCTGAGTTTGTAGTCAACGTAAAATATTTCGTTGCGACTTGCCCAGCCAGGCCTCGCCCTTGCTCTCCTTCGACGATTTTCAAGATAGAAATACTCACCTGAGCATCTGCAACCGGTTTATCATTTTCATCAACTACGATTCCCGCCAACTCTTTCAGCTGACTCTGTTTTATCTGAATCTTCTTATTACCATCTCGCATTCTCCAGTTATCAAAATCCAGGATCATTCCTTTTTTTTCCGCAACAATATATCCGTATGGGAAGTTGTCGCCTTCTAAACTCTCGGCAAGAGAAAATGCACCGTTGGCATCGGTTGTAGTTTGTCGAATCAGCTTCAAAACATACACATAAGTCGTCTCATCACGTACTATCTCATACAATGTTACCTTTGCATCTGCGGTTGGTTTGTCCTGGGCATCGACTACTTTTCCAGTGCACGTTATTTGTTTGGCCTGTTCGCTCCGGGCCGGGGCTAAGCCGGTGACAAAAATAATCGTCAGACCCAGGCATAAAAACTTTGTCCAATTTCTGCGCATAATAATTCCCCTTTTACTATAACTACGGCCTTTCAAATTGTTATTGCATCGTTTAGGTTGTTGCTTTTTTCCTGCGAGCTGCCAATCTGACCGCCACGACAGCTATAACCACGATGACGAAAACCGGTATCCAGTTTCTGCCCTTGCCGAGCCCTTTGCCGGCAAAAATCTTTGCAATATCGGCCTGCGAGAGGGCATAACTGTAGATACGGACATCGTCGATGGTTCCGCCGAAATGATCGCCGTACAAAGAATGCCTTCCAAGTTTCAAAGTCGTGCTTTCACTGTCCGGCTCACCTGAGGGGGTAGAATTATTCGTGATTAAAATACCATCTTTGTACGCCTTGAAAACTAATCCCCACGGTGAGCAAAATATAGGTTTTATCTCTCATTTTGCTAAATCTCCAAATACGGTTAATATCTGCTCGTACCGAAAGCCCGTTTTGTACTCGCTATATAAGTAAAGACGCAGATTTCAGAACAATGTTACACGTTTTTTCGTACTTTTTCAATATTTTTTCAGAATGTTCGTGCCGATCGGCATCTCGTAAACAGAACTGCTGTTTTCCAATTGCCTTTAGGTCTGGATTCTGTTCACTGTCAGCTCTTTTTCACGGTTGGCATCAAGAAAGGACATTGAAAACGCTGCCGTCTTTTATGATTTTTGTAAAACCTTGTTTCCATGGAGCTTACGACGCGAACATTGTCGGCGAATTGGCAGATAACGGGTTGTATAGTTGTACAGCGGTTGTAGGCGCTGACCGACAAAAAGAGTCTCATTTGGGGGGTGTTTTGTGCGCCACCTCTGGGCCTGGTTGGCTGGTTGGGCTGGTCCTAAGCTGATTCTCCCATACTGCGTCACTGCCCCATAACAACTATCGGCTTCTCCGGGTCGATCATCTCCACTGCCTTCAGTTTTTTTGTCACTTCTTCAAACGCCTCCAGCGACTGTATATTGACTATCACATAGGGATTGTGGTCGGCATCATGACATGATAGAACCCAGTCTGCCTTAGCGTCTAAACCATCGAAACCGTTAAGCACACCGACCTTGCCCTTGAGATACTCAATGGTCCTCTCATGATCCCTGGTGACCACAATCACCTTCGTAAAGTCATATGCCATCAGCGCATCTATATTGTCATCAGTGATCCCGCTGCCGACCTCATACATCATCGGCCCGACGATGTTCTTCCGTATCACGCCGGGCAGCTTATGTGCCTCACCGGCTTCAACATCTGTCAGTAGGTAATAAGCCTGGAACAAACTGTGATACTCGTTAAGGGCATTTGGAAATGTCTTCTCGTATAGTGCGAGGCACTCGTTCACAAAGGTCCTGTCAATCGATTTGTCTACCTCAAGATACGATACCACCAGCGGATATATAGCCTCGTCCAAAGCCTTTATGACCGGCTGATTATACGTGAACTCGTGAGCCTCCCCCAGCAAATCCTCTCGCACCTTATGCCCAATGGCCCCGCCCAGCACCTCGTTAAACATTAGGTTCACCATGCCCCGATGGGGGGATTTTGATTCTGTAAACCACTGCTCGATTTGCTGGTGCATCTTCAATGGCTGCTCGGCAAACGCCTTGTGAGCAAACTCGTGCACGATCACGCCGACATACCACGAGTAATCCCCTGACTCGGTCAGCAATCCTGCCCTTATCACGTTACCAACAGGAGGCGGCACAATCCTGATCTTCTCCCCCGGTACTATTGAAAACGATACTATGACGGGGATATCGGTGGACCAGCTGCTGTTCAGAAAATGCGCAATGGGCCGAAGCTTCTCACCCAAATTCACCTTCTCTGCATATTCATTCAACTCCTTCAGTCTTGCTTGTGCTTTGCCGTAATAAGGATTCCAGACCAGCTCATCATATATTGGCTCAACTGCCTCAAGGATCTTGAACAGCCGCTGATGGTCGTCGAACGGTATGATCCCAACGGTCATTTGCTTAAACTCTTCCAGGCTCTCAGCTCGCGCACTCAGAGTAAAGAGCACATCGCTCGTTGCTCTATTCTTGGCCATGTACCTGTACTTGGGATACTCATCGAATTGATACCTATAGGCGATTCTCACGCTCGAATACTGCTGAACCAGTTTGGCCAGCTTCTCATCCTCGCTGTATTTGCTCTTTTTGTAATGCTCATAAAGCGTCGGACCGTAATACCCTCTCGTCCTGAGTATCTCCATGAAATTCAGCACACAATACGGCTTATCTATTTGCAGTTTCACAGTAAACTTACGCGCCTCTGACCTCACACTCTCACTCGCACCAAGTGCCACACACGCAAACACCGCGAAAACAACTGCCGTTCGGCCAACTCTGCTAAACAAGATACTACGCTCCATTTCATATCTCCATCATAAAAGGTCAATCTGGACTATCGCCAACGCCCAGACCCTAACGAACCGATGTTACCGATTTTTTACAGCTTTGTTCTTTTTTTGCGACATCTCCACACGTCAGCACGCCCTATACGATGTATGTAGTCTGAAAGCCTCGCTTTAGTGCGTTTTTTTAACCGTACATTTCCCATTCAACTTCATAGATAGTAATTTGCACACTACGGCGCCAATGATACCACAATATGCCGTTCGATTTCAAAGTTTTCTTACCCAAACCTGAAAAACGCACCCAGCTCGCACGCAACGTTCACCTATGAAGAGCTCAAAGTTAAATTCAAAATCCCTGTCGCCACAAATTCTTTTGAGGCATCCCGTTCGAATCGACAACCAGCCCGTACATCACCTGCCCCGACCATGTACAGGTACAATGGATCTATATGGAAGGTTTCATGGTCAGATTCGCCAAGGATAGTACAGCGTTTCGGGTGTTTTTTGTCTTGAATCTTTGTGCCGTTGGTGATACAATCTCGCCCTCGGTGGAAAACCAATTTCCTTTTAGTCAGTTTTTGAAGGTATTACCATGACCGCACAAGAGACAGAACCGGAAGTTGTTGACCTGACTGTCAACGGCCGGCCGAGACAAGTACATTCCCGTATATATCCGACATTGCTGCAGGTCCTGCGCGAAGAAATGGGACTGACGGGAACGAAATACGGCTGCGGCGAAGGTCTGTGCGGCGCCCTGTGGGAGGAAATTCGTTTTGACAACGGCCGCATTCTCAATGCGGGATTCGATCGCTACAGAGTGCCGCGATTCAGCGATGTGCCGGAGCTGGATATTATCCTCATGGACCGCCTCAATCTTCCCTCAGCCGGGGCCGGGGAGACACCAATGATCACTATCGCCCCCGCCATCGCCAGCGCAGTCTTTGCCGCTACCGGCGTGCGCATCCGTTCGATGCCGATCAAGGGGGAGTACTTGAAGAAGGTTTAAAAGAAGAAAGGAACGCTCGGCTTGAGCCAATCAGGAGAAACGCAATGGGAAATATGACAATTTCGAAGGTAAGGTCGCATCACAGAATCATTTCGTTAGAACCAATGGTAATCGCCTTAGTCGTCTTAATCGCCAGCGCCGCCAGAGGAGTGGATTTCGAACATGTGGTCATTGATGAAAACATTGGCGGCAGGACCGCGATCGGTGATATCGACGGTGATGGCTTCAACGACATCGTCGTTCATACGTGGTCGAGCGACAGAGGCAAACAGAACGACGGAAAGATCGGCTGGTACAAATATCCCAATTGGCGGCGGTACAGCATTGTCGACAGCGGCCACATCTTCGGCGACGGCGTGCTTGCAGTCGATCTGGACAAAGACGGTGACAACGATGTCGTCACGGCCAAAGGCAGCGACAATGAGGCCAGCGTATTCTGGTATGAGAACCCAGGCGGCAAAGCTACTTCAGGCTGGAAAGAACACAAACTGGCCACTGTCGAAAGAGGCAGTGAAGTCAAAGATGTCGAGGTGCACGATATGGATCACGACGGCAAGCCCGATGTAGTTGTCCGTACAAAGCACAAATTCGCCGTCTATTTCCAGGAGTCGCCCGATTCCTGGATCGAAGTAAAAACCGACAATGCCGAACGCGAAGGGATGATAATCGGCGATGTTGATGGAGACGGTGACTACGATGTAGTGATGAATGGATTCTGGCTGGAGAATCCCCGGCGCCCTCGCAGAGACAACTGGACACGATATGATATCGACCCGACGTGGTACAAGGACATTACGGGCGGCTGGCAGGATCACAGCGTTATGGCCGATGTCAAAGATTTGAATAATGACGGCAAATTCGATGTGATTCTATCGCATTCAGAAAAAACCGGTTTCGCCGTTGCATGGTATGAATCGGTTAATCCTAAGGGCGGTCCCGATGCCTGGACCAAACACGAGGTCGGCGTTGTCGATTACTGCCATACCCTTCGCGGCGATGATGTTGATCTGGACGGAGATATTGATATTGTCGCGGCCACCCTGATCAGAAAGAAGAATCCTGAGATATGTGTGTTTGTCAACGAAGGCAAGGGGCTCACGTGGCGGAAACAGCCGCTGGCTGCTGCGAGCGCCTACAAAGCCAAGACTGGAGACATCGACAACGACGGTGACATCGACATCGTCACGGCCCGAAGCTGGGACATGGGGCCTCTGCAACTGTGGCGCAATACCTTTTCCAGCACCGCTGGAGAGATCGGCGTTGGAGCATCGTCGCCGCCAGGAGCCGAGGTCCTGATCGACGGAACTCGCGAAATGCTGGACGAAAAATGGACGTATTGGGAAGGTCCGCGATTTGCCTCGTCTTTGCCTATCAAGTGGAAGATCGTCGACGATCCCGTGGATCCGGGCAAAGTCATCGTAAGCTCTGATCCTGTCGCCGCCGGGGGTAAGTATGGCGCCG
>Ga0315545_1005127_pt1 | contig 10608 bp, 8 predicted proteins | sample SalMarSW160210MG_FD_203096 | JGI IMG/M metagenome (GOLD analysis project Ga0315545, IMG submission 203096) | Salt marsh sediment microbial communities from the Plum Island Ecosystem LTER, Massachusetts, United States - Salt Marsh Sediment SW1602-10 ...
GCCCCGCAACTATCCAGAATGCAGTGAAAGGAACTGCCAGGGCTGACCTGCTGAATCCGAGTTCGGCGGAAATCCAGGGCAGAAATATCCCGTATGAGGCGATGACGTTACCGACCATGCTGCAGATGACCAGCATGGCTCCCGCCAGTACTATCCACCCATAAAACCTGTTTTTACTTAATCGTGTGGAAATCACGCTTATTTATCTTTCGAGATTTGCCTCAGCTATTCTAGCATGTAAAAACTTCAGGGGATAGTGAGTGATAAAGAGAGTTTATATGCATTTGGTTATTAGTTTTTACCTCACCCCTGACCCTTCAGGGTGAACCCTCAGGATGAACCCCTCTCCAGCCAGAACCTTTGTAAAGGAATAAGGAGTCTCCCTGGCTGGAGAGGGGTGTAAAAGAGACAGGGGGTGAGTACTTCATTCAGCCGGAACTGAATAGACTAGAGGAAAACCTTGTATGGTCATGGTCACGAGGATGTGCATTATTCCTATGCTTTCCTCAGAACGACTTTAGCCAGGTCCCAGGAATACTCGTAGAGGTGCAGACCTTTACTGGCGGCGACTATTTCACCGTCTTCAACACCTATCTCACCGGACATGTATTCCTTGAGTATCTGTATAGCTCCCAGGTTGGCGGGAAAGCCTCCCCACAGGTCCCACGACCTGAAATATACGAAGAAATGGAGTTTACCGTTACGAATCCTGGTATCGATTCCCCTCAGACACTGAGGGTCACTGAAAAATATCGATTCTCTGCTGCCGACTGCCATATAACCCTGATTCGTATTGAAGCCGTCCTCTTTGTACATCTTGATGACTTCCGGGATTTGCTTCTCAAGGTCTTCCCCGTAGGTATACTGCTCGTTGTCTTCCTTGTGACCCGTCATCAGATAGGGTAGATAGCCGTCGATATATTCCTGGGTTACGGGGGCAGGTACGCCCTGCGGGACGTCGGGGACAAGCGGTCGGCTCCCTGGATACTCAATCTTTATAACCGCGTAGTCGAACTCTTTCCTTTTCAGCCCTTCGTAGCTGCCTCTGTCTATGGTGTACTCGGTTCCTTCTGTTTGAATCCGGTAAAGGGCTTGAAACCACGCTTCGGATAAAGTCTTGGCTTCAATTACTGTTATATTCAAAAAATAACACCTGCTGTGTAGCTATTTACGGAAGAGACCGAGGAACCTGTCTTCGTACTCTTCGAACAGTCCCCAGCGTTCAAGCTCTTCTTTCAATTCTTCGGGTTTACGCTCTCCGGCAGATACCTTCGTGAATAGCTCGTCTATTTTCTGTCTTACTCCTGCCGGCATCCCGCGTGAGTCTGTTTCCAGCATCCCCCTTCTTTCCAGTTGCCTGAAGTTATGCGGGGCTGAAATCCTGGTGATTTCAAATATGAACTTCATTATCGATACATCCCAGAGCGTATCTTCGCCCTTGATAATCGCCGCCAGCTGGTCTTCACGCTTATCGATTTCAGCATTCAGCTTTTCAACTACGGAAAGCAGATTATCCGAGACGATATTAAGCTCTTTCGGCTCGTTCTTATAAGTATAGAACAGACCGTGAATGCTTCTTTCTCCGTATTCCTCTATCAGTGCTTCAAAGTATCTCTTGGCTTCCGGTCCGAACCCTTCGAGATGGGAGAGGTAATAGGGCGTGACAATCTTGGGTCTTTCGGCAATCACCTTGCCTTCTCTGATTACGGTTTCGGTGATATTGCCCATTATTTCCGAGTAACCCGGTTCGGTAACCAGGTAATAATTGATGTTGGTGGTACCGAAGGTGTACAGGTTCTGCTTCGGAGCCCTTAATATCTCCGTACGCTTTACCGCATCTTCAATTCGCTTATCGATATCCATACCCTTACTCTTTAGCTCGGATATACGGTTGTTCAGGCTATCTCTACGAGCTCCTTAGTGTATTCATTCAGGTGGTTGACGTACTGGGAATCTATCTGTGTCTGCAGTTTTCTCCACTCCTGCTGGAACTGGGGCTGCTGTTCCACGTCTATTTTAACTCCCATTAGCGTGCCCAGTTGCTGCTGCATCGCCTGCTGTATTTTTTCTGCCAGCTCGGTTTTCAGTGACTCATAAGCCTGCTTCTTCTGCTGTGCACCCTCCTCCGCGTAATGATTGAAGATATACCTTATCTTGCTGAAGATATTTTCCACACCGACCTTGTCATTCTTTATCAGCTTCAGACCTTCCATAGCCTTTTTATTTACCTGCTTGGTAAAATCATTTTTCGGCAGGCTGATATTCCTTGCCATCACACCGGAAGCGCCGTCAATCACGTATTTCCTGATGTTTTCATCGTACTTGTTCAATTCCTCCAGCAGGTTAAGCTTATGTTTCAGGTAACGGGTGGCTAGCTTCTCTCCTTCCGGGACATACTTCCATGTCAGGCGTTCCTCTTCGGTAGGTTCGTCCAGTTTATTCACCTTTTCCATGGCAATTTCAAGAGCGCTCTTGATATCGTCCATAAGTCCTGTTGCCGTCCCGTAATGATTATATTGTGTAGTATTAATTATACAATATAGCTGGAAAAGCTTAAAGAATTAAGAAACGCGGGAATGTCACGCCACCGGCCGCTTAATTCTGCTCTGGCTCTATTGCGCTCAGGGTCTCGAACATCTGGTAATAGAGCCCCTTCTTGGCAAGGAGTTCCTTGTGGGTGCCCATTTCGACAATCTTGCCCTGTTCGAGGGCAACGATGCGGTCGGCGCTGGTCACGGTGGACAGCCTGTGAGCGATTATGAGGCAGGTACGGCCCTCGGCTAGGCGGTGGAGTGCGTCCTGCATGATGCGTTCGGTGTTGGTGTCCACGTTTGAAGTGGCTTCGTCCATAATTAATATCGGCGGGTTGGCAAGAATTGCCCGGGCCAGGCAAGTAAGCTGGCGTTGTCCGGCGCTGAGATTGCCGCCCCTTTCCCCTACCGGCGTGTCATAGCCCTTCTCCATACGGGAGATAGCTTCGTGAACACCGGCTGCCTTTGCCGCTTCGATAACCTCTTCCCGGGTGGCGTCGAGACGTCCGTATCTGATATTATCCTCAATCGTGCCGGAAAACAGGAAGGCTTCCTGGGGCACGATACCCACCTGCTCTCTCAACGATTCCAGCGTGACTGAGTTGACGTCATACCCGTCCAGTATTATCTGGCCGTCGTTTGCCTGATACAGGCGGGATAGCAGGTTCATGAGGCTGCTCTTACCTGCCCCGGTACGTCCCACAATCGCCACTGTCTCTCCCGGTTTTATCTCAAGGTCTATATCGTGGAGGACCTCGACACCCGGTTCGTAGGAGAAATTGAGGTGGTCGAATTTTATAGCTCCTTTTATCTTCGGCATATCAATTGCATCAGGTCTGTCTTCAATTTCAGGTTTGACATCAAGAAGCTCGAAGATGCGTGAACCAGAAGCCATAGCCCGCTGAAGCATAGTGTATTGCATTGTCAGCTGCATGATAGGTTCGAAGAAACGCTGGATATACAGAATGAATCCGAGTAGAATGCCTACCGTTAACGTACCTTGCAGGACCTGGTAGCCGCCGTAGACGATAAGCAGGGCATAGGCGATAGCTGTCATTATCTGGACAACAGGCTGCATGAATGCCTGGAGTCTGGCGGCACTGATGTTAGCATCAAGGTGTGCCCTGTTCGCATCATCGAATTGGTCCAGGTTCACATTCTCCCGGGACAGGCTCTGGACCACCCTGACGCCGGAAATGCCTTCCTGAAGCTGGTCGTTAACTACAGCGATAGCCTGCCGCACCCGAATGAAAGCACGGCGTGCGTATCTCTGCCAAATGAATACTATTATAGCCAATACCGGTACCACGGTTAAGGTAAGCAGGGCAAGTTTGGTATTCATTGTAATCATTACAATGGCGATTCCCACCAGGCTAAGTAAACTGGTAATCATATTAAGTATGCCATTGGTGAGGACTTCCTGGAGCTGGTTGATGTCGTTTTGAACGCGGGACATCAGTTTGCCCACTTTGTTATGGTCGAAGAAACTCAACGAGAGCCGGTGCAGGTGGTCGAACATCTCGTTACGCATCCGGTATAGTACCGATTGACCGGCATAGGCGAGATAGAGTGTGGCGGTATACTCGCTTCCCCACGTAAGAAGCGTCACGCCGACCAGGGCGAGCGCCATAATGCCGAGTCCGCCGAGGTTTCCGGTCTGAATGAAATTGTCGGTAGCTATGGCTACCATGTACGGCGTAGCCAGCTGTGCGAATGTGCGTACCAGCATACCGATGGCTCCTATAGTCATCCACTTCTTGACAGGCGATAGGTATCCGGGCAGGCGCATCATTACTTTGCTGTCGTATACCTTACCTAATACGTCATCTTCGTCGGTATCGAGAGCACCGTGAAGACGCCCTCCGCCATGGGGAGGACCTCCTCCACCGCCGTGAAACATATTACTGCTCCTCCGTCGAGTTTTTTTCCGGTTCCTGTGACATCAATTGTGACTGATATATCTGATAGTAAAGTCCCTCTTTAGCCATCAGTTCATTATGTTTGCCCATTTCCGCTATCTCGCCCTTTTCAAGCATCAGGATAAGGTCGGCATTCTTGATAATTGGCAGGCGGTGGGTGATGATAAAGGTGGTCCGCCCTTTAATCAGTCTGTCAAGAGCCTGGCGGATAAGATGCTCGGTCTCGGCATCGACATTGGACATAGAGTCATCCAGGATAAGCACGCTGGGATTAATGAGCAGGGTGCGTGCGATTGCCAGGCGCTGTTTCTCGCCTCCGGATAGGGTTAGTCCACGCTCTCCTACCCAGGTATCATAGCCGTCAGGAAGGGTCATGATAAAATCGTGTAGGTGGGCTGCTTTGGCAACAGCCTCTATCTGCTCAATAGAGGCATCTACTGCTCCGTAGGCAATATTGTCTTTGATAGTGCCCGAAAACAGGAAGATATCCTGCTGCGATATTCCCACGTTCCTGCGTAAGGAAGTCAGAGTAACATCCCGGATATCAATGCCGTCGACGGATATTTTCCCGCCGGTAACATCATAGAACCTGGAGATGAGGTTGGCTATGGTGCTTTTACCGCTACCCGAGCCTCCCAGCAGTGCTACCAGCTGCCCCGGCTTCGCCTCGAAGCTGACGTCTTTCAGCGTGGGAGACACCGAATCATAGCTGAAACTCACGTTCTCGAAAGCAACCTCTCCCTTTACTGTGTCAAGCTCAATGGCATCGGGTTTCTCTTTAACTGCCGATTCGGTATCGAGAATCTCAAGGATACGCTGGCCAGCCGATACGGTACGCGAGGCAAGATTCACTATCATTCCCGCCTGTCTGACGGGCATTACCATCATGTTCACGTACAGAATAAACTGGGTCAGGTGGCCTATGGTCATCGTGCCTGCCACCACTTCTCTGCCTCCGTACCAGAGGACGAGTATCGTGGGTAGAGTCATAATGAATATTATAAAGGGCATATTGATAGCCATCTGGCGGGCAACACTGATTTGCTCATCGTATAGTTCACCCGCCTGAGAAGAGAACTTTCTGCTTTCTTCTTTTTCCCGGTTGAAAGACTTTACTATTCTTACACCTATAAGGCTTTCCTGGAGAACCGTGCCCAGAACGGCCATTAGTTGTTGTATCTTCATCCATATGGGACGGATGCGGCTGCTGAAACGGTAAGCAAGCCATCCGATAAAGGGCAGAAAAGCCATAGTCATCAACGCCAGCTTCCAGTCCATCATGAGCAGGACGACAGAGATGGCAGCTACCATTACGACCATTTGTAGCAGGCCTATTATACCCATGCCGAAGAACATTCGTATCGCTTCGACGTCTACCGTAGCCCGGGACATTAGCTGGCCTGTCTGTGCCTGGTCGTAATAAGCAAAACTCAGCCGTTGCAGCCGGTCGTAAATGGCGTTCCTGACATCATAAGAGACTTTCTGTGAGACTACCTCGGCAAGGTAGCTCTGGCCGTAACCTGCCACCCCCCGGAGAGCACTGGCAATGACAATGGTCCCTGCTACCAGCCAGATAGCGGTTTCCCTTGAAGTTTGCCACCACAGAAAACCGCTTTCGCTTACTCGGAGCGCCGTATCTATTCCATCGCCAAGCATCCGGGGTACAATCATGCTGAGGACGATACCGGCTGCCAGGCAGCCGATGGCGAGGGAGAGCCATCCCCAGCGGCTCCGGACAAATATCATTAGTCGCAATATGGTCTTCATTTTTTTATCAGCAGTTCTTACCGTACCTGCCCGGCAAGAGTTCATGCCGGACAGCAAAAAGTCACAGCAACATGCTGCTAGTCTTTCGAGATTTCTTCGTAAGCATGAGAGAAGGTCTTGCGTATGTGGCTTAGCTTCTCGGTATCTGCGGTACGAACCTTGTCTCTGAATAAATCGGCAAGTCTGTCAAACTCGCGCACCGTAATAATTATATCATCAATGTTCTCCGGATTCCACCATTTTCGCATACGTTTTTTTATTCTTTCGTTGGACTCTTTCTGTTCTTCGAGGAACTTCAGCCCTTCATCGGTGATGCTGTAGACCTTCTTACCCTCCTGCTCGGCGGAGCTGACATACCCCATTTCCTCGAGCATCTGTAAGGTGGGATAAACGGAGCCCGGACTTGGCACGTAAAAACTGTGGAAACGCTCTTCCAGGGCGCGGATAATCTCGTATCCGTAGCTCGGTTTGTCTTTCAGGTGCTGGAGAAGGATGTATTTGAAGTCTCCTCTCTGGAAAGGCCGCCTGTGTATTGGTCCCGGAGGGGGAGGAGGACCTGGTCTGTATTTTGGATGTCTACCGACTATGTTTATCACCTCTAAAGAACAGGATTAAATGTGTTAAAACGATATATCGTTATAATTTTAACGCAAGGAAAATCAGCCTGTCAAGTAGATTTTATGGTTTTTTCCTTATATTTTTCTAAACTTTTTATATACCTTTCTTACCCATGAAAAGAGAAAAATCGACTAGGCGCGAGGTATAACCCCATTCGTTATCATACCAGGATAGCACCTTCGCCACCCTTTGTCGCAGCACGGTGGTGCTTTCAGCATCCACGATTGCCGAGTGAAAATCTCCCAGGATATCGCGGGAAACCAGGGCTTCTTCACTCACCCGCAGGATACCTTTTAACTCAGGTTTTTCCGCCGCCGCCTTGAAAACATCATTGATTTCTTCCGGACTTGTGTCCTTCTTCAGGGCTGCCACGATATCGGTTATTGAACCGTCCGGTACCGGGACCCTCATCGCCATTCCGGTCATTCTGCCTTTTAGTTCCGGCAGGACTCTCTCGGTAGCCTGGGCGGCTCCGGTAGTTGTGGGAATAATGGAGAGCACTGCTGCCCTGCCCCTGCGTCTGTGGCGTGCCGGAGTGTCCATCAGCGACTGGCTGGAAGTATAAGCATGGACGGTTGTAAAAATCAGATATTCCACTCCAAAGGTGTCATTGAGCACCTTGGCAACCGGCGCCAGGCTGTTGGTGGTGCAGGATGCAAGTGAGATTATATGATGGTCTTCCGGCTTATAGTGACCTTCGTTCACCCCCATAACGATGGTGACATCGGCGTCACTTGAAGGAGCCGATATAATGACCTTTTTCGCCCCGGCATCGAGGTGACCGATTGCCTTGTCATGACTGCGAAAAGCACCTGTGCTATCGATAACGATGTCGGCGCCGACGTCTCTCCACGGGATTTGTGATGGTTCCGGTGAAGAGAAGAAAGCGATTTTTTCTTCTCCTACTGTAATGGATGTTTCATCGTTGGTGACCTCTTCCTCGTACCAGCCGATTAAAGAATCATATTTCAGCAGATAAGCCAGGTCGCCGACATTGGCAAGGTCATTAATCCCGACCACGCTTATCCCGTCCGTTTCGATACACCGCTTCAGATAACAGCGTCCGATACGACCGAATCCGTTAATGCCTACTCTTACTGTCATTTCGCCCCTCCACAGAACATATCCTTATGTATAATTATGTCTCAGAAAGCCATCATACGTAAAGTCCGCAAAGACATATTATGTGTTTTATAGAAAATGAGGGATGGTAGAGAAGGTCGTTGCGTGTCATGAACTGGTACCCCTGTCATGACTCGAACGCGCGACACGCGGTTGAGGAAACCGCTGCTCTATCCTCTGAGCTAACAGTCTTTTTTCTAAAACTTATTGACATTACGTAAATTTATCACTATTATATTCGGAAACGTAAACTTTTTTCTATTTTACAAACAAATGAATACGTATTAGTTTATACCAGAAAAACCTTAGAGCTGCAGGATTTTCAGAATCCCGCAGTTTTTCTATAATTATTCTCCATTCCCCGGGTCAGAACTGGAGAAACAGGAAAGCATTATAAGGAGGTAAACATGGTTAAGAAAATTGCATGGTTACTGGTAAGCTGCCTGATGGTGCTATCTCTCGTGATAGCATCCTGCGGCGGGGAAGAAGAAGAAACTGAGGAAGGAGGATATGCTTCTCCTGAAACACCGAAATACGGTGGTACATTCACCAGAATTCGCGGTACGGATCCCATAGGCTGGGACTACGCAGTTTCTCGAGATATGTTCAGCCAGATGCTGATGGGCGAGGAATTATTGATGGGAGACTGGGCCAGAGGTCCGGCCGGAACCAATGAAAACGACTGGACAGGCGGTTTCGGTGGATTTATTGGTATGCTGACCGGTAAGCTGGCGGAAAGCTGGGAAATGCCGGATGATGAAACCCTTATCTATAACATCCGTCACGGTATTCACTGGTGGGATAAACCGCCGGCAAACGGCAGGGAGTTAACTGCCGAGGATATTGCCTGGAATATCATGAGACACTTCACAGAGACAAATGCTTATCTTTATAATTCCTATGTAGCACTGGGTAAAGGTCCCAAGTCAGCAACGGCACTTGACAAATATACCGTTGAAGTTAAGGTTCCTGCGGAATGGCAGGGACTAATGGCAACGGTTGTCGGTGATTTTGTCTGGTATCTCTGTCCCGATGTAGTGGAGATGTACGGCGACAGTAATGACCCGGAGCAATTCATCGGTACGGGATGTTTCATGTTCAAAGATTATACTGAAGCCAGTTCGATCGAATATGAAAGGAATCCCGATTACTGGCAGTATGACCCGTTGCATCCGAAAAATCAGTTGCCTTACATGGACGGAATCAAGGAACTGATTATTGCAGACAAATCCACTCAGCTGGCTGCATTCCGAACCGGACAGGTTGATATGATGGGCTTCGGTATCACCTGGGAAGATAAAGACGAGTTACTGAAACAGCATCCCGAGTTGCTGGTGAAAGCGACTCCTTCAGCGAGCATCACTTTAATCTGGCCGAGACTAGATAAAGGTCTGCCGTTCGATGATATCAATGTACGTTACGCCATGAACCTGGCAGTAAACCAGCAGGAAATTCTGGAAGACTATTATAATGGTAATGCTGATTTGCTTGGCTGGCCTTACGCCAACCTTCCGGTATTCAGTCCGATTTACACCCCGCTTGAGGAGCAGCCACAGATAGTCCAGGATCTTTTCGGATACGATGTGGAACGGGCAAAGCAACTGTTGGTTGACGCGGGATATCCTGATGGTTTCAGTTGCAGAGTAGATGCTTCTGCCGCAGTTTCTGACTTCCTCTCCATTATCAGGGAGTATCTACTCAAGATAGGTATCGATATGGAACTGGCAAATCTTGAAGAAGGCCTTTATTGGAATGTACGCCAGGCCGGCACATATGAATCAATGATCTGGTCCAATGACTATGTCGGCAATGCTTTCAGATTGATGTGCATGACTAAAGGCAGCGTATGGAACTACAGCCGATTCGAACATGAAAAGACTGAAGAAGCCGTGAAGATAGTCTCCGAAGCTATCGGTAAAGACGATGCCCTGGTAGCAAAGACCTTGAAGGAAATCGGTCCGTTCGAACTTGAGCAAGCAGTACCTATCTACCTGCCGTCTCCTCATGTCTTCACCATGTGGTGGCCCTGGTACCAGAACTTCTACGGTGCCACCGGTGGCGGAGGATATTCGAACCTTGATGAGTACATCATGTATACCTGGATAGATACCGACATGAAGGCAAAGATGGGCTACTAGTCCCGCGGTTCTAACCCCGAAATAAAAACGGGTGACCGGTTATCCGGTTACCCGTTTTTGTATTTAATATGGTACCCCTGGCGTGACTCGAACACGCGACACGCGGTTTAGGAAACCGTCTAGGGTAGTATTACCCTATGTTTTCACATTACTTAAAGTGCTACTTTGAGTCTAAATATTACTTAATGATGTCCGCTAAATACCGTAAAAAATCGTCATGATTTTCCGAATGGATTAGCAAAAGGATTAGCAGAAGCTATCAACTAAAACTATTTAAGTATCAACTTTGCTTCTGCTGCAAGTTGTTGTGCCACTGACTTCTTCTTTGCCTTTTCCGGCGGCCATCCCAATATATCCGCATGTCTGGGGGGTATTTTACCGGCCTCTATTTCTAGTTCACATTCTCTAACCTTTGAGGCCTTTATATTAGCCATACCATATAATAGCTTAGGCTGTGGTAAAACATCTATTACTTCCGTTTGCCCTATCTGCCATACCTCTTCTAATTCAAGT
>Ga0315545_1005128_pt1 | contig 10606 bp, 9 predicted proteins | sample SalMarSW160210MG_FD_203096 | JGI IMG/M metagenome (GOLD analysis project Ga0315545, IMG submission 203096) | Salt marsh sediment microbial communities from the Plum Island Ecosystem LTER, Massachusetts, United States - Salt Marsh Sediment SW1602-10 ...
CAAATCACCTAAGCACTTAGCAGCAGAAGTGGTTAGCTCGACTCTGTCAGGAAAAGCAGCTTCGCAGTCCCGGCAGACGATTCCATTGGCGGCGCTACTGAAATAGAATACGTCGCGCGTCGCCCCGCCTTCGCGTAGTCCGCTACGGCGGGCGGGCCGGCCCCCGGCCCCCGTTTTACAATTGACGCAATAGTTCAAAACCGGCATTAAGCCAATCTCTTTCAGCAGAGTAAATTGAAAAAGTATCAACAGGGAAATCGTCGCCCCGCCTTCGCCAAGGCTTCCGTCTTCGCTAAAGCTACGCCGGACAAGTCGGCGGGCAGGCCGTCGCCCGTCGCTCGTCGCTCGTGGTTCATTGACGCTGCGCAGGAAATCAATAAAGCCATCGAAAAGCTGAGGGTGCGGGTCGTAGTCATCGGTCAGACTGTTCAGCAATTCGACAGCAAATGAGGCGCAGTTTAATGCAAAAAGGTTTTTAGACAGGCCCGTAAGAGATGGCTGCTGCTGGAATTCGGTTAGTGTGGCGAGCTTTTCCTTGTTCGAGTCGGAGAAGACGATTCGGCCAAACGAGAAAACCTCAATAGGGCCATCGAAGGCTGATTTCGGCCTTTTCGAGCCTTTTGCGATGGCGGTGAATTTGCCGGTGGCTTTGGCGAAAAACGTTACGATTTGGGAGGTTTCGGAGTAATCGACGGCCCGTATGCAGATAGCGGAGTCTTTAGTCAGCATTTTGCTTATCAGAGGCTTTGTGGATTCTGATGCGTTCTATTCTTCTGGCCTCGGCGGAGGTTACCGTGAATTTGAGGTTTCGGTAATCGAAGGTCTCGCCGGTCTTTGGGACATAGCCCAGGTGTGAAAAGACGAAGCCGCCCAGGGTGTCGTAGTCTTCGTCATCGGGCAGGTCCAGCTCGAACTCATCGTTCAAATCGTCAACGTATATTCTGGCGTCGGCCTCGATAGTGCTGCGGTCGATTTTCCTTATGGGCTTCGGCGCCGGCTCTTCGTACTCATCGGTAATTTCTCCAACAAGCTCTTCGAGGATGTCCTCGAGTGTTACGATGCCGGCCGTTCCGCCGTATTCGTCGAGGACGATGGCGATATGGAGTTTTTTGTTCTGGAACTCGTGAAGGAGGCTTCTGAGCGGTTTCGTCTCAGGGACGAAATAGGCATTTCTTAATTTGTCACGGAGTTTGAAACCGGCCTTTTCTTTGCCGACTTCGCTCAGCAGGTCTTTTGCGTAAATCAGGCCGATGATGTTGTCTATATTTTCTTCGTAAACGGGGACACGGGTATGGCCTGCGGAATTGATGATATCGAGGACGGTCTGCAAATCGGAGTTGACCTCAACGGCAACGATATCGGTTCGCGGTGTCATAATTTCACCGGCGGTGGTGTCGCTTAACTCGAGTACGCCTTCAATCATCTCCTGCTGCTCTTCGTCGACGACGCCTTCCATTCTGCGCTGCTCAAGGCCGTTGAGGAACTCCTCCTGCTTTTCCTCCTGGAGCTGGTCGGGCGTTGTTTTGGCAACTCCGGCAAGCCGCCGGACGAAGGCATCATATATCTGAAGGATGTAGAGGACGGGCGAGGTAGCAGCAGCGCAGAGGGTAAGCAGGCGGTGAGTTCTGCTGAGGATTTTTTCGCCGGCGTATTTGGCCCAGGCGTGCGGGATTGCGAGGGTGAAAATAGAAAATATGACGGCTGCGATAATGAATGTAAGTACGTAGTCGATGAACTGCGGAGGGCCGTTTCGCAGCCTTGCGAAGACAGCCAGCAAGAGCAGCAGTATGCACATATTCGAAATAAGGCGATACAACGAGCAGGTAAGGATGAGCCTTTCAGCGTCTTTTACCAGGCCATTCGTAAGGTCTTCTTTTTTTACCGCTTCGAAGGCGTCCTGCAATTTTACGCGTGAGAACGTTCGCAGGGCAATCGCATTGACGGAAAAGAACAGTGCACTTGCTGTAAGTAAGGCAATCAGCAGGATAATCCAGCCAACAAAAGTCACATCAGGCCCTTTCGATTGGTACTGCGCAACCTAAATAGTAGAAAAGCTAATTTTTCCACTCAAATCCGAAATCCGAATATCGAAATCCGCCTTCGCTGAAAGCTACGGCGGACAGGTCCGAAACAAATTCAAAATTCCAATATTCAAATAACCAAAACATTCTCTGTCGCAGTGTCCCCGGCCTACGGATTGTCGGGGCAGGCAAGTGCGGAATGACAACTCCTCAAATCACATGTGACAGAGCGCTATGTATTATACACGATTCCGAAGCCGAATTGCTGCAGGATTTCGTCCTCGGTATCGTGCATTTTTTTTGCCAGTATGGGGTCAGAGTCGTCGAAGCCGAGGTTGTGGAGCAGGGCGTGGGTTACATAAAGGGCAAGCTCCGCCTGGGCGGAATGGCCGCGGCCGCCGGCCTCTTTGACGGCTCTTTCGGCATTTACGAGCAGCTCAAACGACTTCGCAGAGCCTGTGTCATCATCCGATAAGTCGAAGCTCAAACAATCCGTTGAGAAGCTGCGATTGCAGAAGCGCTTGTTTACTTTTCGGATTTCGGCGTCATTCACTACCACGATGCCGACCACTGCGTTGCGGAGTTTAAAACGATTGCAAACGGTTCTTACCAGTTTTTTGAGCTTAGGGACATTCAGATTCAGACTATCGAAGTTTTTTGTTATTCGAACGGTTATGCTTTGGGTTTGCTTTCGGCGACCCATATTATGGTAAATGGTTAATTGGTTAATTGGTTAATTGGTTAATTGGTTAATTGGTTAATTGGTTAATTGGTAATTGGTAATTGGTAATTGGTAATTAATCGTCATTTTGGTCTGACTGCTGAGGCTGAGATTCCGTATCTTCGGCTGTTTCGGTTTTTGGTTCTTTTAGCAAGCTAAACTCAGGCGGCATATCAGGCGGAGAGGGATACTGGACTCTGCCGTGATAGTGAGCGGCGAGAGTTTTGGACATACTTGTCTCTATCTTACTAAGCTCGCTCAGGGACAAGTCACACTCGTCGAACTGACCGTCCTGCAGGCGTTTCATAGCCATATTGTGTACGACCGCTTCTATTTTGGTGGGTGTAACATCGGGCAGAGACCTTACGGCACCTTCGACAGCGTCAGCGAGCATAACGATAGCCGCCTCTTTAGTTCTGGGCTTTGGGCCTGCGTATCTGAATTCACTCTCAGAAGGCACAGGAGATTTTTCGTCCTGCTTTTTCTTAGCTGCGTTGTAAAAATATTCGACCAGTGTCGTGCCGTGGTGCGTTTCGACGAACTGCCGGAGCACGGCGGGCAGGCCGTACTCCTTTGCCATCTCTATGCCGTCCTTGACGTGGCCGACGATAATCAACTGGCTCATCGCGGGCGACAGCTCTTTATGGCGGCTCATCGAGCCAAGCTCATTTTCGACGAAATAGCCAGGCTTGTTGATTTTTCCGATATCGTGGTAATAGGCGCCGACCCTGCATAAGAGGCCGTTTCGGCCGATTGCTTCGGCGGCGGCCTCGGCTATAGAGCCAATCAGCAAGCTGTGGCTAAACGTGCCCGGCGCTTCCATAGCAAGCCGCTTCAGGAGCGGCTGATTCGCATCGGTATAATCCAGCAGTGTCATGCTGGTAGCTATCCGGAATACTTTTTCGATAAGCGGCAACAGGCTTTGGATAACCACTCCGACGAGAATGGTGGCACCCGCGTGCCAAGCCGCACCGGCAAAGGCCACAGAAATCTTCGGGTCGTGGAGCAAAAAATCCAGGCTGGCTGCCGTTACGAAGACTATGACCGCTGCTGCGCTGCTGACTTCGAGCAGCTTGAGTCTGGTACGAATTTCTCTCAGAGAGAGACAACAGGTAAATCCGCCAGCGGCCATAATAAGAAGGAGCCTTATATCGGCCGTTTGTCCTACGGCGAAACAGGCAAAAAAACAATAGAATATAGTCATACCTATTGCGAATCGCTGATTATATGCGACGGTCAGAATTATCGCCGCTGTAACGGCAGTTCCGGTGGCCCAGGAGGCTTGCCGGGTTACTGACAAGCCGAATTTTGCCGTCGCCAACAATAGTATAAACAGGCCCACCAACGCCGCGGCCCTGGCATGATTCTTTATTATCCGGCGCTGGTAGTGATGGATGTAAAAGGCAGCAGCCACAGAGAGCAACAGCACTATTATAGTCAGTGGTATCACCTCCCGAAAGCCGTGCTGCTCGATTAGCTCGAATGACAAAAGGGGGATGCACAGGACAACAAAAAGCAGCCATAAAAGAACTGAGACGATAACGTCAGTGTTGATGAGCTGGATTATATGGGAGAATCGCTCAGCCGCAATAGTCCTGCGTAGCTGAGTTCGCCTCGGACTTGTTTTTTTCAGGAACCACATTTTCTACACTTTCATCGGTATTCAGGCCCGGCAAGAAAAATTTTCGCCTGGTTTTTATTTTTTGCTTTCAGCCTTTTTTTTGTAGGCCTGGACGATATTCTGAACCAGGTGATGTCGGACTATGTCTCTCTGGGTCAGAGCCACGTAACCGATACCTTTGATTCTCCGAAGTATTTCGATAGCTTCGACCATTCCGCTTTTTTGGCCGGTATCGAGGTCAATCTGAGTTATGTCGCCTGTTATTATCATTTTTGAGCCGTGACCAAGCCTTGTCAGGACCATTAACATCTGCAGAGGAGAGGTATTCTGCGCCTCGTCGCAAATGACGACGGCTTCGTTGAGCGTTCTTCCGCGCATAAAGGCAAGTGGAATGATTTCGATGACATCCAGCTCCATAAATTTCCTCATCTGTGTGAAATCCATCATATCTTCGAGCGCGTCAAAAAGTGGCCGCAGGTAAGGATTTACCTTGGCCTGTATATCGCCGGGGAGAAAACCGAGTTTTTCGCCGGCTTCGACAGCAGGACGGGCAAGGATGATTTTTCTGATTTGTCTTTTCTTCAGCATTGAGACGGCAACTGCAACGGCAAGGTATGTCTTTCCGGTTCCGGCGGGGCCTATGCAGAACGTAAGGTCATTCGCCAACATAACCTCGACGTATCTGAGCTGTCCCTTTGTAGAAGGCTCGATAATTTTCTTGTGGGAGTAGATTGTAATGGCCTGGCTGGTTTGCGGCGCCACCATGGCGTCCTGAGCGAGAAAGGCCCTTACGTTAGCGGCGGTGAGTGAGCCTCGTTTAATTAGCTGCCTTTGCATTTTGTCAATGACTTCGGCGGTACTGTTGACGTCTTTTTCTTCGCCGGTGATTATCAAATTAGACCCTCTGGCGGCGATTTGGACGCCGAGGCTTTTTCGCAAAAGTCGAAGGTGACTGTCGGCTGGGCCAAACAGCTCAAGCTGTTTGTCGGTTGAATCTAATTGTATGGTGACTTCCACTTCGTATCTCGTATTGTGTTAACCACCGGTTAAACAGCAACGACTAATTGCAGAACATAAAGAACAAATACGCAAACGGCGCTGCTATCAAAGGTGAATCAATAACGTCGAGTATTCCGCCGAAGCCCGGCACATTGTCCGCTGAATCTTTTTGCCGGGCGTCCCGCTTAATCATAGACTCGACTAAATCGCCCATTTGGCCGATAAACGCAAAACAAAATCCAAAGACTACCGCCAACGGCCAAGCCATTATATCAAAAGCCACAGCGAAAAAAAAGGCAACTATGACGGCAGCTATGACAGCTCCGGCCATACCCTCCCAGGTCTTACGTGGGCTGATTTTGGGTGAGAATTTGTGTTTTCCAAAAAGAGTCCCACCTGTGTAAGCCCCTATATCAGCGGACTTTACGACAAAGACAAACATCAGCAGCGGCCAAGGGCCGAAATCGATTCGGACCGCGAGCACAAAAGCACTGAAAAGCCCAATATACAGAATCGAAAAACAGTTCGCTCCGCAATTGGCAACTACGCCGGAGAGGCCAAAGTTAATATACTGGTACAACAGCAGTGCCAAGAACGTAAAGACCAAAACCAATAGCACGTAAATCACCAATGAGATTTCGGTAAGCCAAGGCCAATACCCGCAGGTGGCAAGCAGAATCGAGGCAACGACTGATATTGGAACAAAGAGCTTTAAGTTTCCTGCAGAGGCAAGCTTCGACAACTCGAACTGGGCAGGGACGATTAGTACGGAGATAAGCACGCAAAGGAGCGTACCCTGCAGAAGTTTGTCATCGGTCTGACAGGCGGTTATGGAGCCATCGAGCCAGCCGTCCCAAATGACAAGTCCTGCGAAAAATACCGTCATTAACGTGCCGAAGAGCAATCTGTATTTGAGCATAGTTATTGGTAATTGGTTATTGGTAACTGGTTGTTGGTTAGCATTTAATCAGCTATCTGCGATTTAATATCGCCAAAGCGGCGTTGTCTTTTCGCGTAGGCCAGTATTGCCTTTTCCAGGTCCTTTTCTTTGAAATCGGGCCAAAGAGTTTCCGTAACATAGAACTCGGTGTATGAAATTTGCCAGAGCAGGAAGTTACTGACTCTCATTTCGTTTGCAGTTCGAATCAAGAGGTCGGGTTCGGCGAGAGCTGCGGTGTAGAGGTGGCTGGTAACGCACTTTTCGTCAATATCGTCAAGCTGCAGCCGGCCATCGCTGCATTCGGCGGCGATTGCGCGAATCGCGTCCACTATCTCGACCCTGCTGCTATAGTTCAGTGCCAGCGCAAGTACCATGCCGGTGTTGTCAGCAGTCATTTCCATAGTTTTCGAAAGCTCCGTCGTTACCTGGACGGGGAGCGGTACCAGCCGGCCGAGGTGTACGAGCTTTACGTTGTTTTTCATAAGTGTAGAACGAATCTCGGCAAGGTAGCGAGTGTAGAGATACATCAGGGCATCGACCTCGGCTTTCGGTCTCTTCCAGTTTTCCGTGCTGAATGAATAAAGTGTCAGACATTCGATTCCGAGAGTAACAGAGTGCTGTGCTATTGTTTCGACGGTCTTTCCACCTTCTCGATGTCCCTCTGCCCTTGGGAGGTGCATCTTCTGAGCCCACCGGCCATTACCGTCCATAATTATGGCAATATGGCGTGGCATCTGTTGAGGTGATATGCCGAGGCGTTCGGCGGCTGCTTTTTGCTTTTGTCTAAAGTCTTCTTCCATCGGCTGTTCAAACACAAATCGCCGCATCCGGATTTTTTGGCCGGGATACAAGCGGCGGGTGAGGCATTATCTAAAAATCGTCTGATTTCTCGCAGGTCCGACACCGATAATCGTGACTGGTTTGCCGACCATTTCTTCGACAAAGCAGACATAGTTCTGGGCATTCAACGGGAGCTCGTGAAAATCATTGACGCCGGTAATGTCCTGGTCCCAGCCTGGTATTGATTCATAAACGCACTGAGCATTTACAAGCCTGGCTGCATTTGCCGGGAAAAACATAGTTTCTTTTCCGTTGATTCTGTATGCTCTGCAGATTTTCACGTTCTTCAGGCCTGAGAGAGTATCGAGGTGCATCAAAGCAATTTCGTCGATAGAGCCTATTTTTACAGCGTACGAAACAGCGACGGCGTCGAACCATCCGCATCTGCGGGGCCGGCCGGTCGTCGTGCCGTATTCATTTCCTCTGTCGCGGATATACCGGCCGATTTCATTGTCCTGCTCGGTCGGGAAGGGGCCTCCGCCAACCCTCGTGGTATAGGCCTTTGCCACGCCGATGAATTTATCGACCATTCCGGCAGGCACGCCGCAACCGACGGACATTCCGAGCGAGCTTGAGTTCGAACTTGTTACAAATGGAAAAGTACCGTGGTCAAGGTCCAGAAGCGCGCCCTGCGCACCTTCAAAGAGAATCGGCTTGCCATTGGCAATCGATTTGTGCAGGAACTCAGTGGTATCAATTGCAAATGGCAAGAGCCTGTCGGCATAGTTCCTGCACTTTTCGAAGATTTCATCTGTACTGGCTGGCTCGGCGTTATAGAGGGCGGCAAAAATTTTGTTCTTGCGCTCGACGACCGTCCGGAGTTTTTCCTTCAGCTTATCGAGCTGCCTTAAATCAGCGATACGCAAAGCGTAACTTCTACCGACTTTGTCCGCGTACGCCGGGCCGATGCCTCGAATAGTCGTTCCAATTTTATTTTTTCCGAGCGATTCCTCCCGCAGGCGGTCTTCAGTTTTGTGATAATCAAGGACGATGTGGGCGTTCTCACTTATGAAGAGGCGGCCCTCGAGGGTGATATTTCTTTGCGCTAAAGCATCGATTTCCTTTATGAGGGTCTCCGGGTCGACCACCACTCCATTGGCGATTACACAACCAACGTGGGGGCGGATGGAGCCGCTCGGCAAAAGGTGCAAGGCGAATTTGTCGTTACCTATTACGACGGTGTGTCCGGCGTTGGCGCCGCCGCTGTAACGGACAACGATGTCATAATGCTCGGCGAGGATGTCGACAACCTTTCCTTTGCCTTCGTCACCCCACTGCAATCCGGTAACACATATATTCATTTTGTCCCTGCCATTCAAAAGTGCTTACAAAGACAAACCGCAACGGCTTGGCGTTAGCCCATTGCGGTTAACTGATTGAATTTTACCGTTTACTTTGAAGGACTTCAACTAATTTTTGCCACGAGGTGGTCCAGTACCGCCGCCAAATTGTCATACGTTTTACCGCTTAGTTTCAGGTTGACTTCACCGCCGTTTTCGTCCGTGTACGTGATTACAAATAGGCCTTTTTTCTCGAAAAGCGTCTTATCGATTTTTTCTATGGAGGCATAAGGGATTTTTTCTTTATTGTTAATGACAACTTCGTTTTCCTCAGCCATGACCTTTCTGTTTCGTATGGCTAACAGGGTTATCCCCAGCCACACGGCGAGACTGCCACAGATCATCGGCAACCACTTCCGGTTCCAAACCATCGTGTCGTCGGGCTTGCCGTCGTTCTTGAGAACGTGCTTTTCGTAGAAGGAATATCGCATCGACCATTTGTATCTGCTTAGATAACCGTCGTAGAGAAAAACAGCACCAAAAACAAGGCAGGCAGCAATATAGATTTTGAGGTTGTTTTTCTTATATCTGCTGATTGGCGCCTCGACAACCATTTCAGGGTCCCTTCCCATCGACATCTGTTTTATCAGGATAGTTATTATACATTCAGATATTCGTTTTGCCAGATTTTTTCCGTCAATTGCTGCATTTGTTTGTCATAAGATTTGAGAACATGGAAATAATCATCAGATTCCAACGCTTCTTTGGCCTTTTCATCTTCGGGCTTAGCTTGTTCCGTCAAGACAGAGTTTCTGAAAATTTCGTAATGGTCTCTTATCGAACAGGGCATCAGCCAGTTATGCGGTTTTTTCCAGTCGTCAAGGCCGTATTCTCTCTGCCATTTTCGGCCGTTCTTCATAAAATCCGAGAATAGCGCATCAGAAAGGGTTTTGCCGTTTTCGTATAGGTCATAAACATTGTCAACGTAGTAAGGAATAAAAGCACAAGGCGTTATATTGCCGTGCCAGTCGATATAGAAATATCCGCCGCTTCTGCCATAGGCAATGCATCCTCTTGAGAGTACACCGCTGTTCCAGAAATCGGCGAAGCAATATCTTTTTTCGAGGAGCAGTTTTTCCCATTTTCTGTACAGCCGAAGTCTCTGTTCGGGACTGACCATTAAGCTCATTTCATCCTTTCCCCTGCCGATAGGCATCAACTGGAACTGCCACATATAGCAGGCGCCCTGCTGCTCAAAGTAAAAGTCATAGAATTCATCCGTCAGGAGAACGTCCACGTTTTTGCTTGTTGCGGTTACCGAAATTCCAAAGGGGACCCCTGCTTGTTGCAAATGCTCAAAGGCCCTCAGGATTTTTTTGAAAGTTCCTGTGCCTCTTCTTTCATCGGTTTCCTTTTCAAAGCCTTCGACAGAGATAGCTGGTGTAGCATTTGCGGATTTTGCAAGTTCTGCCGCGATGTTTTCGTTGATGACGGTGCCGTTGGTATATACCAAAAAGAACATATCACTGTATCTTTGAAAGATATCCAAAAGAGTCTTGCCTTCACTCTTGTACAGGAAGGGCTCGCCGCCGCTTATGGTTATAAATCTGCTTCCGAAAAGGTCGTGCACCTCAGAGACTATTCTATCAGCAACTGAATAAGGAATCGTGGCGCCGGTGTCGGGTGCTGAAGCTGCGTAGCAACCGATGCATTCTAAATTGCACCTTTGCGTGGGAGAAAAGACTATAAAAGACGGCGGCAGCTCACCGTATTTTTCATTGAATCTTTCGACAGCCTGAGCATAACTTTCGTCCGAACAGACGAGGTTATTTTCCACCAGAACATCTATAATCTTTTTTATGATTTCGTTCGACACGAATCCTTTATCCATACTCCGTATCACACAGTACAACATTGCAGATAAAAACTGGTATCTCTTTAGCTGTACTTCTTTCAGGTCCTGTGAATCGCCGTTAACGAACGTGTTGTAAATGTAACGGTCGGCTTTTTTTGCCAAGAGTTTTCTGAGAAGCTTATGATTTACCATGCTGATTAGTCTTAAAAGGAAGACTTCCGATTTCATTTTTGACTCCTTTCTCCTACGTCGAAACCATAACAAGATGATTTGTCACAAGCTCCGCTCGCTCAGGAGCCTCATTTCGCGTCAAAGACACAAACCAAAGC
>Ga0315545_1005129_pt1 | contig 10605 bp, 14 predicted proteins | sample SalMarSW160210MG_FD_203096 | JGI IMG/M metagenome (GOLD analysis project Ga0315545, IMG submission 203096) | Salt marsh sediment microbial communities from the Plum Island Ecosystem LTER, Massachusetts, United States - Salt Marsh Sediment SW1602-10 ...
TTGGCTGTGAAATGAGCCTTATTTTGGCGGTGAAAGACGACCAGGATATTGTCATGGCCTGCGATGGACGTGTCCTCGCAGCCGATCTCACAGTGATGTCCGATGAGTCACCAAAGACATTAGCATTGAATTCGGAGCTTTGTATTGGGCTCGGCGGTCCGACCGACTCCTTGCAACAGGTACTTGATGCTCTCGGTCTCAAGTGCGCCGGCACACACCCGATCGATCTGTTGAGTGAGTGCCAGGAAGTCCACTGCCCTGTGGACATAGGGTATGGTGACGCTCAAGATGAGGTAGCGGAGGTTCTGCAATGGATGATTCGCCGCGTTCCTCATCCCGAACGCAGGACACGGATTCCCGTTGTCGTACTCGCCGGCAGATGCAGCGATCGCCTTGCCCTATGCGGTTGGGATTATCCAGCCTGGATTGCTGACCAGGCGCCGTTTAAAGGATACTCGGCGGCCGTTCTCGGTAGGGTTCCGGATGAGGGATCCACTGAACTGCCCGAGTTCCAGGCGATGGTCCATGGGGAGGCAACGACCGCTCAGGCCGAGAGTAGGCTGTCCAGCGCAGTGCGCTTCTGTGCGCGTTACTTCGGGGCCTGCGGCCCTGTCAGCGAGACCGTCTTTCTCCGCCGCCTGTCACTAGAATTCCAACTTACAAGAGCAAAGTAGGGCAAAGATGAATTCACTTTCCAGCTTCCCGATACCAAAGAAAGCAATAGCAGGACCTTGATGAATAGGATCGCGGGAGTTATTCTTGTTGGCAGTTAACCGCAGCAATTGCTAACACTATGATCGCTGCGTCGCAGGGAGAAGACGATGCCTCTATACCGACATGAGTGCGAGGTTTGCGGACATCAATTCCGAGTCTTGGAGTTGCAGAAACCTATGACCACGGCGACTTGCCCCGCTTGCGGCAGCGAACGAACCCACCGTCTTCTCTCACGTGTCACTGTGCAGTTCAAGGGAAGTGGCTACTACAAGACCGACCACGGACGCCGAGGCAGCACTCCCGAGACAAAGACCCCCGCCGAAAAGAAAACGGAGCCGAAGGACTCCTCGGATGCTCCTTCATCGTCAAAAGACGACAATTAGCTAGTTTTCCACTGCCGGGTTTATCCCCGTCTACGGTACTCGTATGCCTCGTTTAGCTGCACCAAGCCGTCGCATAAACAGGCTTTTCCCCTTGACTGCCTGCTTGTCCCCTACCTACAATGCACTGAGATCGATCTAGACAGTGATTTGATAGAGTGGCACAAGATGACAGAAAGGCTGCCATAGAGGTAACTTGAGGGACACTCATCAGAAACGGCGCGCGCTTTCAGAGATGTCTCCGTACTTCCCCAGGATTAGGAAATTGCCTATCGTAACTAGCTTGCTGGATGCTGTTCTTGACAAGCTCACTTCAACGGCTCAATCTTTTCGAGAGGCTCCTGGCCTTCTGCCCTGTGCCAGTTGTCGAGCAATTCCTGTTGCTGGAGCGTTGCCCATTCGATCACAAGGCCGAGGGCCCGCGGAGGCAGCCCACCGGCAAACGACGAAAGGTGGCGAATGTCGATGAGGGCTTGATCGTCTCCGTAGAACGCGTGAAAGTGTGGCGGGCTGTGATCATCGAAGAACATCTTGATCACAATCCCGAAGAATCTGGAGATCTCAGGCATGAACTGGCTCTTGTTTCAGGTTGGGGAAGATATCTTCTGGTTTCTGTCCTGTAGCCTGCAAATAGAGCGCGTCGGGACACAAATCGATCTGCTCTCCCCAAACCAACTCACCCGATGAGCCGATCCGGACTTCGCGAAACGCGTCATAATCGTTCCACAGGGTGAATACTCCCTTTCCCACTAAGTGGGAGAGGTCAACGGTTCCCCGCGCGCTATCAGCGAACGTCAGCTCCAGCTTGTAGTCCTCCAGCACCTTGACGTCTGTTATCTTATGCATCTCTCGGCTTCCTTCCCTTTTCTACTTTAGCACGGGTCCCTCAGGAATGCAACGGGTGTGCCAATGCCCGCAACTCCTCCAATGAGCTAGAGGCAACGCCCGGTCGAGACAGACAGCGAAGAGATGACTCCGGCAGACTGGGTTCGAAGGCGGAATGACAGAAAGGGATCTAGGGAAGCAAACTGAAACGGCGCGCTTTCAGGGATGTCACCCTATTCTTATGCTTGTGTTTGCCTATTTCTGCGCAAGATTCAAACCAAGCACGGTACAAAATGGGATTGAACTGAACCGGGATCTCTGGCTGCAGGTCTTTCGTGAAGAGATTAAGCAACACCTCAATGCCAGTATCTCAACGGAAGAAGACACCACATAGCGAAGGTATCAGTACCACCCCAAAATCAATTAGTGAACCGCGTTCGGATATGAGGTTGGAATGTTGCACCAGTTTACCTGCTTGGAACTGCTAAGCCAAGGGCTGGTTCCGGCAGGATTCCCTCCTGGATGATGTAGTTTATCGGCGCCATGTAACTAAGCGTCGAATGCCGCCGCCTTCGATTGTAGTAGCCGATCTGCTGGGCGATCACTCGCTTAAGCTCCCAGATGTTCATCGCCTCATGGAACAGGCTTCGGTTCTCCGTTTTGAAACGTCCGTTGAACGATTCCATTGCCGTGTTTCCTTTCGCGCCGTTCTCCGAGTACGAGATCCGTGCCCAATGCTTGACCAACACCGCGTACAGCCAGCAATACCCAGTGTACACCGAATCCTGATCGTGATGGATGATCCCTCCTTCAAGCGTCAGGCCCACGTTATCGAGCGTCGCTCGTGCCATGGAGAGAGCTTCCAACGCCAGCTCCGTGTTTGGACGATGCCCCACCGACCAGCCGACCACCCACTTCGTCGCGTGATCCAACAACGGCATCAGGTATGCCTTCTTCGCACCCCGTGCGTACCAGATCTCCGTGAAGTCGGTGTACAACACCTGCAGCGGTTCCGGTATATCTATTCCAGCCACTAGGTTTATCCCGTTGCCCTGTCTGTTCAGAAGCTTTCGCGGCACCGACGGTTTGGGCTTTGTCATCCACCTTCGTAACGACAGATCCCACATCCCCAGCACACGCTGCACCACGGTCTCTCCTACCTGGTACCCACGATCTTTCAGTTCCGGTTCCACCCGCCGGTATCCGTACGCAGGATTCACGGTCAGCACCTCGATCAACGGCTCCTTCAAGAGCTTGTACTTCTCCTCGTAGTCGACCTTGCTGCTCTTCCAATAGTACCACGTGCTCTTCGGCAGCCCGATCGCTTCAAGGGTCGTGTTGAGTCCGTAAGTTTCTGCGTTCTCTCGTACGATCTGGACCTTCTCCGCTGTCACGAGCTGCCGCCCATAAAATTGTGGAGAAGAGCGATCTCCACCTCCTTGCGGCCCAGCAGTCGCTCCATCTCCCTGATCTTCTTCTCGTACTGGGCCACGGTGCTGTTCTTGCCGAACACCTCGGCTCCGTTCTCCAGGAACTCACGCTTCCAGCGCGCTACCGTGGTAGGATGCAGATCGTAAGCACGTGCAATCTCCACCGCGTCACGATTACCCTTGAGAACCTCGAGAACCACCTGAAACTGAAATCTCGGGGAGTAGCGCTTCCCTTTCTTTCCCACTTCGATCACCTCTCCTTCCCAAGGTGATCCTACCAGATTCCCTCCCTCAGACTTAGCACTTCACGTGGTACAACTTTTCAACCGCACCTCATTCCTCGCAGGTCACCAAAGAGGCTCGAGTTCATGAGTGCGACACATCTACGGGACAAGCCTACGCTGTGGCTATAGCGAAGAGATGACTCCGGCAGACCGGGTTCGAAGGCAGGATAACAGACATCTGTCTGGAAGAGATGGTTCTCTCAGTCTCACTTGCAGGAATTAAGGTTTATGTCCCCCTATTTTACTACGCGCCTCCCAACGAGCCGCGGATCAGCGGTGGATGGAGCGCGAGCTTATTCGCAACGGAGTCCGTCCGCTGGATCCGGACGTTTGGAGCTATCGAAGCGCCTCGGATTCGGCTTCGGCCAGTGCGCGTCGTGCTGCAGTGAGTTTCTTGTACTTGGCCTGGAGTTTCTCCGAGGCCTTTGCGACAATGGCCTTCAGTACATCCCCCTCAATCTCAGCAACATCGAGCCGCAGGTAGTACTCGAGCGATTCCTTCAAATGCGCCAAGACGATCATTCCCGTCAGAAGTGGATGATTGTTCGTGACGTTAGCGTCGGAGAAACGGGTGCCGTGTTCGAGCTCGACTTCGAGCCCTTGGCGAAAGGTCTCAGCCCTGATCGGCATCTCGTTCACGTTCACTTCTGCAAGGATTCTCTCCGCCTCCGTGATCGGAACGTCGGGTTCTGTAAGTGAAGTCCAGTCACGTATGCCCAGCTCGTCGCACACCCTCTGAACTTCATGGACGCTGACATACTGCGGTACCTTCATGATGATTCCTCCTTTCTTTGCGCCCCCAACGTCGACCTTGAGTTTCGGCGCGGAACGTGCCGTAAACTCCAAGGTTCTGTTGGCAATCAATGTTCCATTTAGGGCAGATGTGACCGAATCATGTCGGCAATCTCTTGCATTCCATTCTGTTCGAGATACTCGACGAACACCGGCCATGGAGGGATGTTGCTTCTATAGGGGTTGTCACAAGGTCCGGTATACATTCCTCCACCAGGTCCTGAGTAAAGTCCTCCACCGGGCCCAGTATACAGACCGCCGCCTGGACCTGTGTACATTCCACCACCGGGCCCGGTATACATTCCTCCATCGGGTCCGGTATATGCACCACCACCGGGTCCTGTGTACATTCCGCCACCCGGACCGGTGTATGCACCACCGCCCGGACCGGTGTATTGATCACGTAGCCAAGTGTTATTGTCTGCCATGCTTCCTCCTTCTTATTGCCAACGATTGGATTGTCTGCCCTCCTACAGCAGGGCTCGGTAATGCTCGATTTCAGCCTCGCCTTCCTTTCGGTCAACCGGGTCAAACGAGAACCTACTGAAGATAGGGTTCATCAGCACAAGTTCGAAATCTTCCTCATCCTGCAATGGCTTCTCGGCAAACCAATGGACCATCTTCTCTTCCTCGTCCTCGCGAGAAGCTACCCGGAGGCACAGTATCGGGTAGACAACCACCGTCTTGAAGAACTGGCCATGTACGTTTGAATACAGGATTGTGAGATGGAGTTCAGGGCCACGGTACGCAGACTGCCGAGGATTGAGTTTGACGCGAGCGATGTTCTTCGCGCTCTTGATGCTGAAGTCTTCCTGCATTTTCTCAATCTTGGCGGTCTCAAACCACATGTGAGCCGTTGTGTCATCCTTTGGCGCAAGGTTGCCGACGAATGACTGTTCACATGTCTCGTCGTAGTCCTCAAACTCTGCGTGTGTATACTTCAACTTCATCCTGACGTGGATCTGCAAAGCGGGACCGTCGCCAATATTCTTGATCTTCCAGTCCACACCAAGTTGGCGTCGTCGCTCACCGAAATATGGCCCACCTTTGCTCTTGTCCATGTCCGCCATCAGCATGGGAACCCTTGAATGCAGAAGTTGCTTCTCTGCGTGCGCGAGGAACTCACGGTTGAGGCGTACAGACTGCTGAGTTGCCTGTGCCTGAAAGTAGGTCAACACTACATACACTGCGGTTATCAGGATGAGGATCAGGGAAAAGGACGTGCCAAGGACAGCAGCATAGTGGTCGTTGATTTCGCGCAATAGGGTAGTCCCGCCTCCCCAGATGCTAATCAAGGCGAGACCCGCAAGGCAGATGGCTGCGCCTAGTGCGGAGTACGCGACAGCCCCGACAATATGCCGTGTTGTTTTCTTCATTCTTCCTCGCAACGCTCCGGCTAAGCTGCGGCGCGCGAACTCAGCCTCGATTCCGCCACTGACCTCCCGCGCGTCGTCAGCTTCAGCCGGTTGTTAGCCGACTGATCTCGAAGATCACTCAATGCTTCAGCACGGTACACTCTACACCACGCAGTACTGGGCCTTCGACGCTGCCCCCCGAAACAAGTAGGCCGATGTACTCTTGGATGCGTGTAATCATGATCTCACGACCTGCGTATAAGAACGGCTTCTTGTAGTCGGGACGACCCTTAAGAAGGAGCTTATCGAATAGGAGTGTGTTGCCAGTGATCTCGTACGGCCGGTCAGCCGTGAAGACGAGTTGACCGAACTGATAGACGTTCAAATAGTCTGGTGCGGCAGGCGGGCGTGGTAAATGAGCTGCCTTTGTGGGTTGTGAATCAGTGGCCGGACCCTCAGGAGCAGGACGCGGCTCAGCTCCAGGCTGGCCCTGCGGAACCCGCTTCGAGGACGGAGGTGCGGTTCCGCGCTCTGGGGCCTGCATCTGAAATGGTGAATGCCTCTCGATTAGGTGCTTCCCGGTTCGGCCCCAATCAATGAATTTCCATTTACGCACAAGTAGGCCTACTGCGACGACAAAGAAGCAGAGGGCGACGAGTCGCGCCACGAAGTCCCACACAAAGTTGAAGCTCTCAACCATGGCTTTGATCATCGGCCACACATCCTACACAGCTCATGCCGCGAACAGTCGTCTAACAATGATTGGACCATTCCTTGCTTCTAATCCGTGATCCAGATTCCTATTCTTCCTCCGATAGACCGGCTGCGGCAAGAAGATCATCAAGGTGCTGTCGCAGTCTGTACTGCACTTCTTCCGTTATGTCCTTGACCGTAACTGCACGCGTTTTTCTCTGCCGCCCACTGGAGTATTCGATCTCCTTCTTGTGTTCCGTGGAAAACGACGCGGCGGATCCATCCATGTTGTCTTCGTATGTGAGCACCAACTTGCCGAGACCATCGTGAGTTTCAATTCGCCAATGGAGCGTGAATGACGCCCTGTCAACACCTGCCAAGAAGGCTTTGATATCACTCTCCAATGCACGAACAGAATCAACGAGCGCAGTTGCCCAGGCCAATTTGCCGAGCTTGGCGAGCCTTTCAAGCAGGCTGTCGATGTCGTTGAGCCCATCCTCGAGATACTGAATATCGCTCAACGCGTCAGATGCGCTTCCCGACAAAGCTCTCCAAAAAGGATACTCCTGAGCTAACTTGTCCCGAAATGCCTCTGTGAGGTCGCGGGGATCAGTCTTCTTTATGACCTCCTCGTAATGATCCATGATCTCATCGACGCCGAACATCGCGTGGTAGATATCCTTCTTGGTTTTAAAGTGCATGTCGCGAACCAGTCCGCATTGGTGGGAGTAGAAATCGTGCGAGTACTTCGCGGCGATTGAATCGACCTCGACGCGGTAGGGGCTTACCCTATCCAGCGTCTTGTCCGGTGTGGGAGCGACAGCCGGGGGAAAGGGAGAGTGCATTACTTGATTGACTGTTGATTCGACGTCCGAAGCATTCGCCCCCAGCGAGAGCAGCAAGTTGCGACAGAAGGACGCGAGCCGATTCTTCTGTTCGTTCAAGATGTCAACGGGCTCCAGGGACTCATCCCAATACGCTTGGTAATGCTGGTCAATCAACTGTATCAATTTCTCCCCAGAGATAAACCGCACGAGTTTCGATAGATTCCTCTTTTCTAGGTGGGAAAAGACAGAATCAGCAGCACCTGGCACTATTCTACGCGTTGTGACCACCCATACTCGGTCCATAGTAATCCGGGTCATGCCGAAGAGATCCTCGTAGGGGACGTCGAAGCACTGCTCAACCTGGTAGACAGTCTCGCGCAGGCTGTCGGATGAGGAGACAGCCCCGTCAAGGTCCACGACCTTGGCAACGACGGCCAGGTACTCGCGGTTGGCAAGCCGATCATAATCAAAGCATATGATGTCCTTGCCGCGCTCTCGTGGGCCGTGATAGAGTGTGACGGCCTTGAACCCGATGCGACTGAGCAGGGGTACCAGTATGCTCTGGCGCAGGGTCTTTTCGTCGAGCGTGTTGAGTTTCGTTGCTTTCGTTTTCGAATCCATGGCTCCAGTTCCAATGGTCCAACGATAAGCTCACCTGGACCGAGGGCCGCCAGGCCCTTGGGATCAGGTGGAGCGTCAGGTTAGGTGATTCCCTCGTAGCGTATTTCTGGGGAGTCTGCACGTCGTTGCAGTGCGTCCAAAATGCGAGGCCCTGTGTCAAGTGCCCACTCCGCCGCTGCAGCATCAACTTCTGCACCATGAACCGCCGCGTTCAGAAGACCAGCCAAGTCTAGTAGCAACTCTCGCTCCCTTCCGCCGATTAGCTCGCGCTGATTAAGCTGTGCCAGCAGTCCTGCGAGACCGCTTCTGCGTAAAGTCATCTCTCGAGACTCTGCGAGTCTTACAAGGCTCCTTTCAAGCTCAATTCTGAGTCCTGCTAAAGCCAGGTTCGGATCGGTCGAAGCAACTGTCTGGAAAGCGTATATGTTAGCCGGTTCTTCAGGAGCTTCATCCAAGAGTCCTGTCTCACGCGCACGCTCCCCGATCTTCTCCAGATCCTGGTATTCAACTTTGAGGCCACCTGGAAGCTCGATTGATTTGAAGAGCGAACTCAGCCAAGGAAGTACGGCAATAGCGAGAAGCGTCAGGGTCACGATATCGATCTTCAATGTGGGCCACAGGAGATGAGCGATAGCTGCCGCAAGAGCAATGAAAGTTATTGGAAACCTAATAAAGTGTATTTTCATTGATAACACCTAACCAATGATTAGTGTGCGACCGTGCACACTAGTATCGTGGCGGTCTCTCGCCCAGTTCGCCTTCGCTCGTTCGTCATTTCCCTCACTCCTATCCTGTCATATTGACATCGGTATCGTTGCATGTCATCCTACAACCATGAGAGTTCTCGATCAAGTCCAGCAAGCGTGCCTGACCAAGCACTACTCTCAGCGGACGGAGGAATCCTACACGCGGTGGATCGAGCAGTTCCTCCGATTCCATCGGGATGCGGCGGGAGAATGGATTCATCCGCGGGACACATACCTTCGTAAATCGGGCGTAAATCGGGGGACATATCACCTATTTCCAAGTCCTTCGCTTCCTCCCAGGCCGACGCTTCACCAGATCTCGGCTAGTTATCCGTTCCGCGAGAGCAACGAACTCGGGGCCCCCAAGTGGCCGGCCCGTGCGCGTGTGATTGCGAAGAAGCTCCACATCGCCTGTCTCTTCGGAAAGGAAGACATCCCAATCATCAATCCCTTCAAAAAGACTATGGTGCTCAACGAGTGGATCCGAATCTACGATCCCCAGATGCCATCGCGCGCTGGACCATGGCCAATCGGATGGATGACGCACGATTCCAGCACGCACAGGGTTACGCAGTACGTATTTCAATGCTGCGAAGAAGTGTCCCTCACTAAGAGGGCAGGACGCGAACCGCCCTTGAAATAGATAGCCCCGTGCTCTTTGGCGGAAGTTTACCATTCGCGTATAGGCTTTGTGGGCTTCTCCGATCCCTTTGGCAAAACTTCTGACATGTTCAGGAATTACGATGAGATGCACGTGGTTTGACATCAGGCACCAAGCTAAGAACGTGAGCCCATGTTTTTCTCCCTGTTCCTGGAGCATCTTCAAGTAGTCACGCCGATCTGCATCCGAGAAGAAGATGTCCATGGAGCGAACGCCCCGCTGCATTATGTGATGAGGAATCCCTGGGAGTACGACCCTAGCAATTCGCGCCATAGTGATGATACTATAACACAATGTGCGGCAGAACCATATCGCTGCTCCCCAGCCGCGATATAAATGAGGATAGGGCTATCGCCTCAGGCTTCACAAGGGGAGAAATAGGTGTTATGTCCCCGTATTTCCCCGTATTTCCCCAAGCTTTTCCTCTATTTTCGCGGACATCGTCACTGCCTCGAGAAACCGCTGATAGGGTCGCCAGGTTGCAGAGAAAGCTGTCGAGATGACCAGAAGAATCAATACTGAACTGGAAAGGAGAACGGCATAATGCCAGCTCACAGATGCCCTGAGAAGCCCCGCAATAGTAACTGCTATTAGTGTACTAAGAAAGCCAGAATAGAAAGATATGCGCGAGTGATGCGCGTTCAGAAAGTGGAACTCCTCACCCTTAAACAGTTCGTAGAGCTTCAACAGATGACTATCTTCATGTGGCCTGTCAGGCTGGCCCTGGTGATCTCTTTGTCCCATGTTTCACTCAGTCTATCCCGTCATTGAGGCTTGGTCAAAGAAAGCAAAGTGTCTCGCCATAGATTGTCCCATAACGACTAATTCCCTGATTGCAGTCTTTGTTCCCTGCAGCGAATCAAGAAGGCGCTTCTTTGGCACCTCATCCTCTGTAGACTATGGTGGGAATCGGGGAACACATCACCTATTTCTGAACCTCTCCTTCCGGCTAACTTTCGACTAGATTGCAGCTCACCTCCGAGAAGACCTTGTGCTGCCTGGACAGAGAAGAGATGGCTTCGGCAGACCGGCCTCGAAGGTAGGATGACAGACACTTGTCTGGAGAATACGGCGCGCGCTCTCAGATATATCACCGTGTTTCCAGCCCCCCGTATTCTCGCAGGACTCCGCAGGATTTCCGCTTGCCATTGCGAGATGCTATCCTTGAATGTGGAGGTGTGCTATGAGGAAGCAAGGAGTTCTCTTACTCGCGTTGGCAGCAGTGCTGTCACTTGGTTTCAAAGCCCTCCCATGGGGGCCAGACGTCTTGGTAGAAA
>Ga0315545_1005130_pt1 | contig 10605 bp, 6 predicted proteins | sample SalMarSW160210MG_FD_203096 | JGI IMG/M metagenome (GOLD analysis project Ga0315545, IMG submission 203096) | Salt marsh sediment microbial communities from the Plum Island Ecosystem LTER, Massachusetts, United States - Salt Marsh Sediment SW1602-10 ...
CGAAGTCACTGACGCCGCCGATATCGACACCGGCGGCACCGATGGCCTTATACATCGCCACCTGCTGGGCAGCGCGTTCAATGTGGTCATCAAGAGTTTCCGAATATAGTTTTGCGAGCAGCTCATCGCTTACGAAACAGCCGGTCAGTTTGGTGTCGTGCATTAATCTTGGTGCGGCTGTGGTTGTGCTCAAAAGATATACGTTGCCGATAACGGGGACATCGATTTTGTTTTCCTTTAAGTAGGTGAACATCGCTTTTGATTTTTTCCAGTCCCAGCCCATCTGTGTTATGAAAAACTGCGCACCGCATCTGATTTTCTTTTCCATTTTGTAATACTGCTGCATCAGCGAGGGCTCGGTGTATTTAAAAGGCGAGACAGCGGCGCCGGCGTAAAACTGAAAGACGTTGTTTATATTCTCGGGTTTGGATTTGAGATACAGCTGGTTATTCGTGTACCTTATGAGTCTTAGCAGGTTTGGTGAGTCAAGCTCAAAAATTTTCTTTGCAGTTGTGGGTTTATCGCCGGTCAGTGCCAGGACGCTTTGTGCGCCGGCATTTTTGAAAGCCACAAGAGAGCTTAGAATGGAAATACTGTTCTGGTCCTTGCAGGTGATATGCGGGACAAAATCAAGCCCGCAGAGCAAATCTTTTTTCTGGAGCTGCCGGAAGACTTCGGCAGGCTCTATATTGGCTACGCCTGACGGATTTTGAGGACTTGTTATTGCGGCGAAATCGAATTCTGACGGTATTGCAGAGTCATCGGCTTTCTTATAATCCTGTAAGAACTTCTCTATGGGCGTAAAATTGAAGCCCGGACCGGCGGCCAGCTCAGCCAGTACGACAAAGCTTTGCCTGCTTTTGAGCTTTTCGCTCAGCCTTTTTTGGTCGCTTCTCAAATAATTCTCCTTTAGGACTCTGGAAATAACGTTTTATATTATGGCTATAAAATTTACTCTATTGCTTTAAGCAAAAGCCTGTTTGTTTTGCGTTGATTGTATAGTCTTAAAGCTGAAAGCTCAATATCTATTTATAACCTTTTATGACAAAGACTTACGTGATTTCGGACGGCTGTTTTGCTAATATTTTGGTATATTATAGATTGAGACAATAAGTTTGATAGCCATCAAACATTGTGGATAACTTGTTGAAAACTAAAGGCGGTTTCCCTAATTTATCTTAAGAGCCCTAAGCCCATCTTTTTGAGCAACTTTATCCGCTTATTTCGGTTACCCTTTATTAATTTCAACAGTTTTTATTAAAAGCGCATAAGTAGCTTTTATATAGGAACTTATGCTCAGTCAGCGGGCAGGCTTACAAGGACGGCTTTATAAGGGGCTGGCTCAGCCGATAAAAACGTAGCGATAATAAAAATATGGTTCTCAGATATAATAAAATTTTAGCTTTCGTGGATAATTAGAAAATCAGGCACAAAATTCGCTGTGTGTCATTAGGACGATACCCCAATAGAGGCCGAAAAAAAGCCATTTACGATAACTCGTAAAAAACCTTATATTATTATCAAAAAGGGGCATCAAGGGGCTTTTATTTCACCCGCCACTCAAAAATGCCTGCCGAGAAATCCGGCTGCATCTGAAGCTCGATGCGAAGAGCGTCAGTTTTGACCGTTTCAAAAATCACGGTATTAAATTTGTCCTTTTCCAGCTTGAAACCGCCGGGTGCCCAGACATCCTTCCATTCATTGCCTTTTCTGTATTGAATCTTGAAGCTCTGTGGCAGGCGGTTCTCGTCGTCCTCGAGCCAGTAAACCTCAACGATACTCGGCTCATAAACCTTTCCAAAATCATACTGCAGCCACTCGGTTGAGCCTTTTTTAGGCAGGAAGGTAAAGACAGGAAACGAAACATCAGAAGAGTTTGACGGTATAATGCCGTCATTGACGGCTTCTATACCTATTCCTTTTTCAGATGAGCTAACTGTGCTGGTTGCGGCGATGGAGGGAATTCCGGCAGGCTCAACGGCAGTTTCTTCTCTTGCGAGCCAAACGGCCATCTCTGAGGGGCCTCTGTGTGACCAGGCATAATACGGTATAGCGAGGAAGTTTTCGTTTTCTTTAATGAGAGTCTCTACGTCGTTGGTTTCTTCAATTCTGTAGGCCTTGGCGGTGCCCTTTATGGTTGTGATGCCGTTTAACAGATTCGGTCTAAATTCAGCTTCGAGTCTTATCTGGTCGTCAAGCAGCAAATTCAGGACCCGGCCGTCCTCTACATCCGGCGCTTCCACACAATAGACAATGGGTCCTCGCTGCAGTGCGACTCGGCCTTTATCCTCTGCAACCTTCTCATTAGCGAGCAGGCGCCTGACGGGCATCGGGAGATTGAATTCGATTACGTCGCCTTGTTCCCAGCGAAGCTCAATTCGTGCGTAGCCTTTTTCCATATCAAAAACGACAGGGACATCGTTGACCTTAAGGCTTATCTGTTCATCATTTTCCTGCATAAACCTGTACAAATTACTCGGCAGGGGTTTACTCCGGGACCAGCAGGGTATTCGAATGCACATAGTAAAAGTCGCCGACCTTTCCGGCTCGACCATAATCCTGACTAAACCGTCCCAGGGGTAGTTTGTTAATTGCTTTATCTGTACGTTTCTGCCGTCAAGCTCAACGGTTGTCTCGCTTGAAACGAAGAGATTGACGTAAAGCTCGTCGCCGCGCTTCGCATAGACATAACCCGGCAGAGACGCCATAAACCGTGTGATATTACCCGGACAGCAGGCGCAGACAAACCACTCGCTTCGAGAGTTCTGGCCCCGGGAGGCGAGTGCGTTGGGATAGAAAAACAGCCTGCCGTCCATCGAAACACCGGAAATCAGGGCGTTGTAAAGCGTCCGCTCAAGGACATCGATATATTTGGCGTCGCCGTGCAGCAGAAACATCCTCTGATTCCAGAGGACGTTTGCTATGGATGCGCACGTTTCGCAATATGCACTCATATTCGGCAGGTCGTAATCGGGGCCGAATCCTTCTATCGACGGCTCCGAACCCAGGCCGCCAGTTACGTATAGCTTTTTGCCGACGACGTTGTCCCATAGCTGGTCTAGCGCTTTTGTATAATTTCTGTCAGAGGTCAGTGCAGCGATATCAGCCATTGCTGAGTACATATAGCCTGCTCGGACGGCGTGGCCTACAGCCTCGTTCTGGTCAATGACCCTTTTGTGCGCCTGCGAATACTGCTCTCCGCCGGGGCCGCGTTTGTCCAGAAAGAACTTTGCAAGCTGCAGATATTTTTCCCGTCCGGTTGCCTCGTAGAGCTTGACAAGGCCAAGCTCTATTTCCTGGTGTCCCGGAGTTGTTTCATTTTTGCCGGGGCCAAAAACATCGCACAACAGGTCAGCGTTTTTTATCGCGACATCGAGCAGAGTGCGCTTGCCGGTAGCATAAAAATGAGCGGTTGCGGCCTCATAAAGATGGCCCATATTGTAAAGTTCATGGCTGTGTCCCGACAGCTTTGCCCAGCGTTTGTCCCCCATCCATGATTTCAAGCGCTCTGATTTATTCGTTCTTGCAGTGTACAGGTACCCGTCGTTTTCCTGTGCCGCTGCAATCAGTTTGATTAGGCCGTCAACGTAGTTTTCAAGCACGGCGTCGGGATGGACGCTTAACGAATAGCTTGCGCCCTCAATAATCTTATATACATCCGTATCATCAAAGGGATACACGCCCTTATGTTCGCCTTCTTTTAAGCCGCCCGCTATTGCGAAGTTATCAATTCGTCCGGTTTCTTCGCATTTTTTAAATGCGGCGGGTATTGTGACTTTTCTGTTTGTTTCTATGCGGCGTGACCAGAAGTCATCGGTTATTTTAACATCTGTAAAAGGTATCGGTTTCATTTTTTCATCTGCCCGGCTGACAGCTCTTTTCCTTCCGCAGCCGCTCAAAATGACGGTCAAAGTAAAAGCAAAGATTCCCAGCCGCAAAATTTTGCACAAAATACCCTCTTTCATATTCCAGTCCTTTTATCTGTGCTGTTCCGTTACTGATGTATTTTTTTATCACAAAGACCAAGAAACAACAAGCGTAAAAGCGAACTTTGAGCATCAAAGCTGACAAGTCACTTTTACTCAATTGAGACGATTTTTTCTTTTAACCGCTGACACGCTGTCTTTGGATTCTCGGCTTCCGTAACAGCCCTGCAAACCGCAATCGCTTTCGCACCGGCTTTTAATACTTCTTCGAGATTGCTTATATTTATACCGCCGATGGCAACGTGGCCGATGCCGGTTTCCCCGAGTGTCTTAATACCTTTAGAAACATAACCAAGGCCGACCGCCTCTGCGGTCGGTTTTGTCGGCGTGGGATGTACCGGGCCGAGACTGACGTAATTAACACCTTCATTAATGGCTTTTTTTAATTGCTTTGGCGAATGTGTGCTTTTGCCGATTATCAAAGGCCTTGCTGCGAGCTTTCGTGCTGTGTTGGGCGGTAAATCGTTCTGGCCGAGATGAACGCCGTCAGCTCCTGCCGCCGACGCGACGTCGGCCCTGTCGTTTATGATGCTTAGGGCGCCGCCGTCATTGCAGATTTTGACGAACTCGACAGCCATCGCGTATAGCTTGTCATCGTCGATGGATTTTGCCCTGAGCTGAATGCAATCGGCACCGCCGGCGGCACATTTCTGCGCCAAAGGAAAAACCTCAGCAGGCAAATTGCTTGTAATAACGATATATAAACGAACTTTTCTGAACTTTTCTGCTGCATCGCTGAACAAGACTATGTCTTTCTCGAGACTATAGGAGCTGTACCGCAAATTCTCGATTTCTGCTGCCGCGGCTTGATTAATCGGTGAAATTATCTCGGCTAACACCCGCAGGGCTTCTGCAAGCCGTTTGCAGGCGGCGGTGAAACTGTCGGTTAAATCCGCTCTTCGAAGCTGTTTATCCACGATCTGTCCGATGCCGACATCACCGGCTGTATCCCTGCTTGAGATGAGCCCGATCGCATCCAACCGGCCGACGGCGGAACAAAGCTGGTGACGAAGCTGCTTCGACCTCGCGGTCAAAGGGCCGGAATCCAAATAAAATCTGCAATACTCTTCAATAAGGCGGGTTGCTTCCCGTGCCCTATTGAAATTGGCATCAATAATTCTGTAGGCTGCGCGTTCCATACTAAGAAGATTATAACTTGCTGGTATGCCGTTGAATAGATAAAAGTAAACGCTTAAACGATGTATGCTTTTAGAGGGTAATACGCTAAAAAGCTCAGTTAGAGGAGCAAAAGCGGTATTAAAAACGGAGTCGTTCTCCTCCGACACGACCCCGTAAATTTTTCTAACAGAGCTGGCGAGCCAGCTCTGTTTATAGTTGAAATCGGGCGGCATCATCCTCCTCCAAATTATTTGCTTTTTGGACGTCCGCCCAATATCATTGACCAAAGAGCCAAATAAAGAAAAAGTGCAAAAGATATGCCAACAGGAGCTTACACTGTCAAAACTTTCTGACAAAATTACCTAAGAGCCTGATAACTAAATATTTATATCAGTATGTATAATTGAGGCTCGAAAATAATGCAGATGACGTATTTTAACACCATGTTGCTTTTTAGCAACACGGCTGCTTTATAATCGATTTAAGTTTACTTAATATGGGACTGAAAAAGAGCTATCGGCGCTTTTTCATCATCCGTTTATAAAAATCAACACTCTCGTAAATAAAAATAAACATAGCTACTGTTTTGCTGCTGTTTTAAATTCCCCAGGCTTTAGCAAAGGCTTTGAAGCTGCGGTCGTATGTTTTTTCTATTTTCTCTGGGAAGCAGCAGGCTGGCAGCTCTTTTGCAGATAAGTGATACTGTATACATTCACAGCAAAGGCCTTTTTTGCTGCAGCCGGGATAAGTACAGTTACAGTTTTTCAGATTCTTTTGCTTATTGCATTCCATATTTTCAGATACTCCTATTTAATATTAGGAATTTATCGCATTATCTTATAGACTTCGTTTCCACATTCGGCGCATATCCAGTTTTTGTTCATTTTTTTTGTTGATTTGAGCCAGAAAAAAATCCAGATGCCCGCTGTCAGGACGGTCAATATAGAATTGGGTATGATGCTCGTTTTTTTTCGCCATACGACTACCTGCTTCAGACACCTGCCGCAGTAACCTTCCAAATACTGATATTTATATAAGCTTAACATATTTGTTCGACGGCATTGCAAATTGGTAAAAAATACGCGCGCCGATTTTATAAGGATAAGTGTAACCGAATTTTATGTGAAATGCAATTCGACGATGTCTTTGTCGTGAAGGACGTGGTCTTTAGGAGCGTTCTGGCCGTCGTAAACAACTGTCCCCCATATTTTTGCGGAGGTGAATTTTTCTGCGAGCTCGCGGTGAATTGCCATTGCCAGGTCCATAATAGTTGAGCCGGCGGGCAGAGTGAAAGGCTCGGTCAGGTCGGCTTTTTTGCCGGGCGGTTTTGTATAAACGCGAATGATATTCGAAAGTTTAAAAAGCTCTTGCGGCAGAGTATCAATGCCTTCGTTTGTTTCGGTTGAGGTGACGATTACGGGTAAGCTATGTTTGGAGATTTTTTTCAGGTTTTCGAGAGCACTCGGTTTTGCGATGTCGGCTTTCGTGCAGAGGTAAAAAGCGGCTTTGCCGAAGCGGTTACCGGCTGAATCGGCTGCGGGGGTATTTTCGTCAATGAGCAGATTTCTCGATTCGAGAAAATCGAGCAGGATGTTTAACTGCTTTTCAATGTCTTCCGAGAGGTCGATGACGATAGCGATAAGGTCGCAGTTTCGATAAACGCCGACCTGGCCCGGCGTTACGAAATCTGCGGTAATAGGGGGGGTGTCGATGAGCTGAATCTGGATGTCCTCGAAACGGACCATTCCGGGGACGGGGACGTTTGTGGCGTATGGGAAATCCGCGACATTGACCCTGGCGTTGGTCAGGCTTGCGAGGATTGAGCTTTTTCCGCTGTTCGGTGTCCCTATCAGGGAAATCTGGGCGGCACCTGTTTTGGGGATATAGAAGATATCAGCAGTTTTTGCTGTGACTGTTTTTTGTGTAGCGGCTTCTTTTAGTTTCGACAGTTTTCTTCGCAGGTCGGCCTTCAGGTGGTCGGTGCCCTTGTGCTTGGGCATAACGGCGAGCATACGCTCAACAGCGAGGATTTTTTCCTCGTTGGTGACCGCCTCGCGGTACCACTTCTCAGCCTTGAAATATTCCGGTGTAAGGTTCGCAGGCATAATATCAAGTAAAAGGTAAAAGGTAAAAAATTAAGAGTAATAAAATTAATTATATGTTTTTCCTGCTATTTACAACAATTCTGCCTAAAATTTTACAAATTTCATCTGACTCCTGAATAAGGCTTTTGACTTCAACGCATTGGGATTGAATTGCCAGTAATAATTTAAGCCAATATTTTGTTTCTCTCGCCTCTTTTAGGGCAATGTTGTATTTATGTACAAAATCTGCTTTACTTTCGGCGGCTTGAGCCTCCTCAACGTTTGCTCCTATCGAAGTTCCAGCTCGCAAAAGTTGTGAACCAATGGGTTTATATTCAAAGGGTAAATTTGCCTTACCGATTAACTTAATAATCTCAATGGAAAAATCAAATGTTCGTTTAGCGATGTTTGATTCCTGATTCAATATGAATCCTTTTTGCCCTTTTACTTTTTCCTTTTTACCTTTTTTTTATTGAGTTACTTTCTCAGCGACCATATCTCCTACCTGTGTTGTTGAGTATCCCATTTTTCCTGCGGCGAGTGATTTGAGCTTATTTGCGGTTACAAATTTGACGGATGACTCTATTTTTTGTGCAGCTTCGTCCTCGCCGAGCGTTTCGAGCATCATCTGCATAGCACAAATGGCAGCGAGGGGATTGATAACACCCTTGCCGGTATATTTGGGAGCGGAGCCGCCGATTGGCTCGAACATACTGACGCCTTCGGGATTGATATTTCCGCCCGCAGCGATGCCCATACCGCCCTGAGTTATCGCGCCGAGGTCGGTTATGATGTCACCGAACATATTGCCGGTTACGAGCACATCGAACCATTCGGGATTTTTGACCATCCACATACAGCAGGCATCGACGTGGTAATAGTCCCTTCTGATATCGGGGTAATCTTTTTTGCCCATTTCGTGAAAGGCCCTTTCCCAGAGGTCATAAACAAAGGTCAGCACATTTGTTTTTCCGACAAGGCCGAGGGTGTTTTCCGGGCCTTTGTTGCGAGCCTTTTTACCTCGTTTTTTTGCGTACTCGAAGGCGTACCGCAGGCAGCGGTCGACCTGAAAACGCGTATAGACCGATGTTTGTATCGCTACCTCGTTCGGTGTCCCTTTCATACTGAATCCGCCGGTGCCGGTATACAGGTCGCCTGTGTTTTCGCGGACGACGACGTAATCGATATGTTCAGGGCCTTTGTCTTTTAGGGGGCACTCGACGCCGGGATAGAGCTTTACCGGTCTGAGATTTATATACTGGTCAAGCTCAAAACGGGCCTTTAGCAGGATTCCCTTCTCGAGGATACCGGGCTTTACATCCGGATGGCCAATAGCGCCGAGTAATATCGCATCGAAGCCTCGCAGCTCTTCGACAGCGCTGTCAGGCAGAGTTTCGCCTGTTTTTTTGTATCTTTCACCGCCGAAATCGAAGTCGGTTAAATCTACTTTGAAGTTGAATTTATCTGCGGCTGTTTTTAATACCTTGACAGCCTCGTTAGCAACTTCCGGCCCTGTGCCGTCACCACCGATTACTGCGATTTTATAACTTCTCGCCACTTTTGTTCTCCTTGTCGTAGAGGTTATTTTATTTTCTTTTTTATATGTTCCAAGAGTCCGCCGGCGTTGATGATTTCAAGTGCGAAATCGGGGAGCGGATTAAAGCTAATATCCATACCAGTTTTTTTGTTTTTTACAAGGCCGTTTTTAAAATCGATTTCCAGCTCGTCGCCGTCACTGATTTTATCGAGAGCATCCTGCGATTCGATGATGTAAAAGCCGTTATTAATTGCGTTGCGATAGAAGATTCGAGCGAAGCTTTTTGCGATTACAGTTTTGACACCTGCTGCTCTTATTGCCCAGACGGCGTGCTCACGGCTCGAGCCGCAGCCGAAATCCTCGCCGGCGACAATTACGTCACCGGACTTTACCTTTTTGACAAAATCCGCATCCAAATCTTCCAGACAATGCTTGGCCAGCTCAGCCTTATCATCGGTATTGAGATAACGAGCAGGAATAATTTCGTCCGTATTTATATGGTCGCGTTTATAAACATGTGCTTTAGACATAAAAAACCTTTCTTTGAACTTCCAACATTCAACGTTGAACGTTCAACGTTCAGTGTTCGACGTTAGATATATTTTCTACAATCCACCAGCTTTCCTTCGATAGCGGTAGCGGCGGCGGTTGCGGGGCTGGCGAGGTAAACTTCGCTTTTCGGATGTCCCATTCTGCCGACAAAGTTTCTGTTTGTTGTACTGACGCACTTTTCACCTTCAGCAAGGACTCCCATAAAACCGCCGAGACACGCGCCGCAGGTCGGAGCCGCAATTACGCAGCCGGCATCATAGAAGATATCGAACAGGCCTTCGTCCTTTGCCTGCTTCCAGATTACCGGTGTCGCGGGGACGATAATGGTTCTAATGGCGACCTGCTTTGCTTTCATAATGTTCGCTGCGATTCTTAAATCCTCGATTCGGCCGTTAGTGCAGGAACCGATGTAGGCCTGGTCCATTTCTTTGCCGGCACAATCGCTTATGGGGACGGCATTACTCGGCAGGTGCGGCAGGGCGACCATCGGCTGTAAACTTGAGCAGTCAATTTCGAGTGTCGATTCGTATTCAGCGTCGGCATCGGATTCGAAGTGTGTGTAGTATTTGTTTTCCTTTAGATGCTCATCGAGATATTGCTTTGTTATCTCGTCGAAACCGATGATGCCTGATTTGGCACCAGCCTCGATGGCCATATTAGTGATGGTCATTCTCGCTTCCATAGACATACCGGAAAGGGCAGGGCCTGTAAATTCCATAGCCTTGTATAAAGCGCCATCGACGCCGATTTTACCGATTATGGTTAGTATCACGTCTTTGCTGTAAACGCCTTTTGGCAATTTCCCGTTGAGGACAAATTTCATCGAGGCTGGTACCTTGAACCAGAGCCTGCCTGTTGCGATTGCAGCAGCCGTATCCGTCGAGCCGACACCCGTACTAAACGCCGCGAAAGCGCCGTATGTGCAGGTATGCGAGTCCGGCCCGATGATAACTTCACCCGGCCTGATGTGCCCCTGCTCGGGCAGCAGTGCGTGACAGACGCCGGCCCTTCCGAGCTTGTAATAGTATTTTATCTTGTGTCGCCTTGCCCATTCGTCGAGTCGTTTATGCAGCTCGGCGCTTTTGATGTCTTTTGCCGGCTGAAAATGGTCGGGCGTAACGACAATTTTTTCTCTATCGAATACTCTATCGATACCTTTTTCGGCGAGCATAGTGATAGCAGCAGGTGTGGTGACATCGTGACACATAACGATGTCGATCTTTGCATCTATGAGCGTACCCGGTAAGACCTTTTCCATGCCCGCTGCTTTGGCTAATATTTTTTCTGTTATTGTCATAGCCATCTTTGGCAATCCTTTCGTTTGATT
>Ga0315545_1005135_pt1 | contig 10599 bp, 8 predicted proteins | sample SalMarSW160210MG_FD_203096 | JGI IMG/M metagenome (GOLD analysis project Ga0315545, IMG submission 203096) | Salt marsh sediment microbial communities from the Plum Island Ecosystem LTER, Massachusetts, United States - Salt Marsh Sediment SW1602-10 ...
TACCGGAAGTGGACAAAGGCGGAATATATAAACAGGTAAAGTTCGGAGTAGAAATAGATGATAACCTGGACAGTCTGGAGAGAAAATCGGTAGAACTCGGAAAGCTTCTTCTTGTTAAAGTACTCGACCTTGCGGAAGCCGGAAAGATAAAGCCATATCCGCAGGATGAGAAAAATGCTACTTTTAGTTATAAAATCACAAAAGATGACCTTAAGATTGACTGGGACAGCAGCGCAGATAAAATAGTCAACAGGATCAGAGCTTTTAGTCCAAGCCCAGGCGCTTATTTTCTCCGAAAAGGTTTAAGGATTAAAGTACTTAAAGCGGCTGTGTTAAATGAAGCGGCGACCGATACTCATCCGGATGAGGTCAAGATTGATAAATACGGGATTGACAATAGTAATAGAAATGGTCTTATTATTGCCGCTGATAAGAAAACGGGAATCCTTGTCAGATGTAACAATAATGAAGCTGTAAAAATAGAACTGCTGCAGCCACAGGGTAAAAGGACAATGTCTTCAGTTGATTTTATCAACGGATACAGGCTCGAGACCGGTGAAAGTTTTGAATGAAAAAAGAACCAAAAAGATAACCAAAAAAAGAATCGGAACCAATCCCCGAAAAGTTGCTCTTCTTATCCTGATCCAATATTTTAAAGAAAGAAAATCCTTAAAAGATATAATAAACAGTTTCTTTGAAGTTTACGAATTATCCGGACTTGACAGGCGCTTTATTTTTAATATCGTCAAGGGTACGGTAAGATACTTTTTAAAAATCGATTTTGTTCTTTCTTTATTTTCAGCAAGGGATATAAAAGATATCGATTTTACGGTAAAAAATATTCTGCGTATGGGAATTTATCAGTTGATGTATATGGATAAAATTCCGTCTTATTCGGCAGTCAATGAAAGTGTCGAGTTAGCCAGGAAAAACGCTTCTATATCATCCTCCAAATTTGTAAATGCGATACTTCGTAAAATAAGTTCAACTCCTGATATAGACTCATTTGTAAACGGAGAGATTGAAAAGCTTGTAAAAAACGAAACCGATCGGATCAGCATTGAATACTCCTATCCCGGATGGCTGTTAAAATACTGGATTAGCTGGTATGGGATGGAAAAAACTACTCTTATCTGCAGGTCGCTTAATGAAAATCCGCATACCTACTTGAGATTCAATAAAGAAAAAATCACCGGAGAAGAGGTATTGAAAGGGTCCGGTATAAAATCAATTGTATCTCATAATGACATTTTGGCCGGTTCCATAGAAGTTTCAAGTGTTGCCGATATTTCAGAAACTGGTATTTACAGGAAAGGTCTTATTTCGGTTCAGGATTTATCCTCTCAAATAGCAGTAAGATATTTTATAAATCCACGAAAGGGTGAAAAAATACTTGACACGTGCTCTGCTCCTGGAGGCAAAACTATATATATGTCTGAATTGATCGGAGACAGGGGAGAAGTAATTGCGGTTGATATAAGCAGAAAGAGACTAAAAGTATTGGAGGATAATCTTAGAAGATTAAATATAAAGAATGTAAAACTTATAGAAGCAGATGCGACGGAAAAGAATTTTTTGGAAAACAGCAGTATACCTGATAATTATAACGGATATTTCGATAAAATTTTAATCGACGCACCCTGCAGCGCTTTTGGAACCATTTCTAAGAATCCTGATGCAAAATACAATAAGACCATGGATGATCTTGTACGGCTTTCCGGGCTTGCATTTAGAATGATCGTAAATTGTGATATTTATTTAAAAACAGGAGGAAGAATCATTTTTTATACATGCACCCTTTCACCAATAGAAAATCAGCAGGTAATAGAAAGGTTTTTAAAAGAATTCAAGGGGAAATATACTATGGAAAAGCCTGATATTCCTCACGAGTTAACGTTTATTTTAAACTCCAAAGAAAATATATCAGGAAAAAGGGAGAAAACCTGCCTGGAGATTATGCCCTATTACCTTGAAAGCGAAGCCGGCTTTGTCTGCAGTCTTTTAAAAAATTAGTGAGATGGTGAGATGATTATAAATTAGGGAATAAAGTGATATGAGATGGAAATTAAAGAAATTTAATTATATATTTTTTAAAATAAAATGATTTATCTTTTAAAATAACAGAAATATACATTTTTTTAATTTTCAAAATAGGGGTATTTATTTGACGACTGTAAAATGGTTATCTACGAAAGAAGCTAAAGAAAAAAAATGGATAGATGCGGTAGCATCTATTATTATCGGTGCCATCATAATCGGTGAAGCATTCTTTTCGAATAAGTTATGGGGCACAAAAACAGAACCATATGTCAGGTTGACCTGGGGACATTTAACCTTTCCTTTAATAGCGATCGGCCTGGTTTTATTATGGTATATTGTTATCAGAAAATATTCTTTTGATTATCTTGGTTTTAAAAAAGCCAAAAAAAGATTCTGGTATTTTGTTGCTCCTCTGGGCATGGTAATAGGTTTTGGTTTTGGAATTCCAACTTATCTTTTATTAACCAATCTTTTTCCTGTGTTAAAAGGGGGAGGTATGGCTTCGATGCCTCCAATGCTGGGATATCCTCTGTATATCGTATTACTGGTAGAAAGTGTCAAATATCCTCTGGTTTCTGTTATTCCTCATAATGTTGCCTGGAGGGGGGCAGTATTTCAGAGTATAAACAGACTGGGCAGACATTGGTTCTTATTTGCATTTTTAATATCCACTGCTTTTTATATTGGATATCATTTACCTTTTGACTTTTCTTTCAGTGCTTTTTATTTTAATCTTATCTGGAATATAATAGCAATATTTTTACTTGTTAAATCGGATAGCATCTACCCCCCGATAATTTTCCATGCATTTATAAATTATTTTGCAATTTTTTCTTCATGGGGATATTACCTGGGTAAGTAATAAATTATATCCTGATCCGGGATAAATAAGAATGAATATAACTGAATAAATGCGGTTCTATAGACATGGATAAACTATATTTTAAAAAAGCAGAAAAGAAAGATGCTGCTATTTTAGCTGAGTATCGTTTCAAAATGTTCAATGATATATTTCCGGAAGACAAGCTTGATGAAAGAAAAGCAGAGATTGTTGAGAAGTGCACCCGCTATTACCTTAACGACATAGACAACAAGAATCATTACAGCATTATTGCATTTATTGATAAGACAGCTGTTGGATGCGGATCCATAATACTGGAAGAGAGACCACCAAGTTCAAGACATAAGACAAACAGATCGGCTTATATTTTAAATATCTATGTAGATGCCGGGTATCGCGGTAAGGGTATTGCGAAGAAGATCATGGAACACTTGCATGAATATGCGAGAAGTAAAGATGTAAGAAGGATAGGTCTTCATGCTTCGCGGTTCGGCCATGAATTGTATAAAAAGATGGGATATAAAATAAACGAGTTCTATCTTGAGATGGAACTTTAAACTATTTTTTTAACGTTACCTGAAGACAGACAACTGGTGCAGATATTCATAGTCTTTACCCGGCCCTCATATTCGACCCTGGTCTTATGTACATTAGGTTTAAAGATTCTTCTGGTTTTTTTATGTGAATGACTGACATTATTTCCAAAAGATGTTTTCTTCCCACAAATTTCGCATAATCTGGACATTTTTTTCTCCTGCATTCTCCTTTATGTTTAAAAAATACTAAATCCCGGAGAATATTTATTTTAATTAATATATGAACCAGGAAGGAATATTAGCATTTTATTGCTTACTTTTCAAGGTAAATTGGAAAGTAATGCTGTTGTTCAGTGATATTGGCACTCTTGTACGAAGAAGTATTCGAATCACTGGAGATGAACGATAGCTATTCCGCGTTCTATCCAAAGGCTAAGAGCCAGCCCCAAAAAAGTATAACCACAATATGGTTTGAAGGTATCAATGTTACCGATTGCAATAGCCTGCCTACGGGTCCGGCAGATGGGGAAATTGTAACCACTTATCTGATCTGAAGATATTTATTAAGGTACTGTTTAATGATAAGATAATATCAGAAGATAGTTTGAGTAAGATACATAAATTTAATAATGAATTTATCAAAGAAATTAATTAGGGGCGGGGAATAATACAGCTTCAATTTGAGAAGTAAAGATGAGCATAAAGGATTTATTAAATCAGGGAAAGTTAAGGCAAGTTTCACTTATGAACTTAAAAGATAATACTAAAGGAGCGAAAAAATTTGTTGAATTATTTCAAGGTAGACTTAAAAAGTTAGTCGGTACAAATAATCTTCTTCCCGGAATGGCTATAACAATATTGGCGAATCTAAATTTTCATGGACAAAATATGCCTGCTTCTGTTTTTAGAAGATTAGACTATGATCAAGGTTGGGAGACATCAGAAGATCCGATCATATTAGCAGAAGCTTTAAAGAGAATAAAGGATAGAGAAGTAGTCATAGATAGGACCAAAAGAATACCAATAGGTGAATTTCAACTGCAATATAACTTTGTCAGGGGTTTTAGACCAAAAAGAGGAGCAAAAAGATTTGACTTCCCTTTAAATTTGCCATTTGACCCAAATAAATTTAATTATGAATTTAAAGCAGTCGACCCGGAACTTTTTCATTCAGTTAAATATGATAATAGGCTCACAGTTGATTTTATATTTAATCGATATCCATTTGCACCTTACCATTTCTTGTGGGTTCCGAATAGAAAGAAAGGAGGACATAACCAGTATCTTGACACTGACAAAGATGAATATTTGATAGAAGCTGCATGGGATTTCGTCAGAGAACAAGGATTGGGTAAAGGTATCAGGTTATGTTACAATTCAAATGGTGCACATGCTTCAGTAAACCATCTTCATTTTCAAGGATTTTTTTTAACACAAGATTGGGAACCTCCTTTTGAAACAATAATTAGAGAATATAGGGCTAATAAAGCAAAGACTGATAATCTCAGTGGAACTATCGATTATTATTTTAAAGGTACCAGGTGGATTTCAGGCTCTGATGGTGTTGATGGTCTAAAAGAGTTTATAGATGAAATGAATCAAAGATATGCAAGCGGAGAGAAAGTTGCTTTTAATTTATGCCTGGCACCAGAAGGAATTGCGTGTTTTCCTAGAAAGCATCAAGGAGACGAAAAATATTTTGAACTTCTACAAAGATCGCCATTTACAACTGGTTATGCTTTTTTTGAAATGTTAGGTGAGATTATATCTCCTACTGCTGATATTTTCATTTTTGATAAAAATAGAACTGAAAGACAGATTAGAGATCTGTACGACGCTTTGTCATTGTAACCACCAAATCCTAAAGATAATATTTTGAGCCTTATATTTGCTTAATTAAGGCAAATATGTCCTGAATGTTCAAAATTAGTGCGGGCTCAAAGTGTGGGTTTAATGCAGAAATTAAAACTGGATTATCGCCAGTGAAATTATAGGGTTTTTAAATATATATTATATTTTGGCCGGGGTTATCCAATATATAGAATAGGGTCAGGTAATCCCTTAGGTGTCTGGTTATCAGGAAGTTTTGAGTTACAAAATTTCTAGCCTGTTGTCCTATTTTATGGGCTATTTCCGGCCGGTTAAGCAAGTATCTTATCCTATAGGCAGCACCTTCTATAGAGTTTACCAGGAATCCAGTCCGGTGATTGTAAAGCTGGATGGTAATTCCTCCCACATCTCCACCTATTACAGCCTTTTCCTTCCACATGGCCTCGGTTACCACAAGTCCGAATCCTTCTTTTATCGATTTTTGGATTACCACATCAGCAATTCTCTGCAGGGCATTGATCACAATATCACTTTTAGGTTTTAAAAGCAGAATATCTATATCCGGATCTCCAGCCGCTTCTTTTTTGACTTCCTTAAAAACAATTTTACCCTCAGGATCGTCACTGGCAAGCCCGCCAGCCAAGATAAGTCTGCAGTCTACTTCCTTTTTCACGAGTCTAAATGCATCTATTACTCCTATAGGATCCTTAAACCGGTCAAACCTTGAGACCTGGAGGATTACTGGTTTATCCTTATTAATGTTAAAAGGTTTTAGGACCTCTTTTATTTCATTTTCATCAAGTTCACGATTTTTATCGCTCAGGGGATCAATGGAAGGAGCAATAAGATACTGTGGATGGGGGAGGCTTTTTGAAAATTTTGAAATTGAAAAAATACTGCAGTCGTATTTCATTACATATTTTTGTAAGAACTTCCAGAGGGTCAGATCCGGTTTCGACATATCTATATGGCATCTCCAGACCCATTTGGTCTTATTTCCAGAATGATAATTCCTTAGAGGAAGAGGCTGAGGATCATGGATGATCACTATATCGGCGTTGTCAAGATCTAGATTTTTGGCATTTCTTTTGTTGATCTTTAAATATTGTGAAAAGCCCTCATTGCTGAATGAGATCTTATCACCCTGGAGGGCATTATGGATATTCTTGGTAATATTAAAAAAATCTTCATCGCCTTCTATAACTTTCCAGCTACAGTCAATACCAAGTTCATTTAAAAGAGGTACGAGCCTGTGAAGTATTTCAGAAACGCCTCCGCCGTCTTTAGTAGAGTTTACCATTACCACTTTTTTACCTTTTGATAGGAGAGCCAATGATTTTATCTGGTTGATATTCTTTTTTCCGATTATATCCTGGTAATCTTTTAAAGTGACCATAATTTCTACCTGTTAAATTCCTCTTCAAAAATATTTATAAGCTTTTTTCTGATTTCTTCCAGACTGAAAAAATAAAAGTCGATATCTCTTATTTTTTTTACTAAAATCTGATTATTAAAATTTTCATCTATCCATATTGAAAAATCATCGTGTTCTTTCTCTTTCATCCTTTTTCTGGCTTCATAAAAATGAAAATACAAAGAACTGTCCGGAATAATATCCAGAGCCTTTCTGAATCCTTTAAGAGAAGCAGTTTCTAATCCCAGAGGGAGTACTATGGTCGTAGCACTGGCAAAATAAAATTCCGAACCCGGCCTTACCCAGGGTATGGCAGGAAGGTCCCACATATGTTCCTCTATTATCTCTATAAGATAATCTTTTGCTTCTAAAACAGTCTTATAGTCATAAGGATCAAAATTTGCAAGCTTCTCAGCAAGGGCAAGGTCCTCCAGCTCATAAGCAGCCCAGTTAGAAAAATCATTGGGGAATTCACCTATTTTTAAGCTAAACTCCAGGTGTGATTGATAGAGATGGTGAAATATTACCTTATCTTCTGATCTTTCTATAATATCCAGAAATTCTTTTAGATTACTGGCTTTCTGCCCGGTAGGGCTGAGAAGTGCAATACAATCATAAAATTTGAAACTTTTTATTTTTTTGGGCACAGGTATATTTAGATCACTATGTATTTTATATTCTAAGTAATAAGATACCTTAACAGGACTATATATGAAAGTAAAGCTTAAAAACGAGTCGATTTTAATGCTAAAGCTGGTTTGTAATATAAATAATATTATCTATAATTGTATATAATTAGCTGATTATAAATTTAGAAATGCCATTAAAAGAAGAAAAAATAGTAATTGTATCAAACAGAGTCCCCTATAACATAACCAAAAGTGATGGTGAAATAAAATATAAAAGAAGTGTGGGGGGACTGGTTACCGCACTAGATCCTATACTTGTAAAAAATGGTGGTCTGTGGATTGGATGGGATGGTAATATTGGTTATGATAAGGATTTTAAGAAAAAAATCAGGGTAGGAAACAAAGATCATGGTTACAGTTTAAAATTTGTAAGCTTATCAGCTAACGAGTTAAAATGTTATTATCATGGTTTTTCAAATAGATCTCTTTGGCCTCTATTCCATGGTTTCATATTCCAAAGCTACTTTGATTTAAAATACTGGAAATCTTATCAATCAGTAAATAATAAATTTGCCGATAGTATAATAGAAGAAATCTCGGGAAAGGAATTGGTATGGATCCAGGATTATCACCTTACTTTAGTACCGGGAAGGCTCAGAAAGATTAATCCAGATTTAAAGTTACTATTTTTCTTCCATATCCCTTTTCCTAATTATGAGATCTTCAGAGTGCTACCCTGGGATAAAGAAATACTAAAAGGACTTTTAGGTTGTGATCTCATCGGTTTTCAGACTCTGAGAGATGCTACAAATTTTTTAGAGTGCTGTAAAAATATATTAAATATAAAAGTTAGTTTTAAAGATAAAAAAGTGTACCTGGAGAACAGGATTATAGATGTTAAAAACCAGCCCATAAGCATAGATTTTAAAAGATTTAATGACATGGCAGGCAGTAAGGGAACTGAAAGATATCTAAAAAGCATAAAGGAACTTGGTGCCGGTGTTAAGATAATAATAAGTGTTGAAAGACTGGATTATACTAAGGGAATAAAGGAGAGGCTCCTGGCAATAAATAGATTTTTTGAGAAGTATCCTAAATACAAGAAAAAAGTTGTCTTCCTCCAGATTTCTGTCCCCAGCAGAACCAAAATAAAGGAATACATAACATTAAAAAGAGAAATTGATGAACTGATAGGACAAATAAACGGGAGGTTTGGGGATGAATTGTGGTCTCCCATCAATTATTTATATAAAGCTCTGCCTCAATTAAAATTAGCGGCTCTGTATAAGATTTCAGATATATGCCTGGTAACTCCTTTGAGGGACGGGATGAACTTGATAGCAAAAGAATATGTTAGCTGCAAGGCTGAAGAAAGCGGAGTTTTAATCTTAAGTGAATTTGCCGGAGCTGCAGAAGAAATGGGAAAATATTCTATCTTAGTAAACCCTTATGATATTGAAGAAGTAGCAGACAGCATAAATGAAGCATTAAATATGCATAGCAATACTAAAAAGATGCTAATATCAAAGTTAAGGAAAATTGTTAAAAAAAATGACATATATGCGTGGGTAAATAATTTTATAAAGTATTCTAAAAGCATATCCGGGAACTAGGTGTTATATTATTAAATATGTTAAAGAACATTCAGAAGAGTTGTTCAGCAAAATAAAGAGATTTAATCATATTTTTTTATTCCTTGATTATGACGGCACCCTTGTCGGATTTAAAAAAAATCCAGAAGACGCAGTTCCTTCAATAAAAGTAAAAAAATTAATATCCGGGTTAGCTAATATTCCGAAAATTGTATTGACTATTGTATCAGGAAGGACTATATATAGCCTTTTGGGCTTCTTTCAAGATCTTAAAACAGAAACGATAAACTGGTCAGGTGTGCACGGAGGCCAGATTAAATATGCAGGAAGTGAGATTTCAATGCCGGCTAAAATAAAAAATGCGCTGCCCGGGATTGCATCATTAAAAGAAAAAGTAACTAAAATTATCAATAATATTCCCTGCTATACCATAGAGGACAAAGGACTATCTTTTGCCCTGCATTATAGAAGGTGTGGAGATAAAGATTTGGCCCATCTTAGAAAAATAAATTCAATTTTATTTGATTATGTCAAAGGCAGGCCCGTAGAGTTAATGCAGATGAAGAAGGTAGTCGAGGTTAAACCAAAAGGAATTAACAAAGGCGATGCTGTGGGCACTATAAACAGAAAATACAAAAAAAATATTTCCTCATTAAATATATGTCTGGGGGATGATGCAACTGATGAATATTTATTTAAATCTAATGCTTCTGGTATCAATATAAAAGTTGGAGAGAGTGAGTATTTGGATTCAAAAGCAGAATATTATTTAAAAGATATAAAAGAAGTCCATAAGTTCCTGGGTATGCTTTATAATGTTCTAAAGTAGATTTTTGATATTGGAAATTTTATTATTAAAAATCCTTGAATAGCTATGGTTTACCAGGGGTAATAGAAGAAACACCTGTTATGTTTAATGGGGGCAGGCTAATTTAAAAATTACCGGCATAACTAGATTCGGAGAGGATTTTCTCAAATTCATAAAATAAATTTAAGTCGAGTAGTTAGAATTACTATTTTAATTTATATAATTGAAAAAGTAATCGTACGCAAATAGAAACATTTTTTAATAAGTGAAGTCTTAAGGAATATAGAAAATATGCAGCAGAGAAGTTCGGTATTAATTAAATAGAAATGAAGTAAGTTCTGGTATAGAATATTAAAATATCTAATTTTTTGATCCTGAAACGGTGAGAACTATGGTTAATGCAATAAATGACCGGGATTTAAAAAAAGTCATTGATATCATAATAGAAAATTTCAAGGAAAACGAAGCAAAAATCAATGATATGAATGTGTTTCCTGTCCCTGACGGGGACACAGGTACGAATATGCTGCTTACTTTAAATTCAATAAGGGAAGAATTATCAAAGATTAATGATTTTTCGGTAAAAAGTGTTCTGGGAAAAGCTTCATTTGGAGCATTGATGGGAGCCAGAGGAAATTCCGGTGTGATATTATCTCAAATACTTAAGGGTTTTTTTGATATTATAATAAAATATGACAGCGTCAGTATAGAAGTAATAAGAGAAGCGTTAAAATCCTCAAGGAATCTGGCTTATGATTCCGTACAGGACCCAACCGAAGGGACCATGCTTACGACCATAAAAGATATTTGTGAATTTGTTTATGATTCAACCAGCGATACCGATAAAATAGAACTGACCGAACTCCTGGATAAAATTATTTTAGAAACCGAAAAGTCTGTTGAAAGAAG
>Ga0315545_1005137_pt1 | contig 10598 bp, 11 predicted proteins | sample SalMarSW160210MG_FD_203096 | JGI IMG/M metagenome (GOLD analysis project Ga0315545, IMG submission 203096) | Salt marsh sediment microbial communities from the Plum Island Ecosystem LTER, Massachusetts, United States - Salt Marsh Sediment SW1602-10 ...
TTTTCTGTATATAGAGCGGAATTTTGATAAAGACGGCAATATTAGCAGAGAAACAAAATATGTGATGGAGAATGTAGAACTGGGAGTGGATTTATCTCCGGATGATTTTAAAATATTCGTACCGGCGGGTACACAGTTCATAGATTCTGTCGCAAGCATGACAACTCACACGATTGACCAAGGTATTTATATGGGCATCGATGATGTCTTAAGCATTGGAAAAAGTTGGCTAATAAAGCACTAGGCAAGCAACCGCGGCGTTAGGAATACTGTCCGAACAGGATCTGATGCCCGTTATATAGCCAGTCTCTTTTCCCATACTAGTTGCTAATCCTGCAAATGGGCCGATCTGCGGAGAGACAATTTTTAGCGACAATAAACAATTTCAAACTTGCTGAACTGCTATACCTCAAACTATGAAGCATAATGTATAGGCACGTGTGATTCGACAGGTGTTGAATGTGATATAGGGCCTCCGATTGAGACTATAAAAGCTCCCAGAGTCTTATGTGGATGCTGCCCTCCTTGATGAAAATCAGGCATAGAATCATGTATAATAAGAAAAAGGAGAATGAAAAATGTATACCTTAGAACGAAAAATAGCTTTTCAATTGTTATTTCTAATATGTGCTGTCACGACGGTGGGGGCAGAGGTACCGGCGATTACATTGCCTGAACTGCGTCAAATTGTAACGGATAGTCGAGAATCCATAACTACGGCTCATTTAGTTTATATTGAAGAATCTGATGACAATAAACCACCCCCTTTTAACAAAGATACTATTTATTATAAAATTCATCAAGCCCAAACCAGTGGGTGTAGAAGAAAAGTAGATATGCTTTTAGACCGTGTGGGTGACAGAGTTAAAATGTCGTTAACGGAATTGCGAGATGTAGATAATTTGTTAAAAGAACACAATTTGCCTCCGGAACAGAAAATAAATTTTCCAAAGTCAAGGACCTTCCTTATGCAAGGTGATTATGATATGGAAATTAGTGATGGGAATGCTCCAAACAGGCCGATGGATTTGGGTCTATACGTAAGGCCTGGTCGCACTGCTGTGTTCAGGTTCACATCTTTTGGGATAATCGATGAGAAATTATTATCTGAGGATTTGGGTCCAACATTGAGTGAAATCAATTCAGATGGGAAATCTTCGCTGCGCATCGAGCTTACCACAAAAGGGCAAAAAACGCTTAAAAGAACCATAGATTGTGTCCCATCACTCGGATATCGTTTTCGTCGTATCCAATGTCATTCAGATGGACATCTTGTTTGGGAAAAAATCGCAGATAATTACAGATTTGTCAATGATGTCAATAACACGATTGTGGTACCATATCCTTTTCTGTATATAGAGCGAAATTTTGATAAAGACGGCAAAATTCGCAGAGAGACAAAATATGTGATGGAGAAGGTAGAGCTGGGAGTGGATTTATCCCCGGATGATTTTAAAATATTCGTACCGGCGGGTACACAATTCGTAGATGATATCAACAAAGCAATTCACACAATTGAGGAAAGCGGCTATATAGGCATCGACGATGCCTTAAACATTGGAGAAAGTTTGCTAATAAAGCACTAGGAAAGCAACCGCGGCGTTAGGAATACTGTCCGAACGGAATTTGATGTCAGTCATATAGCCAGTCTCTCATTATACTTGTAACTTCTATCTTAAAGCTAATCCTCATAGTGGCCTAATTCTCCTCCTGACTGGCCGCCACCTTGTCCTGGCTGTTGTTATTGGGATGGAGATGAGTGTTTAAATGGAGAATGTAGTGGCTGTTGTTATCGCTGGTACTGCGAATGCGTGGATGGATTCTGCTGGGACAGTTGCTGCGACTGTGTTGGTTGCAAGTGCAACGTGGACAATGATAAGAGGTGTGATGCAAGCGAATGTGAAGAATGTAATAACTGTATCTGTGAATCTAAATGCGACTCTGATGAGTGCTGTGATGATAGCAACTGTGTAGAGAAATGCGATCCAGATGGCGAGGCTTGTGATTGGGAGTGGCCAACAAACGCGCCATGCCAGCAAATTTCTCCAGATGATCATAGGTGTGTTCCAGGCCATGAAGGTAATCAATGCCGCTGGCACGTGACTGAAACCCTGCATGGCTCGAGTGCCGCCTGTGCTTCTTGCGTCCCCTATTGTGATCGATCGTTGGCTGGCTATTGTGTCATGATGACTGCGGATAGATGCAGATTCCAGTTTTTTTTCGGTTGTGTGTGTGATGATAACAACCCTTACGGTCCGGTAGGTGTTGGCGAATATTATGAATGCGATTAACATTCTTGCTGAACTGAAGGCTCTATAGTTAAACGAAAAAGGGATGTTTGAATTATCTTTTTCCATTGTGAAACAAAGGAGCATACTTATGTTTAATAGAGCATTGCCAAGTAAACGACTATTGAACCATACGTCAAAGATACGTCGTTCGTATATAAAATTCACTTTACAGTTGGTAGTCTTTTTTATCTTGACTAGTATAACGGTGCTTGTTCAAGGGAATGAACCGAAATCAAATTTATCGGTTGAAGAACTCAAAGAGATCGCAACTGTGATTAAAGCTGTGGAGGATAGTCTCTTCAACATAAAGATTGAATCAGAGGCATGGGTTGAGACAAAAACATCTTTATTTGACCCTTGTGAGCCTTGGGAGCGAACTCCGATTTACGTTTCGTCTACCGCGTGGTTCGATGGGAAACCTGAAGGCAAGGCAAGAGTAGATGTGCACAGGCAGGTCTTTGAAGGTCAACAAAGTGTTGTTCCATATGGAGAATCAAGCTCATCTTTTGGCTTTAATGGACAGTATGGGAGAATAGTTAACCATACATCTGGGCGACCTGGAAAAACATTCGCTCTCAAGAAGGGAGATCTTCTTCATGGTGCTCCCAGGAGTTTGAGAACTGGGTGGTGCGAGCGCTTCACTGGGGCAGCTTTTTCACTAAATCTTTTCAACGATGAAATATATTCATTTTCTAAAATTTTTGAGTTGGGTAGCGATGCAAACTCTGAGGCTGCATCTGAGCTTGAATTCACAGTCGAAGAATTTCAAGGTGTAGAGTGCATAAAAATCAGGTCAAAACTGTACCACTCCAGCTATTGGCTTGACCCGTCTCATGGGTTTGCACTGCGTGGGAACAAATCCATCGCCATATATCAAGATGGTCATGAAGAGCTTGTAACGTTCATGGAAGTCACCAAATTGAAAGAGGTGACGCCAGGCGTATGGTGGCCGATAGAAGCATCTTTCGTATCAAGGACAAGGCCTTCTAAGCCTGTAAAAGCTTGGCGACGTTTTGTCTACCGAGCTTCTAATGTCGTTGCAAATGATCCCAACTTTGATGAGAGTGTTTTCACGGTGCCTTTTCCAGAGGGATATTTAATCGAGGATAAGGTTAAGGGAACAACCTACAGGGTTGGACAAGAGCAGAAAATCAAAGACAAATAGCTGTCTGATTGCGGAGCAAAATGGCAGTGTCAGGCAGCAGTGTTAGGAATAATGTACGATCGGTATCTGGTGTCCGTCATATAGCCAGTTTCTCATTATACGTTAACCGCTTACTACTAGCCACAGATTTCTTAAATCAGCAGTGATAACCAACAGGACGTGCAGTATTCAGCGTGACTATATATTATTGAAAGTCGAAAAGAGATTGCGTTTTGATCATTGTCACCTGGTCGGGATAGGCAGCAAACGTGTGAATATGCAATTCACTGCGTCTGGCCTCAAAATCAATGTAACAGAACGGCTGTAGATTGTCGATTTCCAGGTCAGGGAATTTCACAAATATACCACGATTGTGAGCAAAACTCTCAAGGTCCTTATGGCTCTGCCGATACAAATTGGAGCTCATCTTCTCAACCTGAAAATCCGTCATATAGCTGACACCCCGGCTCAAGGTGCACTTGTGAGTTCGCGGACCACGAAACTGGAAACGCTCTACCAATCCTCGCTGCGGAAGCGGTTGACCAGGTGCGCTTACCACTTCAGCAAGGCACGCGTCACCGGCAAAGACACTAACAACATGTGTACAGCCAGTTACCCAAATAAGCGCTTCATATTTTTCAGTTCTCAACTGACGACTGGCATAAACCTGGAAAAGCTCAGGATGTAAAGGTCTTTGGTATAGGCTAAAAGTCAATTGCTCAACGGTTACGTTGATTTGTGGCGAATCCATAAAAAATCCCCAACCATACATCTTTAAGTCAAAAGATATTGTACAAAAATAGCATCGTTTATTCAAGACCAATATCAGTACTGATAACGCGGATTCGGCCACTTATAGGACGATTGTTTTGCAAGCTAAGCAAACTAAACAAGTAATAGAAGCTAAGTTTTTTTGGAAAAAATCAGAAACCGGTCACCTATTTTCGTCTTTCATCGCTGAAAAAAAATCGCATTAATAATAGTAGCAATAATGTCGTAAAAGGCATGAGTCCCCGCTGTAATTCCGAAGCCACGAATTGCAAAGACGATAGCAAAATAAATTCCTGCAATTGTCCGAAATCCAAATTCTGTCCAGCTAAACGGACTACCCTGGTCAAGTTGTCCGTTGACCAAGGCAATATGGTGATGCGCACTGAAAAATGCTGCTGATAATAGAACCGATAGTACAATTGCGTTCTTATGTGTGAACCCAAGCACATCTTGAAATAGCACCATCAAAAGACAGATCAGAATCAATCGAAACACAAGCTCTTCGTATATACCAGCTCCAATACCAGTAACAATATTGGCCATCAGAGAGGGTTTCATATCGCTGACAGGCGTACTATTTGCCAATAACAAGGAATCAGCGAGAGTCAACAAGCAATCAGGAACTGCCTCCAGCCTTACCTGCACAGCCTGAGAGGCAATCTGATCATTGCTACTCGGCATCTGTGCAGGACTATTTAGGAACAAACTCAGCACAATCAACGGTGCTGCAAGCAAGATGCACTCAATCGTCATGGGTAAAAAATCTCCCAGACTAAACCACCATCGTTTGCGGGATGCAACTTGCAGCGATATTAGAATCACCATAACAACCAAGGGAGGTGCCACCCAGGCCAATCTGCTGCCTGAACCGATATATTCAAGAAAATTCTGCAGCCAAACGAATGCCACAATACGGATTTGAGATTGGTTCAAAACATCTGTGTTTATCAGAATAGTCCCTAACTCATACAGGACTATAAACGGCAACAGAAAGATAACAGCATAAATTGGTCGGCTCGTTCGTTCAAGATACGAATCCTGCGCAAAATTGAACAACTGACTCGTACTATATCTGTATTTATCCTTCATCACATTTGCAGTTGTAAATGACGACCTCTAAAGTTTTAATTTTTCGTTTGCAAAAAATCGTTGACCTTGACGATTCAATCTTGCAAAGTCTACTGCAAGAAAACCGAAATTACAATAGTCAAGAATTACCTGTTTTCGTATATACGCAAAATGATAAGAGAGCAATTAACCGAAATCTATGAATTACTCTTAAGTCGGTTCGGCCCTCAGCACTGGTGGCCCGGCGATACACAATTTGAAATAATAACGGGAGCAATACTCACCCAAAACACAAACTGGAGTAACGTAGAAAAAGCAATAACGAACCTGAAAACAGTCGAGCTATTAAATCCTGAGCAAATACGCAGCACCGATATATCTGAACTCGCAGAACTAATCAGGCCGGCAGGCTACTATCGGCTCAAAGCAAAGCGACTCAAAAGCTTCGTGGATTGGCTGTTCGCCAATTATGATGGCAAGCTGGTAAATCTTAAAAATGTCCACACCGAACAACTAAGGACAGAACTTTTAGTGATCAAAGGTATTGGCCCAGAGACAGCGGATTCAATCTTACTATATGCCTTCAAAAGACCTGTCTTTGTCGTCGATGCATATACCGCACGAATTGCCGTGCGCCACCAATTGATCGATCCGGATGCAGATTACGAACAACTACGGGAGCTGTTTCAATCGAACTTGGCGGAAGATGTACAGCTTTTCAATGAATACCACGCCTTGCTGGTAAAGCTCGGCAAAGAATTCTGCAAACCAAAAGCCCAATGTCCCGGCTGTCCACTGGAACGACTGTCACACTCATCGAGCAACTAATATCCATGAGATCACACTATCCACCTCAGATGCTGTAGTCACCGACTAAGGTAGTGGCTTTTGAAGTATAGACAATCCAACTCAATTCGATTCAACTCCGGCGAATACGGAGACAGAGTTAAATCAGTGTTAAATGGGGAATGCCGAAATGTATTAGTTGACGCTACTATGAGCCAGGCTATAATTGGTACTATAGTCGAAATGAATTTGATCTGACATATTTACTTGGTAAGGTGCGATTATGGCAAGGATAGGTTATGACAGTCAGTTGGAAAATAGAGAAATCAGGTTGCCGTTCGGTCCGGACTTCAGGTTCAATTTGGCTTGGCTGAAGTGGATAATACCTGCAGTAGTGGTGCTGTGGCTTTTGTCGGGAATATACATTGTCAGGCCGGACGAACAGGGGGTTGTGCGGAGGTTCGGCAGGACGGTCAGAGTGACGCAGCCAGGTCCGCACTACTGTTTGCCACGGCCGGTTGAGAGGGTCAATAAGGTGAAGGTGAAGCAGGTCAGGCGAATCGAAATCGGCTTCAGAACAGTTAATCCTGGACCACCTGCACAATATAGATTTGTGCCAGAAGAATCACTAATGCTGACAGGTGATGAGCAGATAGTCGATGCGCAGATAATAATACAGTACCAGGTCAGTGATCCGGAGAAATTCTTGTTCAATGTGCGGGATCTCGAAACGCCACAAGGCGCGCTTATGGACGCCGCTGAGGTAGCTTTGAGGCAGGTAGTAGGTCAAAGGCCGATTGATGATGTCCTAATAGGTGAGAAGCTACAGATTGAGATTGATATCCGTGAGCTTTTGCAGCAAATAATAGATGGGTATGACAGTGGGATCAGAGTGGTGGAAGTGAAGCTGCAAACGGTTCGTCCTCCGAAGGAAGTAGCCTCAGCTTTTAGCGATGTGGTAAGTGCAAAAGAAGATAAAGATCGATTTATCAAGGAAGCTGAAGGTTATCGTGAGGATGTGCTACCCAAGGCCAGGGGGCAGGCCGAGAAAATAATCAGAGAGGCCGAGGCATATAAGGCCCAGCGCACAAAACGTGCCCAGGGCGACACCGACAGATTCCTGGCGGTTCTGAAAGAGTACGCAAAAGCAAAAGATATAACCCGCAAGAGGCTGTACTTGGAAACCATGGAGCGGATTCTGCCGGGCATTCGCAAATTCGTGATTGACCCTGAGGTTAGCGGAAGCCTGTTACAGTTTCTGCCTCTTGAAACCAGTACTGAGCGCAGTCGAAGTAAAGGAGGTGAAGAATGAGTTGGAAAATTATCATTGCGATTATTTTGCTTGTAGTAATTGTGGTTTTGTTGGCTGGGTCGGTGTTTACGGTGGACGAGAAGGAGCAGGCGATTGTTACGCAGTTGGGTAAATACGTAAGAACCGTCACCGAGCCGGGTTTGCACTTCAAGGTTCCTTTCCTTCAAAGTGCGCACAAGTTTGAAGACAGGGTCCTTGAATATGATGCGGCAGCGGCGAAAATCATCACCAGCGACAAGAAACACCTTGTTATTGATAATTATGCCCGGTGGAAGATAGTAGATCCGCTGAAGCTTTATCAAACAGTACGCAATGTATTCGGAGCACAAGCGAGGCTGGATGATATAGTCTTTTCAGAGATACGTGAAGAACTTGCACGGCATACGCTTACGGAAGTTGTCTCGATCAATCGCGCGGCGCTAATGGAAAAGGTAGGCCAGCAGTGTGGCATCAAGGCTCGCGAATATGGGATTGAGGTGATAGATGTGCGTATAAAGCGTGCTGTTTTGCCGGCTGAGGTTGCTCACTCGGTGTATGCGAGGATGAAAGCGGAGCGACAGAGGATCGCTAAAAAATATCGTTCCGAGGGCGAGGAAGAAGCGGTAAAGATTCAAGCCACTACTGATAAGGAAAGGACCATCCTGCTTGCGGAGAGCTATAGGCAGGCTGAGAAACTAAAGGGCGAGGGTGATGCCGAGGCAATCAAGGTATATGCAGAGGCCTTTGAGAAAGACCCGGAATTTTACGCATTTGTCAGGACATTGGAGACGTACGAGAAGTCACTGGGGCAGGATACAACAGTTGTTTTGCCGAGTGATTCGGAGTTTTTCCAGTATTTGAGTCCACGGACAAAGTAAAGGGCTTATGTACATTTGAAAAAAACCCCAACTGATTATCTATTTCACTATGCTTCTCTCGGTTGGCGAGGTCGGCATAGACAGTACTCCACATGGATTTTTCCTTGCCTTTTCCGACAATCCCGACCATAATATTGCTGGCTGTTTGCGAGATGCTGCTGAGCATCTGATTAGGCCTAAAATATGCATCGTGAATAAATAAATTAACCTTTCTTCACAGAAAATAAGGAGGGAATAATAATGACGAGTAAAAGCAATTTAGGTAAGCAATTTATTTGGATATCTTTTGTTGTAATAGCTTGTTTGTCTTTGGGATTTGGGTCTTGTTATGGATCTGAGTTGGGCAGTACTGTGCAGAAAGCATATGAATTGAGGATGAATGGTAAGGTTGATAAAGCCAAAGAACTACTTGCCAATGCTATATCAGAGGACCCCGCCAATGCAGCTGCACATTACGAGCTTGCAAGAACTAATCTCCATATGGCGTTAGGAAACCCGAGAAAACTACAGGAGAGTATTGGAGACGCACAACAGTCAATTCAAAAGGCAGTCAAAAATGATCCTAATAATGTGATATACTCTTTTTTTGAAGGACATATTGCTGTTTTCCAAGCATATATTTCTCTGCAAAAAAACCAGCCTGACACTAAAGAAAAATACGCAAGGGTATGTGCAGCTTTTGAATCTGCACTAAAACACAAGCCGGATTATTATCAAGCAATGCTCTACCTTGTTGAGATTTATGGAACACTTCCTGAAGATAAGGGTGGTGACAAATCTAAAGCTGAACACTATGCCAAGCAATTAGAAGAAAAGGACGAAATCTTCGGTGCAAAAGCCAGATCGATACTATTGCCGGAAGACGTTAATCGAACTGGATATTGGCAAAATGTGCTTAAAGATCATGAGGGAAATGCAAATGTGCTCGTAGAATTAGGAAGAGCACACCTGTACAAAGATGAAGTCGAGGAAGGCGTTAGCTGCTTCAAACAAGCGATGACTATCGACCCGCAAAGAACTACACTCCTTCTGGATGTAGGTAGGTACCATCTTTACAAAGCGATGAGAGATGAAAAACTAAGGGACAAGGAATTGCCATTAGCCCAGGAGGCATTCAATAAGTATCTAAGTTCTGAGCCAAACTCCCCACCACTCGAGGCCTATACATTAGAACTGTTAGCCAAGATTAAGTGGGGGATGGGCGACAATGAAGCAGTTACCCAGCTAAGAGAACGAGCACGAACGATAGACCCCTATCGTTCACAGGCAAGTGGAGTTCCGTCTCCGGAGCTGTTTGTTCCTCCAGGCCAAATTTCATACAACCATAGATATCTCTTTCAGCCTTTTTGAAAGACATTGCTTTTTTCGAAAATTGTATAGAAGAAAAAATAGTAAATTTCTAAATGGAAAACTGCCCTTTATTCTTTTCCTAAAAGTATCGCATTCACTCTTTTGGTTGACGGACTCCAGATTTACTTTGAGTTTTTCCTTTTAAGATGATATCTAATAAGCCGCTGCACCGGACGGCGTGGAAGTCGCACGTCCGGTGAGCTTTTCGTTCGCTGAGATTTTAGATTTTAGTGGTCTGATCTGTATTTTTCACTGCGGAAAACGCTGAAGTCGCAGAGCTTTGTAGTTTTTGCCACTAACGCGCTAAGACGCTAAGATTTATGACATAATTGGTTTTTATCTTTGCGCTTTTGTATCTTCGCGGTTAAACTCTCTGTGGTCTCTGGGGCTATGGAAAATCCAGTTTAAGGAGAAAGCTATGAAAGTAATTCGACAAATTGGCTCGCTGGCGTTCGTGCTGGGGCTGTTCGTTGTGGTCTTTGCCGGGGTGCCGTGGCACGTAATGGTTGCCGATGACCCGGTCGTGCCTTGGTGGCTGCGGATAGCAGTCTTCTGCCTTCTGGGCGGTATCCTTGTAGTACTGCTGACACTGGCTCTCGAACAAAAGATAATCAAGACATCGCCAGAGGCACCACTACCTACTGAGTCTGAAGCAGGAGTTTTGCTATTGAATTCCGATGCAGTGCCCGACCGCCAGACACGTGAGATTCTCAGCCTGGTCCAGGGCCATACGGTATTTGCTATTTGGATTGGCAAAGATCTATCCGCCATAGTCAGACTGATCCTTGGCGGGGAATTGACCGAATACACAGAGATGATGGGAAAGGCTCGTCAAGTAGCTACTAATAGGATGATCGCCCAGGCTCGAGAGATGCAGGCCGATGCCATAATTAATATTCGCTATATGACTACGAGTGTTGTGGGAAGTGCCGCTGAACTTTTAGTTTACGGCACAGCCGTCAAGCTCAGCGAATAGATCGCCTTGCTCCATTGGCCATCCCCAAGACCTCGGCGAGCTC
>Ga0315545_1005139_pt1 | contig 10591 bp, 5 predicted proteins | sample SalMarSW160210MG_FD_203096 | JGI IMG/M metagenome (GOLD analysis project Ga0315545, IMG submission 203096) | Salt marsh sediment microbial communities from the Plum Island Ecosystem LTER, Massachusetts, United States - Salt Marsh Sediment SW1602-10 ...
ACTGTAGTCGTCTTGCCCGCACCGTTGGGGCCAAGAAGGCCAAAGATCTCCCCACTCTTGATCTGGAAGCTCACCCCATCCACAGCAGCCACTTCCCCATATCGTTTTCTCAGATTTAGAACTGAGACAGCATCATCCATTTTAATTAGGACGCAGATTTTCGCCGATAACCACAGAAATTTAAAACCCGGATTATACATTAAACACCGAAAATCACTGAAATACCAAAAGCTCCAAAGAAAGAATTTCACCTAAAAAATGAAATGTTATTTTTTGTAAATCCCTGATATTTCGGTGGTTTCGGTGTCATTCGGTGTTTTATCGCATAATTTGAGATAAAATCTAAGCGAGGTAGCAGAATCCAGATTCTGCCACTCTCTCCTCTTACCGTCAGATGAAGGCACCTGACGGCTCGGTGGATCTGCGTCTATCTGCCTCAAATGGAATTTTCTATACCACAAACTTAGCTTCCGAAGCTCAAAAAGAGCTCCCTCTGAATGGGCATTCTCTCTGAGTCTGTATAAACCCCGATCTTCAGATGGGTGAAGTATTTGCCCATCGCCCTGAGCACATCCTGAGGGGTAACCTTCTTCAACTCATCAATCCAGCGGTAGTGGTAGCGCCAGTCGCCATAGGAGATCTCCGCCGCCCCCAGGTTTTGAACCTGGCTTTCGGCCGTCTCATTTCGGTAGTAGAAGAGGGTAATGTAACGGGTCAACTGGTTTCTGAGCTCATCCTGTGGAGGGGGATTCTTTTTCATCTTCTCTATCTCTGAGTAGATAAGCTTTATAGCCTCATTTGGCTTTGCCGTGCTAATATAGACCCCTCCCCAGGGTCTCCTGTAGTTGGTGGCAAAGCTCCAGGTGGCATAGGTGAGGGCATGCTTTGTCCTTAGGCTAAGGCCCAGGTTCGTGCTCAGAAGTCTCATCCCCACCTGGAGGGCAGGGTAATCGGGACTGGTGGGAGGGGGGGCGACAAATTTCCCGGCGATATAGGCGGTGGGAAGACCAGGCTTTTCAGCTACCACAAGCTGGTTGGTTCCACCCTTGAACTGGGAGAGAGGAGGAGGATTATAGTCTCCTCTGGGGATAGCCTTAAAAGCCTCGTTCAGCCTTTTCTCAAGATCTCCTTGGGAAAGCCCTCCCACATAGACCAGGAAGACCTGTCCCATTTTTATCACCCTGGCCCTGTACCCGAGGAGGTCCTCCCCGGTAAACCCCTCTATGGTCTCTGGTGTCCCATCCTGATAGTTGATATAGGGATGGCCCTCCATCAGGGCTTCATTAGCCTTATACCAAACCATCTCGTCCGCATCGGCATATCTCCTCTTCAGTCCGGCCACTAACTTCCCCTGCAAAAGGGAAAGCTCCTTGAGGTCAAAGAGGGGGTTTAAGATACAGTCTGAGAAGATATCCAAGGAACGGTCAAAGTATCTATCTAAGAAGGTCATATTCAAATATGAGTAATCATAGCCTGAGCTGGAGGTAAATCGGGTGCCGATCTGGCTTAGCTCCTTATCCAATCTATCCTTAGGATACCCCTTGGATCCCCTGAGCATTAGCTTCAGGGTTAATTTCTCCAAACCCATTAGTTCCTTGGTAAGGTTGAGGCATCCCCCCCTGACGAAGAGGCTCAGGGATCCGATCTGGCTTGCCTCTATCTGGCGGAAGATGACCTTTATCCCGTTATTCAGATAAAACTGGCTCCCTTCCTCTTTAGCCATAAGGGGAAGGGCAGAGAGGAGAAAAACAACTAAAATAACTATCGCTTTCTTGAACATCTTCACCCCCCTTCTAAAATTCCAGTGGTTGGAAAGAGATCTGGGTCTCCTCAGGGACCATAAGACCGAGGATATAATTCTTGCCCAGAAGGTAACTATCCAGGTAGCTGTTTATATCCTCCCTGGTAACCCTCTTTACATTCTTCAAATAGCCCTGGTAGTAGTTCAGGCTCCCCCCTCCTACATTCCACCAGAAACCGAGGGTAAGGGCAAACTGCTGGCTCTTCTCCTCCTGGAACAATATATCGGTTACAAGCTTTCCCTTCACCGTCTCCAGCTCCTCTAAGGTTATATAATCCGGGTCTTTAAACCTCTCCATCTGGAAGAAGAGGGCCTTTTTGGCCTGGGTGATCTTTTCCGGCAGAAGAGTTCCCCTGAAACTTATCTCCCCCCCATATCTCTGGGTGTAGTAGCTCATCCTGGCATCGAAGAAAAGGCCGGAATCCACCAGGGATGTCTGGAACTTGGAGGTGGGAAGGGTCAAGGCGGTATTAAACACATCCGCTGCGTAGGTGGCCTGAGAATCTAACCCCATCTGAGGGCCCGTGACCCTCAATACGAAGGTAGCAATCCCCTTAGTGGGCTTCTCGGTTATCACTATGGCCTTATCCTCAATAGGAGGATGCTGAGAAAGGGTGTTGTAATCCGATTCCCCTCCCCTCTCCCAAGAGGAGAAATATTTCTTGACCAGGTTAAAGGCCTTGGCCTGATCTATATCGCCGCAGATGATCAGGGCTGAGTTGTTGGGAATGTAATACCTCTTCTGAAAATAACGCATCTTCCTGGGTGTGGCCGTGGAGATTATATTCCTGTAGCCGATGATATTAATGCGGGAGAAGTATTCCCAGTAGATGAGCTTGTTCATATTCCGACGGAGGTGAAACTCCGGTTGGGATTCGTTCCTATCATACTCGTTCAAAACGACCTTCTTCTCCTTCTCCAGTTCCTCCTCGTTGAAGAGGGGGTAGCGAATGGCATCGTTCATAAACTTTATTCCCTCTTTCAGCCGTTCGCTTCCCAAGGTGATAAAGTAATAGACCCTCTCCGTGCTGGTGGCCCCATTATAGATTATCCCCAACTCCCTCACCCTCTTCTTGAATGCCTCCTGGGTGGGTAAAGTCTCGTTCCCCTTGAAGAACATATGCTCATAGAGGTGGGCAAGGCCATCATACTGGGGGGACTCACAGGTGGCCCCGGTCTTCACCACGATCTCGATGGTCACCAGGGGAACGGTGGGATTCCTCACCAGGATAACCTGGAGGCCGTTATCCAGTTCCCTCTGGACAATATCGGCTCCCCGGACTAAGGGAGCCAGGAAAAGGAGCAGAATAAATGGCAGCCACTTTCTCATATAACCTCCTTGTTAGAATTTAGCTATTACCAATCCTCTAACCTGGATTACTCATAAATTTTAGCCACGAAGACACCAAGTCACTAAGAATATAAAACATAAGAGCAGTTCGGTTTGCAAACTGAGTCGTTTTGTATTAGTCTGTCAACTTTTGTTTTTATTCTAATGTTATCGATACTTTGTGCCTTAGTGTCTTTGTGGCATATGAATTATTCAGGCTAAATACAAAATGGGTTGATCTTCATTTAGCCCCTAAATTTAGTTTGACTTAGGACGGCAACCTGTTTATATTAGTTTAAATGCTTTCAGGGGTCGTCTTACAATTATGAACACAACCAGTTTCCTGGCATAGTATAGCCCTTGATCTTATCCTGGTCAAGCCAAAAGTGAGGTGGCTTGTGATGAAAGTTTGAAATCTCTACCATAAGGAGGTATGCTATGATGAGAAAAAGCTGATTACTCAGGGGGTTTGTGGGGAAATACAGAATGAAAGGGGAAGGGTGTTTTCTTCAAACCAGTTAGTTGTTGTAGCGCCCCATTTCATATGGGGCGGAAAGGAACTTAAAAAAAGGAGGAAGTGATGAGACATTCAAGAACAATCGTGGCTTGGGCCGTGATTATGATGGGGGGCGCGATAGCCCTTTTCCTGGCTTCATGCGTTACCCAGCAACCTGAACTCATTCCCAGGGAGGTACTCTTTGGGAATCCGGTGAAAACTGCCCCCAAGATCTCCCCGGATGGAAAGCTGATGGCTTACCTGGCGCCAGTGAACAATGTGTTGAATGTCTGGGTAAAGACTATCGGTGCTGAGGATGACAGGGCGGTTACCAAGGACGACAATCGCGGGATACGACGTTACTTCTGGGCAGGAGACAACAGACACATAATGTATCTTCAAGATGTTGGCGGTAACGAGAACTGGAGGCTGTATGCTGTAAATCTGGAAACGGACGAAATCAGGGATTTGACTCCATTTGAGGAGATGCAGGTTCGGATCGTTGATAAGAACAAACATTTCCCCAATGAGCTGCTCATTGCAATGAACAAGGAAAACCCGCGAGTCCACGATGTGTATCACCTTGATTTAATTTCCGGCAAACTCGAACTGGTTGCCAAGAATCCAGGCAATATCATAGGTTGGGTAACCGACGCTAATTTCAAAGTGCGCGGTGCTTTGGCTTTCACACCTGATGGCGGGCTCGATCTGATGCTCCGGGAAAATGAGGAGGCCAGTTGGGATAAATTCATCACCTGGGGTTCAGAAAATACTTTAAACAGTGGTCCGGTTTGTTTTTCTAAGGACGGTAAATATCTCGTTTTGCTCGATTCTCGTGACGTGAACACCGGACGCCTGATAAAGATGGAGATCGCTACCAAGGATTTCGAAGTAATTGCCGAAGACCCCCAATATGATGTCAGTGACGTAATGATCCATCCTGATACATACGAGGTTCAGGCTGTCTCTTTCACCAAAGCAAGGAAGGAATGGGCCGTCCTGGATGAATCAATAAAAGACGATTTCAAAGCAATTGCCAAACTCGATCACGGTGATTTCTTTATTTACAACCGGGATAACGCAGATGATACCTGGCTGGTGGGCTACACCAAGGATAACGGGCCAGTCCCCTTTTACGCCTTTGACCGGAAAACGCAAAAAGGAACTTTCCTCTTTGACCATAAACCTGATCTAAAAGATTACACTTTGGCGCCAATGGGCCCCATTTCGTTCACTTCACGGGATGGATTAACAATTCATGGTTATATCACCTATCCACCGGGGAGAGGAAGAAAAGCTCTGCCTATGGTATTGAACGTGCACGGCGGTCCGTGGGCCCGTGATACCTGGGGATATAATCCTGAGGCTCAGTGGTTCGCTAACCGTGGCTACGTGTGCCTGCAGGTTAATTTCCGTGGTTCAACCGGATATGGCAAAGATTTCGTAAACGCCGGAGATACTGAGTGGGGTGGCAAAATGCATGATGATCTTGTAGATGGCGTTAACTGGGCTATTGAAAAAGGTATCGCCGATCCGAAGAGAGTTGCCATATATGGTGGTTCTTATGGTGGATATGCCGCCCTGGTCGGAGCTACCTTCACGCCTGACCTTTTTTGTTGTGCGGTCGATATTGTGGGTCCCGGCAACCTTAAAACCTGGATCACATCGGTTCCTCCTTATTGGTCCGCCATGCTGGCTCTTTTATATAAGAGAATCGGTAACCCGGACACTGAGGAGGAATTCCTGAATTCCCGTTCCCCGCTCTTTAAGGTCGACCAGATAAAGATCCCCATGTTGATTGCCCAGGGTGCCAATGATCCTCGCGTGCCACAAGCAGAATCCGAACAGATTGTGGAGGCGCTGAAAGAGAAAGGAATCGAATACGAATATATGCTCTTTCCGGATGAGGGCCACGGATTTGCTAAACCGGAAAACAGGCTCAAATTTTATGCCGCCGCGGAGAAGTTTCTTGCCAAGTATCTGAGTGGCCGCTATGAGGAAGCCGCTGCGGACTCTCTTCGGTAGATTTCATTGGGGAGGAGAATCAGCTAAAGCTTAATGTGCCCTTTCCCTGAGGGGATGGATTGCCGCTAGTTTAGGCATAACGATTTGAATAAGAAGGGGCGGTGTAATCTATGCTTACCGTGGAGAATACCGCTCTACTGATTATTGATGTTCCGGGCAAATTGGCCCAGTTAATGCAGGGGAAAGAAGTGCTCTTTGAAAACCTCCAGAGGATGATCAAGGGAGCGCAAATTCTGGGGATCCCGATTATCTGGACTGAACAGAACCCCAGGGGGTTGGGACCCACGATACCCGAAGTCGCTCCTCTCTTGTCCAACTCTCAACCGATACATAAACTTAGCTTCAGTTGCTGTGGAAATGAGGATTTTATGAGAGAGCTTAGGGCACTGAATCGCAAGCAGATCTTGATTACGGGCATTGAAATGCACATCTGTGTTTATCAAACAGCTATGGATCTGATCAATTTGGGGTATGAAGTTGAGGTTGTTGCTGACGCCGTTTCCTCGAGAACGGTAGAGAATAAAGAGATCGGACTGGAGAAGGTCAGAGACGGAGGTGGGAAATTGACGAGCACGGAGACTGCGCTATTTGAATTGCTGAAGGTAGCTGAAGGGGAGAAGTTCAAGGAGATTCTTCAGATAATGAAGTAGCCGCTGCGCCCAATGAAGGCCAAGCTTGATTGCTACCACTGAGAGAAGTGAAACCTCCCGCAGGTTTGGAACCTGCGGGAGGTTTAAGGTCTTGGCCTGGCTCGGTGTGGGAGGTATCTCCTGATGCCGATAATTATCGAGGTCGGGAGACCTCTCCCACACCCTTACAGTTTCCGGGGTTCAGTTTCTATGATTAGGGGAAAATCCGTGACAGCTGATTCCTGGCCCCTGCGAATGTTATTTTTGGAGATAAACCACAGAGGACGAAAGTACCCATCCAACCTGATATTATGAAGAGAAAACCGATAAGATTGGGGAAGATGGAGGTCAACCTTTTATGGTTTGACTCTATGGGGGCGAAATCTTCATCCTTCCTTGTGGAGACCCCGGATATTAGGCTTTTAGTAGATCCTGGGGTGGCAGTAATGCAACCAAGCTATCCCTTACCAGAAGTAGAGAAAGAAAAACTGGCCGAGGAGGCCTTCCAGAGGATAGAGGAGGCAGCAGGGAGGGCCGATTTCGTCTTTATCTCCCATTACCATTATGACCATCACACCTTGCCCTCCGGGGCAGAGGGGATATATGAAGGAAAGAGGCTATGGGTTAAGGATCCAAACCAGTGGATAAATGGCTCCCAATGGAAGAGAGCAAGGCTCTTCTTGGAGGAGCTTTACCTGATATTCCAGGGAGAAAACCCGGAGGATATACTCATCCCTCCGCAGAAGGGAGAATACCCCGATCCCTTGGCTAATCTTCCCTTGGTTAAGGGTAAAAAATGGGGTGACTACCAGCAGAGGAAAGAGGAGCTTTTGAAAAAGGGGAGAAAATGGTTCAGAAACCAGAACAAAAAGTGGGGGGAGAACTTCTGGGTCAAGGAGTTTAAGGTGGGAGGTGTAGAGGTGAGATTTGTCGATGGGCAGTCCTTTACTGAGGGAAGAACCAGGGTGAGGTTTACCCGGCCCCTCTTCCATGGGATCGAGTTCGCCAGATTGGGGTGGATTGTAGGTCTGGTGGTAGAATATGAAGGGCACAAACTGCTCTATACCTCCGACCTTCAAGGCCCTCAAGTTGAGGACTATGCCGAATGGATAATTGAGGAAAACCCGGAACTTCTCATCGTAGATGGTCCCACCACCTATCTTCTTGGCTATATGCTCAACAGGATCAATTTGGGTAGGGCGATTGACAATATGTGCAGGATAATCAGGGAATCATCTACTAAACTGATCATCTACGATCACCACAATCTCCGGGAGGCCAGATACAGGGAGAGGCTAAAAGATGTCTACCGCACAGCCGAGAGCCAGGGGAAAAGCCTCCTTACCGCTGCCGAGTGGTTTGGGCAAAAACCCCTCATTCTAAGGATCGGTCACAGGTCGGGATAAGAAATGAAATTTGAAGCCTGATCCTGTTTCTATTTACCTCCTTCCCCTGGTAGCCGCAGACTTCAGTCTGCGTCCTTTCGCAACCTAAGGGTTGTGGCTACTAATTTCTATTTTTCAGCCTGACCCCATTTTTACATTTTTTTTCTTCTTACCTGCAATGCAGTAGCTCCTGGATCGGTGGATACCGAGCTTATAGATGCCGGCCTCAAGGAGAGGCTGAGAAGACTTACACCGCTAAATTGGATTGCCAGACCCGAGGAGGTTGCCTCTTGTGTTCTCTTTCTTATCGAAAACCGGTACATTACTGGAGAGGCCATAGATGTGAATGATGGTAGATATATTGGGCTGATCTTCATCCCAGGCCGATGCTTTTTCATTTGATAGATTAACTACCTCCGAGTCTGAAATGAATTGCCTCTATTAAAGTGACTCAGAGGAAAAAGCGATAAATCATAGAATCCGATAGCTCGACATTTTGGAATTTCTCAGAAATTCCAAAATGTAGGGGTAGTTTAAAGGGGGTAGACCCCCTTTAAGGGTGACAGCGGAGCACGTAGGGGCGTATGGCCATACGCCCCTACGTGAAGTTCCTAATCCAATTCAATCGATGTGGATAAGATAGAAAGGAGGGATATTTTAGGCTTGACAATATCCCACGAGAGCACTATATTCGTTTATATCAATATTTAGCTGATTTTTGGCCATTTAGAGGAGTAAAATATTCAAACTCTGAAAGGAGGAAATCCCTGTATGAACAATTGATCATTCCCTTTCCGTGGGGAAGGGCAATAAAAAAGCAGATTCTCTTCTCCAGTCTTTGAACAACCTTAAAAGGAGAGCAAAGTGAAAAAACCTCGTTTAATTAGGCTAATTCTTCTCATGACCCCTTTAATGGTTTTGGGGACTACTGTATCCTCTCAAGGATGGGTGCAGGTTTCAGGAAATATCACCTCTAATACCACCTGGTTTCAAGCGGACACCGTTTACTGGGTAGTGGGTGATGTGAACATTCAGCCGGGGGTAACTCTTACCATAGAGCCTGGAGTGATAGTGAAGTTTAATCTTTACCGGCAGTTAAATGTCTATGGGAAGTTGATGGCAGTAGGAGGGAGCACAGCCGATTCCCTCATCTATTTCACCTCGATCAGGGATGACAACGTGGGGGGAGACACCAACGGCGATGGCAATGCTACCATCCCTGACCAGAGGAATTGGAAATCCATTAAGTTCTATGACCCCAGCGACGATAATAGCCTCCTAAAATGGTGTATCATCAGATATGGCGGCTATGGCAACATCGGAGTGATTGAGCTCTCAGATGCCAGCCCGACGATAGCTCATTCCATCGTTGCGGAGGGATACTACGGGATAGCGTGCCGGGGAACCTCCAGCCCTCTAATCTCCCAAACGGAGATTCAAACTTGTATTATGACCCCCATAGCCATTACCCTTGATGCTGATCCCACATTTGACGCCTTCGTCTTCTCCGAGCGGGACAATGGGTACGATGCCTTAGGCCTCTTAGGGGGAGATTTCTATGGCAGTTCATTTCTTCGTATCAGAGACGCTGTGGATGTGGAGAACATCACCTATCTCCTGCTGGAGAGCGTGACCATCAGAGTGGGGGCGTCATTTGATATTCAACCAGGGATAGTGATCAAATTTCTGAATTACAATGTTGGCATCTTTGTGGAAGGGACCTTGGTGGCCGATGGAACCCAGGATAGCATCATAGTTTTCACCTCGGTTAAGGACGACAACTATGGCAATCCCCAGGATACCAATAATGATGGGTCGCAAACCTCCCCTGCCGTTGGTGACTGGAGGAGAATAAAGTTTCTGGATACCAGCATTGACGTCAATTGCATTCTGGACAACTGCGTGATAAAATTTGGCTCCTGGTACCAGAACCCTCCTATGGGAGCAGTGGAGATAGCCAATGCCAGTCCGACTGTTTCCAATTGTCTTATCTCGGACAATACTTATGGCATCTCCATCAGAGATCTTTCCAACCCTCAAATTACGGACAACGAGATAGTCAACAGCACCTATGTTCCCATCTTGATGTCCATCTCCGCCAACCCCACCTTTTCCGGCAATCAGTTTGTCAACAACGGATATATCGCTCTGGGTATAATCGGGGATGTCATAGGTGTTGATTCCCAGCTTCTTCAGAGGGATGTGGCCGGCTATGAGAACATCACCTATCTGGTAAATAACAATGTGACCATTTCCTCCGGGGCCAGAGTGACCGTCGAGCCAGGCGTGGTGGTAAAGTTCAGGAGTTATAAAAAGATCTTGGTTGAGGGAGCTCTTGTCGCTGAGGGAACCCCGGATAGCCTCATCGTCTTCACCTCAGAGAAGGATGACTACTACGGCAATCCCGGTGATACGAATGACGATGGCTCCTCGACGGTTCCCGCCCACAGCAACTGGGCATCGTTGAACTTCTTGGACACCAGTGATGACGCGGTGTGCGTTCTGAGTTATTGTGTTTTAAAATATGGGGGTTATAGTTCCTCAGGTGGTGTTGAGCTCTCCAATGCCGGACCCACCATCTCCCACTGTTTAATCTCGGATAACTATTATGGCATAGAGTGTGATGGGAACTCAGACCCAAACATTCTTGACAACCAGATTAACTACTCCTACTCTACCCCCATCTATATGTCCCTGAAATCGAACCCTTTCTTTTCAGGCAACAGCTTTGAGGCGAATGGCTATAAAGCTCTGGGGATCATAGAAGGAACCCTCTCCTCAGATGCCACCCTTTATACCCGCACCGTGGCTGGCGTAGAGAATATGGCCTACCTGCTCCTCAATAGTCTCACCATCGGCCCTGGGGCAACATTGACCATCAGACCAGGGGTGGTCATTAAACCACTTAATTATGGTCGCTCAATC
>Ga0315545_1005142_pt1 | contig 10589 bp, 14 predicted proteins | sample SalMarSW160210MG_FD_203096 | JGI IMG/M metagenome (GOLD analysis project Ga0315545, IMG submission 203096) | Salt marsh sediment microbial communities from the Plum Island Ecosystem LTER, Massachusetts, United States - Salt Marsh Sediment SW1602-10 ...
TTTCCGATTTTTTCTTTTATTATGTTTGTAAGATGTAAGCTGAATTTATCCTCATTTTCAAATTTATCAGATTCTATTCCCTGCACTTCTTTTGTGTTTGACACACCTATCAAAAGAGTTCCGCCGTCTGAATTCAGGAAAGCCACCAGTGTTTTGAGAACAGAATATTCCATATTCCTGTCAATTTCTTTTGTATAAAGATTTGTCCGCAGGGTTGATTTGAATTCTGTTTTTTCGTCCTCTCCTTCTTTTATTAAATCCAGAATCTCTTTGCTTTGGGAATTTTTTGAAGACAACTTGGGATTTATTTTTATAACTTTATGAACCAATTTTCTGAATACACCCAGATAACCTTTCATGTAAATATATCCTATTATTGCAGAAATTGCAGCACCTATAAGGACAAATGTCAGATTTCTCATTGAATAGGCATAAATCTCAGCATTTAATGTCTGTCCGAGCAAAATCTTCAGATAATATTTCAGGAGTTCCAGAGCAACCCCGAACATAACAGCAAAATTAAAGGAAAACAGGATTATCAGAAAATAATTTTTCTTTATCTGGTTGCTGGAATAAAGGATTGCTGAAATCATAAAGCCAATGAATGCGATTGAAATTCCAAATGCAATCGGGGCAATAATTCCGCTGATTTTTCCCAGGAATAAAGTAAAAATAACAAAAACCAGCAAAATCCACTCAAATTCTCTCGGAAGCTCTATCTCATATTTTTTTATTATCTGCGGAAGAAACATAAGAATTAAAAGAAAAATGCCTGTGGACATGATGTGCCAGAGATGATTGATAACAGAATTTATAATAGAGATTATCAGAATCAATTTTATTGCAAGTGACAGATGATTTTCAATTTTAATATTCTTTAACAGGGACATAAATTAAAAAGGGCACTGAGATTTATAGATTTAACCATATCTCCAGTTTCTTTTTTGATTTTTAAAATCTTTTTCAATATCTTTCAAATCAGCAATCTCTGATAATGGTTTGTCTTCTCTGAGGGTGGTTATTCTTGGAAATCTCAAAGCCCAGCCAGAATTGTAATTGGGAGATTTCTGGATTTCCTGATATGTGACTGCCACAATTATTTTGGGTTTTATATAAACTCTGTCCTTTCCTTCTTTTTCAATTAATGGCTTTATTTTTTCTGTTAGTTCATGGAAGGATACTTTTGTATCTCCCTTGCTTTCTTCTTTTTCAACAATTCCTGTTCCAACTTTTCCTATTTCAAGATATTCTCCTGACTTGTTTCCTTTGCATGAAAGGATAAAACTTGAAAACCATCCTGAACGCTTTCCTTTTCCGTATTCTGCCCCTGTAATAACCAAATCCAAATCTTTTTCTTCAGGCTTTATTTTAAGCATATAACCCACTCTTCTTCCTGGTTTGTAGGGTGCCCGAAGATTTTTCATCATAACCCCCTCCTGATGGTTTTTCAGAGCTTCTTTGTAAAATTTTTTTGCTTTTTTTTCATCTGAAGTTATTATCTGTTTTGCGGCGATTATCTTGTAAGGGTGGTTTCTAATTATCTGCCTCACCAGTTTTGCCCTCTCTTCAAAGGGCTTGTCAATCATTGATTTTCCGTTGTAATAAAGAATATCAAAAACATTTATCTCTACTGGAAGTTCTTTCTGAAGTTTTTCAATGTCATATTTTCTTCTTATTCTCTGGCTTATGTGCTGAAAAGAAGTGTATTCTTTTGTTTTTTTATTGTAACCAACTGCTTCAGAGTCAAGAATCAAAGAATTTCCCTTTACGAATTGCTTTATATGCTCAACAACTTCAGGAAACTGCTTTGTTACATTTTCAAGACTTCGTGTAAAAAGTTTAATCTCTGAATTTCTTTTATGAATTATCAGCCTGAATCCGTCATATTTGTATTCCAGTGCACAGGGAATTCCCAGTGCCTTAAATCCGTCTGCAATACTTTTTACTTTTTGTGCAAGCATGGCCTTAATAGGCTTTCCGATTTCAAGGGACATTTTCTCAATCTCTTTTAGTTTTCCTTTTTTTGCAGAATCAAAAACAACAGCCAGGTCATTTGTTCTGTCTATTGCTTCCTGAATTTTTCCAGAAGAATCTGCCTCGTTTTTGAAAAAAGTTTTTGCGAGTGCTTCTCTTATTGTGCTTTCCTGAATTCCTATTCTCAAATCCCCGATTAATGTCCTGACAAGATAAAGAGATTCAGACGGAGTTGCAGATGTAAGAAGCTCGGAAATTAATGAGAGTTTTTTATTTACTGTTCCTTTTCCTTCTAGTTCAGGAAGTTTTCTCAGATTTTCCAGAATTTTCTCTGTTGTGAGTATATAGGAAGCGAGTGTCTTTTGTTTTTTCTCTTTTGTTAATTTTTCCGCTACTTTTCCCAAGTCCCCTATTTTTTTCCATTCCTGCAGAACTATTTTGGAATCTGTTCCTGTTGCTTTTGAAATTGCCTTGATTGCCAGCTGACTGCTTATTCCTATTCTTCTTTCATCATATTCTGGGTAGATATTTCCAAGCAGGAGATACAGCACATCCCTATCAGATTCAGAAAGGTTTTCTAAAAATTTTGAAAGAATATCAGTTTTTTCAAGACGTTTTGTTGTCGAAGACAGGCTTTCATAAAGTTTTGCAAGTTTGTTGTATAACATTGTCCCCACCCTCCCGCCCTTAAGAACGGAAGAAATTAATTAAGAGGAAACCTCTTTAAATTAAAATTATCAAGAAAGAGAAGTTTTTAAGATTGTGGTTTTAATATCTGATTAATTTCTTTGATGTCTATTATCTTTCCTGGCATTTCCGGAGCCGTATTATTCTTATAATAATCTGTTCTTTTGCATATCATTGGATAATAATCTATTTTTGGAACAAGACTTATTTCTTCTTTTGTTAAATCTGTTCTTATATAATCATATTTTGAAAATAACATAATTCTCTCTTCATTATCAGAAGAGACAACTCCCTCCCCATTTTTTCTATACTTTATAATCTGATTTATTACTCCTAATATTTCTTTTCCACCCTCTTTTTTAGAAATAGTCAGTTCAACTAACATTTATTTTACTAATGAAAAGAAGTTTTTAATTATTTAGGTTTTATTATGCCAATTCATTAACTTCTTTTTCTCCTTTTCTGAGTTCTTCTGTTTGTTCTTTGTCTAATTCAAGAAGAAGTGTCTGAAATTCTCCGACATGAGTTTTTTCTTCCTTTGCAATATCAAGCAGAATTGTCCTGATTTTCTGGTTTTTTGTCTTTGCTGCAAGTTGCTCATATAGGTTTACTGCATCAAGTTCTGCAATCATGCCCAAACGAAGAATTTCCTTATCAATCTCTTTTTCCGGAACCTTATCCAAGTCAATTGGTAATGTCGATAGCATTGTAAAAACAATAAAAAAGGGTTTTTATAGGTTTTGGGGATTCTTATTTTCCAGTTCTTCAGCTTCTCAAACCTCTTGATTTTTTAGCAGCAGATGTTAAGCCCCTCATTGCTCTTTTTTTATTTTCTGATTTTGCTATCCAGTTTAGTGTTTTGTCATTTTTTATTTCAGGCATCTGCGGGTCAACACAGATTACTTCAAAGAAATAGTTTATTCCGTCTTTTCCTATCTGATAGGAATTTAAAACTTCAAGATTTCTATATTTGTTCTGGACTCTCTGCTCTGCAATCCACTGATAATTCATCTTGAGATTTTTTCTTGTGTGCATTCTTTTGCTTCTTCTTCCTTTGTTAGGTCTTGGTCTTTTGTGCCCCCCTCTCTTAATTCTTATTCTGATTATGCAGAAGCCTTTTTTGTCTTTGTAACCGAGGGCTCTTGCCCTGTCCAGTCTTAATGGTTTGTCAACTTTTGTGAAAACTTCTGACTTTCTCCATTCTGTCATTCTTTCCCTGAGAATTTTTTTGTCAGGCTTTTTCCATGCTTCTCTCAAATAATGATACATTCCATGTGCCATGATTATTTTACATAAAACTGGTTTTTAAAAGTTAGGGTTAATGCGATTAATGAGGCTGCACGGATTTGAACCGTGGACCCCTACCTGTCTAACCATAGTTGGACACCCAGAAAACTAGGTTTTCTATGTTATCAGAGTAGTGCTCTAACCAGACTGAGCTACAGCCTCATTGGATTAATTAGGCAGAAGATTATTTATAAGTTTTGTTAATATAAAACTTTTGAACTAAATATGATTATCTCCATAAAAGATACCAGGAGAGAAGAGCAAGAATAATACTAAGAAGATAAGATACTGGAATCTCAAATTTTCCTAATTTTAACCAAAAATGCCATTTCACATTTTTAGAATTAAATTTTTTTAATCCAAAATAAGGATTAACAATAAAATAAAGAAAATCTTCTACTAAACATCCAAGAAATAAAGCTGATAAAAGAATACCGGCTAATCTAAGAGAAAAACCAGAAACTACAAGAGGAAGGGAAATTAACACAACTAAAAATGCCCAGAACCAGAGATGATATTCTCTTATGCAAAATTTTTTGTTATCTTAAATTTTCTACCATATGTTTTGCTTGCCCATCCATGTGGACCTTCTATGGTTCTTTCTAAAAAAGCCATAATAACAAAAGCAAAAATTACCCACAAAATAATTACTAAATCTTTCATTTTGTCTCAAGTTCAAGAACAAGTTTTCCCTCTGAGAGTTCATAATCCATTACAGGGAGGCTTATAGGGATTAATTTGTAATATGCCTGCTCTTTTGACAGTGCTTTTATCTCAATGCTGTTTTCAAGCTGATTCATAAAAATATCATTTATTGACTTCACTCCAGGCATTTCAATCTCATAAATTATCTTATCTGAGAATCTTTTTATGCTTGTTTTTGGCTCTTTTTTCGGAAGTTCTGAGAATTTCTTTAGATTTTCTTTTGAGAAATTTTTCACAGGGATTTTCTTTGTTTTTTGGGTTTCTTCTTTAGGTTTTTGGGGATTATTCAGATTTATTTCTTGTCCGTTAATCATTAGCCTTACACTTGTTCTCGGCTGTGGGGTTGTCCTTTCCATTTCTCTTTTCATCTCTTTTTCCAGCATTTTCATAGCACCACCGAGCATCTTGTTCAGCATATTCCCGCTGATTCCTCTGAACAAAGAATCTGAAAAGAAATCATTTTCTTTAATATCCTCTTTTCCCAGCATGCCCCAATCCTGATTATGTCCTGTCTGCATTGAATTTCCGCAGAAAGGGCAGAACCTATACTTGTCTTTTACCTTCTCCCCGCATTTTTTACATTTTTTTCCGAGCATAATAGATTAGAGGGGATTTTCTTTAAATAGTTTCTGGTTTTTTCTGAGTAGTTTCCAACAACTTTAAATATATTCGAGATTGTTTGTATTTATGAAAAAATTTTATGTTACAACTGCGATTGATTATGTGAATGCAGAGCCGCATATCGGGCATGCTTTTGAGAAAGTTATAGCTGATGCTCTTGTTCGCTGGAAAAAGCAAAAAGGCTATGATGCTTTCTTTTTAACAGGAGTGGATGAAAATGCCCAGAAAAATATTCTGGCTGCAAAGGCTGCAGGTATTTCTGTCAGGGAATTTGTAGACAAAAATACAGGCTTTTTTTTAGAGTTATGCAGGAAACTTAACATTTCTTATGATAAGTTCATCAGAACCAGTGCCAGTGAGCATGCAAAAGTGGTTCAGAAGATTCTTAAGAAGATTATTAATAAAGGAGATTTCTATAAGGGGGAATATGAGGGGTACTATTGCATTGGGTGTGAATCGTATATTACTGAAAAAGATTTAGTGGATGGAAAGTGTCCTGAACACAATAAGAAGCCAGAGTATCTTAAAGAACAAGCTTATTTTTTCAAGTTGAGCAAATATCAGGATAAACTGGTAAAGTTTGCAGAGGGATATATCATTCCTGAATCAAAGAAAAAAGAAATTCTCTTTAGATTACATCAGGGCTTAAAAGACGTTTGTATCACTAGAAAAGATGCTGAATGGGGGATTGATTTTCCTTTAGATAAAAAATATAAGATTTGGGTATGGATTGATGCTTTGATTAATTATATTAGCGGAGCTGAAAGACAATGGCCTGCTGATGTGCATGTGATTGGAAAAGGAATTAATTGGTTTCATAGTGTTATTTGGCCTGCTATTTTAATGTCTGCAGGATACAAATTGCCAGGTAAATTATTAGTTCATGGTTATTTGATTAGCGGAGGGAAGAAAATGTCAAAAAGTTTGGGAAATGTAGTTAATCCTCTTGAATTATTGGATAAATATCCTACAGATAGCGTCAGGTATGCTTTGCTTAGATGCAATATTTTTGAAGATACTGATTTTAATGAGGAGCTTTTGATTGCACGGCACAATAATGAACTTGCAAATAAATTAGGAAATTTGATTTCAAGAGTTTCAACTCTAGCAGAAAAATATGGGTTGAAGGAAGTTAATTTTGAAAAAATTGATGTAGACATACATATATCAAATGTTGTAAGAGATGTTAGCGAATTGATTGAGAGATTTGAGTTTGATAAAGCACTTAATTTAATATTTGCATTTATTGATACACTAAATCAGTGGGTACAGGATAAGAAAATCTGGGAAACTGGAAGTAAAGAAGACTTATTCGAACTTGTAACAGGAATAAGGACAGCTTCTATTCTCCTTTGGCCATTCATTCCTGAAACATCAGAGAAAATTGCAAAGACATTTGGATTTAAAATCTCTTTAGATGAAGTTAAAAAACCCTTAAAAGTAATAAAAGTTAAAAAATCCGAGATTTTGTTTAAGAAGATTTAACAAATCTTGCTTCCTATTTCTATATCTGCATCAGGCTGGAGAAGTCTGACTTCTTTTTCATTTCCTTCTTCATCATAGGAGACAGCTGCGAGAAGCATGCCCTTGCTTTCAACACCCCTCATGGTTTTTGGCTCAAGATTTGTGAAAACAATGCACTTTTTTCCTTTCAGCTCTTTTTTTGCATAGAATTCTTTTATTCCTGCAACCAGAATTCTTTCCTCTTTTCCTAAACTGACTTTTAATTTGTAGAGTTTGTCAGCACCGTTTATATCTTCAACATCAAGAATTTTCCCGGCTCTTAAGTCAAGTTTCTGCCACTCTTTAAATTGTATATTTTCCATTTTATTTTAATCCCAGTTTTTTGAAAACCCTGTAAAAGATATTCTCCCTGTCTTTATCAGAATCATATTCAATCTCCAGAAGTCCGGCAACTATTTCTTTGTAAGCCCTCGCAGATTTGCTTTTTGGATGGGTGTGCACAACAGCATCTTTCAGACTTATGGATTTCTGCAAGTCAGTGTCTTCGGGAACCATTCCAAGAATAGGGGCTTCCAGCATTTCTTTTACAGTTTCAGGGCTCAGTTCTATCTTGTTTCTCCTGACTCTTGTGACAATCACGCCCCTGATTGGCTTTTTGAGTTGCTCTGCAAGCTTTATTGTTTTAAGTGCGTCTGTGATTGCAGGCATCTCAGGATTTGTGACTATTATCAGTTCATCTGCTATTTTCATTACAGAAGACGCCTCGTGTCCGAGTCCTGCAGAACTGTCCATGATAATATACTCTGCAATCTTTTTGAAATCTTCTTTGAATTCTCTGATTTTTTCAGGGTTTATTTTTCTTAATTCTCTTATGGAAAGAGAAGAGGGCATAATCTTCAGCCCGGATTCATGTTCGTAAACTGCTTCTGTCGGTTCTGCTTTTTTCAGCAGTACGTGGTTCAAATTTACCGGGACTTCCGGTGAATTCAAATGTATTCCAATATTTGGTGTTGACAGGTTTGCGTCAATCACAAGCACATCTTTTTTGAAATAGTTCATGGCAGCCCCTAAATTTATTGCTGTTGTTGTTTTTCCAACACCCCCTTTTCCTGAGGTGATGACAATTATTTTTCGCATTTTATTTGAATGATTTTAACTTAAGATAGAAGAAATTGCTTTGTTGTGCTTATAAATTTTTCTAACATCTCTGCATAAACTTTCAATTTTTCAAGATTTATATTTATTTCCCTCCCCCTGTAAAAAACTTTCAATGTTACATTCTTTCTGAATTCCCCTATTCTCTCCTTTTTCAAATCTTCAATTTTTCTGAGCATTTCATACAATTCAATAACCTTGAGAAATTCTTCATTTTTCCTGAATAATTTCTGTATCTGTTCAATTTTTCCCACACTATTCGGGGAAACAGAGGAAATTTTCTTCTTTTTCTTTGCGTGTTTTAAGATTTCATTAATGGATGTCTCAATCATTTTCCTCCATCTGAGAAGGAGATTCAATATAACGTCACATGTTTTTGTATATTTCAGACTAACATACAACAAATGATCTGCACTTATTTTCTCCTGGATAATCTCTTCCATCTTTTAATTTAGAACTACATTTTACCAGGGCTTGCAGGTTTTTATATTTATCTTAAAATAACCTTTTTTGCCCTTTCCAGAACATCTTTTGAAACCTCCAGAAATTCTTTAACTTTCTCCAAAGTTATTGTTTCATAATTCATGTTTTCAGATAAAATAACTATCTTGTCTTCTTTTACAAATTCCATTGGGCTTTTTTTGTGTTTATCCGCAATTTCAAATAATTTAGTTATTAATTTGGTGTGTGGTTCGGAAATTCCGTATCTTGGACAGCATTTTTCCAGAAAGATTTTAAAATTTAATCCGGGATTTTGTGCCAATCTGACTCTGCTGTATAAGTATTCATACTGAAGAATTGCATTTATGCAGCTTGCAAGGGAATTTTTTATTTCAATCAGGGTTTTCAATAGCAATCGCTTGTCTTTTATCAGGGGGTAAGTTACATAAACCAAATGCCCTGCAGTCTGAATGGTTTTCTCTGATTTTTCCAGGTTTTCAAGAAATTTTTCCATATTTGTTATGATTTTTAGAAGTATTTGAAATTAATATGGATTTTGGTGGTTAACTTTTTGAGACAAAACCTTCCAATAAATCTTTTAATTGCTTTACTAATTCTCTCCATTCTTCCAGAGATTTTCCCCTTGGGTCTTCAACTTCCCAGTAGATTACTTTTGGATTTTCCTTGAGAAAGTCAGGAATGGTCTCTTTTTCAGCCATCATTATTATTTTATCTGCATTTCTCACCATCTCTTCCGTTACTTCCTTCCTTTTCCTGTCTGATATATCTATTCCTTCTTCTTTCATCACTTTAAACAAATTTTCTGTCAAAGGGATATTCTTGATTAATTCTCCGAGTTCAGGATGTCTTAATGTGGTTCCCGCAGAAATAGAATCTATATTATAATATTTTTTTAATAATACTTCAGCCATCTGACTTCTTGCTATATTTCCTTTACAAACAAATAGAATCTTCATCTTAGCTCAACCCTAAAATCGCCTCTGCCAAATCTCCTGTTTTTTCCAGGGTTTCTCTTGCCTTCTTTTCAGAAACCCCTGTCTTTTCAATTATTGTCTTAATGTCTTCCTCTGAAATTCCTGCCTCCTGTTCTGAAACATCTCCTGCAATCTGGAAACTCTCCTGCCCCTGCATTTTTATCTTTGTTACAGATGGAGATTCAATGATGATTTTATTTCCGTCTGTTTTCTCAATGATTACTCTTGAGGAATCTATTTCTTCCTGGGCAATTCCCATCTGCTTCATAACTGCCTGCATTTTTTTTGGGTCTAATCCACCAAACATTTTTTTGAAAAGAATACGGGGTTTTTATGCTTTTTGCATAAATATTACTTTTACCATCCTTCTGCAAAGTCAATTAAAATAAATTAATTGTTAACAATTCCTAAACAGTATAAATATCAATCAGCGAGCGAATAAGTTATTTAGAAGAAAAAAGGCAAAATTATTCTTAGTGCAATTATCAAAATTATAAATATCACCACATATGTCGGTTTCAGGCTGAATATGCTTGAATATTCTTCATCATATCTCATCAGCCCGCCGAATCCCGCAGGCATGTGTATTCTGTTATCTTCTGCCATAGAAAATAAAATAAGGGATAGTTTTTAAAAGTTTGGTGGGTTAAATTTATTATGGCTGATACTGGGAGTGGTTAAAGGATAGTTTTTAAAAGTTTCTTGGTATGATTTATGTATGCCTAATATAAATTTTAAAGAAATTGAAAATAAGTGGAGGAAATTCTGGGAAAAAGAGAGAATTTATCAATTTAATCCAGACAGCAAGAAAAAAATCTATTCAATAGATACTCCTCCGCCAACTGTTTCAGGAATTATGCATGTTGGGCATGCATTTTCATATTCTCAGCAGGATTTTATTGCAAGGTTTAGGAGGATGCATGGAGAAAATGTTTTCTACCCCTTTGGAACAGATGATAATGGTTTGCCAACAGAGAAACTGGTTGAGAAGATAAATAATGTTAAGAGCAAAGAGATGTCCAGAAAAGATTTTATTGAACTCTGTCTCAAAACTCTTAAGAAGATAACCCCTGATTTCATTCAGGACTGGAAGAATCTGGGGATAAGTGCAGATTATAATATTTTTTATTCAACAATAGATAAAAATTCCCAAGAAATTTCCCAAAAATCTTTTATTGAACTTTACAAAGCAGGGAAAATTTACAAAAAAGCATTTCCCACAATCTGGTGTCCTGAATGCCAGACAGCCATTGCACAAGC
>Ga0315545_1005144_pt1 | contig 10589 bp, 9 predicted proteins | sample SalMarSW160210MG_FD_203096 | JGI IMG/M metagenome (GOLD analysis project Ga0315545, IMG submission 203096) | Salt marsh sediment microbial communities from the Plum Island Ecosystem LTER, Massachusetts, United States - Salt Marsh Sediment SW1602-10 ...
TCCTCCTGTAATCTCTTAATCTGATGAAATATTACCAAGAGGCTGCCGTCGCTCTTTCGGCTTTTGTAAAAGCAGGTCCGGCAGCACTATTGCTCGTTCAGTGTCCAGTCATATTTTGTATATTCTATCGAGTAAGCTTTTCTTTCCAGAAAGTCGCAGTCTACTCTTGAGACATAGTTGCTGATAAAATTCAAAGCTGTCCGAACATCCGGCTGCTGGTCGATGAATTTCCTGTCGGTGCCGTATTTTTTCGACAAAACATCCGCATACCATTTGAATATTACCGATAGATAGACTTTTCCTTTACCTCTGTCGATGCTGAATCCCTGCTTATTTCCAATACAGCTTCTTACCTGCTCGTCCAGTTGTTTCTCGAGTTTGCGCCCGGTGTAGGGTTCATTACGCAGATGCGGGATGTCCACGCCTGCATGCGATAGTGCGAAACATGACCTCGGCTCATCAAACTGCCTTAACAAAATTCGCCGTTCAATCTCCCGGAGTGTATATTTGACCTGCATTATACTAAACTCGTACGTAGTCCACGGCTTCGAAATCTGCCTGATACTGTTTGCCGGATAGAAAAGGGTCATATATCGCGAGGCCTGAATCGGATAGTTATCTATAACAACTTTTATCGTGCAAAGATTATAGGCGTTTATCCAGAACGCAATTTTTTCAGGCTCGGGCCAAGAGTCATATTTTTTTGTAGAGAGTTGGTCGAAATGCCTCAGTACCTGTATCAGCTCCATTCTTTTCGGCCTGAGCTTTTTGTAATCAACCATCCCGTCATCATCAACATAACGGCTTAAGAACTCCGCCGAATTCTCATTAAAGGTAACCGCCGGTGCCGGTATGTCTTGGGGTTTGTCGTTAACGTCCGGTAACGAAGTATCTTCTACTGGTTCATTAGGCTCCAGGTGTTGCTCTGTCCGGACCGGCCGGCCAGTAATTGGGCCTTTGTTATCACAGCCGCATATAATACATAATCCCGCAGCTATTGAGATAAAAGTAAGAAACCGAGTTCCCATAATAGCACCGTTAAAAAACCGGAATTTCAGAGAAAGTACAAACACTTGATTCTACCATTTTTTTCGATGTACTTCAATCTTTCGGTAAAGTCCCTTTCGCAAATAAACTGCCGTCACAAGAGCAGGAACAATCATTTTAGCCTTTCCGGCTCTCCGAGGCAATCTTCAAATTAGCTTGACAAAAACGGCATTCAAATGTATTCTAAGTACTGTAAATTGCCGAGATAAGCCGGGATAGGACTATTTTGTGGAATTTCTGTAAAATGATTAACATACTGAGATGCGCGATTTGTTCTTTCTTAATATTACTGCTGCTGATTGGTTCAAATGTCCTTGCCGTTAACGCTACACAAATTGATGAGGTTCGCAAGAAAGAAGTCCTCGATTCGGCGGATTTTGAGATTATCGATAACTTTGTCGACGAAGCCATACAGGAATTGCTCCAGACTACCGACTTTAGCTCTATATCTATTGCCCGCAACGCCATTCTCTCCCGCAGCAGCTCCGGCACTATCAGCGCCGAGGAGCAATATGCCCAGCAATTTTTCAGCTCAGCCGCTAAGTATCTGAAGGATGCTTTCGAGAAAACCAGGGAATTAACCTCTCAGCAGCGGGCGGAGCAGATACGGCTGAACCTGTTGATTCTGCTGGATAATCTGGAGGATTTGCGACTGGCGAAGCTGGCGGCTGAGATAATGGACGACAAAAACACCGCTGTGCGCTATTGGGCGGTTCACGCTGTGAGTAATCCCGTTGTAGTCGCAAAGCTGAATTCAGATTCTACGGATAATCCGGGGCTGGCAAGAGAAATAGTACAAAAACTCAAAGACCGGCTGACCGGGGAGAACAGTCCCGAAATTCTCTCGCTGATTATTGACTTTGCCGGGAACCTGAAGACCCCTGAGGGCAGAGAGCTTCTTCTGGAGATAGCGGATATCCGAATACGAAGGTATGAGAACTGGACGATTGATGCCGAACTTTTGGATAATAAGGTCCTGGTACTGCTGAGCGATGTTATTCTTTCACAGCGCGAAGGAAAAGCCGAAGTTTCTCACCGGTTTGCGCAGTTGTATTCCTTTGTGATGCAAAGGTATATTAAATCTATGGACGACCAGAACCTGTTGGATAGTACTCAGAAGCAGCAGTCGGCCTCGGTGTTGGTGGATGTCGAGCAAAAGTGTATCGGTAAGCTTACGGGTATTAGCCAGTCAGTAATCAAGTCTGCTATCGAGAAGGGCAGGTCCTCTACTTTGCTCGCCGAGTACAACTCTCTTTTCGGTAGTGAAGATAGTATCGGCCGACTTGTTCGGGCCCTGGATTTCAATTATGGACAGAACACTGACGGAAGCAGGCGACTAATTCCCCGCATTCTTCCGCCTCGGCCCGGGGAGACACAGTAAAAAAACCAAAGGTTCGTCCGGCTATTGTACGGCTCGCCGAAGGCGAAGCCAGGTAAGAGAGGCCGTTTCAAAATGGATTTTGCTCGGAAACTCGCACCGGTCGCGTTCATAGCGGCGTTGTTAACACTCGCAGGATGCGATAGCTCGTCTTCAAAAACCGAGCCGAATCAAATCACTATTCACAGCGCTCTGGGCGCTAAAATCAGGGGGCTTGACCCCGGAGATATCGGCGATACAACATCAGCGCTGGTGGCAAGCCAGATTTTTGAATGTCTTTATCAATACCATTATCTCAAGAGGCCTTATGAATTGATTTCGCAGCTTGCCGAGGATATGCCGAAGGTGAGTGAGGATGGATTGGAATATACCATAAGAATAAAACGGGGCGTCTATTTCGCAGATGATGCCTGCTTCGAGGGCGGCAAAGGCAGAGAGCTTAAGGCCGCCGATTTTATTTATGCCTGGAAAAGAATCGCGAATATCAAATATCTCAGTAAGAATTGGTGGATATTTGACAACAGAATCGTGGGCCTGGACGAGTTCCGTGAATATACAAAGAATTGTAAGAAAGCAGAAGACGTCGATTATTCACGCGAAGTTGAAGGATTGCAAAGCCCCGACGATTACACACTCGTTATAAAGCTCAAGAAGCCCTGGCCCCAGATAACCTATCTGCTTGCCCACCAGCCGACTACACCGATGGCCAGAGAGGCCGTTGAGTACTATGGCAAAGACATCATCAATCACCCGGTCGGCACGGGACCATTTATGCTCAAACTATGGCACCGGGGCAGTTACCTCGAACTGGTCAGGAATCCGAATTGGCGGGGTGAGAGGTATCCGACCGAGGGCGAAAATGGAGACCTTAAAAAAGGCCTGCTGGCCGATGCCGGCAGAGACATACCTATGGTCGATAAGATAAACTGGATGATTATCCAGGAAGACCAGCCACGCTGGCTGCAGTTCTTACGCGGCAAAATCGATGCTTCGGGCATTCCGAAGGACAATTTCAACCAAGCGATTGACCTGCAGCGAAAATTAACACCGGTGATGAAACGGCGCAATATCCATCTGGAAATATTTCGCGACCCGAGTACTTACTGGCTTGGTTTTAATATGGAGGACCCCGTCCTCAGCGATAACAAGCCCCTGCGGCAGGCCGTAAGTTGTGCTGTCAACCGCGAGAAGTATATAGAACTTTTCACGAACAACCGCGGCGAGCCTGCTTATGGTTTTATACCGCCTTTGATGAAGGCTTACGACCCCGCCATTAAGAAGATGGCGAAGACAGGCTACAATCCTGAAAGGGCCAGGGAGCTTGTAGAAGAAGCCAGGCAGATTCATGGGGCCGAGCTGCCTGTCCTTAAGCTTTCTATGCCCGGCACCGACACCGTGTTCAGACAGATAGGCCAGTTTATCCGTCACAATCTTGAGGAAGTAGGTCTTAAGATCGAGGTGGAATATATGGACTGGCCGACTTTTCAGGACAAAGTCAAATCCAAAAGTGCGCAAATTTTTTCTCTCGGCTGGATCGCCGATTATCCGGACGCTGAGAATTTCCTGCAGCTTTTCTACAGTAAGAACGCCTCGCCCGGACCGAACAATTTCAACTACTCCAATCCGGAGGTTGACAGAATTTACGAGCAGGTAGCCGTGATGCAGGATAGCCCTGAACGTACCGAGCTGTATCGTAAGGCCGAGCGGATAGTTATAGAGGACTGCCCGGCCGTCTTTATGCTTCACGGGGTTGCGTACGTACTGTACCACGACTGGGTGCACAATTATAAGCCGCACGCCTTTGGCTACGGTCTGTCAAAGTATCGAAGATTAGACCAGGCCAAGCGAGCCGCTTACGAAAGTTTTTGAAGACGGGTAAATGACCACATACATTATAAGAAGGCTCTTATACACCATACCAATCATATTCGGCGTTTTATTGGTTACTTTCCTTCTGTTTAATGTGGTCGGGGGCGACGTCTCAGCGGAAATTGCAGGTAAAGCCGCGTCGAAAGAAACAATTGAAGAGATACGAAGAGAATACGGCTTCGACAAGCCGTTGTTTTTTTCCTCGGACAGCCAGTTTATTGACCACCTGAAGAATGCTGTTACCTTCAACTTCGGCAGGGCCTATGACCGTGAGCCGGTTACCGCCAAAATCAAACGCGGCATACTGCCGTCATTATCACTCACTGTGCCGATGTTCTTTGGGCTGCTTATCATCTCCATCAGCCTTTCGCTGGTTGTCTCGTTTGTCCGCGGCTCGAAGTGGGATACGGCAGCGGTTGTGATTTGTGTGGCGGGGATGAGCATACCTTATTTGAGCTACATCCTTTTCGGCCAGTATTTTCTTGCCTACAAGTGGGGCCTTTTCCCCGTGTTTTTTTCGCCCGACTTATCACCGGTGCAGTATGTGGCACTGCCCGTAATTATTGGAATTGTCTCGGGCCTTGGCTCGAATCTGAGGTTTTACCGCACGGTAATGCTTGATGAGATGCGCAGCGATTATGTTCGTACCGCCTTTGCGAAGGGCCTGACCACGAGTCGTGTCCTGTTCAAGCATGTCCTGAAGAATGCAATGATACCTATTATAACCCGGGTAGTTTTGGCAATACCATTCCTGTTCCTCGGCTCACTTTTGCTGGAGCGGTTCTTTGGTATTCCGGGCCTGGGTTATCTTATGATTGAGGCGATTGGTTCACGGGACTTTCGCGTCATCAATGCTATGACTTATATAAGCGCCATACTTTTTGTGATATTCAATCTTATAACGGATATTTGCTACGCCCTGGTTGACCCGAGGGTCTCTCTTGACTGAAAAGGAAAGCACAATTACAGCTTGTGCCACAGGTGCAGGCAAAGCGCAGCCGCCTAAGGGCCGAAGCCTGTGGGCCGATGGGCTTAGAAGGCTGCGTAAGCGCAAGTTCGCGATGGTCTGTTTTTGCATAGTCCTGCTGTATTTTGCCCTGGCGGCGTTTCTATATCTGGCGGAGTTTTTTGACTGGCAGGTCGGGCCTATAAAATGGTCCGAGCAGGTCGGTGAATCCTATCAAAAACCTAGCGCACAAAACATCTTCGGCACCGATATCTTCGGCCAGTCGGTCTTCAGAAAAACCCTGTACGGCGCAAAAATATCCTTAACGGTCGCGCTGTGCGCCTCGTTTATTTCTCTGGTCATCGGCGTACCGCTGGGCGCTATTGCTGGTTACTTCCGCGGTTTTGTAGATGAAATCATTGTTTGGGTATATTCGACCTTAAGTTCGATTCCGTATATACTGCTGATTCTGGCCTTTGCGGTTGTGCTGCGTGATAAAACTCTTTTCGGCCATAAGCTTACCGGAATTGCCGCTGTTTACCTTGCCATCGGCCTTACAAGCTGGGTCGGAATTTGCCGACTGATTCGCGGCGAGGTCATCAAGCATAAGGACCGTGAATACATCCTGGCGGCAAGAAGTTACGGCTGTAGTAAAGGCAGAATAATATTCAAACATCTGATACCGAATGTCTTTCACTTAGTTATTATTGATTTTTCACTGCGTTTCGTGGCCTTTATCCACGCCGAGGTTATTTTAAGCTTCCTCGGCTTTGGTGAGGCGCATCGGCCCAGTTGGGGCGCAATGATAAATGACGCAAGGATTGAGCTTTCCCGCGGCGTCTGGTGGCAAATGCTCGCTGCCACTATCGCCATTTTTTTCATTTCACTGGCTCTGAATATCTTCGGCGATGCCCTTCGCGATTCGCTCGACCCTAAGCTGAGGACTGAGTAGATTTATGGCTGAGAACGGAACATTATTGTCGCTCGAGAATCTTTCGACGCACTTTTTCACTGAAGAAGGGGTGGCAAAGGCGGTGCAGGATGTCAGCTTTAAGATACCGCGTCAGAAGACCTTTGCTCTGGTCGGCGAAAGCGGCTGCGGAAAAAGCGTAACAGCACTTTCGATTATGCGTCTGATACCGGCTCCACCCGGCAGAATTACCGGCGGAAAAGTAATTTTCAACGGACAAAACCTGCTTGAGCTGAGCGAGAAACAGATGCGAAAAATCCGCGGCAATAAAATCGCTATGATTTTTCAGGAGCCGATGACCAGCCTGAATCCGGTTTTCACCATCGGCAATCAAATCGCCGAGGCAATAAAGCTGCATCAGAACTTAAGCAGTACTCAGGCGCAGGCCGAGGTCGTCCGGATACTGAAAGAAGTTGGCATTGCCGGCGCCGAGCAGCGAATCAGCGATTACCCTCACCAGCTCTCCGGTGGAATGCGGCAGCGTGTTATGATTGCAATGGCGGTTAGTTGCAGGCCCGCGTTATTGATTGCCGATGAGCCGACAACGGCCCTGGACGTAACCATACAGGCCCAGATTCTCGACCTTCTCGGTGAACTGCAAAAGCACAGCGAAATGAGCGTTCTGCTGATTACACACGATTTAGGCGTGGTCGCCGAGCGAGCGGACGACGTTGCCGTGATGTATGCCTCGCGAATAGTGGAGCAAAGTGATTGCAGCTCGCTTTTTGCGCAGCCGCTGCATCCTTATACGCAGGGACTGTTGAAATCTTTGCCGCAATTAGGTCCCAAAGCCGAGCGGCTGCCGGTAATTCCCGGGACTGTTCCTGAGCCTTTGCATTTTCCGGCTGGCTGCAAATTCCATCCCCGCTGCCCGATAGGCTCCAACGACCAGAGATGTCAAACAGTCGAGCCGCAGTTAAAAGAAGTTCGGCAGGGCAGATGCGTGGCGTGCTGGTATGCGCCGGGATACGAAGAAAATTTAAAACTTAAAACTTAAAGCCCAAAGCTATAACGTAAAACTGAAAATTTTCGGTTTTCTTATGCCAGAGACAAACAATAATCTGCTTGAGGTTGAGGATTTAAAGACCTATTTCTCAATAAAGAAGGGTCTGCTTCGTCACACAGTCGGCCACGTCAAGGCCGTTGACGGCGTCAGCTTCAATATCCAGTCAGGCCAAACATTAGGTCTTGTAGGCGAAAGCGGCTGTGGCAAGACCACCGTCGTCAGGACCATTGTACGGCTGGTTCCGGCAACGGCCGGCAGAATCACTTTTAACGACGTCGATGTTCTTCAGGTCGGCGGCGAAGAACTCCGGCAACTTCGTGGAGATATTTCCGTAATCTTCCAGGACCCGTACGGCTCGTTGAACCCGCGTATGACGGTGGGCAATATTGTGGCTGAGCCTTTGAAGGTTCACAAGGCTGCGAAAGGCAGTAAACTGAGTGACCGCGTAGCGTGGCTGCTACAGAAAGTCGGGCTTTCAGCCGACCATATAAACCGTTACCCTCACGAGTTCTCCGGCGGCCAGAGGCAAAGAATCGGTATGGCACGGGCGCTTGCTTTGAATCCGAAACTTGTCATTTGTGATGAGCCGGTAAGTGCCCTCGATGTTTCAATTCAATCGCAGATTCTCAATTTGCTGAAGGATTTGCAGCAGGATTTCGGGCTGACGTATTTATTTATCGCCCACGACCTGGCGGTCGTGCAGTATGTCAGTGATTTCGTGGCTGTTATGTATTTAGGCAGGATTGTGGAGTACGCCGGCGGGCAGGAACTATATACAAATCCGCTCCATCCCTACAGTCGCGCTCTTATCTCGGCGATTCCGCAGGTTGAGCCAACCTTGCGCCGGGGCCGGACCAGACTCGCTGGCGAGATGCCCAATGCGGCTATGCCCCCTTCCGGTTGCCCTTTTCATCCCCGGTGTCCTCTTGCAGAGGCCCGATGCAGGCAGCAACCGCAAAAACTGGAGCCAAAGGACAAAACAGACCTGCATTTTGTAGCCTGCTGGAAAGCTACCGAATGAAACAAAATCAAAAATTATATCGCCTGACCGGGTAATTGCTGATATAATTTAACTTAGGAAATGCAAATTGTGGGGTATAATTCTGGTTTGCAGAAAATGCAGACCGTTCCCGGCGGAGTATGGTTCTGAATGGACGAGAAACAAACTGTAGAAATAACCGTCAATGAAGATGTGACTGTTGTTGCTTTTACTTCCGCCTGTATAAGTGGAGTGGAAGAGGTCCAGGCCGCATCTGAGAAAGTGACCCGGTTCATATCTGAGAATTACCCGAAGAAAATAGTCATCGACTTCCAGCAGGTCAAGTTCTTCACCTCCCAGACCCTTGGTTTGCTTATGGATATATGGCGAAGGCTGAAGGACTATAATGGACGAGTAGTGATAAGCGGCATAAATCCACAGTTGCACAGGGTTTTCAAAATAACGAATCTCGACAAAATTTTTGAATTCTATCCGGACAGGCGAAGCGCGCTGGAAAACATAGGTACAACGTGAAAAATAAATTTGCGGGAGGGATGTAATTATGCGCACTCAGGTACAGTTTTCAGTCTTTATGGTCAACAAGCCCGGCGTACTGGCCCGGGTTCTGGGCGAGTTTGCACAGGCGAAAATCAACATTATAGCGATGACTTTGATGGACTCGGTGGAACAAGGTGTTATGCGAATTGTTACCACTGCTCCGGAACAGACCAGAGAGGTTATGAAAAGATTGAATATGCCCTTCAACGAGACACAGGTACTGTGCGTAAACTTATCAAACCGGCCCGGCGAACTTGCTGAAGTGGCGGAGAGGCTGGCAAAGCACCATATAAATATCGCCTATGCCTATTGCACCGCCGGCGCCAAGGGTGGGCGAACCACGGGAGTTCTAAAGGTGGCGGATGTCGAGAAAGCAATAAAGATTCTGCAGGCAAAGACGGACAGGTCGAGAAAATCCGGACCGACCGTAAGGCGCTCGCCCGCTTCCAGAAAATAATCAATATACACAGACCGTCTTCATATTTATTCGACTGTAACGCTTTTTGCAAGGTTGCGTGGTTTGTCGACGTCGTGGCCCCGCAGGACGGCGGCGTGATAAGCCAAAAGCTGCAACGGCACAACTGTAAGTATAGGCTGCAGCGGTTCAGGTGCGTCGGGCACAGTAATCAGATGGTCGCTGTATTGCTTAATTTCTTCGTCGCCTTCGGTTGCCACAACTATGGTCTTGCCGCCGCGAGCCCGAACTTCCTCAATATTGCCGATAATTTTGCTGTACTGTGAGCACTTGGTGGCAATAAAAACGGAGGGCATATCCTTTGTAATAAGCGCGATGGGGCCGTGCTTCATCTCGGCGGCCGGCAGACCCTCGGCGTGAATATAGCTTATCTCTTTTAGCTTCAGAGCGCCTTCGAGAGCAACCGGGTAATTGAAGCCCCGGCCAAGAAACAGCCAGTTTTCCTTGTTGATGTTGGCCGCGGCAATCTGCTTTATGTTTTCCGATTGCTCCAGCACGCGGCTTATTTTATCAGGTATGGCCTTAAGTTCGGCGATATACAATGTGGCCAGTTCACTGCTGATATGTCTTCTACGGCCCAGTTCAATCGCCAGCATTGCCAGAATGGTAACCTGGGCGGTAAATGCCTTTGTGCTTGCAACGCCTATTTCCGGTCCGACGTGCAGGTACACGCCGGCATCGGTGGTCCTGGCAATTCCCGAGCCGACCACATTCACTACCCCCAGTACGATTGCACCTCTTTCCTTGGCTTGTTCTATTGCCGCGAGCGTATCGGCGGTCTCGCCGGACTGACTGACGGCGATAACCACCGAGCCGTCCTCAATGATTGGGTTTCGATATCGAAATTCGCTGGCATATTCGGTCTCTGCAGGTATCCTGGCAAGCTGCTCGAAGAGGAACTCACCGACGAGACAGGCGTGCCACGCTGTTCCGCAGCCGGTCAGGATAATTCGCTTCGTTCGGGTCAGCTCACGCGAATAAGAGCTGATACCCCCAAGAACTATACGGTTGTTCTTACGGTCGAGCCTTCCACCCATACACCTTTGAAGTGCCTCGGCCTGCTCAAAAATCTCCTTGAGCATATAGTGCTCAAAGCCGCCTAATTCAATCTGCTCAAGGCAGAATTCTATTTCTTGAAGGTCCTTGCGGACAAGGACGTTATCGATGGTTTTGGTACGAAACTGCTCCGGTGTAATGGTTACCATTTCATTGTCGGACAGATAAATAGCTTGTGTGGTATGCTCGACTATAGCGGCCGCATCGGAAGCAAGAATATATTCATCCTCACCGAGACCCAAAATCAGCGGGCTGCCCCTCTTGGCTCCAATGAGTATATTGGGGTAATCGGCGCAGACAATTGC